>ERZ887849.1265-NODE-1265-length-24312-cov-7.090489_pt1 | contig 24312 bp, 22 predicted proteins | sample MGYA00521267_ERZ887849 | MGnify/ENA primary metagenome ERZ887849 (study PRJEB32303, sample SAMEA104408601) | aquatic metagenome | biome: Brackish water; feature: Pelagic; material: water | place: Baltic Sea | collected 2014-06-06T16:11:00 | depth 2,863 m ... | reverse complement strand
GTCGCCCTTCCATCCGGTCTCTGATGGGGAACTTGCTCTTAAGTTTCTTTTCCACGACCTCCGTATCCGCTGCCCGAAAAGGAATTAAAAGACTACTACGAAAAGCATAAAAATGAGTTTGAATTGCAAGATTTTATTGTGAAAGCCTTGTTCATCAAGTTACCCGTGGATGCCCCAAAAATGGATGAAATCAAAGACGCTTACCTGTTAAAAAACGATAAAGACATTGCGCGTATCGAATCTTATGCGAAACTTTACGCTGATGACTTTTATTTCGATGACCAAAATTGGATCTTTTTTCAAGAAATCAGAGGCAAAATGCCATCGCGCTCTATCAATTCAAACAGTATTGTCTTGGGCAGATCAAAAACACATTTCGAAGCAGACGGATTTGTTTACTTCATCAATGTGTTGGACTACAAGCTGAAAAGTGAATCTCCACCCTTTGACTTTATAAAAGATCAGATAAGGGAAAGATTAATTGGTCAGCGGATGAATGCGAAAAGAACGGAAGTAGAAAAAAAGCTTAACGAAAGATTAAAAAACAAACATGAGATTACAATTAATTTATAGTTCCCTTTTCCTATTATTATCTGGAACTGTTTTGGCTCAAAAAAGTCCAATTGTCATTGACAAAATTGTAGCTCAAGTCGGAGATGAAATTATTCTCTTATCGGATTTACAGTCACAAAAGCTACAAATGGTTCAAGCTAAGATGGAGGTTGACCACAAAACGGATTGCAAAATAATCGAAGGATTAATGTACCAGAATCTGCTTTTGAATCAGGCTATTTTGGACAGTATTACTTTACCGGATGGACAAGTTAATGCTGAGATGGAAAACCGTTTGCGCGTTATTGAACAACAGATCGGCGGACGTGAACAAATGGAAGCTTTTTATGGTAAAACTGTTTCTGAAATAAAATCGGAATTTTACGACATTATTGAAGACCGTCTTTTAACGCAAGAAGTTGAGCGCGTTATTACTGAAGGTTTGAGCGTTACACCAAAAGAGGTAAAAGCTTTTTTCGAGAAAATCCCGAAAGATAGTATTCCGTTTATTAATGCTACGATAGTTTTTCAGCAGATTGTATCTTATCCTGCTATTACTGATACTGACAAAAAGTTTGCCCATGATCGTTTGATTGAAATTAGAAAAGCAATTGTAGAAGGTGGGAAAATCTTCGATACTCAAGCAAGAATCAATTCAGACGATCCAGGAAGTGCAAAAGAGGGTGGCCGAATCAAAGCGACTCGAGGAATGATGGTTCCTCAATTTGAAGCAACTGTTTTCAGCCTAAAGGTAGATGAGGTTTCACAAGTATTTGAAACGGATTACGGGTATCACATTGTGAAGTTATTGGAACGAAAAGGAGATGATTATTCCTGTCAACATATATTGATTGTTGCACAATTTAGTTCAGATGAATTACAAAATTCAGCCTTGAACATGGATACTTGCTTCAATAAACTGAAATCGGGCGAAATAACTTGGGAGCAAGCTGTGCCAAAGTATTCGAATGACGAGGATACAAAACAGAACAATGGTACTATAACTGACCCACGCACCGGTGAGCAAGAATGGAGCACAGAAAATTTAAATGAAATTGATCAGCAAATCTATTTATTGACCAATACCTTAAAAGTGGGTGAGTTTTCTGCTCCTAGTCTTTATGCGAGCATTTACGACGGTAAACAGGGTGTGCGAATTGTTAAAATAAAAGGCCGAACAGAGCCTCATATTGCCAACTTAACACAAGATTACGCCTTAATCAAAAGAGCAGCGGAAAATGATAAGCGTGAGCGAATTTTAGAAGAATGGACGCAAAGCAAGATTGGAAATGCCTATGTTAAAATAGATGAAGACTATACAGATTGTGTTTTTAGAAATACGTGGATTCCAAAATAGATTCTATCTTTAAAACTAAACAAAAGAAAATTGATGTCAGACGTTGCTGAATTAGAAAAACTCGTTGTTGATTATAAAAGATTAAAAGACGAAATACATAAAGTTATTATTGGTCAAGACGAAGTGGTCGACCAAGTGCTCATTTCCATTTTTTCTCGTGGACATTGCTTGCTAGTTGGTGTTCCCGGATTAGCGAAAACTTTATTGGTAAACACCATTGCTCGAACTTTGGGATTATCCTTTAATCGAGTTCAGTTCACACCAGATTTGATGCCTTCAGATATTGTTGGATCAGAAATATTGGATGAATCACGTCAATTTAAGTTTTTGAAAGGACCTTTATTTGCCAATATCGTTTTGGCAGATGAGATAAACCGAACACCTCCTAAAACACAGGCAGCACTTTTAGAGGCAATGCAAGAACGTTCGGTAACCACAGCCGGAAAAAACTACCCTCTACCCGATCCTTTCTTTGTTTTAGCAACACAGAATCCAATTGAGCAAGAAGGAACATATCCATTGCCAGAAGCGCAATTAGATCGTTTTATGTTCAACATTTGGGTAGATTATCCTAGTTTTGAAGAAGAAATGGCCATTGTTAAATCTACGACTGCCAATATTGAATTAGAATTGAAACAAGTTTTGGATGGCGATCAAATCAATGCTTATCAAAAATTGATTAGAAGAATACCCGTGCCAGACAATGTACTTGAATATGCCGTGCAATTAGTCGCTAAAACAAGAGTGAATAGTGATTCGGCACCAAAGTTGACCAAAGACTTTATTACCTGGGGTGCAGGACCTAGAGCATCTCAAAATCTAATTGTAGGAGCGAAATGTCATGCTGCTTTGAGAGGTAAATTCTCGCCAGATATAGAAGATGTAAAAGCTGTTGCTTTACCGATATTGCGTCACAGATTAGTACGGAATTATCGTGCGGAAGCTGAAGGTTATAGCATGGACCGTATTATTTTGGAATTAATGTAAAAAATATTTAAAACAAAAAGAGCATTCTGAAATATATCAGAACGCTCTTTTTGTTTAATATAATCCCTATTCTATTTTCTTTTTGCAATAAAAAACAACTCAGCACCCATTCTAGATGTAACTGAATTATAGCTATCTTCCATTAGTTCAATCTGTAGACTTTTTGAAAACTGTTTTTCATATTCCGATTGGTTACCACCAAAAGGAGGTCCATCTTCAAATTCTCGATTAAACAGTAGTCCTACAATTTTACCATCATCGCTTAACAATTGACTTGCTTTCGCAACATAATCTTCTCTTAAAGAAGGGTCAATTGCACAAAAAAGGGTTTGCTCGATTATTAAGTCAAAAGGTCCCTCAAGATCAAAGAAGTTAGCACATACCAAGTTTATATCAAGGAAATGAGGTGCATTCCTTTTCACTTCATTCAAAGCTTCTTTGGAGTAATCGGCTAAAAAAACATTGGTGAAACCATTTTCTAATAAATAGATTCCCTCATAACCTCGGCCGCAACCCGGAATTAGAATTTTTAAATTCTTATTTTCCAATTGATCAAAATACGCTTTCAAAGGTGGAGAAATATGTCCAAGATCCCAGCCGGTTTGACCATTTTTATACCTATCGGACCAAAATTCAGGGTTCAAATCGTTCATTGTTAAATTATTTTCTGCAAAGTAAAGAAAGATATTCTTTTTACTTAATTTCACTTGTAAAAGCAAAAGAATTGAAAACAAAAGTCGCTTTCATAGTCAATTCAAAACGAAAAATTTCTTCGTTGGCTGAGAAAACATTGACTTTGGTGAGAATGCAAGAAAGATTGGATTGTCATTTCTACAACACTGAAAGCAAAAAACATGCAATTACCTTAGCAAAAGAATGCGCTGATAAAGGTTTTGACTGCATTTTAGCTGTGGGAGGTGATGGTACGGCGAATGAAGTAATCAACGGTCTTAAGTTGTCGAAAAGAACATTAGGTGTTTATTTCGGTATAATTCCAAACGGAAGTGGTAACGATTTTCAAACCGTTTTGGAGTCATTCGAGCCTGAAGAGTTTGTTGAAAAGTTGGTCTCAAGACAATCTAACCAAATGGATATTATCAAGTTGACTTCACAGAAAGGCATTTATTACGCCATGAATATTGCAGGAATAGGGTTTGATGGTTTTGTAATCAACACTCTTCAAAACCTCCGGCGAAAATATAAGGTTTCTGGAAAATTCGCTTATGTTCTGTCTATTCTGACGACATTTCTGGTTTTTAAAAAAGCAACTGTAAAGATTACTGGAGACCACTTTAATTACAATGGAAAGTTGCTGATGCTTTGTGTTTGCAATGGTTCAACTTTCGGGCATGGATTAACAATAAACCCCGATGCTAATCCTTTTGACGAAAAACTAAATGTCACGATACTCGGAAATGTTTCGTTTTTTGATTACGTGAGAAAACTTAGTTTACTGAAAAGCGGTAAAAAAGTAGAACATTCAGAAGTTCATTACTTCGAAGCTGAAAAGGTATCAATACAATTAGAAAAAAGAAAGATGTTTTCTGAAGTGGATGGTGAAATTTTCGATTCTGGAAATATCACTTTCGAAATCCTGAAAGGTGATATTTCACTTATTTGTTGATTTTAAAGATAAACAAGTCTCTTTGGTACGAGCCCCGATTTGAAATCTCGAATAAAACCTCCATTTCCACTATATTCTAAAACTTTTCCAGTGTTAACATAGCCATTTGCATCGAACACATATATACGATCACTAGAAGATTCATATTGTACTTCATAAGGAGTGGCTATTCCTGTAAAGTCAATTAAACTAGCGCTTTGCAATACATTGGAATTTACATCAAAGAGTTTGACGCTAGGTGCGCCTGAGGTTTCAAAAATCAATACGTCGCCATTTTTTTCACTTAAGGAATTCACCTCAAAAGCATAGGATTCTGATTTAGTATCCGTCAAAGTCTCGATTTTACTCATTCTTGAAGGAATAGAGCCGAAATTACCACGAGTTACAACATAAACATTCCCGTTCCCTCCTACTGCTATTGATCCAGGATTGATGCCAACGTTTATCTTTTTAATTTCTGTCAATGAAAGAGCAGAAATAACGCTCACCGTTGAATCATAATCAGGGAAGTTCAATCCGCCCGAATTGCTGACATACACCATATTTCCGGCGACACGAAGATGATCTGGATTACTTCCGACAGGTATTCGATGAATCACACTTAAATTCAAAGTATCAATTACATCTACATAGCCGTCATAGCAAGTCACAAATGCTTTTCCTCCATGAAAATCAATATACCGCGGTTGCTTTGCCAAACCATTGTTATGCATTTCAATCTGTTCGATAACAGCATAAGTAGTCGCATCAAGTACCTCAATAGTAGACGAAATATTTAAAACGATATAAATCTTGTTACCGTATTTTTTTATATCGTTTCCTGTATCACCCAAAGGTCGACCAGCTATTTGCTGAAAATAATTCTGCGAAACAGCACCTGAACTGAAATTTGCCCAAGTCAGACTTGCATTATTCTGCTGAAACAGGCCTTCATTTAATATAAGCATTCTCTGCCCCACTTGACCTTCAGTAGGAGGACACACTACATTTTCTTTCTTCAAGCAAGAACTTAATGTCAAGGAAACCAATGATACTAAAAGCAATGATTTATAATTCATAATTAAGTGAGATTAGGAAGTTTCTACCTGGCATCACGAAACTTCGGATGTAGGTATAGTTTTGGCCAATTATATTTTTTACTTGAAACTGAAAATTAATCTTATGATTGTATTTGACTTCTATACCATGACTTATGCTGGCATCCAATACGATAAAAGGATCCAGGTAATTATTTGAAACATTTTCATTCAAGCTATACCTGCCGCCAATAAAGGAACTGGAAACACGAAAATTCGTTTTGTTACGACTCAAACTCCAATCAGCATTTGCTGTATGATAGGGAATATAAGCGATCTGATGCGCGTAAGTAGGACTGTTTTCATCTGTTACATCAACACTGTACTGAAAACTATAGTTCAACTGTAATTCAGTATTCCATTTGGTGTTAAACCTTTTCTTTATGACCTGTCCAGCGTCTATTCCTAATGCATTTACTTTGTCTATATTCTGAATTGACCAAACAAATAAATTTTTAGTCGGAATGGCTAAAATCTTGTTTTCAATTTGGTTGTAGTATGTCACCACTTTAGAAGCAAAAAGCCACGACCCATGATCTCTAGCTATACCAGTAAACAGGTTAAATTGGCGAACTTTTTCTGGTTCCAAATCCGGATTCCCAACTTGTGCGTAGTACAGCTCATTAAAACTAGGCAAACGAACCGTCGTCGAAGTGGAAAATCCAGACTTCCATCTGCTCTTTCCACGCTCTGCTGTTTCGAAATTCAATATTGGTGCCCACAGATGCCTCAATTTAAACACTTCTCCTTCATTCTTAGATTCAGCCACTAATTGATAGCCAATTCTCATATCAACGTTGTATTTTTTCTCATTGATACGGAAGCCAAGATTGGTATGAGTAGTATGCCGCTGTGGCAAAGTTTCCGTTAACCCTCCAAATTTCAGTGACGCATATTGTTGTTCAATTCCTCCATAGAAATTAAATAAATCGCCGAACTTTTGTCGTTCGAATCGCCACCCTAACTGACCGCTATTTTGATAAAAATCACGTTTCAGAAACCCAACTGAATTGAAATAATTCGAATCTAAGTAATGCTGTTCATCATATTGATAGCTAGCGTAATAACGAACATTAATGAATCCCCACTTGTGAGTCCAATCTGCCGCCAAATTGTGTTTTTGCGTATTCAGAAATTGACCTTTGGAATTGTTGTAGAGTATCACTGCACCGGGCAATCCTTGATCCACAAAAGTGTTTCTATACATAAATCGGATCGGTTTTTTCATTTCGTTTGGGCGATAGAAAAAGCTCACCCCAGAATACAGTTCTTGTAGTTCATTGTTATTTTGAACACCTTGATATTCAAAATCACCAACTTTCATTATAAAAGGATAATCACCCTTTGCCTGCCTGTACTTCCCGTGGACCGTAAATCCGAACTTCTTCTTCGCAAAATGATAACCAAGATAATTATCTGATTGTCCGAATGAACCCCCTTTTACTGACGATCTTATTTGTTTTTTATTAAAAACGGTGTGACCTTCAAAAGTGGATAAACTCATCTCATTGGCCCTGTTTAAAGCCGAAACTGGCGTTCCTACCCGAGTGGCTTGTTTACCCAAAGTGACAGATTCTATATTTGAGGTATGTATTTGTCCCAAATTTAACTGTCCAGACTGGGGGTTTTGAACAGAAAACCCATCCATTACGACGGCTGTATGTTGGCTACCCATGCTTCGAAAAGAAAAGGTTTTCATTCCGCCGAGACCGCCATAGCTCTTCATAGACACACCTGCAAACTTCTGTATTAGCAGTCCCATATCCTCAGGTTGCAATTCTTGAATGTCTTTTCTTTGAAGAGTTTGCGAAACTATAGGGTGCGGTATATACAGAATAATGAATGGTGATGAAATGTAAATACTTTTCAAATTTTGAAACTTACTCGTATCCTCTTGCCCTAAGGAAACAAAAGTGAAAAATAATAGGGCTATGGATGCGAGAATTTTCACCTCTTATTTCAGAATTTTATATGTTGTAGCATCATTTTCATTCGAAATCCTCACGAAATAAACACCCTTAGGAAGATCCGAAAAATCAACAGATGTAATTCCTTTTGAAAATTGTTCATTTAATACTTTTCCTGATGCATCCAAAATTGTCACCACCCCAGTTGTGTTTTCAATTGTTAAAAAATCATTTACAGGATTCGGATACATTTTCACTTCGGATTCGAGCTCTTCCAATCCAACAACAAAATGCTCAAAAACAAAGTTATCCATAGCAAAATAAGCCGGCGTATTCATTCCCCACGCGCTATTGTCGCTTGATGTCAATTCAAAATGTACGTATCTAGGATTTAACACTGCAGCGTTTAACCCTATCAAATCGACTGTTGTCCAATCCTCCAAAATAAAATCTTGTGAACTATCCGCAAATCGAAAATCGGCTAAATAAACTTCTGTATGCCCAACTGTATCGTTGTTATTCGATAATGAAATGATTCTCAACTTATAAAAATCTTCACCCATGGTGCCATCTACCGTTCCTTGAGAATTTGTTGAATCACCAAATTTCTTGGCATAAGCATCTCCAAATTTCATAGAAAGAGCCGCGTAAGTCGTATTCGTAACACGCATAGAGGTTATGTAGTTAATACCAGGTCCCAAATCGATTACTCCAGCAGGATAATACACCGCGAAATTAGATGAATTGTCACCACTACCTGCATACGAACTATACTGATTACCAGCACCCGGAGTCGTCACATTCGTTTCATTACTGGTGGCAAAACCAGTAAAGAAATTATACGTTGTATCGTAATAATTGGAAAAATGAGCTCCATTTTCTGTAAACCCACCAGATTGATCATCGCCGTTGTTGTGCGAATTGGGATTTAAAATAAAACTTTCAAAAGTAACCGTGTCTTGCTGAGCAAAACCGATGCTTGTCATACCTACCGTAAGGCCGAGCGCATAAATAATCTTCATCATTTTTTTGTATTGAATAAATAATTAAAAAAATGGATGAAATCAGAATGAAAAGAAAGTACCGTAAAGCAGCACCATTTCTTCGACTTTAATCTGAAGTCTCCGTAAACTAAGCATTTGGCAAGTATTCTGACTCAAGACTAGAACTCTTCGCCTTCCCTCCGTTAATCGAAAGTGACTTTTTGAAGAATCGTAAGCGTCTTTTACAGCTGCAGATACAGTTCCAGGATTACACTGGATTCCTTTTTTCATGTAAGCAAAATGACTTACAGCACAAATGATGGAATAAAGGTAGTCAATTGAAAGGGTTTTTGATTTAATTATTTTAGATACTTAGCAAACACCTCCCTCGGTCACTTTATAAGATGAGAAAAGAAGATTTTGTGAAACTAAACGGTGAGCTTATCGTTCTCTTTGAAACCTTTGAAGAGACATTTTGTCAAGATATCGTTCAGAAGCATTCCTACGCAGGTGATCAATGGAAGGAAAATGTTAAATTTGACTTGAATTTCAAAACCAACAAAGAAGGTCTGTTGATTTTGGATGTAAACTCTTTAAATGACCTCATTGAATTAGACAAGAATTGATCAAAATATCTGACATACAAGCCAATAAATCATTGCCTCTGATGGAGCATTTTTACACCATTCAAGGTGAAGGCAAACACTCTGGACGGCCCGCCTATTTTATTCGATTGGCTGGATGTGACGTAGGATGTGTTTGGTGTGATGTAAAAGACAGTTGGGATAGCAATAAACATCCCTTGGTGGATTTAAATGAGATTATTTCACCTGTTTTTCAAACTAGCGCCGATTTCGTGGTAATTACTGGTGGCGAACCAGCGATGTACGACTTAACCTTTTTGACCCAAAAGCTAAAGAAGGAAGGAAAAGAAATTGCCATAGAAACATCAGGATGTTATCCTTTAAAAGGAGAAATAGATTGGTATTGTTTTTCTCCTAAAAAATTCAAAGCACCTGTGGAGGAGGCCTATTCAAAAGCAAACGAGTTAAAAGTGATTATCGCTCACCCGTCCGATTTCGAATGGGCAGAAACGCATGCAACTCGAGTAAATGCTAATTGTGAACTGTTCTTGCAACCAGAATGGTCAAAACAGGACCGATTTTTGCAACCCATAATTGATTATATAAAAGCGAATCCAAAGTGGAAAATATCGCTACAAACGCATAAATTCATGCAAATACCATAACATGAAAAACCTATTTTTTATAACTCTCACATTCTTTCTTTTCGCTTCGTGCGGCGCAGCTCAGCAGAAATACTCCGTTTCTGACAAGAAAGCAGTCAAATTATTCGAAGAAGGATTCAATCAACCTCGAGCGGCTCGCGATCCACAAACGGGCGGACCCGATTTCCGTGGTGGAATAGTATTAATTAAAAAAGCTTTGAATCGAGAACCTAATTTTTTCGAAGCTCACGGTACCATAAGTGAATTCTATGAAAATATCGGTCAAAATGCTCCTGCAATCTATCATTTAGAAGAAGCCATAAGACTGAACCCTAATATTTCGGGAACAGGAAGCGAGTATTTTTTTTTGGCGAACTTGTTGAGCGAAAATAGTCAGTTTGAGGAAAGCAACAAAAGGATAGATCAATTCATGAAGTTCCAAATGGCCAATCCTGAATTGCAAAGCAAGGCTATGTCTATGCAAGCCAATAACTTGTTTGCCATTGAAGCCATGAAGAATCCAGTGAAGTTTGACCCGGTGAACATCGGTCCTGGAATCAATACATCTAATCCAGAATATTTCCCAACTATAACCGTTGATGGAAAAACGATACTCTTCACAAGAAGAATTAAGGATGATCGGATTAACGGAAACCAACATGAAGACTTTTACATTTCATGTTTAGGTGAAGACAATAAATGGAAAACGGCTATTCCAATGCCATCCAATATAAATACTATTGCCAATGAAGGCGCACCAACACTGGCTCCAGATGGAAGATCACTTATTTTTGTGGCCTGCGAGGAATATGAAGGCTATTATGGTGAAAACAGAAACGGCTATGGTAGTTGCGACTTGTTCTACACCAAACGTTTAGGAAATAGATGGACGAATCCTCAAAACATTTTAGGAAAAGTAAATTCATTTCATTGGGAAACTCAGCCCTCTTTATCTTCAGACGGTAAAACCCTGTATTTTATTCGAGGAATTCGTGGCAGAGAAGGCACCAAACAAGGTGATATTTATGTGAGTAAAATGCAGGCGGATGGAACATGGTCCCGAGCTGAAATGTTACCATCTGCGGTTAATACACCAGAAGCAGAAGAATCTGTTTTGATTCACCCCGATGGGAAAACGCTTTATTTTGGATCGAGAGGTCATGCTGGAATGGGCGGTTCTGACTTGTTTGTGAGCAGATTGGACGCGAGTGGAAATTGGGGGAAAGCAATTAACCTTGGTTATCCGATAAACACAAAATATGATGAAAACTCGTTGATGGTTTCCGCTGATGGAGAAATCGGGTTTTTTGCAAGTGATCGCGAAGGTGGCTATGGCGGATTAGACATCTACTATTTCCCAATGCCTGATCACCTAAAACCGACGAAAACTATTTATTTTGAAGGGTTGGTGTTTGACGCAGATACAAAACGTCCGCTTCCTGGCAAATTCAAATTGATTGATTTAGAAAATGGAAAAGAAGTCGTGTATTCTGAAGCAGATAGCTTAACTGGGGAATTTGTGGTATCACTTCCTGTCAACAAGAAATATGCATTGAATGTGAGTTATCCGAATTATAGTTTCTTCTCTCAAACCTTCGATATGAAAGATCCAGATGGTCAAGAAGCTTTTCACATGGATGTTCCGTTGATTCCAATTTCAAGTTCGCAACCAATTGTATTGAACAATGTGTTTTATGACTTAAACAAAGCCACATTGCGACCTGAATCCTACATTGAATTAGAGAAATTGCGTGAGTTTTTAGCGACGAATCCGTTGTTGAAGATTGAAATTGGTGGCCATACCGATACTCGTGGAGATGCTGGCGAAAACATGAAATTATCAACAGAAAGAGCTCAATCGGTATATGATTGCCTCGTTACGAAAGGATTAAACAAAACAAGATTGTCCTACAAAGGATATGGCGAAACGAAGAATGTTGTTTCCGACGCGGAAATAGCTAAACTTACTGACGCAAAAGCGATTGAAGTCGCGCATCAAAAAAACAGACGTACGGAATACAAAATCATTAAATAAATGAAAGGCTTCCTCCTACTCATTCGTCCTATTAACTTACTCATCATTGCACTGACGATGTATAGTGTGCGTCTGTTTATATTGACGTATGAAAAGATTTACTGTGTTCAATTTTTAGGGCAAAATGGTGAGGAATTGAATTTCTTCTTACTCGTTCTCTCGACTGTGATGATAGCAGCTGGCGGAAATGTTATCAATGATTATTTTGATGTGAGAGCAGACAGGATCAACAAACCTAAGCGTGTCATTATTGGGAAATATATCAATAGTCGCTGGGCTATTCTTATCCATTCTGGCTTGAACTTTATGGCTTTTGCAATAGCAGTTTATTTGAGTGTGCGTTACGAAACCTTTTGGTATGTCTTTATTCATTTATTGACGATGAACGCCCTGTGGTTGTATAGTCTCTTTTTGAAGAAGAAACCTATCATCGGGAATTTTTTAATCGCCGGACTAACTGCTTTGGTGCCTATTTTATGTGGGGTCCATTTTTATGTTCAAGGTAGCGTAGATATCATTGAACCAGAAATATATTCAACAGCTTTCGAATATTGGCTGATTTCGTTGCTTAATCATGGTTATTTCATATGGCTACTCGCCTTTTTTGCTTTTGTAAATAACTTTGCAAGAGAAATCATCAAAGACGGAGAAGATATCAAAGGCGATCAAATGATTTCTGCGAAGACTTTACCCATACAATACGGCGTGAAGGTTTCAAAGATTTGGATTGTGGTACTTTTACTTCTTCCATTAGTATTGTTTACTGTTCTGTTTTTATTCCATCAACCTAAGAATGATTTCGGTTTAGTGGATCAAATACTGATATTTATGCCAGTCATCATTTCCTTACTTATGGATTTTGTAGCAATTGGTCTCACAATACGAGCAACGACAAAAACTGGATTTTTAAAGGCGGACCAATGGGTAAAATATGCTATGGTCAGCGGAGTTATCACTTCTCTTTATTGGTACTTGCTATGGATGTAATCAAGAATCACACGATCATTTTAGGTTCGCAATCTCCGAGAAGAAAAAAACTATTGGCTGGATTGGATATACCCTTTGAAGTTCGGGTAGCTGATATTGATGAGAGCTTCCCTTCAAATATGCCTATTCCAAAAATTGCTGAATATGTAGCAACCCAAAAATGGAAAGCTCTGATTTCTAATTCTAAAGATGACGAATTAATCATATGCAGTGATACAGTTGTCGTTTTGGATAAAACCATACTCGAAAAACCAAAAGACAAGAAAGACGGCAAACAAATGCTTCAAAAGCTTTCAGGTCAAAAACACACTGTTATTACCGGCGTTGCTTTGGGAACCCGAAATGAATTCCATTCCTTTTCAGATTCGACTCACGTGTACTTTGCTAATCTATCTGCGGAAGAAATCGATTACTATTTAGATAACTACGAACCGTATGATAAAGCTGGTTCTTATGGCGCTCAAGAGTGGATTGGCATGATGGCTATCGAGAAACTAGAAGGTTCTTATTATAATGTCATGGGACTTCCCGTCCAGAAGCTGTATCAAGTTCTTAAAAACTGGGGATAATCCTTACCACAGAAAAAAAATACTCGGCATAAAAAAAGCCATTTCTCTCTATTGAAACGAAATGGCTTCTTGAAATTATATGTAATTTATCTTAGGATAAACTCAACTCTTCTATTTTTTGCTTGCTTCACTTCTTCGTCATCAGACTCTACAATCTCAGCATATTCAATATCTGAGCCTTGATTCGATGCTATCAAACGGGTTGAAGAAACACTTTTTGAATTCAGATATTCAATAACAGCTGCTACTCGCTTACCGTCCATGCTAGAATATTCTGCTTTCTCAGCGCCTACTTCATCTTCCATAACACCAGAATGTCCGTTTATTTGAAGTCGAACAGATGGATTAGCAATCATCACTTTAGCAATGGCATCAAGAGATAATTTAGACTGAGATGTTAATTCATCTTGTCCAAATCCGAAGAATATTTGCTGTGCCTCAACGATTTGTTTTGGTGTGCTTTTCGATTCATCAATGTTAATTTGTTTTTGGTAAATCAAAGTCGAATAATCTTCTTCTACTGCATTAGAATTGCATTCACACGGTGTATCCTCATCCATTTCATAAACGGTCACATCATCTATGTAGTAATAAGCAGCAACAATTGCTTCTGCTTTAATCTTCGAACCTTTTAAAGGTTTGTTTTTTTCGTTTTTAATATCCTGAGAAGCATTGAAGTTCCCTAAAGTCAAGTATTTTTCACCACCTTCAGCAATGAAAACACCACACACACTGTACCAACCAAATTGCGCATTGTAAATCTCATCACTTTTTACTTGAGGATTTTCAATTAAGTTTGCTTTAGAATCCGATTCGAATTGCTTCTTTGAGAACAACATTCCCATTTGATTCACCGCATATTTTGATCCTTCGGCCAAAGAAACATTGTACTGAGCACAATATTTTTTCCCTTTTTTCAATGTTTCGTTCAAACGAGTCGTAATATAAGAACGTGGAATTTTATCTCCGTATGAGAAAGCCACAATTCCTGCATACGCATCACCGTCCATTGGCTCTTCAAAACCATATAGGTTATCAGGTGTATTTATTCCCGGTTCTTTTGTAGGAAGGAAATAATCTGCTTTCACTCCAGTTGCTGACGCCCATCCTTCACATTGACTGATGGAACCCATTCTTTTAACTCGCCCAACGGACTGTTCGAAACTTCCATTATCGACTAAATTATCTTGAGCAAACAATCCTCCTGTTAAGAAAAGAGCACATGCTATTGCTGTTATATTCTTCATTTTTATTTTATTTAAATTCATAGTTTTTCACTGTATTAATAAATGTCTTCACCTTGTTGGGATCAATATCAGGATAAACTCCATGCCCTAAATTAACAATATGTCGCTTACTAGTAAAAGAATCGAGCATTTTATTTGTTGCCGCTTCTATCTCAGAATGACTACCATACAATGCACAAGGGTCTAAATTACCTTGTAAAGTACGCGTCTCTCCTACTAATTTTCTCACTTGAGCAACATCCATGTTCCAGTCTAATCCAATTGTATTACAGTTCAATTTTGTAACCTCTGGAAGGGACATTACTGCTCCTTTCGAGAAAATAGTCAGCGGGACCTCGTTTAGTGCGTTTGAGATTTTATCCAAATATTTCAATCCAAATTCAGCATATTGCTCTATTCCCAGAATTCCGGCCCAAGAATCAAACACTTGCAACATGTGTGCGCCTGCTTTGACTTGTGCTTTTAAGTACTGAATTGTCACGTTCGTTATCCTAGTAAGCAACTCGTGTGCCAAAGTTGGATTTTGGTACAACATTTTTCGTGATTCACTAAAAGTTTTAGAGCCTTGACCTTCTATCATATAGCAAAAAATAGTCCACGGGGCACCTGCAAAACCAATCAATGGCACTCGTCCGTCCAATTCTTGATTCGTTAATTTGATCGCTTCCAAAACATATCCCAATCGGTCTTCCACATCAAAATCAAATTCGACATATTTGAGATCTTCTTCGCTTTTTATAGTCTTTTCGAAATACGGTCCTTTGGCTTCCACCATTTCATACGTCAATCCCATCGCTTCTGGAACGACAAGAATGTCACTAAAAATTATAGCCGCATCCACACCCAATAAATCAACAGGCTGAACAGTAACCTCTGCTGCTCTTGCTGGTGTTTCGACCAATTCCTTGAACCCTGATAAACTTGCTCTTACGGCTCTATATTCGGGTAATATCCTTCCCGCTTGACGCATTAACCAAACTGGGTATCTTTCGATATCTTCTCCTCGTGCGGCGCGCAGCACCAAATCATTCTTTAATTCCATTGCTGCAAATATACTATATCCTTGGGCAATTTAGGTTTGCCAATCAATCGTTTTTTTATGATTTTTCAGCATATATTCATTACAGAGCTGGAAGTGATTACATCCATTAAATCCAAGATAAACCGATAAAGGACTTGGGTGACTTGACGTAAGAATTAAATGATCTTTTATATCAATGCTTTCAATGTATTTCTTGGCCTGATTTCCCCAAAACATACCGACGAGGTTTTTTTTCTTTTCAAAAAGTTCAGAAAGAAATAGTGAGGTCAACTCTTCCCACCCTCTATTTTGATGTGCATTGGCAATACCTTTTTTGGTCGAAAGACAAGTATTCATCAATAAAACACCCTGTTTTGCCCAAGCGTTCAAATTCCCTGTTAAGGGAAAGTCGTACTCGGGAATAGAACGTTTTAATTCTTTAAAAATATTCAATAAGCTTTTAGGGAAAGGTTGCACAAAATCTTCAGTGGAAAAAGCCAATCCGTTTGCGCAGCCAGCCGTCGGGTATGGATCTTGTCCAAGGATGACCACCTTAACATCATTAAAATCAATCAATTCGAAAGCTTTGAATAAATTCCTTGTATCAGGCGTAAAGTTTCCTTCTTTAAGAATGGATGTGATTTTGTATTCCCAGACGCTTATTTCTGCATCTGACCAATTGCTTTCAACAAGCTTTCGCCAAGTCTTCGGTATGGATTGTATAATTTGCATAAAAATTCACTACTCAAATCTAAGCATTTCGAATCGCATAACTATCTTTGAAGCATGAAAATGAAACACCTATATTTTGTTCTGTATATTGGATTAATATCTTGCGGGGAGGACAAACCGGCCGTTGAAACTGAGAAGACAGAGCCTAATGAGCAATTGTCGATGGAAGAGCTCATTGACCGAAAGGTAAAAGCTGAATTGAGTATTCCTGGGACTGAGAATTACACCATGAGCATTCACAAAGCTCAACTTAACGATGACGAATTCGAGGATGCAATTATAGTCGTTAATCGAAAAGAACATACTTTACAATCCGCAATAGATAAGAATAACGTGGCATACCAAGAAGAAGTCGGGTATTTCGGAAATTACAATTTCTTGTTTTATTACGACGGCATGACACACACTGTTACCCGAAAAATTGCCGTACCATCTAATGGGTTAATTCCGCTTAAAGTTGAATTCGCGAATATTTTAACGGAAGGTTACAAAGATTTCACCCTAGATGTTCGCATACGTGAAGCGCGTTACCGAAACTTCTATACAGTTCGTAAAGGTGTACCAGCGCTCATTTTTCAATGCGAAATACACAATGTGGATGACGTAAATAATTTCAACGTAAATCATGTTAAATATGACGTTGGCTCACACAGTCTTTCAAAAGATATTGTGATTTATAACGCAAAGGTAAAATTCACCATTCCAAAAGACTTAAGTTCAGATTTTGAAATTGAAACAGAACCGAAAGGTGAAGAGAAATTTCGCTTCTTCTATTATCCAGCGCAGCAGAAATATTTTATCAAAAAGGATCAGATTCAGTAAACTGACTGTTTCTGTAGATTTTAATTCCCTTGTAAACTCCTAGAAAAGGAAAGTCATTAGAATCGAAACCTTCAAAACCAGGCATTACCATTACATACTCCATGGTTTTTTGACGATTGATTAGCATTTTTTCTTTTAATCCACTTATGGATGGTTTGGCGATCCAGCCCGACCTGCTCATCCAATAGAACGCCCCGTTGTAATTCTCCTCACCTATTAAGGCAAATTTTGCATTTTTCGGGATCTTCATCTTATCGAGATACGCATCAATTCCAACCAAACTTGATACATTCTTCTCATGTACTTCCGAAACGGATGTATACCTCTCCTTCAGCTTGAAAGATGCGTAATGGAAGCTTAATCCAACGAATAGAAAAACGAGAATTTTTGGAATAAAATGATTCGAATAAGGATTGAATTTCACCATCAGTTTCTGAATTGAGAAAAGCGTCCAAAGAAATAGAAATGGTGCCACATTCAACATATAATAGTCATGATCCAGAAATTGGTTAAAAAATAGCAATATGTAGGCTAAGGTGCCGATACCAAGTACAAAAAGAAGAATACTGAAGAACGATAATTGTCTGATTCGGATAAATAAACCTAATAAAATAAGCACCAATAAAACATGAAAAGTGGTTTGATAATAATAGGCCGAGAACCAATCGTGTCGAACAGCTAGCCAAATACGGCCAATTTTAGCAGAATTCAATTCCCAAATGGGCAGAATACGTGTTAGGAACACATTGCTATTGTTCACCTCGTTGTACCATTGGGCATAGATATACCAGGAAGAAACGATGAGTACAACAAGGGTTAATCCCAAGAATCGTCTTGCATTATTTTTTAATGCTAGTTTAAAACTCTTGATGGATTTCCAATCGTCTAAAAACAGAGCGGAAACGAGTGCTATGGTATGAATTAAGAAAGTCACTTTTAATAATCCTGCGAAAGAAAATAGAATCATTGCTTTTTTCAAATCTATCTTCTCCCCTTTCAAATGGTTTTTTAAACCAAAATAATAGGCCGACAAAGTCAGACCAAGTGCCGAAGCATCGGGTAAGAAATTGACGGAATAATATAGAATTACAGTAGAACTAAGGAGTAAAAGAGTCAACCCTATGGCATAGAAGACGTCTTTGAGCAAAAGTTTGGATAACTTAAAAAGATGATAAAACCCAATTATGGAAATACTGAAAGTGATAGCTCGCAAAACAACATGTTTGAAACCAAAAAAATCATCCAATATGGCAGTTAAATAATACAAAACAGGGAATTCACCAGCTGTTTTACCGTCAGAATCGCCTAAAAACCAACCTCCAGGTTCGAAGAAATTAAAGCCGTTATTCTGATAAAAATCGACAAAGGCAAGACTGTCTGTTTGTCTCACATAATGCAAACCAATGGGTTGAAGAAAAAGATAAACTTGAAAACCCAGGAGAAAAAAAATCAGAAATAACAAAAAGAGAAAAACCTTTCCTGAATTATTTTCTAACCATTGAATCATTTGATGAAATTAATTAAACTAAATTTCAATTAACTGATTTTCTCCAAGGATTGTTCAATATCCCAAATTAGATCTGCTGGATTTTCAACACCGATTGAAATACGCACAAGTGCATCTGTAATACCAATTTCATTTCTTTCCTCGGCAGGAATTCCAATGTGGGTCATGCTCGCAGGGTGTTGTGCAAGACTTTCAGTAGACCCTAAACTAACGGCCAATTTGATCAAATTCAAAGCATTCAAAAATTGAAATGCCTCTTTCTCTCCGCCTTTAACAAACATCGAAAGCATCGCTCCGGGTGAAGAATACTGTTTTTTATAGGTAGCATAGTTCTCATTGTCTTCTTTAAGCAGGCCCAGGTAGTTCACATGGTCCACTTTAGGATGAGTTTCGAGCCATTTCGCCACTTCCATTGCATTACTCGCTTGTTTTTCCATTCTAACTTGAAGAGTTTCTAAGCTTCGAAGCAAAAGCCAACATGTATTTGGGCTGGCCATATTTCCAAGAAACGTACGCAACACTTTCACCCGCTTCATTGATTCCGCATTTCCAAGCACAGCACCTGCAATTACATCGCTATGTCCGCCTATATATTTTGTTGCTGAATACATAACCACGTCAGCACCATGCTTCAAAGGCTGTGACCACAAGGGACCCATGTACGTATTGTCAACGGCAAGATGAATGTGTTTTTCGGCTGTTGAATAATGATCGGCAATTCTCCGGCACATTTCAATATCTATTAGCTCATTTGTTGGATTGGTTGGTGTTTCGATATACACCATGGCAAGTTTATCTCCTTTTCCTGTTGCATCAACAATAGCTTTGATTTCAGCCTCAGATTGTCCAGGATGAAAACAAACTGAATCAATCCCCATTTTCACTAAAAAAGATTCAATGAAATGATCGGTTCCTCCGTAGATTGGTGTGCTATAGAGTAATAAACTTCCTGGATTAATGAATTCCAACAAAACGGTACTGATAGCAGACATTCCACTTTCAAATACAGCACAATCGTCGGCTTCATCCCACAAACACAAACGGTTTTCTAGGATTTCAAGGTTTGGGTTGTTGATTCTACTATAAATCAATCCTAATTCTTCATTTTGCTCCTTATCTCTTAGTCCGTATGCAATTTCAAAAAAGCCTTTCCCCTCTTCTGCTGTCTTAAAAACGAAGGTAGAAGTCTGAAAAATTGGTGGTTTAATGGCTCCTTCAGATAATTCTGGTTTGTAACCATGTGACATCATTAAACTTTCCGGCTTGAATTTGTGCTTGCTCATATTCGTAATTTTCTTGCAAATCTATTGAAACAACTGCATGTACCGATAGAAAAGAGCGCACTTTCATGAAAAGAAATGAACAAAATGAACAAGAAAACGAAATATCGTTTACAAATTCTGGAGAATCTCATTAAATCCTTCCACTTCCTTCTCGACATTGTACTGCAAAAAGGCATCTAACCTGCTTATTTCAGCTTTATCGAGTATATCTTGATTCCGACTGATCAACAATTCTAACTTCGGTAAAAAATCAGCCATATCGTTGTATTTGTACAAAGTACCAAACTCTCCATTTCCAACTATTTCAGTCGTTCCGCCAGAATCAGTTGCCAACACAGGTATACCGCTCAACATGGCTTCAATGGTAACCATCCCATAGGTTTCACTGTGGGAAGCTAGTACAAAGCCATCAATCGCATTGTAAAATTTGGCAACATCGGGTTGTGATTCAACGAAATAAACATAATCCTGCAGGTTGTTTTTGTGGACAAATTGCACCAATTCCTCTGCATACGCTTTGTCATCATCTGTATTTACAGTTGCGGAACCAAAAATCAAAAGGTTAAATTGTATTCCCTTTTGAACCAATTGTTGTAAGGCCTGAGCAACGAACAACTGTCCTTTTTTGACTGAAATACGACCGATAATTCCAATTATTGGGCGATCTGAATGAACGTTTAACAGTTCTTTCGCTTCATCTTGTGTATACTTTCTGAATTCAAATTCCTTTGTATTGACGCCAATTGGCAAAACCTTGACCCGATTCAATGGAAAATGGGTGCGAACAGCAATTTCTCTCTTTAAAAAAGGCAAAGGGCTTACCCAAACATCTATTGATTTGAAGCGAAAAGTGTGCAACCAATCTTTCTTGTTGATGCCAATTTGCATGTGTTGCTGATAGACAACTTTTAATTCTTTAAAATACCTTTTTTTACACCAAGCTACGACATCTAAATCCTTATTATCCGCTACAAGTAAACGGCTTATCTTGTTTTTAATCAGTATTTTAGAAATATATTTAGCCGTTTTGAAATCAAAATATTTTCGATTTTTCTTGATCAAATGAATTTCGCTAAAAATATCTTTTCCTTTCTCGTAAATAGTCGATTCTTCTTGCGTAAAAAGGTGGACATTATAACCTTTAGCCGAAAGTAACTTCACCAGTTTTAGGGTGTTCATTTCGAGTCCGCCCCAACCTGTGGAAGTGATAAGAAAGGCTATTTTATTTTTGGAATTTGGCATTAGAATCAAAAGTAAACAAATGAATCGAAAGCAATAAACGAAAAGCTAGAAGAAGAAGAATATCTCGCCAACCATAACGGCTTTAATTCTTCCAGTCAATGGATTAGAATACTATTTGTACGGTTTTGCTAATTTCAATTTGATTTTATTGGGCATTTTAGCTGCAAAAACAGGCGGATGATGTGTTATAAAAGCAGTTGTTCGTATTTCCATCTGGGGCACAATCGCATTGGGATGGAGTGCTTTTGTAGGTCACCTATTTGGAGTAAACATATAGAATACTTTAAAACTTGATAACCTTCTTAAAGTTGACTTAAAAAATCTTCTGCCGAATCAAGATGTTTTTGTTTTTTTAACTCATCCATTTTATCCCAAATTCTTACCATCATTCCAAGTCTTTGGTTCTTCAAGAAAAAATCGCGATGGACCGCAATAAATCGCCAATATAGACCATCCCAAGTAGTTTGCCAATCTCCCTTAGGGTAATCACTCATTTTCATTAAGTAATTGCTTCCGCTGATATACGGCTTGGTCGACATCAAACCACCATCTGCAAATTGACTCATGCCGTACACATTTGGAACCATTACCCAATCATAGGAGTCGACATACATTTCCATAAACCATTTGTACACTTCGTCGGGGTCAAATTCGCAAAGAATCATGAAGTTACCCAGCACCATTAATCTCTCGATGTGATGATTATAACCCGTTACATTTAGCTTCTGAATAGCACTATCTATAGGTAAAATACCTGTTGTTCCATTATAAAACGAAAGAGGAATTTTACGCTCAAAATGCCAAAAATTCGATATCCTTTCTTCCCTACCTTTTGCCAAATATACACCGCGAATGAATTCTCTCCATCCCATTATTTGGCGCACAAAACCTTCTAAAGAATTAATAGAAACATTGTTTTTTTTGGCAAACAGAATTGCCTCCGATATCACTTCATTAGGAGTGATCAAACCGATGTTCATCATAGGAGTAAGCACACTATGATTTAAGAACGATTCCTCAGCTACGATTGCATCTTCGTAGTCGCCAAACTCATCAAACCTCTTCTCTAAAAAGTTGTGAAAAACGACTTTAGTTGACTCAAAATCAGTCGGGTATAATGGTTTACCTTCAATTTTACCTGGATTATCAGGGAAATATTTTTCTACATAATCTTTCGCTTCAACATAAAAATGATCCGATTCTAAAACCGGATATACTGGTGGCACTTTATTTTTTGGATACTTCTTTCGGTTTTCATCATCAAAACTCCACTTTCCGCCAAGGGGTTGTTCTCCATTTTCGAGTAGAATTTTCCTTCTTTTGCGCTCGGAAATATAGAATTGAGTTTGAAAAAACTTCTTTTTGTTGGGCGAAAAGAATTCTGACAAATCCTCTTTAGCGTTTATCCACATTGGGCTTAATAAGTATTCTACTATAATCTTTTTATCTTTCAAGTAGGAAGCGATCCTACGTTCTATCCAATCATCACAAGGATCAAACATGGAAAAATGAGTGAAGCCCTTATCCATTAAACTCGCCAACAAAATGCGAATATCTGTTTCTTTATCAGTAGCATTGATGTACATCGTGTTAAATCCCTTTTCTTCAAGATAAGATTGATATTTTTTCATGGAAGCACGATGCAGAGCAATCTTTTGCTTGTGAAACACGAACTGATTAAAAAACAAAGTCTCTTCTACCAAGTAGAATGTACAATCTGTTGGAATGGCACTGATATTCTGAAAAAGCTGATTAGGCAAAACTACATGAACTTTAGACATTGCTTTTATTTTTATTTCTGCGACAATATTCACCGCAATATTTCACCTCTTCCCATGTTTTCTCCCATTTTTTGCGCCAACTGAAATAGAAGCCGCAGGTAAGACATATTTTGACTGGTAGATGTTGTTTTTTCATTGATCAAACGCTGGTAGTTCTGATGCTCGAGCGTACGGAAACTGTCTTGTTTTTTGAAGTTTATAATATGAATTTAAGCCGGAAACCCCAGTACTCGACGAACTTTCAAGATTAATATGTCCGCCTTCTTCCATGTATTCGTCAGGAATAAAAATGTGCTCTATTTCACCAATAATTAGACTCGTCCCGTTAATTGGAATAGGTATTTCCTCGATAAATCGCATGCCTATTTTTACAGTCGATTCTTTAACAAAAGGAGCTTTAAAATTATTTTTATACTCAGGATTCAATCCACATTTTTCGAATTCAGAGATATCCTTTGGAAATTTTGCAGAAGTAAAATGTGCTTTTTCGACTGAACTAGCATGAACATGGTTAATGGTGTAAAATCCACTTTCCAGTATGTTTTCATACGTGTTTCTTGGAACGTCCGTACTTGGCCTTATAATAAAACCCAGGATTGCGGGATTACTTCCTAAATGCACAACAGACGAAAAAATAGCTAGATTTTCATGTCCATTGCTGGAAATTGACCCAATAAGGTTGGCTGGTTTAATTCCTGTCAATCCGTTGATTACATTTAACCGCTCTATTCGATTAGCCTTTTTTATATCTTCTTTTGTCCAATGCATTATTTATTTGTTTTTCTTGAACCACGCGAAAAGTCGTTGCGGGTATGAACGCTAATTATTCGTTTTTTCTCTTTTTTCACCAAATCATTTTTTCGATGACCGTATATTTTTTCACGAGCTGCTTTGGCGCTTTCTTCTAGTTCAAATAAGGGTTCCGGATAGTCATTCCCTATGTGCACCCCACAAAACTCTTGGTCCATTTCAGTCATTTTCCATGGTTCATGAATAAATTGAACTGGAACATCACTTAATTCAGGCACCCATTTTTTAATAAATATTCCTTGCGGATCATGATCTAGCGATTGTTTTACTGGATTATACATTCGAACAGTATTCACGCCAGTTGTCCCGGCTTGCATTTGAAACTGTGGATAATGAATACCTGGTTCATAATCTAAAAACTGCTTCGCCAGATGATAAACACCTGAACGCCAGTCTTGATCCATGTGATGACACAAAACAGAAACGACCATCGCTCGCATACGAAAGTTGATCCAGCCTGTCGCTTTCACACATCGCATATTTGCATCGACTAGCGGATAACCTGTCATACCTTCCATCCAAGCATTCACCCAGTTGTTGTTATGACCTTTTTCTAAGAGCT
>ERZ887849.1262-NODE-1262-length-24335-cov-42.028460_pt1 | contig 24335 bp, 20 predicted proteins | sample MGYA00521267_ERZ887849 | MGnify/ENA primary metagenome ERZ887849 (study PRJEB32303, sample SAMEA104408601) | aquatic metagenome | biome: Brackish water; feature: Pelagic; material: water | place: Baltic Sea | collected 2014-06-06T16:11:00 | depth 2,863 m ... | reverse complement strand
TTCTCACGGCCAACAAAATCTGCTCACAAATTGCAAGAGCGCGTTCCCACTTAGTTCGTTAACCACACAGTTTTAAAAGAGTAATAACCATTTTAAACAACATATTGGTTGTTGCCCCGAGGTGGCATCTCGATCTACGATAGATAATTGAGATTTGGGGTTATTAAATCATAACCCTTTAAGGCTCTATAATAGTACCTGGGAGTGATGGTGAGACATATTGCGTTAAAAGTGCTTCAGGCGCTGGGTTTTATTGCATTGCTCATGTTTTCAGCTTTTGCCAATGCTAGTGAACAAAATTTTGAGAAATGGTTAGCTGAATTTCGAACCGAGGCTCGGTCTAAGGGTATCTCGGATCAAATATTTGATGCAGCATTAGCCAAAGCTGTACCTATCAAGCGAGTGGTTGAGCTGGATCGCCGCCAACCAGAATTTACCATGACCTTTGACGAATATCTTGGCAAAATTGCATCGCCAACACGGGCGCGGATTGCGGCTAAGATGCTTGTCGAACATGATGAAATTCTTACCAAAGTTTCAAAAAAATATGGTGTGCAAAAACGCTACATCGTTACTTTTTGGGGTGTTGAAACCAATTTTGGTCAATATCTAGGGTCGTTCAATGTGCCGCATGCTTTGGCAACTTTGGCCTTTGATGGCCGCCGAAGTGCCTATTTCCGTAAAGAATTGCTTAATGCACTAAAAATTTTGGAAGAAGGCCATATCACACCAGATAAAATGAAGGGGTCTTGGGCTGGCGCCATGGGGCAAAGCCAGTTTATGCCATCAAGCTTTTTATCCTATGCTGTTGATTGGGATGGCGATGGAAAACGCGATATATGGGGCACCAAGGCCGACGTGTTTGCGTCAACTGCCTATTACCTGTCGAAGGCTGGCTGGCGCGATGATATTACCTGGGGACGGAAAGTGAAATTGCCGAAGGGCTTCTCCATGAATGGAAAGAGCGCCAAGGCACTTGCCGATGGGAAAACGCGCGCCAAATTGCCTGTTTGGGCAAAGTTAGGCGTTCTTAATGCCGATGGTGGTGCGTTGCCAACAAAAAATCTAACAGCGCGGCTGGTGATGCCTGCTGGCAGTGATGGCCCTGCTTTTCTCGTCTATAGCAATTTTGACTCAATCCTTGATTGGAACCGGTCAAACTATTACGCGCTAGCGATTGGCCATTTGTCTGACAAGCTGCGATAAGTCGGATCGTGGAACAACGGGATAAAAGAATGCGTGTTAACGGAAAAAACTTGTTTGGGTTTTTGGTCTTGGGTTTTTTGATGCAAGGTTGTGCTTCGGCTGAACTGGCTTTTGATTTGGTCAAAAAACACAAACGCCAAATTGAATCTGGCAAAGAAAACGAATCCAGCAAACAAACCAAAGTTGTTGTGAAACCGCATTACAAAATTGGTACTCCTTATCAGGAGTTTGGCGTTTGGTACTATCCAAAACGTGATCTGACCTATGATGAAACGGGTATTGCGTCTTGGTATGGTGAAGAAACCGCCGTTTTGGGTCGGCCTACCGCGAATGGTGAAGTGTTTGATCCAAATATTGCAACAGCTGCGCATAAAACCCTACCACTGCCGTCGGTTGTTCGCGTTACCAATCTTGATAATGGCAAATCATTGGTTGTCAGATTAAATGATCGCGGGCCTTTTGCGCCCGGTCGGATCATTGATTTGTCGCATGAGGGCGCGCGGTTGCTCGGTTTTGTAGAGCAGGGCATTGCCAAAGTCCGCGTTCAGATATTGGCAGAGCAAAGTTTGCGTTTGGAAAATCTTGCAAAAAGAGGAGAGTTTCCAAGTCTGACAGCCAACGATCAAGGCGCCATGCCGGAAATGACACCTGCTAACAACCCAACGGTAAGCCTGACTGCCAAATCTAGCAAAATAAAAAGTAAGGTTGCGGTAAATCAACCACCGCAATCGGCCTTGGAATTGTTATCACAATCGCGCGTTGGCAATGTTATTTCTGTCGTGCCCGTTGCCACCAAAATCTGGGTTCAGATTGGTGCTTTTGGATCTGAGGATCGAGCTAATAATGTGCTTTCAAAGGTTGGATCTGTTGGCTCGGGTGAGGTGTCTATGGTAAACCGTCTTGGCAAACGGCTTTATCGCGTTCGCCTTGGGCCTTTAGACGAGGTGGCAATGGCAGATTCGATGCTGCAAAGAGTGTTCAATATCGGTTTTAGCGGCGCACAGATTGTTGTTGATTAGGTGATGACATTTTTATGCCGTTTTATAGAGTGTTAAATAGCTTGCTTGACCGTTTCATAGACCGGTCTGTGAGTAAGGCTTGCTTTTGCGAGTAATGAGGATTTGACAATGACACTAAAATTTTGGGCAAGATCATTTTTGGTGTTGACACTGTTTGGCGCGGCAACGTCTGTTTTTGCCACGGAAATTACATCGCCAGCAAAGCAAGCCCATGTCACCGACTTTGCAACTGGCAAAGTTTTGTTCAGCAAAGATGCTGACGCGCCAATGAAACCGGCATCAATGGCAAAGATCATGACTATTTTTGTGGCGTTCCAGCGTATTGCTGATGGCCAGCTTGGAATGGATGATAAATTCATTGTTTCGGAAAAGGCATGGAAAAAAGGCGGGTCACGAACATTCCTAGAAGTTGGTAAGACGGTATCGGTTCGTGAACTTCTGTATGGCATTATCGTTCAGTCGGGCAATGATGCTGCCATTGTTCTGGCTGAGGGAATCTCTGGTACCGAAAACGCCTTTGCCGATGAAATGAATTTCTGGGCTAAAAAAATTGGTATGAAGAATACGAATTTTCAGAATTCAACTGGCTGGCCTGACCCTGATCAGACGACAACAGCCGCTGATCTCAATATTATGACAAGCGAACTTATTCGCCGTTTTCCCGCAAATAAATATCCCAATCTTTATCCGATTTTTGCCGAGCGCGAATATACCTACAACAAAATCAGCCAGCCAAATCGTAACCCTCTTATTTATGGATCGGCTGGTGCTGATGGTCTGAAAACCGGCTATACTAAAGAATCAGGCTATGGATTGGTAGGGTCGGCCGAACGTGATGGTCAACGCGTCATCATGGTTTTAAACGGCATGACTAGCATGAAGCAACGGTCAGCTGAGGCGCGTCGCTTGATGGATTTAATGTTCCGTGAATTTAAAATTTATCGCTTTTTCGATAAGGGACAGCCGGTTGATCAGGCCAATGTATGGCTTGGCAATGCAACGAAGATTGATCTGGTTTTGGACGAGCCGCTTCACTTGCTGTTATCTTATCAAGAACGTCGCGATTTGAAATTATCGGTTCAATGGCTTGATCCGGTTCCAGCCCCCATTTTGGCAGGGGATCAGTTGGGAACATTAACCGTTGATATTAACGGTGATAGCCGCAAATTAGTTTTGCGGGCAGGGCACGATATTCCGGTTTTGGGGATGTTTGATCGGGTTAGTGCCGCGGTAAAATATTTGATCTTTGGCGCGTCTGTTACGCCATCAATTGCAAAGTGATGGTGGAAATGCGGGGCCTGTTTATCACCTTCGAAGGTGGCGAAGGAAGTGGAAAAACAACGCAAATACAACAGCTTAAAGAGTGGATTGAATCCAGTATTGGTTCTGTGAATCTTTGTATGACGCGTGAACCTGGTGGAACAATCGAGGCTGAGTCGATCCGCACATTGTTGTTGAATGGTGCTGCTAACAAATGGCAGCCTGCCACCGAAGCGATGATGATGTCGGCATCGCGTCATGAACATGTCATTCATGTGATCGAGCCTGCGCTTAGCCGCGGCGATATTGTCATATGTGATCGTTTTACCGACTCAACACATGTTTATCAAGGCTATGTTGGAGGTGTTGATAATGCGCTTCTTGACGGGCTTGACCAATTGTCATGCCAAGGTTTGGTTCCTGATTTAACCTTGCTTCTTGATATTGACAGTAATGCAGGGCTGGCCCGGACAATTCAGCGTGGCATTGCCGAAAGCCGGTTTGAGTCTAAAGGCGTTACCTTTCATCAAAAAGTGCGGCAAGGTTTTGTTGAACGTGCAGAAAAATACCCTGACCGTATTACCAAGATTGATGCCGCAAAACCGGCTGGTGAGGTAACAATGGATGTCATTGCGGCGGTTCGAGCTTTGCTTGTGGCAAAAGGCATCATTGCGGCAAGCTGAGATGACTGGCTGATTTGTCAGGCTGATTACCAAATGAAGGCGTAACAGGAACTGGCGCAACTCTGTATGAATGATGTGTATGACAAATTAGATGACGCTGCCGATCCAACAGCGATTGTTGGTCACAGTGATTTTACCAATGCGCTCGCCGGTGCGTTGGCAAGTGGTCGCATGCATCATGCGTGGCTGTTAACCGGCCCGCGCGGCATTGGCAAAGCCAGCATGGCACGTTTGGCGGCGGCTTGGCTTTTGTCTGAACAGGCGGCTGCAACAGGTTTGTTTGGTGATGCCACCCCGCAATTTGCCGTGTCGCCTAATGATCCCGGGGCAAATCTGGTCTTTCGTGGTGCGCATCCTGATTATCTGGCGATTGCGCCAGTTCTTGACGATAATAAATCAGGCCAGATCAAAATTGATCAAATCCGCGATATGGTTCCGTTTATGGCGCATAAGCCGGCACGTGGTGGCTGGCGCGTTGCGGTGATTGACTCGATGGATGAGATCAACCTAAATGGTGCCAATGCCATGTTGAAACTGTTGGAAGAACCACCTGAAAAGGCGGTGATTTTTCTGGTGTCATCACGTCCGGGGCAATTACTACCAACGATTAGGTCGCGTTGCCGTGTTGTCCGGCTTTCGGCATTGGATGCGGTGATGTGCCGTGACGTTCTGGCAAAAATATGGCCGGATGCTGATACAGGACATATTGATCTATTGGCGCAGCTTTGTGGTGGTGCGCCCGGGCGGGCGATTTCACTTGCCGAAAGTGGTGCTGCTGATTGTTATCAGGTTGCCTGTTCGCTTTTGGCTGCGCCAAAGCTTGATGTTGGTGCGATGGCGGCGCTTGCCGGAAAATGGGGCAGGGGTGCCGCGGCAGGGCGGGCAACGCGCGAAGGGGCGGTGTTTTGCCTTGATCGGCTATTGCGGCTTGCCGCATTGACAGCCAGCGGCGGTTCTAGCCTGACAACATGCAATTTCGAAACCGGCGCGATTGATGTTTTATGCAAGCGGCACACGGCAGCAACGCTTGCCAGTTTTCATGACGCGTTCTTAAAAGACTCGTCTCGTGCCGAGGGTCTTTATCTCGATTTTTCGCAGTTTTTGCTCCGGCAAATGATCAAATTATATGAGAAAACCTTGCCCTAACGATACGGCTGGGCTACCTCATTGCTTGGGTATTTAAATTCTACAGCGCCTTTATCCGGATAAAACTTATGAGCCAGACCTATTACATCACCACACCAATTTACTATGTGAATGATAAACCGCATATCGGCCATGCCTATACAACGTTATCTTGTGATGTGATGGCGCGTTTCAAGCGGCTGGATGGTTATGATGTTACCTTTTTAACCGGAACTGACGAACATGGCCAAAAAGTTGAAAAAGCGGCTGAAGTGGCAGGCGTCACGCCACAAAAATTTACCGATCAGGTTAGCCAAAATTTTCGTGATCTGACGGCCAAGCTGAATTTCTCAAATGATGATTTTATCCGCACAACCGAAGACAGGCACAAACAAGCCTGCCAGAAAATTTGGTCAATTCTTCAGGAGAATGGTCATATCACCCTTGGAAAATATGAAGGATGGTATTCGGTTCGCGATGAAACCTTCTATACCGAAACCGAATTGGTCGATGATAAGGCACCAACCGGCGCGCCAGTGGAATGGGTTGAAGAGCCATCCTATTTCTTTAACCTGTCAGCATGGCAGGATAAATTATTGGCTTTTTACGCGGAAAACCCAGATTTTGTTGGGCCGGAAAGCCGGTTCAATGAAGTTAAAAGCTTTGTCAAAGGTGGGCTTCGTGATCTATCGGTCAGCCGTGCCAGCTTTAAATGGGGCGTTCCGGTGCCAAATGACGATGGTCATGTCATGTATGTCTGGCTTGATGCGCTTACCAATTATGTAACAGCAACCGGCTGGCCCGTTGATGGTGCCAATGGCGATGCCGAAAAACATGAACGTCTTTGGCCAGCAGATTTGCATATGGTTGGCAAAGATATTCTGCGGTTTCACGCGGTCTATTGGCCGGCCTTTTTGATGGCGGCAGGCTTGCCATTGCCAAAGCGGGTGTTTGCACATGGCTGGTGGACGAATGAAGGCCAGAAAATTTCAAAATCACTTGGCAATGCCATTGATCCGAACCATCTTGCTGAAACCTACGGTCTTGATCAAACGCGCTATTTCCTGATGCGCGAAGTGCCGTTTGGCAATGATGGTATTTTTTCTGTTCAAGCCTTAACACAGCGTATCAATGGTGACCTTGCCAATGATCTAGGCAATTTGTCACAACGTGTTTTGTCGATGATCTTTAAAAACTGCGATGGCATCATGCCGGCCCAGCCGGAAAAGCCGGCCGCCGAAGATCAGGCGCTTTTGGCTAGCGTGGACGCATTGCTTGATACGGTTCGCCAGCATATTGACAAACAAGCCTTCCACGAGGCGCTTCGCGTGATCTGGCAGGTGATTTCAAATGCAAATCGCTATGTTGATAATTTTGCACCTTGGGCCTTGAAGAAAACAGATCCAGCACGCATGGCCGAGGTGTTGGCTATTTTGGCTGAAACCATTCGCCAAGTGGCGATCCTTGTCCAGCCAGTGATGCCCGATGCGGCTGCTAAAATCCTTGACCAGCTTGGTGTTGATCCGGCAGCGCGTGACTTTACCCAATTAGCCGGGCAGGCACGGCTTGCCAATGGACAAATGATTGCCAAGCCAGAACCGGTGTTTCCACGTTTTGTTGATGAGGCGGACACAAATGCCGGATGAAAATAAGCCTTTGATGATTGATAGCCATGCGCATCTCGATTACCCTCAGCTTTCGGATGATCTGGATGGGGTCTTGGCGCGTGCAAATGCGGCGGGTGTCACCCATATCATCACCATCGGCGTCAAGCTTAGCACTGCTGATGTGCCAAAAGCGATCGCAGCGGCGCATGATAATGTTTGGTGTTCGGTTGGCATTCACCCGCATGAAGCTGGAAATGAGCCAGACGCAGCCAATATAGAAGCCATTCGGGCGGCGGCTAACCACACCAAATGTGTTGCGATTGGCGAAGCTGGACTTGATTATTTTTATGATTATGCCACCCCGCAGCAGCAAGCCGACAGTTTTCGGGCGCAGATCGCCGTTGCGCGTGAACTTGATTTACCAATCATTGTCCATGCGCGTGATGCTGATGACGATATGGCGGCCATTCTTGAAAATGAGATGGAGAAGGGGGAGTTTCGCGGCGTCCTGCATTGTTTCAGCTCGGGCGCAGACTTGGCACGGCGCGCTGTTGCCATTGGGTTTTATATCAGCTTTTCAGGTATTTTGACCTTTAACAAAGCTGACGAATTGCGTGAAATTGCGTCTGAAATGCCCGAAGACCGGATTCTGGTTGAAACAGATTCGCCATATCTGGCACCAGCACCGCATCGTGGCAGGCCGAATGAACCAGCCTATACCGCGTATACATTGGCCAAACTGGCCGCGGTGCGTGGCCGCCAACCGGTCGATATGGCGGCAATCACCCGTGCCAATACGTTGCGTCTGTTTAACCGGATGGATTTATCATGCCAGATGGGTGCATCATGAAAGTAACCATGCTTGGATGCGGCACGTCGGTTGGCGTTCCGGCGCTTGGACATGCTGGTTGGGGTGATTGTGATCCACATGATCCACGAAACCGGCGTCAAAGATGCGCTGTTCTGGTTGAAATTAACGATAAGGTCATTCTTGTCGATGCTGGCCCTGATATCCGCAACCAGCTATTGCCGCTTGGGTTTAAGCGCATTGACGCGCTGTTGATCACCCATACGCATTCAGATCATGTTGCCGGCCTTGATGATTTGCGCGCATTTTACTGGCCTGACCGGATTGATATTCCAGTTTATGCCACCAAACAGCATAGCATCGAGATTTTGGCGCGGTTCCCGTATCTGTTCACCAACCATGCGGATTCGCCATCTTATTTCGTGCCCCCAATGAAAATGAATTTGATTGCTGCCAATGATATTCTTGAGATTGGCGGATGCGAGATCGAGATTTTTCATCAGGATCACGGCAATACCAGTTCGCTTGGGTTTTTGTTTGATGGAAAATTTGGCTATTCGACTGATGTTGTCGGGATGGGTGATGACGTGTTTGACAGGCTGGCCGGGATTGATTTGTGGATTGTCGAAGCGTTACGCGCCGCGCCGCATTCATCGCACAGCCATTATGAACAAACATTTGCTTGGATTGATCGGGTGAAACCAAAACAGGCAATCTTGACGCATCTTGGGCTTGAGGCAGATTACGAAACTTTATCGGCAATCTGTCCGGATGGCACCAAACCCGGTATTGATGGGTTGGTCTGGAATTTGTAATTGCCTTATACGCATAATATACATTATGCGACAAAATATGATTTATGCAAATTAGAAGATAGTACCACCTCAAAGATTTAAATCGTATATATTTCAGTTGGTTTTACAGCATTACTCAGACAAAGCTGTATCTTTAAATAATGTTGGTTTTATCCCTTTACCAACCTGTCTTTGGCTGACCGTGATTGTCCTTCAATCAATCGCCAATTGGCAAATGCCGTTCTAGTATTTTGGGCAAATAATGCTTATTCAAACAAGGCTCGCCGTTGGTCTAAACGCGGATGGCTGTCAAAAAAGCTTGACCTTGTGCATCCTTCCCCACATTCGGCGGCCACCTTGTCAAAGAATTTGGCCATGCTTGCTGGATCACGCCCAAGCTGTTGCAAAATCTCTAGCGACACCCGATCGGCCTCAGTTTCAAATTTGCGTGACTGACTGGAAAGGATCAAGCCTGTGCTTAGCGTGGCGATCTCTTCAACAAAGCTATCGTCGATGCCGAACACCAGGCCAACAGCGATTGCAATGACCGCGCTTTGCGCCACCGCACGCACGCCGTGCTGGTTTGTTACATGGCCAATTTCATGCGCCAAAACGCCAGTAATCACATCATCATCATCGGCAAATTCAACCATTTCATCGAGAAGAATGACAATATTGCCAGGAAGCGCAAACGCATTTGGCCCAAAAGACGACGAACTGCGGTAAATCAATTTTGGCTGGATAGCATCAGGTGGTAATTTGGCTTTCATGTTGGCAAAAATCTGGTCAATATGGCGGCGTTTGGCCAAAGACAGCTTGCTTGGTGATAGAAACAGCTGATCAAGCTGGCGAAGGGTGCTATCGCCTGCGTTTTTGGCCCAGTGGATGGGAATATAGCGGGCAAGGTAATCGCCAGCGGCCGGTAGACCCATGCGAATGCCAGTCAGGCTGGCGAGGATCAGCATGAAAACAATGATCATGCCCCACCATCGTAATCGTTCGGCCAAACCAATAAAGAAACCGCGCTGTGCGCCTTTGGGCAGGAAAGGTGTTAGACTTTCGGGTAAATCTGGTGCTGACAGGGTGAAAACACCCTTTCCCGCAAGCGTGATCCGCCAATCGGCCCCCGCCATCATTGCGCTAACATGAACAATTGTGACTGGAGCTAAGGCAGGATCATGTCCATCAATTGCAAGCATCACTTGATCAGATGACTGATTGGGTTCATCAACCAATAACAAAGCCGGATAGCGCTTGGATGTTTGTTGAGGGGTAAAACTGCCGGTGATTTGCATTTTAAAAAAAACTTACAATGTAATTTCAAGGCCAGCGGCTTCACCGAACGCATCACCCACCGAATGGCCAGCATTTCGTTCGTTGTCAACGAATTGAGTCATATCATTATATGGACGGATATAGGTGTTTTCGGTCAGATAGCGATAATAGCGTACATGCGCCCACGGCAATAGCAAGCTGAAGCTAAGGATGATCAGAGCCGCATTTTGCAAAACAATCCAGGCCAGCCTTAGCCCTGATAAGTCAGACCGGAACCGGATATTGTCATCCAGCCTCAGCCCATTAATCATTAGATTGCGGGTTTGTGCACGGTAAAAGTTAGTGGTGGCCAAAAATAACCCCACCATGAGGAGTTGAAGCATGATTAAAATAATCGTCCAGCGTAAGGGGGAGTTCATATCAATCATCTCGAGAAGATTTTGATTAAAATAAGCGAGGCCAAGTGGCATGATTGTCACAACTGCAATGCCAAAACCCAGCAGCAATGTTTTGAACCAAGCTTTGTAAAAATCCCCTAGATTGGTTGTTATCTCGAATCGTTCTGACCCAAAACTATAATTTTTGGCGATATAATGCTTCATCATTCGCGATGCGAGCGGCAGCAGCAAGCCAAAGGTCAAAAAGCCCACCAATGGGGCAAGAAACAAATTCACCGCGACGCCCCAATAGCTGCCATGCCATGTAAAGCGAACATCACGCCAGACAATATTCCGCGCATTGAATTGCAGTGATTTATTCAGCGCCCAAGGATAGGCGATGAAGACCCCGATCAGAAAAATCATGTCTAAATAGGCAATGCTAAAATCGAAAAACGGCAAGGTGTAAAAAAGGGCAAACCCCGCCAGAACCAAAAGCCAGCCCTTCAGTAAATCGAAACCGGTGGCAAGATAATCAATGCCATCGCCCATGATACGGGTATTGCTGTAGAAATAGCGCCGCCGCCTCACCCGCGCCCATGGCACATAAAGCCCTAGAGTCAAAAGGGTCAAAAGAATATTTATAAAATAGATCTTGAAATAGCTCCATGCCGTTCCGGTGAATTCCAGCTTTTTAAAACGTTGGAAAAGATAGCTGTTTTCATCAGGGCTGGCCGCGCTCGCTTCTGAAGCGAAAGGGTTTTTTACAACATCATCTGGGGATTTTGGAGTTTCTGCCATTTGGAGACTGTCGCATATCGCTTTTTGCAGGGTGAATCTTTTTTTTTCAAACTCACGCAATTGTGAGCCGTAATAAACGAAAACAAATCAAGTTATTATTAATTAGAAAAAGAAAGAACGCGAATAGGTAGTGATTAAAACAATCAAAGGCCAATCTGGAGGCGAGTAATGAACCATGTAAATGTTTTCTTTTTCAGTGACCTGTCAGTGAATACCATGACAAGGCGTTGTCGTTTTCCAACATTGCCCAAATCGGCATTGACCAATTTGATTGGATCTTCGATGACTAGCCGTGAATCATTCGCCTGTTATCGTGATAATGATGGCAATGTGATTGCGCTTGATAAAACTGGATTTTGTGTCACCGAATAGCTTTTCCTCCCTTGGGCATTTGGGCACAAATAACCCCCGGTCATTTTCATGGCCGGGGGCGATTTATTTACCGTCTGTTGGTATCAGGTAATGGTGAGCGCGACAGGATTCGAACCTGTGACCCAGTGATTAAAAGTCACTTGCTCTACCAACTGAGCTACGCGCCCGAACTTTAAAACTTTTTCAGGACTTGCGACCCCCGCAATGAAATCGGACTTCATCGCTCCGACACGTTATAGAGACGTGTCGATTTTGTGTAAACCCTAAAGTAACCGTTGCTGGCCTTTATTTTTGTCTATTTCCAGATCGGGTTTTTACCGCTTGTCTGGGGTGTGTGATAGGCCAATCATATGGCACGGAACCGTTCTGTTTTCTGAATGTCACCGCGCTGTGGGGTAAGGCAGAGCGACTTTTTAATATGGTGGGCCGCTTAGGCGTTTTTTACGCCAGTTTCTGTTCTAGCGCCTTGGCAACATTGTCTGGAACAAAGCTAGATACATCACCGCCAAAAACGGCAACTTCTTTTACAAAGCGCGAAGCCACAAAATGCTGCTGCTCGGCAGCCATAAGAAAAATTGTTTCCAATTCGCCATGAAGCCGCTTGTTGATACTGGCCATTTGAAACTCATATTCAAAATCAGCAACAGCGCGAAGCCCGCGTAAAATGGATGTAGCGCCCTGCTGCGTGGCAAAATCGGTCAACAAGCCGGAAAAGCTTTTCACAAGAACTGGTAAACCAGTCTTGTTTGCGCCATTGATCCGCGCGACTTCGGCTTTGACCAGTTCGGTGCGTTCTTCTATTGAAAAAAGCGGCTGTTTGCCAAGATTGAGTGATACAGCCACAATCAATTGATCGCCAAGCCTTGCGCCACGCTCGATAATGTCGATATGGCCATAGGTTAGCGGGTCAAAGGTGCCCGGATAAATAATGACCTTCGGGCTCATTGATTTTCCTCATCACCCGCTTGATTGGATGCGTTGTTCGCATCTGACGGTGCATCAACGGCATCTTGCCCGTCCTTGATATTTGGGGCTGGGGCATTTTGGGCAATTGCTGCGGTTTCACCTGTGCCATCGCCAGCTTGATCGCCGTTATTTTCACCGCCATAACCCTCGGTATGACCACCTTCATGACTATCTTCATCACTGTCGGTTTCGCGAACCAGACCGGCTGAAACCACTTTTTCGCTCTCATCATCGGCAACATCAAACAGCCTTACGCCTTGCGTTTTACGGCTGGCAATCCGAATCGAGTCTCCCTCGCCGCCATGAACGCGGATACGGATGACCTGTCCCATATTGGTGACAAGCATCAATTGATCTTCTTCAACCACGGCAAATGATGCCATGACCTGACCATTGCGTTTGCTGGTTTCGATATTGGCAACCCCCTGCCCGCCACGGCCGGAACGCCGATAATCACTGACTGGTGTCCGTTTGCCATAGCCATTTTCGGTAACTGACAGGATAAATTCTTTATCTTCATCGGCGATAATCGACATGGAAACAACACGATCGCCGCCAAGAAGGCGAATACCCCGAACGCCGGTACTGTCGCGGCCACGGAAGACGCGAACAGCATTGGCGGCAAAGCGGATCGCCTTGCCATTGCGCGTTGCCATCAACACATCATCTTCATCGCTACAAGGCAGAACGCCAACAAGATCATCACCATCTTGAAGCTTCATGGCGATTTTGCCATTGCGCTTGATATTGGTGAAATCGCTAAGGTTATTCCGCCTTACATTGCCTGATGCCGTGGCAAACATAACATTCAAATCGGCCCAGCTTGATTCATCTTCGGGCATTGGCATGACGGTATTGATGGTTTCTTCCGGCTCGATTGGCAGGATATTGACCATTGCCTTGCCAAGCGATTGCGGCGCGGCCTCAGGTAGCTTGTAGCATTTTAGCTGGTAAACCATGCCGCGTGAGGTAAAGAACAATATCGGCGTATGCGTATTGGTGACAAAAAGCCGTGTCACAAAATCTTCATCACGGGTTTTCATGCCAGCGCGGCCTTTGCCGCCCCGACGCTGGGCGCGGTAAATTGACAATGGCACCCGCTTAATATAGCCGCGATGGCTAACCGTTACGACCATATCTTCCTGCTGGATCAGGTCTTCATCATCTTGATCGCCAAGCTGGTCAGTGATTTCGGTGCGCCGCGGGTTTGACAGGCGTTCGCGTGTCGCTGCCAATTCGTCAAGAACGACACGGCTAACCCGCGTGTCTGATCCAAGAATATCAAGATAATCGGCAATTTTATCAGCAAGCTCGCGGGTTTCATCGCTTAGCTTGTCGCGTTCCATGCCCGTTAGGCGCTGAAGTCGTAATTCAAGAATGGCGCGCGCTTGTGTTTCTGACAGCCGGTAATGACCGTCAATCACCTCATGCCCCGGATCATCAATCAGCGAGATGAAATCAGCCACTTCGGCCGCTGGCCAGTTGGTTTCGCATAATTTATTGCGTGCGGTTTCGGTATCGGGTGCCTTTTTAATCAATTCAATGATTGTGTCAATCGAGGCAAGCGCCACCATAAGGCCAGCTAAGATATGGGCACGATCACGCGCTTTTGAAAGCAAAAAGGTCGTCCGGCGAACCACCACTTCCTTGCGAAAGGCGCAAAAGGCGACAATCACATCTTTAATGCCCATCTGTTGTGGGCGGCCACCATTCATGGCCAGCAAATTCACTGGAAAGCTGGTTTGCAGCCTTGTATGGCGATAGAGCTGGTTCAGCACCACGTCACCCGACGCATCGCGCTTGATCTCGATCACAACCCGCATGCCGTTACGGTCAGATTCATCACGGATATCGGAAATGCCTTCAATTGTCTTTTCACGAACCATTTCACCAATACGTTCGAGCAATTGCGCCTTATTCACCTGATAGGGAATTTCGTGAATGATAATCGCTTCACGATCTTTGGCGTTGGTCTGGACCTCGGCCTTTGCCCGCATGATGATCGAGCCGCGCCCATTGGCATAGGCTTCCCGAATGCCGTGCCGCCCCATGATCAGGCCGCCAGTTGGAAAATCAGGCCCCGGAACAATGACGTTAATTTCTTCGGTAGTGATCTCGGGATTGGCAATATAGGCCTCACAGGCGGCAATCACCTCACCCGGATTATGCGGTGGAATATTGGTTGCCATGCCAACCGCGATACCATTTGCGCCATTCACCAGCAGATTTGGATATTCGGCGGGAAGAACTGTTGGCTCTAGTTGGGTTTCGTCATAATTGGCGATGAATTCTACAGTGTTTTTGTCGATATCGCGAAGCAGGCTTTCGGCCGAGCGGGCAAGCCGTGATTCGGTGTAACGCATCGCGGCGGCCGGATCACCATCCACTGATCCAAAATTGCCCTGCCCGTCAACTAATGGCAGGCGCATCGAGAAATCCTGCGCCATCCGCACCATGGCTTCATAAATCGATGAATCGCCATGCGGGTGATAGTTACCCATGACATCACCAACAACACGCGCCGATTTACGCGGAGGCTTTGACCAGTCGTAATTGCCCTCCATCATGGCGTAAAGAATGCGGCGATGAACCGGCTTTAGGCCATCACGCACATCGGGAAGCGCACGCGAAACAATCACGCTCATGGCATAATCCAAATAGGATTTGCGCATCTCCTCCGAAATCGAAATTGTTGGATTGGTCGAATCGGTTATGTCGGTCACGCCATTGTTCTTTCTTCCTTTGGAAGGGCAAGTGAGCCATTCCCGCATCGCTCAGTGACAATGCAAAGACAATGTCACAAGTTACACACAATATTTACACGATTTATGCAAGCTATGACACCAAATATTGTAGTTTTGGCCGTTTTTTCGGCAAAAAAAACGGTATCTTGCCGTGTAAACGAGATACCGAATTAAATATGGTTTTTAAAATATTGATTTAGAATGGAATATCGTCATCCATGTCATTTGAACTGCGCATTGGTGGCGGGCTTGATTGGCCACCGGCTGCCGGGGCTTGATCATGGCTGACCTGATTGCTGCTGTAGCCGCCGCTATCGCCCATGCTGGATGAGTCGCCACGTCCACCAAGAAGTGTCATTTCCCCACGGTAACGTTGCAGAACCACTTCGGTTGTGTATTTTTCAACCCCCTGCTGATCGGTCCATTTGCGGGTCTGCAACTGGCCTTCGATATAGCATGTCGAGCCTTTGCGAAGATATTGCTCGGCGATCCGGCCAAGGGCGTCGTTAAAGATGACAACCCGATGCCATTCGGTCTTTTCGCGCTGTTCGCCGGTGTTTTTATCCTTCCAACGTTCGGAAGTTGCGATTGATAGATTGACGATTTTGCTGCCGTCTTGTGTTGACCGCACTTCAGGGTCGCGCCCTAGATTGCCAACTAGGATGACTTTGTTAACGCTGCCTGCCATTGCGATTTTGCTCCTCAATGAAATATGTTTTGAATTTTTAAAGCTAAAATAATCTGCCGATTTACCAGTTCAGATTACCCATGCTGGTGAGGGTATGACAAGGATAAATCGGCCATCGTTCGGATCAATCGCAAATATGTGAAATTTGCCTGTCATAAGCGGCCAAAATGCGATGGGTTTTGTGAAAATTGCAAATCAGTTTTTAGGCGCTAACGGCCGCGAAAAGACTAGCAAACCGACAGGCAGACGGTCTATAGTCCACCCATGCCAAATGAAACTAAAAGAACCCCGCTTGCCAAAAAGGCTCAGCAAACCACCCGCCCTGCCAAAGGCATTGAACCGCGCATGATTTCGGTTCGTGGAGCGCGCGAGCATAATCTTGCCAATGTGGACATTGATTTACCGCGTGATCAGCTTGTCGTTTTGACTGGCCTTTCCGGTTCGGGCAAATCATCCCTTGCCTTCGACACGATTTATGCCGAAGGCCAGCGCCGTTATGTCGAATCACTGTCGGCCTATGCACGCCAGTTTCTGGATATGATGAATAAGCCGGATGTTGATTTGATCGAAGGCTTGTCGCCAGCCATTTCAATCGAACAGAAAACAACATCACGCAACCCGCGATCAACCGTTGGCACGGTTACTGAAATTTATGACTATATGCGGCTGTTGTGGGCGCGGATCGGCATTCCCTATTCACCAACAACGGGTCTGCCAATTCGCAGCCAAACCGTTAGCCAGATGGTTGATATCTTATTGGCGCTTGATGATGGCGCACGGCTATATTTACTGGCGCCAATCGTTCGCGGCCGCAAAGGTGAATATCGAAAAGAGCTTGGCGAATTGCATCGCAAGGGGTTCAGCCGGGTTCGTATTAATGGCGAAATCTATGATGTTGACGATACGCCAACACTGGATAAGCAGAAAAAACATGATATCGAGGTTGTTGTTGATCGGGTTGTGATCACCGGTGACCATGATGAATTGGCAACACGCCTTGCAGATTCGCTGGAAACGGCGCTTGGCCTTAGTGACGGTTTGGTTTTTGCCGATCACGCGGATCATGACGAACGGATTGTGTTTTCTGCCAGATTTGCTTGTCCTGATTCGGGCTTTACCATTGATGAGATCGAGCCGCGGCTGTTTTCGTTTAATAATCCTTATGGTGCCTGCGGGGCTTGTGATGGTCTTGGGGTCAAAAGCCATTTTGACGAACAGCTTGTGGTTCCTGATCGCCAAGCCAGCCTTCGCAATGGCGCCTTGGCACCTTGGTCGTCAAACACGTCTCGCTATTATCTGCAAACGCTGGAATCACTGGCAAAACAATTTAAATTTTCGCTCGATGTGCCATTCAATGATCTTGATGATGATGTTCAGTCGATCATTCTTCATGGATCGGGCAAAGTGCCTGTTACAATCGATTTTGATGATGGCATGCGGTCATATCGTACGGTCAAGCCGTTTGAAGGGGTTATGCCCAATCTTGGGCGTCGCTATCGTGAAACCGATTCGTCATGGGTGCGTGACGAGATGGAAAAATACCGGGCGAACCTGCCCTGCACAACCTGCAAGGGCAAGCGCCTGAAAAATGAGGCCTTGGCCGTCAAAATTGATATGCATGACATATCTGATATTGCCCGTTTATCGATTGCTGATGCACGTCAATGGTTTGTTGATTTAAGTGTGAAATTAACTGGTCAAGATTCAGAAATTGCCGCGCGTATTCTAAAGGAAATCAATGAACGGCTTGGTTTTTTGGTCAATGTAGGGCTTGGCTATCTGGCAATGTCGCGCAATTCCGGCACCTTGTCAGGCGGCGAATCCCAACGTATCCGGCTCGCCTCGCAAATTGGTTCCGGCCTGACAGGCGTTCTTTACGTTCTTGATGAACCGTCAATCGGGCTTCATCAGCGCGATAATGACCGGCTGTTATCAACATTGGTTCGGCTTCGTGATCTTGGGAACACTGTTTTAGTTGTCGAACATGATGAAGAAGCGATTCTGCTGGCTGATTATGTTGTCGATATGGGGCCTGGTGCGGGGGTTCATGGTGGTCACGTTGTTGCCGCTGGCACGCCCGATGAGGTGATGAACCATCCAGGGTCGCTAACCGGCCAATATTTATCGGGCAAGTTAGAAATTGCCGTGCCGGAAAAGCGTCGTACGCCAAAAAAAGACCGGTTTATCCGGGTGGAAAACGCTACAGGCAATAATCTGCAGGATGTTTCGGTAAAATTCCCGCTTGGTGTCATGACCTGTGTTACTGGGGTTTCAGGTGGCGGTAAATCTACCTTGGTTCTGGAAACCTTATGGAAATCACTTGCGCGGAATTTGCATAAAGCTCGCGAGATCCCTGCCCCGCACAAAGCCATTTATGGTGCAGAATTTCTGGATAAGGTTGTTGATATTGATCAATCACCGATTGGCCGGACACCGCGGTCAAATCCGGCAACCTATACAGGTGCCTTTACGCCGATCCGCGAATGGTTTGCAGGGCTTCCCGAGGCCAAGGCGCGCGGCTATGCGCCGGGGCGTTTTTCGTTCAATGTCAAAGGTGGACGGTGCGAGGCCTGTCAGGGCGATGGTCTGATCAAGATCGAAATGCATTTTCTGCCTGATATCTATGTAACCTGCGATGGCTGCAAGGGACGCCGTTACAATCGGGAAACACTGGAAATTACCTGGCGCGGCAAATCTATTGCCGATATTTTGGATATGACGGTCGAAGAAGGCGTTGACTATTTCAAGGCGGTGCCATCCATCCGCGAAAAGCTGGAAACCATGCTTCGTGTTGGGCTTGGCTATGTTCGTATTGGCCAGCAAGCAACCACCCTGTCAGGTGGTGAGGCGCAACGTGTCAAATTATCTAAGGAATTATCGCGCCGCGCAACTGGCCGCACGATTTACATTCTGGATGAGCCAACAACTGGTTTGCATTTTCATGATATCGCCAAGCTGCTCGAGGTTCTGCAAGAATTGGTCGAACAGGGCAATAGCGTGATTGTGATCGAACATAATATGGATGTGATCAAAACCGCCGACTGGATTATTGATCTTGGCCCTGAAGGCGGCGATGGCGGGGGCTATATCGTTGCCGAAGGCACGCCTGAACAAGTGGCAAAAGTTGCTGACTCCCATACCGGCACCTATCTTGCCCGTGTTTTAAAAAAGTGATTGATGATGAATGATCTTGCTCCTGTTCATGTGATTGGTGGTGGTCTTGCTGGTTGTGAGGCTGCCTTTCAAATTGCCAGCAAGAGTGTGCCTGTTGTTATCCATGAAATGCGCCCTACGCGCAAAACCGATGCACATCATAGCGAAGGCCTTGCGGAACTGGTTTGTTCCAATTCGTTTCGGTCAGATGATGCAACGGCAAATGCTGTTGGTGTCTTGCATCAGGAAATGCGGATTTTGGGATCTTTGATCTTGCAGGCCGCAGATGCTGAAAAAGTGCCTGCTGGTGGCGCTTTGGCGGTTGATCGTGACCGTTTCTCTGCCGCTGTTGAGGCCAAAATCAACAGCCACCCGCTGATCACCGTTCAACGTGAAGAAATTACCGATATTCCTGAAGATTGGCAACAGGTTATCATTGCCACTGGCCCGCTCACTTCGCCTGAACTGGCCGAGTCAATCCGTTGCTGGGGCGGCGAAGATGATCTGGCCTTTTTTGATGCGATTGCGCCCATTGTCCATTTTGACAGTGTGAATATGGACGTGGCCTGGTTCCAGTCACGTTATGACAAATCCACTGATGGCGGCGATGGCAAGGATTATATCAATTGCCCCATGACACAGCCGCAATATGAAGCCTTTATTGATGCGCTTTTAACCGGCGAGAAAATGTCATTCAAGGAATGGGAAGAAAGCACCCCCTATTTTGATGGTTGTATGCCAATTGAAATCATGGCATCACGCGGGCGCGAAACGCTGCGCTGGGGGCCAATGAAGCCAGTTGGCCTTACCAATGCGCATGACGGGTCTCGCCCCCATGCGGTTATCCAGCTTCGTCAGGATAACGCGCTTGGCACGCTTTATAATATGGTTGGGTTTCAGACAAAGCTGAAACATAGCGAACAGGTAAGGGTGTTCCAAACGATTCCGGGCCTTGAAAATGCACAATTTGCGAGGCTTGGCGGATTGCACCGTAATACCTTTATCAATTCGCCGCGTCTGCTTGACCCGCAATTGCGGCTGAAGGCAAAACCGAAATTGCGATTTGCTGGGCAAATTACCGGTGTTGAAGGCTATGTTGAATCGGCCGCGATTGGTTTACTTGCTGGCCGAATGGCCGCAGCTGAGATACTTGGCAGTGAATGGATTGCCCCACCAGTCGATACCGCGCATGGCGCGCTTCTTGCACATATTACTGGCGGTGCCATGGCTGATAGTTTTCAGCCAATGAATGTCAATTTCGGCCTGTTTCCTGAATTGCCGGTAAATGAGCGCGGGCGGCGGCCGCGTGGGCGTGACCGTAAAGCTGCCTATGCCGAACGCGCCTTGACCAGATTGGCTGCATGGGGCAACGCAACAGCGGCGCCATGAGCCTGATTGCGAAAATCCCCCGCTTTTCAGACCCAAATTACTTTGGTGGTCCAAATAGCTGCCATGCCAGCATATACCACACCAGCGCCGGATGGTTGGCGTCTGCATTGGGGCGTTGCATATAGCGAAGCCAGCAGGCCGCCAGATACAAAAACGACCGTTTTTGTCCAGCATCATCGCGGCGAAGACTGCTGATCTGAGGCCTTTTCAAGGGCACTGCTGAATGTGGTTTTTGCCCGCGGATTGCGTGATGCAATTGATGGCCAATATCGGTGGCAATTGCCGATTGCGCCGCCTGCCCCATATGTTTGGCGACAAGCGCCCAAACTGCCGCCCAGCCATCAATATTGTCGCGATTTTCATCATGGCAGGAGGTTTGCCAATGGCCGATTAAATCAATAATGTCTGACTGTAACCCGTCATGGGTGTGAAATTGTGCATGCAATTGTGTGACGAGCGGGGCTGTTTGAGTGGCGCTGTCAGATAAGGCATCAACCCACCATTGAACGCGGATTGCGGCAAGAAGTGACTCGCTTGGGATGTGAAGTGCCGAATCAAGTGCAGCCGCAAGATCGAATATCGAGGCGGCAAGACATTGGTCCTTGGCCGCTTCAAACATTAAACAAAGCGCCAAGGGACGGCCAAGCGGATGATCGCTATCACGCAATGCAGTTAATGCGGTTTTGGTGTTATCGGTCATGCAAACTAAATCATACGAGAAATTGTTTAGGCAACGTCATAAAGGCCGGTAACGGCATCGCGCCCTTCGCTCATCAGCACATTCCATGTGCGGCAAGCCGCCGGCGTTGACATAACCTCAAGCGCAATCCCATGATGGCGAAGTGCCGCAGATAAATCATTCATTGGATCCATTGGCGCGCCGCCAACTCCAAGAATAAATAAAGGCGGAAAATCATCGCCAAAATGCGGCAAAAGATCATCAATTGTCAATGTTTCGGGTTTAGCTGGCGGTGTCCAGATTGCCGTTTGGCGTGGGTGCACCAATACCGAACCGCTGTAGCGTTCACCGGAAATGCGAAAGCTATTGCCGCCATAGCCATGGATCAATTGCAGATCGCTGGCAGCTTCAAAGCTGCGGATTTCAACAAGGTCGCTTGATGCGTCGCTAGGTGACTTCGGGCTAGGTGTTTTAGGTTCGTTCATATTCAGGCTTTTCAACGCCATTATCGTCATCATCATCGCCGCGCTTAATGTCAAAACGTGACAAAAGGCCAACGGCAACAAACACTGATGAATAAGTGCCGATCAAAACACCCCAGATCATCGCAATGGCAAAATCACGAAGCACGGCACCGCCAAAAATTACAATTGCCATCAAAGCAAGCAGGGTTGTGACCGAGGTCATAACGGTTCGTGAAAGGGTTTCGTTCAAGGATTTGTTCAAAATATCGCCGAGGCTATAGGATTTATAGCGGCGTAGATTTTCACGGACACGGTCAAATACCACAACCGTATCATTGATCGAATAGCCAGCGATGGTCAAAATTGCTGCCACGGTTGCCAAATTAAACTCGAAATTTGTCAGCGCGAAAAGCCCAATCGTTGATAAAACATCATGGGTAAGCGCCAAAATCGCAGCGATTGCAAACTGCCACTCAAAACGGAACCAGATATAGACCATGATTGCCAAAAGCGCACAAACAACCGCCAAAATGCCTTTTTCAGTCAGTTCAGCACCAACCGTTGGTCCGACAAATTCGGTTCGTCGGATATCATAATCGCTGCCAAGCGTATTGCCAACAAGTTGGATCGCGGCGATTTGCGCCTTTTCGTCACCATCTTGGCGTTGAATTCGGATCAGGATGTCGGTTTCGGTGCCAAAGCCTTGAAGGCTGATATCACCAAGACCCAAGGATTCAAGGTCATCACGAAGACCCGAAATATTGGCAGGACCTGTGTTATGGCGCGCTTCGATAAGAATACCGCCTTTGAAATCAATGCCAAGATTCAGCCCTATAATGGCAAAAAGCCCAATCGATCCGGCGACAAGCAATGAAGATAAAACAAAAGCAAGCCGATAGAATTTTAGAAAATTGATCGACGTGCTTTCAGGAACAAGTTTTAGACGCATCGGTTAGAACCCTTCTTAGAGAACAAGTCTGTTGGGACGTTTGCGTTCAACCCAGAAAACAATGAACAGACGTGTTACCATAACCGCCGTAAACATGGATGTGGCAATGCCAATGCCGAGCGTAACGGCAAAGCCCTTAATGGGCCCCGAACCAAAAATATACAGAAATAGCGCGGCAAATAAGGTGGTTAGATTCGAGTCGATGATTGTTGAAATGGCACGCTGATAGCCGCTATCAATCGCCGCAATGGCCGACCTGCCCTTTGATAATTCTTCGCGTATACGCTCAAACACCAGAACATTGGCATCAACCGCCATGCCCATCGTCAAGACAATACCGGCAATGCCCGGCAGCGTTAAGGTGGCCTGCAAGGCCGATAGCGCCGCCACAATCAAAATGATGTTCACGGTTAGCGCGCCAACAGCAAGCCCGCCAAAAAAGCCATAGCTGGCTACCATATAAATGGCGACAAGGATGATGCCAATGACCGCCGCAATTTCACCAGCGGCAATTGAATCCGCGCCAAGGCCGGGGCCAATCGAGCGTTCTTCAAGAATAATCAACGGGGCTGGCAACGCCCCTGCCCGCAGGACAAGCGCCAATTCGTTTGTTTCGGCAACACTGAAATCGCCAGTGATCTGCCCGCTGCCAAAAATCTGCGATTGAATTGTCGGGGCTGATACAACTTTGCCATCGAGAATAATCGCAAAAGGTCGGCCAATATTTTCGCCAGTTACCTTGCCAAACCTGCGCGCACCGGCAGCGTTTAAAGTAAAGCTAACTGCTGGGCGATTATTTTGGTCAAAAGTTGCCGTTGCCCCATCAAGCATCTCACCGCTGACCATGACGCGCTTTTCAATAACATAACTTCGACCATCATCACTGGCGCTTTGCATCAGGATGCTTCCCGGTGGCGTGCGGCCACGCTGGATCGCTTCGGTGGCACTAATTCGCATATCGACAAGTTGGAATGTCAGTTTTGCCGTACGGCCAAGAAGCCGTTTTACCGCTTCAGGGTCATCAACGCCGGGCAATTGAACCAGAATCCGATCAAGCCCTTGCCGCTGGATGACCGGCTCTTTGGTGCCTTCAGGGTCAAGCCGCCGACGAATGATCTCAATCGATTGCTCAACCGTGCGTGTTTGCATCGCCGCAAGTCCGGCCTCATTGAAGGCTAGGCGGTAGGTTAGCCCATCATTGCTGACCGTGTATTCATTGCCAAGATCGGTAAAGATCTGATTTGTCTTGGTGGCATCTTCTGGGTTGCGAATTTGCAATGAGACCGTTTCATTGGCAACGGCAAGGCCGCTAAAGCGGATTTTTTCCGAGCGGAAATCGCGCCGCAATGTTTCGCCAAGATTTTCGAGCCGTTCCTGTTTTACCGCGTCAACGTCGACACGAAGCAGAAGATGCGACCCCCCTTGAAGATCCAAGCCAAGATTAATCTGTTTGCCGGGTAAAAAATCTGCACCAGCACCGTCATCACCGCCAATCAGATTTGGCAGCGCAAAGATAATTCCCAAAACGGCAACCACCACAACAAGCAGTTTTTTCCAAAGCTGGAATTGCAACATGACGACAATACTCTTGGCTAGAGATACGGAAAAACAACCCTACCTTATAGGTTTTTCCGGCAATCACCGAATTTGCCTTTGTGATTGGGCTGATTATCCAGCGATTTACTTTGCTGGCTTGGCTTTGATTGGCTCAGCTTTGACTGGCTCGGTCTTGCCTCTTACATCGGCAATCATCGCCCGCACAATTTGAACCTTTACGCCCGTAGCAATTTCGACATCAACCGTATCAACGTCATCAGTGACCTTGACCACTGTACCTGTCAGGCCACCCGTTGTGACAATCTTGTCGCCACGGCGGATCGAAGCCAATAACTCACGATGCTGTTTGGCGCGCTTTTGTTGTGGCCGGATCAACAGGAAATAGAAAATAACCATGACGAAAACGATTGGCAGCAAGC
>ERZ887849.1261-NODE-1261-length-24341-cov-8.596969_pt1 | contig 24341 bp, 23 predicted proteins | sample MGYA00521267_ERZ887849 | MGnify/ENA primary metagenome ERZ887849 (study PRJEB32303, sample SAMEA104408601) | aquatic metagenome | biome: Brackish water; feature: Pelagic; material: water | place: Baltic Sea | collected 2014-06-06T16:11:00 | depth 2,863 m ... | reverse complement strand
TAAGGTGCGTCAATTAATTGATACGTCAAAATTTTAATGTGCTCATTTATTGAACGGTATCATTTGATACTTTAGCGCGCAATTCCATTTCATAACTCGCATTTGACCTACGCGCCCTTTTCGAAATCTCATATAAAAATGCATCATTCTCTACTGTAGAGCTCAAAAACTTCTCAAATTCTGGGTCATCATATTTGTCCTCCATTTCTTTGTATTTCGCTTTCGCAATGGCCAAAATAAAAGTCATGTAATTTTTTGGTTCATTCTTTTCAGGGATGGTCAGGATATTGACCAATGCCCCATCGATATTACCTCTATTGAACTGAAGCGAAGCATAATTCATCAAAGTTTCTACAAATACCGGATTGAGTTTCAGCGCTTTTTTAAAATATTCTTCCGCCTGATCAATTTCGCCAAGTGCATAATGTGAACTCCCAATATTATTGATGACATGCACATGATACGGATTAAATTTCAAGGCTTGGTGATACGCTATTAAGGCACCGATATAGTCTTGCTTATTGAAGAGATAATTTCCTTCGTGCCAAAATAATGGGGTAGAAGTGGCGTCTATCGTATATTTATTCTTGTCGATATCTTTAAATGCAATTCTGTCATTATCTTTTTTATATTCAAAATAGTCTTTTTCATAACTCAGCCATTTTACGCTTAAAATCAAGGTGCTTAAAATCAGGACGGCCATTCCAATTTTGGGCAGGTTGAACTTTTTCGTTCGTGATAATTGCGACGAAAACCCTGGTAAAATGAATAGAAATAAGAAGAATAGCAACTCAATTTTTTCAATGGGAAAGGAGAAATTGGAGATTACGATGTAAGCGAGAACACCACCAAAAAGTAAAACTTTGCTTCCATTATTTATAGTCGACTTGAAAAGCAAAAAGAAACTCAAAACAAAGAAAACAAGAAAAAGGAGTAGGCCTAAAAATCCGTTTTCAACGGCAATTTGAAGAAAATCGTTGTGTGCACGTTGAAAAAAAACGGTCCCACCTTCGGCTTGGGTAAATTGAAGAGGGGTTCTTAAAATTTCTATTTTCCAGTCACCAGACCCGTGCCCCAAAAACAAGGATTCTTGCCATAATTCTAGTGAATTACCCCAAATTCGGATTCTTTCGTTTCCGCTACCGTAGTTGGTTTCTAGTAAGTTTTTTAGAAATGGAATTTTGTTTCGAAGGGGCGAAAAGAACACTGCCAAACCTGCAATATAAATTCCTGAAAGAAGACCAACACCTAATTTTTTGGCTTTTGATTTTTGTAGAAAATACAGGGCTAATATCAAAGGATAAACGCCGTAAAGCACAAGAAATACGGCCCGATTTAATAAAAGAGATACAAGAATATAGATCAGACCAATTGATAGGGCAAACAGTACTTTTTTCCATTTCTGAACACTCGAAAAGAAACCAGCGGCGATAATTGGAAGGGTCAATGTCAGCAACTCAGAATATTGGTTTCTGTTGCCAAATGTATAACGAAACGAATAGGTCGATTGGTGAGAATATTCGTCCGAAAAATACAAACCAGCCAACTCGAACAGATTGACTAGAACAAGCGGTAAAATAAGTAAACTAACTATGGTTGCGACTTTTGTATAAAAGTCAATCAAGTCGTTTGATTCACGACGAAGCAATAGAACTAATAATGGTGCTAGGATAAAAGGAAGAGCACGCATGATGGAATCCCACACATTATAGGACCAAAAACTTTGAATGAAATAGAGCAGAACAAACCCAAACCAAGCTGTCAATCCCCACGACCAAACGAATTTCTCCTTGCGTCCTAAAAAGAGCATCGCAAGACCAATGATTGAACCAAAAATCCATTTTGGCGTAGTCGAATAATTTTGAATGTGTGGATAGTACAAATAAAAGAATCCTGCAAAAACGACACTGGCAAAAGCAATTAAGCGTGATGATTTTTGAAGGATTTCTTTTTCTACTTTCATGAATTCAAATATAGATTTACTTTGTCAATAGTCACCTTCTACTTAAACCATCCTGAATATTTCACATAATTATTGGCTATTCGCATCACCTCACCTTCAAACAATTCCGGCGAAATATCCTTTACCTTTTTTGCTGGAACACCCGCCCAGATTTCGCCTTTTCTCACTTTCGAACCTTCTAACAAAACGGCGCCAGCGGCGATAATACTGCCAGATTCGATGTAACAATTGTCCATAACGATAGACCCCATTCCGATGAGTACATTGTCTTCAACCGTACATCCATGAACGAGAGCATTGTGTCCAACGCTCACATTATTCCCTAGAATTGTTTTGGCCCCTAGCTGTCCGGCTGCCAGGTTCTCAAACGTACAATGAATTACCGCACCATCTTGAATATTCACTTTATTTCCCATCCGGATGGAATTTACATCTCCCCGAATGACAGCGCTATACCAAACAGAACATTGGTCGCCCATGATTACATCACCAACTATTGTTGCGTTTTCGGCGAACCAACAATCGTCGCCATTTTGAGGAGAAAACCCTCTACATTCTTTTATTAAAGCCATATTATTTAATCAGTTTTAAGGCTTCGCGACGCGCCAAACCCTTTATGTTTTCTTGTTCAACAAATTCAACGACCAATTTGGGGTGAAATTTTCCGTATTGACGAAGCGTCCACCCGATTGCTTTTTGGATGAAGAATTCCTTGTCGTGTACATTCTCTTTTATCAACGATTTCAGCAAATCAAAATCGGTATAGTCTCTGTATTTTAGCTGATAAATCATGCACGACCGACGGAGCCAGAAGTTTTTGGAAAGTCGCCAATCGACTAACCAATCGGATTGATTATCAGGAAATTGCAGATGGTATTTCCCGAGTATGTTCGAAGCAAGAATATCGACACTGTCCCACCAAGATTTGTTCGTCAACAGAAAATGAATTTCTGTAATATCCTCTTTTTTCAGTGTTTTTGGGTTGAACGAATTCACCCAATCCATGGCGAAATAAAGTAATTCGCGTTGTGGTTTTTCCCACAATTCGCGAACGAATTTCCAACGATTTTCGAGTTCTATTTCGGTATTCATTCTACTGAAAAATAGTTTCTGTATATCCTTTCGTTGATCAGATTTCAGCCCGAAATATTCGAATTTTCCTCGCATGTACGCCGACATTTTTTCGGCATATTCCGGATTACTTCGCTTTCTAAATTCTTCGATTATTTCGGGAATCATGGTTTAAATTTAACGAAAAAGCCCCTCAAGTTCCGATATTGGTTGGAATCTCGAGGGGCTAATATAGAGTTTGTGTCTGTTAAATATCCAATTGATATACTTCGGCAAGCATTGAGTTGTTTTCGAAATTCACGCCCATATCTTTGATGATACCATCCTTGATGTTATAGACCCAACCATGGATATGCAGAGGTTGTTCATTTTTCCACGCGTTTTGAACGATCGAAGTTTTGGCTAAATTCATTACTTGTTCCTTAACGTTCAATTCCACAAATCTATCGAATTGTTTCGTTTCATCTTTAATTGCTACTAATTCATCATTGTGGAAACGGAAAACATCTTTGATATGGCGAATCCAGTTATCGATAAGACCAATATTTTGATTTCCCATGGCTGCTTTTACACCGCCACATCCGTAATGCCCGCATACGATTACATGCTTTACTTTTAGCACATTCACGGCGTAATCAAGTACACTCAGCATGTTCATGTCCGTATGAACAACCATATTGGCTATGTTTCTATGAACGAATACTTCACCCGGTTGTGCACCTATTATTTCGTTGGCTGGAACACGACTATCGGCGCAACCTATCCATAAAAGGGGTGGTTGTTGTCCATCAGCTAGTTTATTGAAAAAATCTGGATCAGATTCCAAACTCTTTGCAACCCATTCTTTATTGTTTTCTAATAATTGATTATAAAAATTTCTCATGATAATAATTTTTAATTAATTTTTAATATTTTCTTTCGTAGGCATTTTAATCAATTCGACTTCGATATTGTCTGCTTTTGCAGTAATGTTTACAAAGTCATTTAATTCAGTCAATACATCATAGTCAATCGATTCACATTTAGAACCATCGATGCGAAGCTTAGAATTTTCTTTTACCTTTTTGAGTTCTTCTAAAATACCTCCTTTATTCAAGAAACTAACGTCTTCAGAAAGAATTAGTGTTGTCGTTTCATCTTCAACAACGGTTTGAAAGTCATTGTGGAAATTTCGTTTCAATATGAAAAAAATAGCCACTGCGATTCCCATTCCAATACCGTAAAGTAAATTAGTCAAAAGGATTCCCAAAACGGTTACGATGAAGGGTAAAAATTGATCCCATCCCAAAGAGAATTTCTTTTTGAACAGGGCGATATTTGCCAGTTTATATCCAACCATGAATAAAATAGCCGCTAAAGAAGCCAAGGGGATTTTATTTAAAATATCGGGAATCAGGGCCACCAAAATGAGTAAGAAAAAGCCGTGAAGAATGGCAGATAATTTAGATTTTGCTCCAGAATTAATGTTGGCCGAACTCCGAACGATAACCTGAGTGATGGGTAAACCACCAATTAAACCAGAGACCATATTCCCGATCCCTTGCGCTTTTAACTCTTTGTTGGTTGGCGTAATGTGGTGTTCAGAATCAAGTTTGTCCGTTGCTTCAACACTCAAGAGGGTTTCCAAACTACCAACGAGTGCCAAAGTTGCTGCAATCAAATAAACCTGAGGATTTGCCAATGCAGAAAAGTCAGGTGATTTGAAAAATGAGAAAAACTCATTCATGCTGGAAGCTACAGGAAGGGCGACCAAATGCTTTTCATTTAAAAACAAATCTGGCGATGCTACCCTGAATATTTCATTTAAAGCAACCCCAAGTAAAACAACAAAGAGTGATCCAGGTAAAATTTTAAACAAGGCAAATTTCTTCATAAACGGTTTTTCAAACCCAATAAGAATAGCCAATGAAAGCACTGAAATTATAATCGCTCCAATTTCTAAGGCATTGAGCGCGTACAAAAGTTCAGAGAAGGTATTGTGTCCGTCAGGTTGCCAAAAAGACTCGTCACCGAAAAAATCTTTGTCGTACCCAAAAGCATGTGGAATTTCCTTTAATATCAAAGTAATTCCAATACCCGCTAGCATTCCTTTTATAACCGACGTAGGGAAGTAATTCCCAATTACACCTGCTCCTAAAAACCCAGCGATGAATTGTAGTAGACCTGCAAGAATGACGGCAACTAGAAAGGATTCATAAGAACCCATGGTTAATAAAGCGGCTGAAACTATTGTGATTAATCCGGCAGCGGGTCCAGATACACCTAATCTAGATCCAGAGAATAAACCAACGATAACACCACCAACAACACCAGCGATAACGCCTGATATTATATTTTGAAATTCTTCATGTCCAGCAACTGATGTGGAAGACAATCCAATACCCAAGCAAAGCGGCAAAGCCACAAAAAATACTACGAAACTGGCGGGTAAATCCTGTTTCCAAGTTGAAAATAATTTTTTCATTAAAAAGAATTGATAATTAAAACTAAATTGATTGATTCAAAAGGGTTTTAACTCAATTCGGGAGGGGAGTAGGGAACAGATAAATAGACTGAAGGATAATCATTATCGATATGAATAATGGAATATCTTTTCTTAAATGCCTCACCCAAAGACTTGGAATACAATTCAAATTTTGGAGCTCTAAAGCGATCACCAATTACCTCAATTGTTTGACCAAATGTTTCTTGTTGTTCTTCAACGATACTCACGCAGTCTAGATCCTTTTGATCCATCATTTCAAACTGGAAAGCCGACATAGCCAGCAAGCCAACAAAAAGAAATAAAATTGAAAAACGAATTCTTGTCATAATCTGTGCAAAAATACTAAATGGTTGAAACCACAATGGTAATTTATGCTAATTTTAAAAATAACAAGTATGCAAGCTTATTGTTCAGCTATTAACCTATCACCTTTAATTGTTTACCAACTTTGATGAATGCGGCTATCGCTTTGTCTAAATCTGCTTTGGTATGTGCGGCAGAAATTTGCGTCCGAATTCGAGCTGCACCTTTGGGAACAACAGGAAAAAAGAATCCAATCGCATAGACACCCTCTTTCAACAATAAATCAGCAAATTTTTGAGAAAGTGCAGCGTCATACAACATGATAGGAACGATGGGAGAATCTCCTGGTTTGATATCGAAACCAGCGGCAACGATTGCAGATTTGAAATACTTGGTATTTTCTTCTAATGCATCGCGCAATTCTGTTGTCGAAGAAAGGATATCGAACACTTTATTTGAAGCACCAACAATACTCGGGGCTAATGAATTTGAAAACAAATAAGGACGCGATCGTTGACGCAACATGTCGATGATTTCTTTTTTACCTGTTGTGTACCCACCCATGGCACCGCCTAAAGCTTTTCCTAAAGTTCCCGTAATGATGTCAACACGACCAGAACAATTGTGGTATTCTGGAACGCCACGACCCGTTTTTCCAATGAATCCAGCGGAGTGGCATTCGTCTGTCATCACCAAGGCATCGTACTTATCCGCTAAATCACAGATTTCATTCATTTTGGCAATATCACCGTCCATAGAGAAAACCCCGTCCGTAACGATAATCCGGAACCGTTGCGCTTGTGCTGCTTTCAATTGGTCCTCCAAATCTGCCATGTTGGAATGCTTGTATCTATAGCGTTGTGCTTTACACAAACGAACACCATCTATGATAGAAGCGTGGTTCAATTCGTCCGAAATAATAGCATCTTCCGCTCCAAAAAGTGGTTCGAAAAGACCTCCGTTTGCATCAAAAGCCGCAGCATAAAGTATAGTGTCTTCTGTACCGTAGAACTTCGCTATTTTGGCCTCTAATTCTTTGTGTATATCTTGTGTACCGCAGATAAATCTAACAGATGACATTCCGAAACCGTGTGAATCGAGTGTTTCTTTGGCGGCTTGAATGACATCTGGATGAGAGGAAAGGCCCAAGTAATTGTTGGCACACATAATGACCACCTCATCACTCGAACTAACTTGTACATTCGCCCCTTGAGGAGAAGTAATGATTCGTTCGCGTTTGTAAATCCCATCGTCTTCGATGGTTTTCAATTCTTGAGAAAGATGGTCTTTGAGTTTTCCGTACATGATTATCTGTGTTTGAGACAAAGATAATGGTTTGGGGAAATGATGAGGTGAAAACTTGAAAGTTCCGATGAAATTATGAAAATTCGAAAATTTTCGAATTCGCGAATTTTAAACTTTTACATATTTCGAAATTCTTCTGATGTTCAGCAAGTTACAGGTAAGCTCCTAAAAATTAAACGTCATATCCCGCAAACTCAACAGGGCAAATGATACTTTAAAATTCGTCCGTGGTTTTATCTTATTTCCATCTGATGCCACAGCGTAAATACCTATTCTTAACTTTCGTCTAGAAAATTTGAAATTTCTTTCCAAACCAGTAAACACCTCATAATGCTGCCAATTGAACTCAGGCACAAGTAAAAATCCTCCACCAACGACCATTCCAACACCCGTTTTCTTCATGAAGGGTATTTTATTGAGAATCGCACTATTATCGTGATGAATAAAGTGACCTTCTAAATAGTTTTTACGTGAAGGTAAGGAGCTATCCAAACCTTGGAAGGACTGCAATGGATTGGAAAACCAAATCGGATCACTTCTTCTATGGTATTTAAAATCTGGTTCGTACAATGCTTCCGCCGATAAAAAGAATCCGGATTTTACATTGTAATTGGTCGTACCGATTGTGCCAATTTTAAACGCTTGTTCAACTCCATAAGACAAATACTCAAAGTCTACATCGCTGCCTAATAAGCTTGGAATACCACGTTCGTAATTCGCATACAGAGTCGGCCATTTGGATCCTAAAACAACCTTTCGCTTTTTCTCGCGCATATACTTTTGACCAGGCGTATAATTTAACCGAACTGAACCTATCAAAGCTTGGTATGGCGAAAATTCGGTCGGATCCTCATTGGGAACATATTCGTCCAAAAGTGTAATGAACTTGTATTGTTTTACATTTCTTCTTTCAGAGAAATTGAAAATTCCAGTGAAGTACAAGCCGTTTATCATTTCGCGGTAGTAAAAAAGTTGAGCGGAAGTTTTTTCGATAAAATTACTCCGTTTATAGATTTGTGTAATGGCATCAAAACTTCGAATTACATCGAACTCATTCCACATTCCCGCCCCAATTGTACCAAAATGAAAAGGGTCGTAACGATAGGAAATCCAAGACCCTCCTTTTATGTCTCCATTCAAAACACCAACGCTAGCATTGGAATTGGAGGAAATGAATTTTTCATTTTCCCATTTTTTAAAATAGCTGAATCCCGGAGAAATTCTTGGGCCAGCGATGTAGAGTGGCTCTATCGTTGAGACCAAAGACGACAAGTTCCATTGAGTTTTTTTGTCACGGTTTCGTTGGTCGATTCCAAAAACCAGGACTTTCAACGTCGTTATTTTATTGTAAATAGCATCTATGGAATCCAGGTATTCTTTTTTATTGTGGGCCATCTCAATACTATCCTTGATTAAAATGTAACGTTGTTCATCAGGAGTTAACGAAACACCTCGCTGCTTGTTCCAAAAGCTAGAATCCTTGTCATACGCTTCTTCTTCTGTTACTGATAATTCATTATTAAAAAATTTCTTTTCAAAATCTGGGGTGAAATTATAGTCTTTAAATTGGGAGAAGGTGGTGCAGGTAGAAATGTCTTTTCCGTATTTTACTCCGTATGTCAACTTTTGTTCTTTCAGTATGTTTAAAGTATCACCTGAGTTTTTAAATTCTTGGTAAATGGTGAAATTATCGTAGATGATGAGGTTTCCTTTTTCCATCGTTAATTCCAATTTCTGAACCATCCAAATGGAGTCAATAACCCAAATATATCCTTCCAAAGTTGTCGTTGCGGTATTTCTTGGAATGATTTTAATCTTATGAATTTTCTGTCCGTTTTCCTCGTATTGATCCTCTAAGCGGTATTTGTAACTCAGGATTCCTGGACCAGAAATAGGTGAACTCACAGGTGTATGATGCAAATCATCTAAATGCATTAGGTTCTGAAAAAAATCAAAGTTGGATTTTACAGTCGTTGTGTAATATAGGTTGAATTTATTGCCACGTACTTCGTATGCATTCCGAATCTCTTTTACTTTGTTAGGGGGATAGAAATTACGAGTAAGTTGCACCTCCACAAGATTCATCGAATTCGTAAATTCCGATTCTTTTTTTCGTTTTTCGGCAAATGGATCTTCTAAAATATCATGATTTTCAACTTCCCCTTCTTCTGCTTTTTTTTCTTTTTTCTCCTTCTCTTCTTTCTTTTTCTCCTTTTCCTCTCTTTCTTCCTCTCTTTCGAGTTGTTTTTCCGTCTTTTCTTTTTCGGTCAATTTTTCAGTAGCTCGTGTATAAACTTCAACTGTATGCGGATAATTCCAAGGGTTTATTTGGTCTCTTCGTTTCACAACCTCTAGCATTATGTCGCGGCCAGGGTTGGTTTTTTTAGTAGTAATCTCAACCATTTCTAGGTCTTTGATATTCGCTGGAAAGAGCTGTATTTCTTTTTGAGTAGGCTCGTCTGTCATGCCCAAATAAACTTCTCTATCATCATAGCCCAAAGAGCTAACGATTAGGTAGTATTCTCCTGGCAAAAGACGCATTTCGAAATATCCATCAAGATCTACAACAGTTCTTAGCTCAGCGTCATTTTTGACATATACCTTTGCCGAAGGAATGGCTAAACCTTTCTCATCAATAATGGTTCCCGAAAAAAGTTTTTGAGCGCATAGACTCATTGGTAAAAAAAATAGAAGGAGTAATAATAATCTATGCATCATATAGTAAGACCAGCGAACCTAGTCAAAAGTTACATTAGGTTTTGAATGAAACGATAACTTTTCCAAACATATCGGTGTTCATCCAAATACTTTACAGCATCATTTGCAATGAATTCTTCACCATCTACTGATAAAAGTTGAAATGTTTGAAGAACATCGTCAAATACTATTAGGCCATATTGGTGTTCTATCGGAGCCTTGAATTCAACAATATCGTCTGTGTATATTGCCCGACGGTTAATATCGAATGATCCGGTAAAATAATCGGATAAATTAAATTCAATTATGTGCCCAGTCCAACCGTAATTATCTTTAGAATAAAAGGTGCTAGAATTTATTTTTTTGGAATAGCCGACGACTTTACCGTCCATCCGAAGCCGAAATCTGGTTTCAGGCTTCTCCATTATTTTGTTCCTCCATGTATTTGGCATGTTTTTCCATCCGCCTCGTCATCCAAACCTTCATCAGATACATTAACAAGGCAATTACAGGGAAAACATAGTATAAAAACCATGTTTTGCAATCCTCCTTAATGCAGTAATAAGTTACCACAACAAAAGAAACGATGGCCAAACCTAGCCAAAAATATTTCATGATTTTATTGTACGTTTCCATGTTAATTTTTTTGGCAAAGATAAGAAGGATATCTTACTTGTTTGATTTGAATTTACCCGTAGGGCGATAAAAAGTATAATTACTAAAATCTTGTTTGGTGCGTATGCCATGCCCATAAACAACTCCATCTGGCGAGCGAACCACGACATTTTTGTCTGTATAAATCAAACTGTCGTTCTGATTCCAATTCAATTCCTCTGTTTCCATCCTCTGTTTTTTGAGATGGTTATATAATTGAACAGAATCTCTGACGAACATTTCTCCTTTGCTCGTTCTAACTTCACCGTATAGTGCGGTTAGGGTTGAAATGACCTTACCTTCCTCATCATAGAAATAGACCTTAATGCCGTCTTTCAATTTGGTTACCATTTCAGGTGAACTGTATGTTTCGGCAAGCTTGGCGTAAATCCGAACTTTTGGAGCACCGCTATCAGTATAAAAAACTTCAAGATCGGTTGTTACCTCATCAGGTGCTTTGGGGTCATACGTCACCTTGCGAATTTGGTCTAAATCGTTTACGCATGAAAAAAGGAATCCTGCCAACACGAGGCTAGCAGGAATCCCAATAAGTATTTTATTTGCGTATTTTCTTAGCATTAACGAATCGTTACACTAACTCCCCAACAAGATAAACTCACGCTTTGTCCTTTAGAGAATCCATCTTGGAAAAGCTCTCCGTCAGTAGGGAAATTCTTTGTGTATTGACCACCAACTCCTGCTCTTGACATTAAGTCAGAAGCATAATAGAAGTTGAATTTTCTTTCGACCGTACTAGACCCACATCCGTTTGCAGTTGATGCAACACAACTTGCTGCAATTTTCAAGGCTTCATTTCGGTTTTTCCCGCTAATACCCATTGCAGTGCTGTAAGCTGTTCTATAGTTGTTTTGAGAATATTGCATTTTCAATATTTCGAATTCTACATCCTCTCTTGCATCCGCATTTGGTGCCAAAGCTTTCGCTTCACCATAGGTCTGAATCGCTTCAGTGTAACGTTTCTTTGCAACGAGCAATTGAGCTTTCTTCACGACTACATCGTACCCTGGAGCGATAACAATCAAGGTGTCCAAAAGCATTTCGTATTCTTTACTGTTTACACAGCTCTTTTTGGCCAACAAATCCATGAAGCTATTAACGGTAATTACTTTCGCTTCTTTGTCTTGCGGTAACATTTTGATAAACCCGTTCAATTCTGGTAGAATGTCATCACAAGTTTTAACCACATATCCCAAATAGTTGTTCAATATTTCGATTGTTTTTACCGACATTCCTCTATCAGTCGCTACTTTAGAAAGAGTAAAGAATTCAGAAACAAAACGTTTTTTCGATTCAGGTTTCTCAGCCGCTGGAGCAGCACTGTGTACCATCAATAAATTATAATAATAGATTGGAATGATGGACTCATCGTATTTTCCTTCTTCGTGTTTCATTCCTTTTATAAAGAAATCATCCGCCGCGTGGATATTTGGTTTTGTGCGCGCCATTTCATATTGCGCTCTTCTCAAATAAGTTTCTCCACCTACATGTCCAGCTTTCTCTGCACGAGTATATACTTCAAGAATTGTATCCTTGTAAGCTTTTTCGGCTGTTTCATCTTTCTCTTCGATAATGGTGTTAATCAAACAACCAATCAAACGATCATAGTTTGCTTTGTCGTATCCACCACAAATGGTTTCACCTTTCAAATAGTACGTTACGGCACCTTTGTAATTGTTGATTTTCAACTCTTCACCTGCCAAAAAACGCATTCTTAGACATTCTTTGTCGCTATCAGTATCTTGAGCAAAGCTCGTGAAACCAAGTAAAAGTGTTGATGCGATAAAAAGTTTCTTCAAATTCATCATTTCTCTATTTATTAATCAAGTTTTACTTTTCTGAACCATGAATCGGCTTTTGACGGCGCGATTATGATTCCGATGTTGAAGCCTATGTAATTTTCGTTTAGTGCTCCTGACACCGTGTTGGTTCTTTTACCGAGATCAACTCCTATGTTAATTGAGGAGAAGGCATTTCCGACGTTTCTATTCGCCAACGGTATACCAATTCCAAATGTTGTGCCAAACTCTTTGAAAGCCTCACCTTGATGAGAATAAGGCAAGTTACTTGTGTAAGCACCAGCACGATACTTCATTCTGTTTAAAAAACCTGTTGGGTTTATTGTTCTGAAATAACCCACATTGGGCGTATACTGAACACCAAATGACATTCTAGAATAATCGCTTGTGTATACCGTACTAAAAGAAGAAGTGAGGTCCTTATCGAAATCGGAAAAATTGGTCATGTTATATTCACCAACAAATGTCAGTTCAGAATCGAACGTTTTATTCTTCCTCGTGTTTCTTTTAAAACTTGTTGTATAATTTGCTCCAATTCGCAGGGATGCTGCAGAATTAAAAATAGCGGATGTATTCAATGAGCTAACTACTGTTGCTTCATTTTGTAAGGTTGTGGAATTGAATTTGACTGCAAATAATTCATCTGCAAAGTTGCCTGTTAGCTTTTGAGAAGGCTCGTAAAATGCATTCAGTTGAATTCTGTTGTTCTCGTTCAAATGGTAATTTACTGAAAGAGAAAAATCATAATGAAAAGACTGTAAACGATCAGATTGAAGAGCCAAACCAGAGGTGGCTGCATTTGCAACACTGCTTAATCTTGAGTTGGTCACCGTACCAAACAAATAACCTAGATTGGATCCAATAGATATTTGAGCCTTCTTTGAATTTAATAGTTTAACACTTAAACCGGTAAATGCTTTTGAAATGGAACCTGAACCCGCGTAATCAAATTCCACAGTATCACCATTTATTTCTTGTTTATTTTGAAATTCATAGCCTCGTCGTGCATATGGAGCTAAACCGAAGGAAATACCAAATATTTTCTTAAATGGCACTGCAAAAATCATATGGTCAAGATTTACATAGGCTCTTGAATACGAGGCGTTTCCCTCCGTAAATGAACTATATTTTCCATTTACCCCAATTGAAAAAAGCGGATAACTTGTTGTGAGTGATGCATTGTTTGCCGAGTTCAGATAGGAAATCATCGTTGAATCTGCAAAAGCTATACTTGTTCCACCCATTCCTGCTTGAACGGCATCAGTTGGCATCAGTTGATTACCAATACCATAAGAGGAGAAAGGGTTTAAGTAGCTCAATTGTGAATTACCAACACAGGCCGACGCGAATGTCAGGAAGAATAGAAATCTTTTAAGCATTTAACAAATATATTTTGTAAAGCCCCGTGAGGGTTAAATTTTCGTTTGCAAAGATGTTATTTTTTAGAGGGAAATCAAAGAATTTAGCATCGCCACCGGTCACAAAAAACGTTAAGCCCTGATAGTCTTGTAGATACCTCGAAATGAAATGATTGAGTTCACCTTGCATACCTTCAATTACTCCTGCGAGAATGGATTCTTCTGAACTCCTTCCCAGATAATTAACACCTTTTTTTGGTTCCACCAAGGGCAATTTGCCCGTAAAATGATGCAAAGCTTTTAAGCGCATGTTTAATCCTGGAGAAATTGAACCACCGTGATAGATCCCTTTTTCATCCACAAAATCAAACTTAATACATGTTCCCAAGTCAATTGCCACTTTGTTGCCATCCGGTTTAACCGATTGAATAGCACATGCATTGGCAAGTCTATCCATTCCTAAGGTGTCTTTCGAACCATATTTTATATCAACGGGTAATATCATTTCTGGGTGAAGGAGGGTGATATTTTCAGTTTTGTGAATAAAATCTTTTAAATCGGAATTGGATAAAACGGATGAGATGAAAATTTTTGGAGAATCATGTAGTCGAACAAAGTCTTGAAACGCTTTTGCTTGACTGTAGTTAAACCGTTGAATTTCAGATATTAAACCATTATCAAACAAGGCAGTTTTGACCCGAGAATTCCCAGCATCAACGATTACTACCTTTTCTTTTTCTATCATCTTTCAACAAAGATAAACGTAAGAATTAAAAAAGTATTCGATTTAGTTTGAAAGTTAAATTAAACTTATAACTTTGCCCCCGCTAAGGCCGGTACCTTAGCTCAGTTGGTAGAGCAATGGACTGAAAATCCATGTGTCCGCGGTTCGATTCCGCGAGGTACCACAACATTTAAAAAGAGGGGCGAAAATTTTTTCGCCCCTCTTTTTTGTTCGTACATTTTGGGTTAACTTATTGTACATAGAAAAGTTTTACATATACGTTTTAAGGAGTGTTGAATATTCGAAAACCTATTTGAGCATGTCTGAAAATGTGGATAAAAAGTTATTGGAATATAATTCTGGTAAAACCAGATCAACAAAGCCATTTCGACCATGGAAATTGATTTACACAGAGTGTACTGGGAAAACAGCAGAAGCACGGCGAAAAGAAAAACACTATATGTTAACCGCAGGTAAGAATTTCTTAAGAAAAAGGAAAAATTTATAGTTAGCGATTCGATTCCCTGTCCGCTTGTCATCAGACAAGCACTCGCGAGTTACCAAAAAAGGGAAACAGAAAGACCGAAAAATATTTGCCCTTTCTGTTTCCCTTTTTTTGCTTAAAATTGTCTTATGCGAAAAATCCTTATCAAAAACGCCAAAGCACTTGTTCAAGTGGGTGAAAACCTACCAAAAATCAGAAAAGGAGCCGAAATGAAAGTACTCCCCATCCTAGAAAATGCCTATTTAGCCATTGAAGATGGGGTGATCGTTGATTACGGATCAATGCAAGATTGGGGAGGAATTACGGATTGGCGTGACATCGAAATCATCGATGCAGAGGGAAAATATGTTCTTCCAGCTTTTTGTGATTCACATACCCATCTCGTTTTTGCAAAAAGCCGAGAAGAAGAATTTGTCGACCGAATTAACGGTTTGTCGTATGAAGAAATTGCAGTGAAAGGTGGTGGAATTTTAAATTCGGCGCGACGATTGGCAGAAATGACTGAAGATGAATTATTCGATCAGGCTATGGAGCGCCTAGAAAAAGTGAAATCATACGGAACTGGAGCGATTGAGATTAAATCAGGATACGGTTTATCGGTTGAAGCGGAATTGAAAATGCTTCGGGTGATTAAAAGAATGAAAGAATCAAGTGATATTTCAATAAAAGCAACTTTCCTTGGGGCTCACGCTTTCCCACTAGAATTCAAGGAAAACCACCAAGGCTATATCAAAATGATAATCAACGAAATGCTTCCTCAGATAGAAAAAGAAGGATTGGCAGATTACATCGATATTTTCTGTGAACGTAATTATTATTCCATCGAGGAAATGCACCAGATATTGGCTGCAGGACAAAAACATGGTTTGCAACCGAAAGTGCATGTGAATCAGTTTTCAGTTATGGGTGGTGTTCAAAAAGCTTTAGAATTTAATGCACTATCCGTCGATCATTTAGAAGAAATCAGCCAGGAAGATATTGACGCACTGAAAAATTCAAATTGTATGCCGACGGTTTTACCAAGTTGTTCGCATTTTTTGAGTATTCCGTACGGTCAAGCATCAAGAATGATGGAAGCTGGACTTCCGGTTTCTCTGGCAAGCGATTACAATCCTGGTTCAACACCAAGTGGAAACCTACAGTTCGTTTGGTCGCTGGCTTGTGTGAAAATGAAAATGACCCCTGAAGAAGCGTTGAATGGTTTGACCATAAATGCGGCGTACGCAATGGGACTTTCAGAAACGCATGGCACTATTTCATTAGGCAAGAAAACACCCTTGATTTTAACCAAAGAAATTCCTTCCTTGGCATATATCCCGTATGCTTTTGGCGACAATCATGTCGAAAGAATTATTTCTTAGCCGTCACCAATGGAAGATAAAAAATTTATTCCCAAAATAGTCGATTTTATCCTCGAAAAGGGATGGGAATTGGACCATGTAGTCATCATTTTACCTTCGATGCGGGCTGGAAAATACCTAGAAATAGAACTGGCCTCTCGTTATGAAAAGCCAATCTTTTCACCCGAGATTTATACCATCGATACTTGGATTAAAAAATCGAGTTCTTTTCAGATCGTCGATTCAATGAATATTTTATTTGAGCTGTATCATGTGCATCTTGAGGTTGAGAAGGATATTGAAAAAAGATCGTTCGATTCATTTTATCAATGGGGCAGTACTTTGCTGAGTGATTTTGAAGAAATTGACAAGTATTTAATCGACCCAAAACAGCTCTTTAAAAACTTAAAAGATGTCAAGGACATTGAAAATTGGAGTTTCAATAGCGAAGAGTTAACCGAACAGCAACAGAAATTTTTAGCCTTTTGGGAATTATTACCCGAATATTATAACGGTTTGAAAGATCGTTTAGCGCTGAAAAATTGGGCATTTTCAGGTATGGCATTTCGTGAAGTGGCAGAAAAAATCGAGTTAGTATCGCCAGAGAAGGACGAACGACAATTCATTTTTGCCGGCTTCAACGCCCTGTCTTTATCCGAAATGACCATCATTCGAAAGTTGTTTGTAAAAGGACGAGGTCACGTTCTGCAAAATGTGGACGAATTCTATTACAACGCTATACATCACGAAGCGGGACATTTTCAGAGAAAACTGAATGAATTTCTTGAAAAGAAGCCGGAAAATTTCATCGAGAGGGACATGATGTTTAAGGAGAAATCGGTTGAAATTATAGAGTGCGCCCAAACGATCGCTCAAGTTAATACGGCTTCGACGTTACTCTCGAAATTGAGTCCGGCTGAACTAAACGAAACGCTTCTTTTATTGGCGGATGAAACTTTAGCTGGCCCAATGATGAAAAACTTGCCTCAGAATATTCAAAAGGCAAATATCACAATGGGGCTTCAATTGCGTGATACTTCTGTCAAGCTTTGGGTTGATTTATTGTTCTCAATCCAAGAAAACTTTCAACGGTTTAGTACCAAAAGTTTATATCACAAAGATCTTTTTAAACTCTGGCAACATCCTTTTTATCAGTTATTTGTGAATGATGCTGTGTCGAAAGTTCAAAGGGAAATAGAACAACGAGTTATCAACAAGAACCGTATTTTTCTTTCACCGAAAAACTTAAAGTTGAATCATTCGATTCTGGAACAAATTTTAGAATTGATTTCAACTCCATGGGAGAATGACTATCGAAAAGGATTGCAGATAATGCACACTTTGAACCGTTTAATCTTCGGGAATTTCAAGGAAGAAAATGAATTTGAAAAGGCGATTGTCAAGAGCTTCGAAAAAGCAGTTCGAGCTTTTCAGAATACGGTAAAAGAGGGTCTTCCAGAAATGGGTCTTCGAATTTTCAAACAACTTTTTCAGCAACATTGGGGGAAACATCGTATTGCTTATGAAGGAACACCAACTGATGGCCTTCAGATGATGGGCTTGCTTGAAACGCGTTTGCTCGATTTTAAAAATATTATTTGTTTGGGTTTGAACGAAGGTAGCATGCCACCGAATAACCCTATTCAGACCTTAATTCCAATGGATTTGCGAGTTGGATTTGGAATGCCAACAACACGAGACAAACAAGGACTTTTCGCCCATCACTTTTACCGATTGTTGCACAAGGCTGAGCATTTAACCATCACCTTTTCGAATGCAAGTGATGAACAGAATGCTGAACCGAGCCGATACATTCAACAATTGGAATTGGAGTGGAGTCGCTTGGCCAAGAATTTGAAATTGGAGAAGAAAACTTACACCTTGCTGGCTTCACCAGTAAAGATGCAATTGGACAAAGTGAAAAAAACACCGGACATTCTTGAAAAATTGGATCGAATTTTAGCCAGTTCAGTTTCAGCCAGTGCTTTGAATAAATATTTGACTTGTCCGCTCGATTTTTACTACCGCTACATTCTCGAATATGGCGAGGAAGATGAGGTAGAAGAGGAAATGAATAACAGTACTTTGGGTATCATCATCCATAATGTGTTGGAAGAATTGTACGAACCTTTTGCTTTTTTTAATTCAAAGGGTGAGCCAAAGTTAAGTCCCAAAATGCTATTACCGCTCGACGTGGAAAGAATGTTGGGGGAGTATGAAAAGCTCATAAAAACAGGATTTAAAGAACATTACGATAACGACGAGAACTCTTTCATGATAGGAAAGAACTATTTGAGTTATGAAATGGCCTTATCATTGACAAAAAAATTCTTGAACAAGGAAAAGGAGTGGTTGATGAACAAAAACGAACCATTGATGATCCATTCTTTGGAACGTAGATTGGAGTCAAGTATAAAATTGAATATTCACGGAAAAGAGAAAATCATTAACCTCAAAGGATTCGTCGATAGAATGGATGGCTTCGGCGATAAAATTCGAATAGTCGATTATAAAAGCGGGAAAGTCAAGCAAGAAGATTTGGACACTAAAAAAGGTACTCGAGGAAGTGTGTACGATGAGGGTTATTTATTCAAGTTCATTGCCGAAAACAACAAACCTTATTTTCTTCAATTATGGATTTATGCATATCTATTTAAACAAAGTTTTGGATATCTTCCTGATGAGGTCAGCATCATTTCCTTTGTGCATTATCCTGAAGCACCACTTTCTATCTTCACTGGAGACATGTCAATGGAAGACTTTGTAGATGAATTACCGAACGTTTTGACTCAAATATTGGAAGAAATGTACTCGGAAGTTCCTTTTGAACACAACCCGCGAGACAATTATATCACGTATTGCGATTATTGCGGATAAGGGAGTTTGACTGTGATAGTCGTTGCTGCGACAGGCTAAATCAACTAAGGATTTTATTAGAATTATGGGTTCTGAGGGCTGAGCCTGTCGAAGTCCAAAACACCCAAAACTAAAAAATCCTGTCTTGCATCTAAGAGGAAGTGATGCAAGACAGGATTCTGCTTAAATAAACCTTATCTATATGACGAAGAAAAAATCAGAGGGTTGGCTCTAATTGAAAAAAAAATTAATAAAGTGCTCTTTTTAAAGATGTTCTGTAGTCTTTTATTTCTTCTCTATTGATTTTATGATCTGCGCGAAGCAATAAATTCAACAAATAAGATAGATTTTCACCGTCTTCAACTTCCAAAGGATATTCGTTTCCTTCTTCGTCTTCGTCGTACTGTCCTTCTACTGCGAAAGTTTTGTTTTCCTCTATGAATTCATACATCAAACGCAATACTTTGGTCACCAATGGATCTTCTTCTTCCTTTGCAACTACACGTAAATCTTTCAAATCATCCACCAAACCTTTGGTTGCAACACCTGACTTATCCACCTTCTTAATGAGAGCTTCTAATTTTTGATTTCCTACTTCGGTTTTCATTTTCTTCTGTTATAAAAGCCATTACAGCTATTTTTCGAACACAAATGTAAACAATTGATGCCAAAAAGTGACAGGAGAAACCGTGGGATTTTCATTTTTTTATATCTATCGCTTTTAATTTGGAATGTTCACACCAAGTTGTTTGCATCTAATCATACAGAAATAGCTAACTTGTGGGTCAAGTTCTATATTTGTAAAAAGTACTAATTTGATTCAACTAATATTTAAAGCGATAGTAACCGGCTTCATTCTTAGTATAATGATAGGGCCAGTCTTTATTGTCTTGTTAGAAACGAGTATAAAAAAAGGAATTAGAGCTGCCATTGCATTCGACTTAGGTGTTTTAATTAGCGATTTCCTATATATCTTAATAGCTTATATTTTTTATTCTGAAGTTCAAAGTTTGGCCGAAGGGAGTGATCAGCATGTTGTGAAGATAATCGGCGGAACCCTTTTCATTGCCTATGGTATTGCAAGTTTTTTCAAAAAATCGAAGGGAATAAAAAAAGATAAACAAGGGAATTTGGTAAAAGAAGCGAACGATTATAAGATGCTTGCATTAAAGGGGTTCTTGTTGAATTTTGCGAATCCGTTGGTAATCTTCTATTGGTTTTCGGTTATGACATTGGCTGAAAAAGCTGAGGGAATGGAATCCGCCCCTCTCTTTACTTTTTTAAGTGTGATTTTAATTACGTTTTTCGGTATCGATTTATTGAAAATATTTGGTGCAAAAAAACTACGGCCTTTGGTTACGAATAGCGTAATGAAAGGTTTAAACCGATTAATTGGTATTGTTTTTTTCGGATTTGGGTTATTCTTAATTCTTCAAGGATGGAGAGGTTGGAATCTACCTATGTAACCACTTTGAGTATTTTCGTTTTCAATTTTATGATAAGTAGTGCAATGAAGTCAATTAATAAATTCCTTTTTACCACAGTTTTTTCAATTATAGTTTCCTTGGCATTTGCTCAAGAGATTAAAAAAGAGAATTTCACTAAAATCGTGAATACTTACTACGATTTCAATAAGTCTCAACCCCAAGCTTCCGGTCACTTCTTCAAAGATAATCTTGGAGAAACCACGGAGAAACATGGAAAATGGAAATATTACGATCGTTATGGCGAACTCGAAGAGGTAAGAAATTATTACCGTGATATGCTGTTCGGTCAAGTTTTACTTTTTTATCCAAATAAAAAAATCCGCAGAGAGGGTTATTTCAAATATGATCGTCAGGATTCAATTTACCGAGAATGGAACGAAACCGGAAAACCAGCCATTGAAGGATATTATAAAATGGGTGCTCCAGTCGGAAAATGGCAGTATTATTATATTAACGGTCAGCTGAAATCTATAGAAATTGTTGAAGCTGGAGTCAATTTGATGCAAGAGTTTTATTTGCCTGATTCGCTGCATACCCAAACCGTAAAAGACGGAAACGGAACCTTGTCGACCTTTTACAATACAGGCAGTCTGAAGGAGGAATATGCGTATATAAACGGCTTAAAGGATGGTAAGTTTGAAGAGTATTCAATTTATGGCTACCCAACTTTGACCGGTGAATTCAAAGAAGGCGAAAAGGAAGGCGCATGGAAATATTCTTATTACACTGGCGACACAGAAAAAATAAGTCATTACAAAAACGGAAAACTCGATGGTGCTTACCAATACTTTTATGATAATGGTCAGCTGAATGTTGAAGGAAATTATGGACAAGGTACGAAAACGGGTAAATGGGTATGGTACACCAATAATGGAAAAAAAGATCAAGAAGGACTTTTCATAGAAGATCTACAGGATGGCAAATGGTGTTTTTATTATCCAAGCGAACAAGTTTCGTATAACGCCGAATTCAAAAAAGGATTGAAATATGGATTTTGGTCTTATTTCTATCCCGATGGAAGTAAGTTCAAAGAAGGGTCATTCTTTGATGACTTGAAGGATGGAGAATGGAAAACGTGGTATGAAAACGGCACTTTGCTCATGACGGGAAAATATTCCAAAGGAAAAGAGGAAGGTGAATGGAAAAATTATTGGGAAAATGGCAAGCTTAAAAACCTTTCCTTTTTCTCAAAAGGTCTATTGAATGGCGCATGGGAATCCTACCACAAGTCCGGAATACCTGGCTTGAAAGGCGAATACAAAGAAAACAATAAAACAGGTGAGTGGACCTCGTTTTTCGACAACGGAAGACCAAAAGAAACCATCACTTACAAAGTAATTACAACAAAATCGAAGATGGATTACAGCATCATGAAAGATTTTGAACGAACCGATAGTGAGCGTCACGGAAAATACATCGCTTATTCTGATAAAGACTTCAAGCTACTGGAAACAGGTCAATACAGTAAAGGTGAAAAAGATGGTGAATGGAACTCCTTTCATCCTGGAGGGAAAATACCAGCGGTTATTTCCAATTTTAAAGATGGCGAATTACATGGAGTTCAAAAACAATATACACGTCGTGGCGATTTAGTTTCTGAATTGTATTACAAAGACGGATTACGTGATGGTTATTTCAGAGCCTATGATAAAAAAGGCAAAGTCGTGGTAGAGAAACGATATAAGAAGGGTCTACAAATTATCGAAGGAAATTCTAATGGGACTAGTTTTGGCCTTTAATTGTATTTTCTAATGAATTAGGCTTTCATTAATGTTCATTTTTGCGCTATGCCTTTAAAGGCATTTATATTGGTATTTTGATTTTTTTGTATTCTTTAAATTATGCAATCGGTAATAATACAATACTTAAAATGTAAAAATTCAACATTGAATTTTGAACGGAAGTAAATAAATAATTCAGAGTGCCAATATCAAATCATAGGCCGGGAGAGATGCTAAGTCAAGTTACTTGTCCGTATAACGAATACGGTCATTTTTAACAGAAGCTTGAATTATTAAATCAGGGAATTCTAGATTATCTAAACCCCATTGAATAATCCTGGAATATTCGATGTAAATAACTTCACGGCAATTGCCAGTAGAATAATTCCAAACACCTTTTTAAGAATAGCAATACCACCTTCACCAAGAATTTTTTCGATAGCCTTGGTACTTCGTAAAACCGAATAAACAACGATTACGTTTATCAAAATGGCAATTACGATATTGATGCTGTAGTACTCTGCACGCAGAGAAATAATAGAAGTCATAGTTCCCGCACCTGCTATAATTGGAAAGGCCAAAGGAACAATGCTCGCCGTTTTTCCAGTTGGGGAATCTCTGAAAAGCTGAACGCCCAAAATCATTTCTAAAGCCATGGCAAAAAGGATAATTGAACCTGCAACGGCAAAGCTTCCTATGTCGACACCAAAAAGCGCAAGAATATTTTCTCCAAGAATCAGAAAGCCAATCATGATACCAAGAGACACCAAACTCGCTCTCATTTCGTGCAAATCTCCTGTCGATTGTTTCAGTTTCAATATAATGGGAATAGATCCAAGAATATCAATTACGGCAAACAACACCATCGATGCCTTAAAAATTTGCTTCCAAGAAAAATCAGTAAAAAACTCCATTATTTAGTCCCAATTATGTATTGTTCAACAACTAATGGGAAATATTGAATTTCCAACTTTCGAACTTTTTCCTCTACTTTTTTTGCGCTATCATCTGACGAAATGGGGGCGTAAAATTGCGCAATCATTTGTCCTCCATCGTAATACGAATTGACCAAATGTATGCTAATTCCAGATTCTGTTTCGCCCATAGAAACAACTGATTCGTGAACATGAGCGCCATACATTCCAGCACCTCCAAATTTAGGCAACAAAGAAGGGTGAATATTGATTATTTGTTGCGGATATTCATCAATTAATTCATTCGGAATTTTCCTCAGATAACCAGCAAGCACGATAAAATCAATTCCCTGGTTCTGACAAATATTCACCAATCGCTCACCTTCACTCACTTCTTCGTTGTTTAAAACGAAAACATCAAGTCCCATTTCTTCGCATGAATTCACCACAGGAGCATCTTCTTTATTGCTCAACACAATTCCCACTTCCACAGCAGAGTGATTCGCAAAAAAATTGATTAAATTTAAAGCGTTACTTCCTGAACCTGAGGCAAAAATGGCGATCCGTTTTTTAAGCATGTGGCAAAGGTATAAAGTAATTTGAACACAAGAGGAAATTAATGAGTATATTCGGTCTGCTTAAGGGGAATGAACGGTTTATAGTTGAAAAACAGTTTAATAAATAAAGTTATTTATTTTGTTTTTTAGGGATATGTTTTTTTCTTTGCAGGCTGAATTAATTTTAAAACAAAAACAATGTCTGACATTAAAACAAGAGTAGTAGCAATTATCGTAGATAAATTGGGAGTTGAAGAAAGCGAAGTAACACAAGAAGCCAGCTTCACAAACGACCTAGGGGCGGACTCTCTAGACACAGTGGAATTGATTATGGAATTCGAAAAAGAATTCAATATCGCCATTCCAGATGACCAAGCGGAGAACATCCAAACAGTAGGTGCTGCTGTATCGTATATTGAAGAGCACTCAAACTAAGAAACGAAAGTTAATCTTATAATTATATGGAGCTTAAACGAGTTGTTGTGACAGGTCTTGGTGCACTAACGCCCATTGGAAACACTCTTCCTGAATATTGGGAAGGATTAATCAATGGTAAACCAGGAGCCGCAAAAATTCAACAATTT
>ERZ887849.1254-NODE-1254-length-24527-cov-10.645677_pt1 | contig 24527 bp, 20 predicted proteins | sample MGYA00521267_ERZ887849 | MGnify/ENA primary metagenome ERZ887849 (study PRJEB32303, sample SAMEA104408601) | aquatic metagenome | biome: Brackish water; feature: Pelagic; material: water | place: Baltic Sea | collected 2014-06-06T16:11:00 | depth 2,863 m ... | reverse complement strand
GGGCTATCAAGAAAAAAACGAGAGGTTTTGCCAACACGCGGGCTGCCCGAGAGGGAGAGGTCGCCCTTCAGCCCGGCACCAAACGTTATCAGAAGGTGAAACGGCCATTCTCGTCAGGGCGTATCATAACTCGCCGTAGGGGTGATTGGACCTATGGGCGCTTTGAAGCGCGTATGAAATTACCAACAGGTCAAGGCCTATGGCCGGCCTTTTGGATGCTGCCGTCAGACTATGAGTATGGAGGCTGGGCGGCATCTGGCGAAATTGATATTATGGAAGCGATTAACCTCGGCATGAGCTGTGCGGATTGTCCGGGAGGGCGCGAAGACAAAGTCTATGGCACGTTGCATTATGGTGGGCCATGGCCGAATAATGAACATCAAGGCGGCAATATGCATTTGCCAGCGCCGGCCGACGGTTTCCACACATACACGGTCGAATGGAGCGCTGGCCGAATGGATTGGTATGTCGATGGGATACATTATTCGACATTGACGCAAGACCAATGGTTCACAAAAAATACCAAAGGCACACCAGGCCCTGGGGCGCCGTTTGATCAACCTTTTTATATTATCTTCAATCTCGCAGTTGGTGGCTTATGGCCAGAGCGTGAGAATGATGTCGGGTTTTTTGCAACCGATTTTCCTAAAGATATGGTTGTGGACTGGGTAAGGGTTTACAAATGTGCGCAAGATCCAGAGACAGGACAGGCGTGCCAGAAAAACTAAGTACTTAAGTTAAGAGCAATAGCTCGTTGAGTTTTAATTGACCAATTGCTGTCGGGAGGCCTGATTTAAGGGCGACAGCTGCAAGGGAGAAAGACCATGCTTTCAACAATCGATCTAACCGTCATCAGCTTTTATGCTGTGGTTTTACTGGGCGCCGCGCTGTTTGTGTCGTTTCGCAAATCGCCTGAAAATATGTCTAGTGAAGATTATTTTCTGGCCGGCAAATCTTTGCCATGGTGGGCAATCGGCGCTTCGCTAATTGCTGCCAATATCTCTGCCGAACAAATCATTGGCCAATCCGGTCAGGGCTTTGTTGTGGGTCTGGCAATTGCAGCTTATGAGTGGCAAGCGGCCATTGTGTTGCTTATTACCGCAAAATATTTCCTGCCGATTTTCCTAAAGAAGAAAATCTATACCATGCCGCAGTTTCTCGACATGCGCTTTGGTGGTGGCATTAAATCGCTAATGGCTGTGTTTTGGGTAGTTCTTTACACGGCGGTTAATCTGACGGCAGTGTTGTGGCTTGGTGGCCTCGCGCTCAGCGCCTTTAGTGGCATTGATGTCATGTCAGCGATGATAGGGCTCGCCGCCTTTGCGGTGATTTACTCGCTCTATGGTGGTCTGAAAGCCGTTGCCCTGACGGATATTATTCAGGTTGTGGTTTTGGTGTCGGGTGGATTTGTTATCACGGCCATTGTTCTTGCGCAGGTTGGCAATGGCACAGGTGTGTTTGGCGGTCTCGGCATTTTAATGTCTGAAATTCCCGGCCATTTCAAAATGATCTTGGCGCCTGAGCATCCAAGCTATGGCAATTTGCCCGGCATTTGGACGCTTTTGGGCGGCCTTTGGGTGCTGCATTTCTCTTATTGGGGATTTAATCAATATATTATCCAGCGCGCCCTTGGCGCGGAGAGTTTAGCTGAGGCGCAAAAAGGTCTAGTCTTCGCGGCAGCCTTGAAATTGCTGATACCTTTGATTGTCGTTATTCCCGGTATCGCCGCTCTTTATTTGGCGCAAAACGGTCAATTAGATATGGCGCGCCTGTCGGCCAGCCCGGATTCGACCTATGGTATTTTGATGGAGTTGGCGCCGGAAGGCCTCCGTGGTATGGTATTTGCAGCCTTGATTGCCGCTATTGTCTCGTCTCTGGCGTCGATGATGAATTCTATCTCAACAATTTTCACCTTGGATATTTATCAAGGTTTATTGGTGAAAGGACGCACTGATTCGCATTATGTGATGATTGGCCGACTAACCTCCGTCACCGCCATTATTATCGCTGTTATGCTGGCTAAGCCGTTTCTGGGCGGGATGGAAAGCGCTTTCCAAACCATTCAGGAATACACAGGCTTCATTGCCCCGGGGATTGTTTCAGTGTTCTTGCTCGGCATGTTCTGGAAAGGCGCTAATGCGCAAGGCGCTTTCGCAATTTTATTCGTTTCGATTGTTGCCAATATTGCCTTGAAGTTCATCGTTCCTGATTTGGCCTTCGTTATCCGCATTTGGATTGTCTTTATGAGCTGTCTTGTGGTTGGTGTGATTGCCTCGCGTCTTGCCGGTCCAGCTCCGGCTGAACGGATTATTGATCTGGGTGAAATGCACTTTGCCACGACCCGCGGTTTTAATCGATCGGCGATCTTAGTCGTGGTGGTTCTCATCGCGATTTATGGGCTGTTTTGGTAGGAAGAAGGCTATTGAGAGCCGCAACCAAACGTCTGCACAGCGTTTGCGCGATTTGGTTATGTGTTGCGGTGACGGCACAATCAGCGCAGGCACAACGGGCTTTAGACACGGCCATTGAGCGCGCCTCGGATTTTTCTTCCGAGCGTCATCTCAATGGTCTGTCACTGCCCATTTGGGGTGGTGTACGGCTGGAAGCGATGGAAATGGAAAATGCGCACCGGCGTATAGAAATTTCCGTGCCATTCCCGCTTTTGCCAGCGACGCGGTTTCATCGGGCTGAGCATGACATTGAAAGTCCTTATGGCTATGCCCGTCAAAAGGGTGGGGCGCAAAGCCTGCGTATGTCACTGCCCTATGGCTTAACGCTCGAAGCGGGATCGCAAATTGACCCATTTGGCCGTCGGCATAACGACTTTATTGGTCTGACCTTCCGCTTGTCAGATACACGCCATCACCATCAGCGTATCGCCGCCTATAAGGGGGGCGAGCCGCAGCCTATCGAGGCTAGGCAACGCGACGGTCAATTTCCGTGGCTTGGCACGTTCGGCACACTGGCTCTGGTTGCTGCCCTTGCTGGCGGCGGCGGTGGTGGCGGTAGTGACAATAATGCTGGCAATCCAGGTGGCGGCGACGGTGCCTGGCAATTGGTGTGGAATGATGAGTTCAGCGGCGATAGTCTCGACACCAGCAAATGGAGCATGACCGACAGCTATGGCCGCGATCAGTGCTTCGGTGGTGGCAATAATGAACAGCAATGCTACACCAGCAGCAGCAATAATATTGCTGTCGAGGATGGCAAATTGGTTCTCACAGCTCGGTCGGAAGCTGGCTTGGCTCAGGGGCGTAGCTATACATCAGGGCGGGTGCAAAGTTCTGGCAAGGCTGATTTCACCTATGGCCGGTTTGAGGCGCGTATTAAATTGCCGAGCGGGCAGGGTTCATGGCCGGCGTTCTGGATGTTGCCGACGGAGCGCGCTTATGGCGAGTGGCCGCGCTCAGGCGAGATTGATGTGATGGAAGCTATCAACCTTGGGGTGGATGGCAATAGGGCGGTGCTTGGCACCTTACATTTCGGCACGCTCCACACTTATATTGGCGGGCAAACCACTATCGATGATATAAATGCTTTCAACACATTTGCCGTTGAGTGGTTCCCTGACCAGATACGTTGGTCATTGAACGGCACTCAATATGCGTCGCGCTCACAAAGCGAGTGGTTTTCGAGCGGTGCTAGCGGCGACATCAACGCGCCCTTTGACCGAAATTTTCATATGATTTTAAACCTTGCTATTGGCGGGAATTATCCTGGCGCTAGTGATGGGCAAAACTTCCCACGGCAAATGGAGGTTGACTATGTGCGCGTCTACCAATGCGACGGCGCCAGCGCCTCAGATTGCAAGTAATCCGGCTTAATTGGTCAGCTAGGGGCGGCCAATTAATTGGTCTCTAACAATTTCAGTTAAATTGAACCACCACATACAAAGAGGCGCATCTAGCTAGGCATCAAAAGACGCCGTAATGACCCTCAGCCCTGCATCAAATTCGTTTAGGTGGCGAAGGTGTCCATATTTCCTATCCCAATCCCCGTTATGCAAATCACGCTCAATGTTGGAGACCACACGTTCGACCACATGTTTTGGTTGTCTTGCAAAGCCTGACGTTGATGCACGCGCGTGTGGGTCGAGAACCCGATCGGGGTGTGCCCAAAAAGACATGAGTGTCCAATCCGGCGTATCTCTTTTCACAAGGTGTGTTTCGATTTTAACGGTCGCGCCAATCCAGTCGCCGATTACTTCCGGTAAAGGAAAAATTTGATGATCCAATTCAGCAACTTCGGGTAGATAGTCGGCCAAAAGCCACATGCGTCCAGAAACTCTAGGATCTATGGTCACAATAACAAGCTTTTGGCTCGCGACTCTGCGCATTTCCTCAATTCCCTTTTTCTGGTCAGGGTGCCAATGATGAATTGAAAGAACGGTCATTGCTGCATCAAGTGATTTGTCATGAAAGGGAAGTTGATCTGCAGTCGCTTTTATTGCGATTGCGCTACCAAAGGGGCGTTGGCGTATCATGACGTCGCTCGGCTCAATCGCGACAACGTTTCGGTTTCTAGGCTCATATGATCCCGTACCTGCACCGATATTGACGATGCTGTCACTCGCCCCCAAAGAATTTATAATAGTCTCATAAAGGTTTGGATCTTCGCGACGGTTCAAGGCGTAGCCGGAACCGATTTGATTATAGCGCGGTCCATCTCCAACTTGGCGTTTACTGGATGGCATAATTACCCCTACCTTTGAACTAGTGGTTAAAAACTGGAGCTAGACGGTGCCTCTATGTGCCAATAATGAGGCCATAAAAATCAAAAGAATTGGCCATGACGTATTCTTTCATCCTCATCATTCTAACAACTCTTCCGGGGATTCAAAAATGGTTTCAGCGTCTGCGAGGCTGTAGGCGGGGCTTTGTGTTATCGTAATTTTCAAGCCACCTTACAATCGTGCTGACAGCTTCTTTTGACATGCGTCGACGACCATCGGCGTAATGTCTTATTTTCGGCTGGCCATTAATTCGCGTTGAACTGATTAAATGAGATAAAAGCCATTGCGTCTGGCAAGGCTTGGTCTCATTTAGCTTGGTTAGTTCGTGTTTCTTAGAACACCCCGCCCACATATGAGGGGCAAAATTGTAGGGTAATATGATGAACTATGTTATACTAGAGTTAATCAAAATGGTGCATTCTCTAAACACAATGAAGTCGTAGCAGTAAACAAGAGTAGTAACAGTAAACAAATGTTTAATTCATCTTCCGAAGTAATGGCTCTGATTTGTACAGAAGTAAATTCCATCAAAAAGCACGAATCAGTCGAATACGACCCATCAACTTTAGCATCACTCACAATAGAAGAACTCGATCTAACTAGCCTTGATATGCTGGAGCTGATTATGAGTCTAGAAGAGTCCTTGGATATAGATATTGATTTAGAGTTTTCAGGAAATACCGCTATGGTAGACGTCGCAAATACAATAGCAGACTCTCTCGCAGCTAAAAACGTGTAGAGACGTACCTTGAAAAAGCCAGCAATAACATCACTATACGGAGAAACTGCTTCTAATATTGCTCGTTCGGATGATTTCATTGCCTTCCCTATGGGGAGCAAATACAGAGAAATATCTTCTAGGACAGCTATTGACTATTCATCAGCAATTCAGCTTTTAGAATCGCTACCTGTTTTCCTCTCAGGAGATGAGCATAAAGAACGCCGTAAATCTATGGCTATCGTCTACGCACAAACTCGGAAGCTACAGGAAAAGGCTATTGATCAAGTGGTTGAGGAGGTTGCTCAATCTATCGAACATAGACATGGAGCATTTGATCTTATCGACGAACTTTCAACACCACTATGGACAGCTTTGAGAAATGTCATCTGCACAGAAAGTGAAGAGGTAAAGGATCTAGCTAACGAGCTGCCTGATTTATTTTTTCCTAGATTAAGTCCTCGTAGAAGACAGAGCATAAATAACAAACTTACCAGCATCTTAAAAAGCGGAACTGACCAGCTTTTAGATCAACTAGCACTTCTGGTATTAGGAGTACGTCCATTCTCTGCATCACTTGCACTTTCTATACACAAAATAGCCCGAGACAACGACGGAAAACGCCTCTGCGATATAGCCTTTCCAACTAGCTTTCCGGATAGCGCTTTAACATATGTCGATCGGATATCTCTAAGAGACACTGTCATTGATGGATGTCCATTTTCAGCATTTAGTAGAATTAGGTGCACCACATTTGATTCAAGCTATACCGATGAGATTAATAGTAAGCAACTCTATGGCATTGGTTCTCACACCTGTCCGGGGCGCCCTATATCGGTTTACACCTGGAGTAAGCTATCCAATATTTTATCTCAAAGCCAAAAAACTATTCATCCGAGTGCTCTATCAGTTGAACATAGAGAGCCTTTTACAATTCCAACGAAATGTATCGTTAGTTTTCAATAGGGTAATACTGTCAACTATGATTTCCAAATTTGTAAAAAAGCAAAAATATAACTTGCTGAAAGCAAGAGTGATTTTGAGGTTCAGCTGGTTCATTTTAAGGTGCAAAATATCCCATGAAAAAAACATAGAATTTGCGCAGGCTTGGGCCTTCGTTATTAGGTCAAATACTCTTGACGAACTTGCTAACGGCATGACGGATAAGTTCCGAAACACTGGATATGAATTAATTTTTCATATTTTATCTAAAGCCACAATTAAGCTTGGGTTGAATTTTAAACCCAAGCTTCATCTTTTGTCTGATGTCACAATAGATACAGGCGGCTTGTTTGTAGGTGTCCATACAGGGCTTTCTCCCATGTATAGATTTGCACTTGAAAACGATTATCAACCTGTCGGCATCAGTCGTCGGCAAAAGGGCCTAGTCCAGGCTCAACGTTTAACTGGCATAAGAGAAATGAATAATGAGATATTCCCCCCTGATAATACAAGCCTACTTAAGATACGAAAGCTTCTGAAAAATCAAAAAATCGTAATTGCAACGGCAGACTACCGTGACAACCAAGGAGAATATACAAAAGTGAGTGATGCCATGTTCAAAATGGCTTCCAAACTTAAATTCCCATTGTACTTGTATGCATCTACCATTGGTTCAAATGGGCAGATCATTCTTGCAATCCAAGGCCCAATTTTTGGCTCTCCCGAAGAAGTGATGGAGAGCTTTATTAAGCTACAAAAACATACGCGTTTAGGCCAAGTAGCTTATACTTCCTAATAAGAATATGGTTCTCATGTAGTTCCATTGGATTTTCAAAAATATTCTAAACTGCTGATAAAGAAGGCAGGCCGTTTTGTTGGGGGGGGTAATAGAAGACACATTGGGATTAGCCTTCAGCGCAAAAAGCTGTTCAAAGTCATCCCAGCTTCTGCACTTCGCTATTTTGCTATCGATAAGAGACAGCACCTCTAATCCTCTAAATAATGAAAGACTCGTTTAGAATTGCATACTGGACGGCATCTATAACCGTCTTAGCAGTTAAATTAATAAAAAAAGGAGGAGAGCATCGGCCCCCCTCCTTAGTTTCAGAAAAAATTAGACACCTGCGAACAGATTAATTCATAGCACCTGACCAAGTTACTGGTGCAGTCAAATTAGGTGTAGTGAAGGGTGATGAGAAATCACCAAGAGGTACGCTTATTCCGAATGAAACTCGATGCATCTTAGTTGATTCAGTGCCCTCTTCATCGAATACAGCATCCAGCTTAACGTAATCATATTCATAACCTACGTACCAGTTAGCGTTATCACCCAATGGCCATTCATAGCTCATTTCAACTTGCATCCAATGGCCATCATTTTTGTCGCTGGCATCTTCTCTGTCATCGTCGAAATCGCCGTCTCCATATGCAATGCTGCCGTTGAATCCGTCTTTATGATAACCAGTGCGGATGAAAATAAGTTTCTCAAGAGTGTCGATATCGTTGTCATTATTTCCAACGTCGTTACTCCTTGCATAACCGATTTGAGTTGAAAAATCACCGAAGCGTTTTTCCACTCCAACCATGTAAATCAAATCTACATCGTCTTCTTCTTCTAGACTATTACCTGTGGCAACAGCACCAAAGATTCCAGTCGGGTTATCGTTAACGTTCCACAAATAATGAGCGCCAAGTGAGAAGTACATGCCATATTCATCGTTAACTTCGGTATCTGCATCAGTCTCTTCGTGGTAATCGAACCTTAAGTCGATGTAGGTCGCTTTAGTTTCATCGACAGGGATATGCACACCTGAGTAAGCCTCAAAACCCAAAACATCTTCGTTGAACTCAAAGTCACCTGCAGCAGATGGCATAACATACTGTGCGCCAACGCTGAAAACGCCAGAAACCTCTGCAAGGGCATGGGGAGCATATAAGCTGGTTAAAAGAAAACTCGAAATAACTAACTTGTTCACTGTTACTTTCCTCCTGTTAAAATTTCATTTTTCACACCATGAATAGTAAACACAATACTTTTTGTTTGCAATATTAGTGCAATATTAGTGAGAAATTAAGTACCTAGCCGGCGAATCGTGAACAGATAATGTCGCCCTCTCAAATAGAAAAAGCACAAGAGATGGCAAGAGAATGCGTAGGCAAAAACTACAAAGGCTGCTGAAGTTAGTTTTCTGCATACCCCACAACCATGAAGCATCGCCTATTTTAGTTCACCATATGGCAGGGTCTATTTATATATGTGAATGCAGGGTGTTTTTCTGAGGTGGGATATCTTTAGGGGTAAACCTTAGGGGTAAAATCACACAGGCCTATTTCTAAATGTATTGTTTTTATTGGATAAAAATGAGTCGAAAAATAGTGGCGGAGAGAGAGGGATTCGAACCCCCGGAACGCGTAAACGCTCAACGGTTTTCAAGACCGCCGCTTTCAACCACTCAGCCATCTCTCCACGGGCTTCTTTATATCGTGAGTTCACAGAAACTCAAGCCAATTTCATCACTTTCCCACTCGCCTCGAAAGATATTCACGGCGCTTCTTATTCCCTTGCGAATCCCTTACATTCACACCGTGAGTAGAGTGATGGGCAAAATGGTGACGACAAGGAAAAAGCGCTATGCGGCGCGGATATTGATGACGGTTGTGCTCGGCAGCGTTATGGCCGCTTGCGCTAGCGCTCCGGTGCCACGCGAAACCAATGTTGATACGGCCGCCAAAGGCCGTCAAACAGCTGCCGGTGGCATATATAAAATCGGGACGCCCTATAAAATCGAAGACCTCTGGTATTACCCCCAAGAAGATGCAAATTACGATAATGAAGGCGTCGCTTCATGGTATGGCCCGAAATTCGATGGCCGGCGCACCGCCAATGGCGAGATTTTTGATATGGATCTATTGACCGCCGCGCACCCGACCTTGCCCATGCCAGTGCGGGCGCGGGTTACCAATCTAGAAAATGGCCGTTCGGTTGTGGTGCGGATTAATGATCGCGGGCCATTTGCCAAAGACCGCGAAATTGACATGTCGCGCCGCGCCGCCGAAGTGCTCGGCTTTAAAGAGCAAGGTACGGCGCGTGTGCGCGTGCAATATCTTGGGCGCGCGCCGCTGTTTGATAGTGCCGGACGGATCATTCGCGGCACTGAGCCAGAACGCTTCATTGTTGAAAAACCGATCACGCCGCCAGACGCGCGGCAGGTGGCGGCGGCGCCGGTTGACGCCGTTGTGATCACCACAACCGACGGCGAACAGGTGATGCAGGCCGCTGAACCAGTGAGTTTTGCGGATAAGCGATATGCGGTGCAAGTTGGTGTGTTTAGTGATTTGAAAAACGCCACTAGTTTGAAAAAATCGCTCGAAACCATTTCGCCAGTTGAAATTGTCGAGGTCGAATTAAACGGGGCGGTTTATTATCGGGTTAAAATGGGCGGCGTGAATATCCGTGCCGATGCCCGCGCCACGGTTGACAAGCTGATAAAGGCTGGCCATCAAGATGCCGTAATTATCGAGCAATAAGATTGTGAGGAAAAGGTGAAGAAAATGATAAGAAATTTATTGCTCGCATTGGCAGTTATTCTGCCTTTTGGTGCTGCGCAGGCTCTTGAGAGCCGCGCCGATTATGCCATGTTGATCGACGCGAAAAGCGGTGTGGTTCTTTACGAGAAAAACGCCGATGCCCGTATGAGCCCAGCCAGCATGAGTAAATTAATGACCGTTTTGCTGGTTTTCGAGGCGATTGAATCGGGTGCCATTAGCGCCGATGAAGAATTTTTTGTCAGCGACAATGCGTGGAAAAAAGGCGGTGCCAGTTCTGGCGGCTCCACTATGTTTTTGAAGGCGCGGTCGAAAGTGGCGGTCAAAGATCTGCTGCGCGGGGTGATTATTCAATCAGGCAATGATGCGTGCATCGTTTTGGCCGAGGGGATGGCCGGTTCTGAAGAAAACTTCGCCTCAATGATGACCATGCGGGCACAAGAGCTTGGCATGACGGAATCGACTTTCGTAAATTCCACGGGCTGGCCGCATCCTGACCACAAAACGTCGGCCCGCGACTTGGCGCTTTTAGCGCAGGAGCTGATAAATAAGCATTCAAATTATTACTCGTTGTTTGCCCAGCGCGAATTCACATGGAATAAGATTCGGCAGACCAACCGCAATCCATTGCTGTATGCCGGTATTGGTGCAGATGGGCTGAAAACCGGCCATACGGAAGATTCGGGCTATGGCCTTGTTGCATCGGCCGAACAAAATGGTCGGCGGTTGATTTTGGTGGTCAATGGTCTGGAGTCTAAGCGTGAGCGCGCGGCTGAAGGCCGTAAGCTGATGACATGGGGCTTTCGCGGTTTTCAAAACCAAACATTGGTTGAGGCAGGCGATGTGGTCGCCAGCTTACCCGTTTGGCACGGTAGCGAGGCCGAGGTTGAGGTGGTCCCCGCCAAACGCTTTGAGGTTGTCACCCCAAATGGCGGACGCCGCAAAATGGTGGCGACCATGATTTATGACAAGCCGATACTGGCGCCTGTAAAACAGGGCGATGTGATTGGCGTTTTGAAAGTCACCATGCCGGGATTGGCTCCGCAAGAAATGTCTTTGGTCGCAAAGCAAGATGTCGAGCGCGGCAACTTCGTCAGCCGTGCGTTTTCAAGTTTGGGTTATTTAATGTCTGGTGGTGATTAACATGCGTGGTAAATTTATTAGTTTCGAAGGCGGTGAGGGCGGTGGCAAGTCCACCCAAGCGGCGCGTTTGGCGGGGTTTTTGCGCAGCAAAGGCCTTGATGTGATTGAAACCCGTGAGCCGGGCGGCACGCAGCAAGGCGAAGACCTTCGAGATTTGCTGGTGCAGGGCGACCCTGACCGGTGGCTGCCATTATCGGAATTGCTGATGATGACAGCGGCCCGCGTTGAACATGTGCACCGGCTGATTGAGCCAGCCCTAGCGGCCGGTAAATGGGTGATTTGCGACCGTTTTATGGACTCCACTTTAGCCTATCAGGGCATAGCCGGTGGGCTTGGCTTGACCATGGTCGGCCAGTTGCAAGAGCAAGCGGTTGGTAAAGCCGTGCCGGATGTCACTTTTCTCCTCGATGTGCGGGCGGAAGCCGGTCTAAAGCGTGCCGCAACACGGGGCGGAGCGGCTCGTTTTGAGAAAAAGGGTGCGTCTTTTCATCAAACCTTGCGGGATGGATTTTTGGCCATTGCCAATGAGAATCCTGAGCGTATTGTAGTGGTCGATGCAGAGGATAGCTTTGAAGCTGTCTGGGGCCAAATTGAACAAGAAATGGGGCGCCGCTTCAAATTATAACGGCCATGCCTTTGACTTATGGCCGTGCCTGAGGGCGGAAAGTGCATAACGCGCATGAATAGCCAAATTGAGAGCAGCGACGAAATTCCCGATATCGATGGTGATCAAACGCCACGCTTCACAAAAGCCTTGATTGGCCATCAATCGGCCTGCCAAACAATGTTGCAAGCTTGCCAGGGCGCCCGTTTTCCTCACGCTTGGCTGTTATCCGGCCCAAAGGGGGTTGGCAAAGCCAGTTTTGCTTATTTACTGGCGCGAAGCCTTATGGCAACCAAACGACCGCAGGATATGGGCGAGTTTTGGCAGGCTCAAGATAGCGCCGATGGGCATTTGGTTGAGACCGACGCGCATCCCGACATGTTTGTCTTAAAACGGCGGTATAATGAGAAAACTGACAAATTCTATGCCGATATTCCGGCTGATGATGTGCGGGAACTGAAAAAATCCTTTTCTTTGAGTGCCGCGCGCAGTGGCTGGCGAATTGCCATTGTCGATAGTATCGACGACATGAACAAGTTTGGCGTGAACGGTTTGCTGAAACTGCTTGAGGAGCCGCCAGAAAAATGTCTGTTTTTCATTATTTGCCACAATCCCGGGCGATTGCTGGACACAATTAAGTCACGCTGCCGCAGTCTTACCTTTAATGCGCTGACAACTGATGAACTGACGCGCTTGATTACCGGACACGCCGCTTCAATCGATCCCAATGAAGCGGCGGCGGCGGCCTATTTGGCCGCTGGCAGTGCTGGCCGGGCGCTAAATTTGGTGGAACATGGGGGCATGGAGCTATATCGCGACATGATTGATGTTCTGGTTGGCCTGCCGAACCCTGATATTGAGCGCTTACATGCGCTGGCCAGCCGTTTTGGCGCCCGCGCCGTACCGGAAAGCTTTGATGTTTTCTGCTATTTATTCAGTAACTGGCTTTATCGGCTAATTCATGGGCGGGCGACGGGTTCCTATCCGCAGCCAGTGTTCGAGGGGGAGGCCGACCTTATCGACCGCATTGGGCCGCAAATGGCTCTTGAACCGGCGACCCGCTTGTGGGAGAAGGTGAACCAAGATGCGCGCCAAATCGGAGCGCTAAATCTGGATAAAAAACAGGCTGTTTTGGACTGGATTGATGCGCTTAGCGAGCTGACGTAGATATGAGATTGAAAGAATGTAATGGTTAAAGATTTTTTCATAAGTACCGCTATTTCCTATCCAAATGGGCTTCCTCACATTGGCCATGCTTACGAGGTGATGGCGACGGATGCGATTGCCCGCTACCGACGTTTGGCAGGCGATAATGTGTATTTTTCGACCGGTACGGATGATCACGGGCAAAAAATGTATCAAACCGCCCGCGACCAAGGCAAAACCGCCCGCGATTTGGCCGATGAGCTGACCCCGGCGTTCCGCACCATGGCGGAAACCCTAAATTGTAGCCACGATGACTTTATTCGCACTTCTGAACCGCGCCATTATGCGGCGGTCAGCGAAATTTGGCGGCGTATCGCCGACAATGGCGATATTTACAAAGACGCCTACGCTGGTTGGTATTCGGTGCGTGATGAAGCATTCTATGCCGAGGGTGAGTTGACCAAGAATGAGGCCGGAGATTTCGTCTCGCCTCAGGGCACGCCCGTCGAATGGCTGGAGGAAGAGAGCTATTTCTTCAAATTATCGAGCTATGAAGACAAATTATTGGCCTATTTTGAAGCCAATCCCGATTTTATTCAGCCACAAAGCCGGCGCAATGAGGTCGTGCAATTTGTAAAAGGTGGCTTGAAAGACCTGTCGATTTCACGCACGGCTTTTAATTGGGGCGTGCCGGTGCCCGGCGACCCTGACCATGTGATTTATGTTTGGATGGATGCGCTGACCAATTACCTTAGCGTGGTGGGGTTTCCCGACATGGAGGCGGCCAATTATAAGACGTTTTGGCCCGCCAGCCTGCATGTCGTGGGCAAGGATATTACGCGGTTCCATGCGGTTTACTGGCCAGCTTTCCTAATGGCGGCGCGCCTGCCTTTGCCGAAACATATTTTCGCCCATGGATTTCTAACCGTGCGCGGCGAGAAAATGTCGAAATCGCTCGGCAATGTGCTCGATCCAATCACTTTGGCCAATCATTATGGCGTCGACGCGCTGCGGTATTTCTTTTTACGCGAAGTGCCGTTTGGTCGTGACGGCAGTTTTTCCGATGAGGCGATTGTCAATCGAGTGAATGCTGATTTGGCTAATGATATCGGTAATTTGGCGCAACGCTGCCTGTCGATGATTAATAAGAATTGTGACGCTACCATGCCGACGCCGCAAGCCTTGAGCGAAGATGACGCGGCCTTGTTGGCACTATTCGACAATTTGCCGGCGCAAGTTGATGCAGCAATGGATAAATATGAGCTGCACCAATATCTCGCCTTGGTGATGGATGGCGTCTCTCAAGCCAACCGTTATTTTGCGGCACAAGCACCGTGGGAATTGAAGAAAACCGATCCCGCCCGCATGGGCACAGTGCTGTATTGCGCCGCTGAAGCAGTGCGCCAAGCGGCGGTTTTGTTGCAACCGGTTATTCCAGAGGGCGCGGCTAAGCTGCTTGATTATCTGGCGGTTGACCCATCAACGCGCGATTTCAGCCATCTCGGCGCTGCAGGTCGGTTAGCCTCAGGGCAGGCACTAGACGCACCGCAGGGCGTATTCCCGCGTTTGAGCATGAGCGAGGAAACGGCCGAATAAAAGCCGCAATTGGATTCTAAGAAATGACGTCGATGCCCTATGCGCATTTTGTTGTTTTTTTGCAACAATGCGTTACTCTGAAGGCGTCAATGCTGAAAAACTGTTGCAAAGTGACGACAGTTTTGGCGAGGGTAACTTTGGTGGAAGACAAGGTAGTGCATGACCGTCTTTGAAAGAACACAAAAAAGGTTCCGCCTTCCGGCGCATTTGCGCAGTGAGTTCGATATTGCACGTTTGACTCGTTTCTCGGCTATTCTGTTTGGAATATTGGGGCTGATTTCTGGCGTCGCGACCTATCTCGTGCTGTCCAATGTCACGCCACTGCGACCAAGCCCGCAAGTCATTTGGAGCTTGTTGTCTTTTAACATTTTTATCGTAACCGGCTTATTGGCGGTCATTATTTATCAAATGCTGCGCCTGCGCCGCGCCCGTTTGGCGGGCCGCGCGGGTGCTTTAATGCACAGCCGTTTGGTGTCACTATTTGCGGTGATTGCGGCCGTACCTGCTGTTTTAGTAGCGATTTTCGCCATTGTAACGCTTGATCGGGGCCTTGATAGCTGGTTTTCGCAACGTACCAAATCCATTATTTCCAACACCACAGCCGTGGCCAATGCCTATGTCAGCGAGCATCGTGAAAACCTGCGCCGCGATATTTCCATGATGGTCAATGATTTGAGCCGCACCTCTGCTTTGTTTGAAAGCGACCCGCGACGGTTTCAAAAGTTTCTGGCTGCCCAAGCTGGCATTCGTTCGGTTCCTCAGGCGCTTATCATTGAACGCGATGGGGCGGTTCTGATGGCCGCCTCTGCCGATCAACAAATGGTCACCGAGTTACCGCCAGATGAGGCCTTTGCAGCGGCGGCCAGAGGGCCGGTGCTGATTACCATTCAGCCAAAGTCGCAAGTGCGGGCATTGATGGAAATTCCAGCTTTGCCAGGCCGATATGTCTATGTGACGCGGCTTTTACAGGACAAAGTTATGCAGCATTTGGCGCAAACCGATTTGGCGGTGCGTGAATATTCGACCATGGAGGCGCGCCGCTATGAAGCTCAGCTGACCTTTGCCATGGTTTACATTGTGCTGACTTTGGTGATTTTATTGTCGGCTATTTGGCTTGGTCTATCCTTAGCCGACCGTTTGGTGCAGCCGATTAGCCGGTTAATTTGGGCAACCCAAAAGCTAGGGGAAGGTAATTGGGATGTCCGCGTCGATGGCGAAAGCACGCAGGTTGAAAATGAAATTGGACAATTGGCTTCAACCTTTAACGTCATGGCGACGCGTCTCGGCGATCAGCAAAGACAATTGCTGAAAGCACGCGACGACCTTGACGAGCGGGCTAACTTCACTGAAATGGTTTTGCATGGCGTGAGTTCGGGCGTTGTTGGCGTTGATGCGTCGGGCTGTATTAACCATGCCAATGATGTCGCCTGTGAACTATTCAACCGCCGCGAGAAAGATATGATTGGCCAAGCTTTAAGCGCGGTCATGCCAGAGTTTGAGGAAATCGCTGACCGTGCCCGCAAAGGCAGTAAGCGCCTAACGCCGATTCAAATTACCAAAACCGATGGTCAAAAAACCAGCCATATTCTTCAGGCTTCCGCTTCAAGCATTCAATCCGAGGGCGGGTCGGTGGTCATTACATTTGACGATGTCACCGAGATGGTTGCTGCCCAGCGTAACGCCGCTTGGTCCGACATTGCCCGACGCATTGCCCATGAAATCAAGAACCCGTTGACGCCGATTCAATTATCGGCTGAGCGGCTTCAGTCTAAATATGGTGAAGATGTCGGCGATGATGGCGGCGTTTTCCGGCAATGTACGGATACGATTATTCGTCAAGTTGGCGATATTGGTAATATGGTTGATGAGTTTGCCGCTTTTGCGCGCATGCCAGAAGTCGCTTTCAAGAAGTTTGAGGCGACTGATATCGTTGCCCATACCGTGTTTTTACAACGTGTCGCGCACCCAAATGTTCAATATGTGTTTGATACGCGCGACGAGGTTATGATGTATGGCGATCCACGCCAGCTTAGCCAAGCGCTAACCAATGTTCTGAAAAATGCTGAGGAGGCACTGTCACGCCTGCCGGAAGACAGTAAAGATTTGCGTATTGAGATAACAATAGAGCAGGGCGAGGATATTCGCTTTATGATTTGTGATACTGGCCCCGGCTGGCCGGAAGAAAATCGCTATGCGCTTTTGGAACCTTACAATACCTCGCGCCAACAAGGCACGGGGCTGGGCTTATCAATTGTTAAAAAGGTCATGGATGACCATGGCGGACAATTGATATTAGAAGATGCGCCTTGGTGTGCATCTGGCGGAAGCGGGGCCGCACTTATACTTGTGTTCCCGCAACAAGAAAATAAGACGGTGGGACAATCCAAAATATTAGAGGAAATATGATGTTTGGAGACGTGTTAATCGTAGATGACGAACAAGATATCCGCAATTTGATTGCCGGTATTTTAGAAGATGAAGGCTATCGCCCGCGCACCGCGGCTGATAGCGATAGTGCTTTGCGTGAAATCAGTTCGCGGTGTCCGACGCTTGTATTATTGGACGTGTGGTTGCAAGGTAGCCAGCTTGATGGGCTGGAAATACTCAGTATTTTGTGCGAGAGATATGCGCATTTGCCGGTGGTGATTATCAGCGGTCACGGCAATATTGACACGGCGGTCACGGCCATTCGGTCAGGGGCGTGGGACTATATTGAAAAACCTTTCAAGGCAGACAAGCTGTTATTGACCGTACGCCGTGCCATTGAATCGGCGAAATTACAGCGAGAAAACAATGAGTTGAAAAGAAAAGTTGAAGTAAACTTTGCACTCATTGGGCAGGCTGGGGTGATAGAGCAGCTGAATGCTAAAATTGGTAAATTGGCGCAGACCAATAGTCGCGTGATGATTACCGGCCCTGCGGGTGCTGGCAAAGAAGCGGCGGCGTGCCAAATTCACAGCCAATCGCCGCGTATGAACCAAAACTTCATAGCCATTCATGGCGCCATTATCGGCAATGATGTTGAGCAGGCGAACCGTATTGTGTTTGGCCGAGAGGTCGATGGTGACGTTGAAACTGGCCTGATTGAACAGGCTCATGGCGGCACATTGTTCCTTGATGATATTTCAAGTTTTCCGTTGGAATTGCAAAATACAGTGCTGAAAACCTTGGTGGAGGGTGGCTTTACACGGGTTGGCGGCACGCAAAAAGTGGCTGTTGATGTGCGGGTTTTGTCGTCTTGTGCTGGTAATGTTGAGCAGCTGATGGCTGATGGCGTTTTACGCGAGGATTTGTTCCATCGGTTGAATGTGGTGACCTTGGATGTGCCAGGGCTGTCTAAGCGTCGCGATGACATTCCGTTTTTGGTTGAGCATTTTATAAACACCATCGCGGATCAGCTCAATATGGCGCCGCGTCAGGCCGGCCATGATGTTATGGCGGTTTTGCAGTCGCACAGCTGGCCCGGCAATGTACGGCAATTGCGCAATTGCATTGAGCATATGATGTTGACGTGTTTAGCCCGCAATAGCGAGAAATTGACGCTTGAACATCTGCCAAATGAGATTTTGTCGGAAACAGATGTCAATGAGAATGTATCAACCTCGACCCATATTATGTCGCTGCCTCTGCGCGAGGCACGTGAGCGTTTCGAGCGCGACTATTTAATAGCGCAAATAGAACGCTTTAGCGGCAATGTTTCGCGTACGGCTGAATTCGTTGGCATGGAGCGCTCGGCGTTGCATCGTAAGATGAAATCGCTTGGTATTCATGCGGTTAATCATGCTAAAAGCCATGTGTAAGAGTTACTGAGGAAAATCAGATGAAAGTCATTGTTTGCGGTGCAGGGCAAGTTGGGTTTGGTATTGCCAGACACTTGGCTGGCGAAGGCAACGAAGTCACAGTGGTTGACCGTTCAGCACCCTTGATGCAGCGCATCACTGACACTCTAGATGTGCGGCCTATTTTGGGCCACGGTGGGCATCCTGATGTTCTCGAGAAAGCCGGCGCGGCGGACGCCGACATTCTGATTGCCGTTACGGCCAGCGATGAAGTGAATATGGTGACCTGTCAGGTCGCCAAAAGCCTGTTTGGCGTGGGCAAAACGATTGCTCGCGTGCGTGATAGACATTATCTCATGCCGCGCTGGAAGCAATTATTTGCAGATGAAAGCATTCCTATTGATGTGATTATTTCGCCGGAAACCGAAGTTGGCGACTCGGTATTGCGCCGCTTAGCGCTTCCCGGCGCCTTCGATAGTGCCAGTTTTTGCGATGGTAAAGTTCAGATGATTGGTATTTCGATTGAAGATGATTGCCCAATTGTCGACACGCCGCTGAACCAATTGACCGGCCTGTTTCCTGACCTGCAAGCGATTGTGGTTGGGGTGCGCCGTGACGGCGAGATTTACGTGCCTGATTTTGACGATATGTTGCAGGCTGGAGATGAAGCCTATGTGGTGACCGCCAGCGACGACACCGACCGAACACTGAAAATTTTTGGTCACCAAGAGGTTGAGGCGCACAAAATTTTGATCATCGGTGGCGGCAATATTGGCTATCAAGTCGCCCATACTCTCGACCGCCAAACCGGATATTCTGTGACCCTGATTGAACAAAACGAAGAACGCGCCCGCGAAGTGGCCGAAAGTCTATCGCGCTCAATCGTGCTGCAGGGCAGTGGTCTGTCGCCTGAATTATTGGCTGAAGGCAATGTGCGCAATAGCGATTTGGTGCTTGGTCTGACCAATGATGACCAAGTCAATGTGTTGACCACCATGTTAAGCCTGCAAGAGGGCTGTCGGCGCGGTATGTGTTTGGTCAATGATTCCAGCTTTTTAAGCATCACCGGTCAATTTGGCATGGAAGTGGCGGTTAACCCGCGCGCGGTAACGGTGTCGTCGATTTTGGGCCATGTGCGGCGCGGGCGGGTGATGCGCGTGCATGCGGTGGGCGACGGCTCAGCAGAAGTTCTGGAGGCGGAAATTCAAGAAGGCGCAAAAATGGCCAATAGTAAATTGAGCGATTTGAACCTGCCCGATAGTATTCGCCTTGGCTATGTAAGGCGCGGAAAAGAACTGCTGAAGCCACGCGGTGGCTTAGAATTGCGGGCAGGCGACCATGTTGTGCTGTTTGTTTTGGCCTCGGCTATTGAAGCGGCTGAAAAGCTAGTTGACGCGGAAAAGAAATAATTACCGATGCGCTTCGGGGCCTTAATCTACATTTTGGGATACGGTGGCGGCATGTTGGCAATAACCATGCTCTTGCCTCTGCTGTTGTCGATTGGCATGGGCAACGACGTTCACGCGCGTAATTTCACCATTGGGTTTTTCCTAACTGCTTTTGTTTCCGGTGCGATGATTTTAGTCGGGCGCGCGGCGCGCAAATATCCGGCCCGAGAAATTGAATTATTCCTTGTCATGGTTTTGGTTTGGGCTGCATTGCCGCTCTTGGCGAGCGTCCCGTTCACCGGTGCCCTGCAAGTGTTTGGGTTGAGTGACGCTTATTTCGAGGCGGTCTCGGCGTTGACCACATCTGGCGGGTCGGTGATGAAATATCCTGAGTTGGAAGTGGCGCCCATATTGCTGTGGCGGGCGCTGCTTGCCTGGCTTGGCGGCCTATGGATGCTGATTTTCGCGGTTGCAGTTTTGGCGCCATCGGGAATTGGCGGCATTGGTTTATCGGCCAGCCCGCTCTTGCAATTGCACGATAAAGCATCTCTGTCTTGGCGCATTGGTCAACCTTTACGCTTAATCCTACCAATATATGCCAGCCTAACGGCACTTGGCATTGTCGCCGTTCTGGCAACTGGTGGCGGCCTTTTTGACACGGTTTGCGTTGTGCTGTCGGCGATTTCATCAACCGGCTTTGTGACTGACTCTGGTGGGGTCACTGCGCAATTCAACCCTGTAGGGCAATTTTTTATCGCCGTTATTAGCTTTGCTGGCGCCTTGAGCGCACCGGTGTTGGTCGCTTTGGGGGTTGGTAAGCGGTTGCAAAATCTATCGCGCGATAGTGAGTTGCGTATTTTTATCGCCCTGATCCTCATCTATGGCGTGATAAGTGCCGTCATCATCTCTGACGTCGGGCTTGTATCAGCCCTAATGCAGGCCATGAGCTTATTCAGCACCGCTGGCTTTGATTTTATCGGCGAGGAGGGGCTATTAGGCTGGCCTGTGGTTTGGGTGATGGGGCCAATGATTATTGGCGGCATGGCTTTATCGGCGGCAGGTGGTATGAAAGTTCTTCGGGTGTTAACCATTGCCAAAGGTGTTGGAAATGAGTTTGCGCATTTGGCTTATCCGTCATCCGTACACCCAATGTCGATTGGTAGCCGCCGTTTGGAAGCAAAAGATTTAATGGCCATTTGGGCCTATGTGGCGGTCTTTTTAATGTTCCTTGGCGGCGGTATTTTAGTCGTTGGTCTCTTGGGTCTCGGGCTGTCCGATAGTTGGCCGCTTGTTTTGAGCGCTTTGAGTAATAATTTAGCCATCATCGGTTCTCTCAACATTGACACGCAATTTGCCTATATGAGCCCGCAATTGCAGATTTTTCTGGCCTTTTTAATGGTTGCCGGTCGGGTTGAACTTTTGATATTGATGGTATTCTTGACACCATCATTCTGGCGCAATTTGCGCTAAGCGAGGATTCTGAACATGAGCCGCATTGCCTATATTGATGGACGCTACCAACCGCTTAATCAGCCAGCGATTATGGTCGAAGACCGTGGCTATCAATTTTCCGATGGGGTGTATGAAGTATGCGCTATTCGTAATCATCGCATGTTGGACGAAGAACGCCATTTAGATCGGTTGGAAAACTCCCTGAATGAATTGTCCATGCCCATGCCGGTGACCCGTGCAGCGTTGAAAGTTATTATCCGCGAAGTGGTGCGTCGCAATCGTGTGCGTGAGGGCTTGGTTTATGTGCAAGTGTCGCGCGGAGTTGCCCCGCGCGAACATACATATGCCAGCAATTTGCAGCCGGTATTAGTGGTTACGGCGCGCGTCATGGCTCCCGATCGGCGCAATCATATTCGCCAAAACGGCATTGAAGTGATGAGCGTACCTGATCAGCGTTGGGCGCGTTGCGATATTAAATCCATCAGCCTATTGCCCAATGTGATGGCGCGCCAAACCGCAAAATTGGCTGGCAAGCAGGAGGCTTGGCAAATCGGCGCCGATGGTTATGTCACAGAGGGTGGGGCCACCAATGCTTGGATTGTCGATACCAAGGGTCAATTGCGGACGCGGCCAGCCAGCAATGCGATTTTGAACGGCATTGTGCGGCAGGTGTTATTTGATGTCGCGTCTGAATTGCAGTTAACCATTGATGAAACCCCGTTCACGCTTGATGAAGCGAAGGCGGCTAAGGAATGTTTCTCAACCGCCTCCACAATGGCGGTGTTTCCAGTTGTTTCTATTGACGGTGTAAAGATCGGCGATGGTAAACCGGGGCCTGTCGCAACCGCGCTTGGCGCCGCTTATGACGCGGTTAGCACCAAATAAACCCGCTATGCAGATTTCAGCAAATGTCACAGTTGAAATAAAAACTCTCATTAGTTGAAAAAATACTAAAATTATCTTGTAAGTTGTATATGATGGTTTTTGAAACAAGGCTCTCCCATAGGGGGGTAGGGTCCAAAAAACCAACAGGCCTATTTGCCCTAAGGCCAAAAATAATCGGGAAAAGCCCATGTCCAATGAAACACCGAGCTTGGAATCATCCTTTCTTAATCATGTTTGCGTGCAGAAAATGCCGCTCACTATTTTCCTTGTGAATGGCGTAAAGCTGCAAGGAAGTATTACTTGGGTTGACGCAACATCTATGTTGTTAAGTCGCGATGGTCATTCGCAATTGGTCTATAAGCATGCTATCTCTACGATTATGCCTAACCAGCCTATCGAAGTTTTTGAAGGCTCAGCGACAGAAGACTGATCATATTTAGCGACGAACAAAATAAAAAGTCCGCACCTGCTCTTACCCGAACGCTTATCCTGCATCCGGATATTCGCTTCGTTGCGTCGTCACGCAGCCCTGAGGCGCGTCTTGACGAGGCGGTGAGTCTAGCGCGGGCTATTGACCTCGATATTTGCCATGCGGCTGTGCAGCCCGTACCCAAGCCAAATCCAGCCACTTTATTGGGCGGCGGTCAATTGGAGGCCTGCGCTGAGTTAATCGATGCGCATGATGTCAAGCTAGTGATCATCGACACTAATTTAACACCAGTGCAGCAGCGCAATCTGGAAAAACGGCTAGGGGTCAAAATTCTTGACCGCACGGGACTTATTTTGGAGATATTTGGTGCCCGCGCGGCGACCAGCGAAGGCCGATTACAGGTAGAGCTGGCCAATCTGACCTATCAAAAGAGCCGTTTGGTGCGTTCATGGACACACCTTGAACGGCAACGTGGTGGCACCGGCTTTGTCGGCGGGCCGGGGGAAACACAAATTGAGGCCGACAGACGGATGATTCAAACGCGTATTGCGCGGGTCAAGAAAAAGCTGGAATCGGTTGTTCGCACGCGTTCGTTGCACCGAAAGGCTCGCGAGCAAGCGCCGTGGCCGGTGGTGGCGCTGGTTGGTTATACCAATGCTGGCAAATCAACATTGTTCAATCGTTTAACCAATTCTGATGTGATGGCGAAGGACATGCTGTTTGCCACGCTGGATCCTACTTTGCGGGCGATTAAGTTACCCGGTGGCCAGAAAATCATGCTGTCCGATACGGTTGGCTTTGTTTCCGAGCTGCCAACCATGTTGGTGGCGGCGTTTCGCGCTACTTTGGAAGAGGTATTATCGGCTGATGTGATTGTGCATGTGCGCGACAGTGCCCACGCTGACAGCGAAGCGCAACGCAAGGATGTCATCGACGTCTTGCACGAATTGGGCGTCTCTGAGGATACGCAATTTATCGAATTGCTCAATAAATCGGATGCCATGGATGAGGTGATGACAGCGGCAGCGGTGGAGCGGATGAAACGCGCCGATGTGCCGACGGTGTTGGCTTCGGCACTTGAGGGGCGGGGGACAGATGAGTTATTGCAAGCGGTATCAGATATTTTCGAGTCTAAGGCGGCGCGTTTCCGTTTGTCGATAAAGCCGGAGCAGGGCGATGTCATAGGGTATTTACACAGCCACGGCCAAGTTCTGGCGCATAACACAACAGGCGATGGCAAACAATATGTCGATGTGCTGCTTTCCTATGCCAGCAAAGGGCGATTTGAAAAGAAATTTAACAATAAACTCAAGCGTATAAAATCATAAGCTAAAGTAAAAATCTAGCCAACAATATGTTTGCTTTCCTGCCAATAGGCCTCTAAAGCCTCCAGCGACATCTCGTCCATTTTCTCGCCGTTTTCCAAGGCTTTTTGCTCAATAAAGCGAAACCGGCGGTCAAACTTACTATTGGTCGATCGAATGGCGGTTTCGGGATCAAGCTTCAGGTGTCGAGCCAGATTTGCCATAACGAATAGAATATCGCCAAACTCATCGGTCAGCCTTTGCTCATCTATCGCTTCAGCATTCATTTCCGCCTTAAATTCCGAGATTTCTTCGTCCAATTTAGCCAGAATTGGGGCTGCGGCCTGCCAGTCAAAACCGACCTGAGAGGCGCGTTTTTGCAATTTCACGGCCCGCGTCAGCCCCGGCAAGGCCGTTGGCACATCATCCATAAGGCTTTGGGGGCCAGAATCTGGCGCTTTTTCAGCCCGTTCGGCGGCTTTCAGCGCCTCCCAATTGTCCTGCACTTGCCCCGCATCGGCCACATGAGTGTCGCTGAAAACATGCGGGTGGCGATATTTCATTTTATCGCTGATGGCCATGGCCACATCGTTAAAGTCGAACAGGCCTTGTTCTTCGGCCATGCGGGCGTGAAATACCACTTGTAGAAGTAAATCGCCCAGTTCCAGCTTCAGATCGTCCATATTGCCGCGGGCAATGGCGTCAACCACCTCATAGGCTTCTTCAATGGTGTAGGGGGCAATGGAGGCGAAATCTTGCTTCAAATCCCATGGGCAGCCGGTATCTGGAGTGCGTAAGGCGGCCATGACGGCGCGTAATTGTTCTGTCGGGGTCTGTTGATCGTCCATTCCACATCCTTTTC
>ERZ887849.1248-NODE-1248-length-24617-cov-68.934859_pt1 | contig 24617 bp, 21 predicted proteins | sample MGYA00521267_ERZ887849 | MGnify/ENA primary metagenome ERZ887849 (study PRJEB32303, sample SAMEA104408601) | aquatic metagenome | biome: Brackish water; feature: Pelagic; material: water | place: Baltic Sea | collected 2014-06-06T16:11:00 | depth 2,863 m ... | reverse complement strand
GACTGGCTTATTTCAATTAGATGTAGATAATGAAATACACAATGGGCTTACCAATCGTAAGTATATACCCTTAGATGAGAGCAGTAATACAATAAAAATAGCATTAAACCAATATATAACAAATTACGAGAAAATATTAGCTTATGTTCAAAAATTAGCAGAAGAAAATAAGTATGGTGCATTGTCAGTCATACCAACAGATTACACAAAAGAAGAATATAATAAAGCGGAAGAGTTTATAAAAATACACATTCAGGACCATTTATTATATGCTCAAAAAGTATGCAGTGTTCGCCGTGCCGAAGGATATTATATAAATGAAACGCTTAGACAAATGAGAGACGCTATAAAACAAAGTATTATAGCAAAAGGTGGAGATATGTTATATAATAGTCCAGATTTCATAAGCCAATGTATATCTGATTATTGCCCTGATACAGAATATAAATGTTTCAAACTTCCCAAAAAAAAGGATAAAATGGAAATTGATTCTATCATATTCAAAAACATTTATGCGAACTTGCAAGAAATATATAATCTAAGCTCCGAAACATATACTGTTGAAGAATTTTACAAAAATATTTTAGTCGGTATATTTTGCGTGCTTAATATTTCAACTGGTGCAAATAATCCACCACCGGTCCCGTATGTGGATATTAATGATTTAAAGAAGGCTTATTTTAACAAGCAAGCGCGTGAGATCAAGACCCCGTTTACAGACATAGTACATAGAATAAATAAAATAAATCATCCAAAACCCACACAACCCGATGAAAAACCCCCACCCACACTCTTAGATATCAACATTAAAAATCCACATGCGAACGTAATGTTTAATTCTTTGACGAACGATGTTATGACGCAACTCAATAAATCCACATTGACGTTTAAAAACTTACATGAGAGTACGGACATGTCAAAACTAATTGAAAAGATAATTTCTGAAATAGATAATCATAATGCAGCAACTGCTATAGGAACATTGGAGTTTACAGATAGTATAGCAAAATATAATACGGTTCATAATACGTGTGTTATCCGTGACCCTCAAATGAAACAAATTATTGAGAACCAGAACCTACAGTTAGTGGTTAATAAACAAAATTTCGGTGGTAGTAGTAAAACGAAACGCAACAAAAAGAAACGCAATAATAAAACACGTAAAGTAAAGTAAATAATTGTATGATGATATTATAAATGGCACAATCTACAACCGAACAATTATTGGCTGAATTGGAAATCATTCATAGAAAGGTTTTAGATAAGAAATCCGGATTGATGGACCAATTACAAAATATTCACGAACGTGTATTAGAAAAAATGAAGAAAAAACCGATACCCATTGTGCAACCATGTAAAGAAGGACGAGTAGTAGATCCTGAAAACCAGATCCGCATAGTAAAAACCGCAGACATTTCCATATCCCCTACCGAGTATTCATATCAATACATGTTGCACACTTGTGACAATAATGGAAATACCGAACACAAAATGCTATTCAAGTCAAATATCGATAATCTAGACAAAGACGGGGCCAACGATACTGCATACGTATCATACGAGCAACAAAGCGGAACTGACGAAGTTATCCTTGTAGCGGATGCACAATTAGAATCAATGATAAAACACTTCAAAAACAGTTTGCTGCCCAAATAAGTTCGCTATATTTTATTGAAAAAAACCAATATAGATAATATTTTAGTATAATTTTATCTATATCTATATTCATGTCTCGTTATGCAATGGCTCATGTAAAATTGCCGATTGAAATTAAACCCGATAAAAGTATCCGTTGTATGCAAGAACACGCGCACGTATTCGTGGACTCGCTGATTGGTTCCCTAGAAGAAATAGAGAGTTTATCCGCACCCGACTCGTTGCAAGTGCAAATCGAACGTTTATTGGGAGAAGAAACCGCAAAAATAGAGGAAAATGAAATCCAAATAACGATATCCAAAGATGAAATAAAGCCGCGATTATATAATCAAGTAAATAATCGGACATTTAAACGCAGGCCGTCGAAGCAAATGCTGCGAAAGACCGCAAAGGCATCATAATAAGGACACCATCTTAGTTAAGGGGAGAAGGGCGCTGGTCGTTTTGCACGACCCATGGTTCGGGCATATATACGGGCGTGCGGTCGGCAACGGACACGGACTGGACGTTGCGGAGCTTGGGTTCAACCGGGAGACGAGGGTTCACCAAGTTTGAGGTGCCAATGCCGAATAATTGCGATTCCACGTCGCAATAGTTGTAGCAAAGGGAAGAACGCGCATTCTTGGCGGGTAATAATCCATTACCGGGGAGATGGTTTGTCGCGGCCTCTCCTCCTGCGGAATGAATATATGTATGATATTTGCAATTGGAGTCGTTGATTTTCTGTTCTAGAGCATAATTCCCTGGGGTATTACGGTTTGATGTAGATGCCATGGTAGTCAGTTATTATATGGGGATAAAAAATAATAGGGAGATTATGCGAGTTTGGCGTGGAGCGATTTATATTGTGGGTTTTGGTCGTGGAAATCGTCGGGTGCACGAATAAACGAAACCATGCATTCGTGGAAGAGAGGCAAATAATCGTACGAACATAAGACGGCTAAACCGATTTCGGGGTCGGTGGAAATCATGCTTGCTGCGGATTTTGAATATAGTTGTTGGAAATGGGTATTGTCACGCGTTATGCTGTATACGTGGTCTAGATATTTGCTGATTGCGTCTGCGTCGTATTCCATTTCATCGCGGGTTTCTTGGTCGATGTATTCTTCGTTGGCTTTTTCTAAAGCTTGGATGTCGGGATTGTAGTTGGTATTGTCCATTTTGGTCAATATGCGAATACTTTGGCGATATTGTTCGTTTGTGGTATATTGCTGGAGCTTGCAGTCTACGGGGTAAATCATGTATATAACTGAATATACACATAGTTTTATGTCGTTTATTTACTTTTTTTGCTTGCGGGTCTTTCCTTTTTTGGAACGCTTTGGCTTCTTGGCGGATTTCTTGGGCTTTCTTTTGTTGGAACGTCTCTTGCGTCTGGCACCACCTTCTTCGCCTGCGCCTTTTGCAGCATTTTCAATAGCGGTTTGGTTTTTTATATCATCCTTCATTTGTTTATCGTCTTCGTCTGATACTTCTTCAGCTAAAAGGTTACCATTATTTGAGGTGACTTTTATCGTAGATTTGTTGTCATCATCAGGAAAACTAACATAAACAGTGTTGTTCGCCCCTCTTGCATAGCAAGCCTTCTTGCTAAAATTCGGACATTTAGTATCAACAGCATTACTTATCTCAGCAACATTATCATTACTTATCTCAGCAACAGCATCATTTCCACTCATATTAGTATATTACTAACTATATACTAATATGAGAAAATAAGCCTAAATAGGTTTATTTATTTTCCGTGTTCCATTCACGGGTAGGGGCTCCGCCACGGACCCAGCCTTCTAGCGCGGCTTCTTCCACAGTATGGGTGGCGTCTTTGACGCGTTCTTCCATCTGGTTATCAGTAGGATACAAAGAATATGCCGAAAACGATTTGTCCATGATGGTCGACACACTTTTGCGGTCGGATGCCCACTCACCCTGGAGCAAGCGCGACTCAACCGAGGGGTCGCAACTGCCGCGTCCCAAATAGGGAACCGTGGCAAAAGGACGAGAAAACAACTGGAGTTTCTCTAAAGGGCGCTGTTGTTCAGTCTTCAACATGAGGTTAGACTCGTTATCCACAACACCACCATTTAGACCAGCACCGTTTGCAATGGCACTAAAGTTAACAGAAGGTTGCTTCACTGCAAAGTTCACATGCGAGTTGGAAATATTCTTGCTAAAACTGTCCGCTAACATATAGTTGGCTGCACTAGTGTTGGCCGAGTTGCGCTGGGATTGGTCCGTCACATCGGCACCAATGCGGTCTGTATTATGAAATGTATATGAACGTAAAGTAGCCATAGTATTAAAATGTATTATACTATACGTAGAGAATACATTTTACATAAGCGTCATATAATACTAAAGAACTATTGTATATAACCACCCAACTTAGTTTGTATGACGGGCTAAATTGCGTGCACAGGCGAATTGATTGCCCTCTTTGCACGAAATCATACTTCCATAGCAAAACTCGGCGAACCCAATTTGGTCATTGGGAATAGTCGTACTCGGATTGGAATGGAAAGGGCGCAACGATTGTTCGAAAACCAACTGGCTCCCTAAATCCTTGAATAGTTTATCGGCGATGTCGGGCTGGTCGGGGTTCGCGTTTTGTACCAACTGCTTCGCATCATGGACGATTTTGTCGTTCACGTGGCGGTTAAATGCGGGTGGCGCGGGTTTCTTGTCGGGGTTATAGTCATAGTCTGTGACTAAAACATTGCCGAATGGATTTCCAGAGTCGGGTGTGTCGAAGATTTCATTGGGAACAACTGCGCTACTATGTTTTACTAAATCAGATACAACTTCAGAGTTCTCAAAGTTCTCGGCAAATCGCACCTTTTTCTGTAGGTCTTTATTTTCATCACCGATGGTTTGATAATAGTGAATCGCGAAGATCACGCTTAACAATGCGACGGCAACAAACACTGTGCGATAACGGAAAGAATATAATATAGATATTATGGAAAGGATGAGAACCATGCGAGTAATGGCGTTCAATTTCTGTGAATAACTCATGCCCTTTACGGGGAAAAGCTCAAACATGTATTTTTGATGTAACAAAACGTTGGGATCATTGCCCCAAAAGGGGATTTCTTGTTTTTTCTTGCGGATGGTTTCTTCCATTTTCTCCATGGTTTCTTGCACATTTTTCTTTTCTTCTTGTTCATTGGCGAGAACATCGGCAGTTTTCACGCCATTATTATTTTCATTTTCCTCGTTTATATCAAAATCTGTTGAAAATAGCGAATTATTTTTCATAAGGTAATTATATAATTTGCTGATATATAATTACAGACATTGCTGATATATAATTACAGTCAGCGGTTGCTTGTATATCCCCTAAATTGGGGCGGGGGTTGGAACACGGTCTTTCACGCATTTCTTATCAATATTCAGCGTTTCGCATTTGGTTTCATCTGGAACAATATGTAATACGCATTTGGATTTTGAACCGTATAATGGTGTGGTACATCCTTGTTCCAACTTCTTCGCGAACCGGACCTTCTTCGTTTTATTATTCATGTTGTTTTTTCTAATCGAATACGGTTGCGAACAACGTGAACGGAAGTGTTCGTATCGTTCTCTGACCTCTTCGAACGAGAGACCGGAATGTTTTCCGAGCATTGTATTGATGTGTTCGTGTAATTCAAACACATAGCGGGAAAAGGTATCGCGATTTTTCATGTGTTTCATTTTGATGGGAAGTTCTTTCAAGTTCTTATGCAGGTTTTTTCGGCATTTTCCGCAAGGCAGCACATATTTCAGCTGTATAATGAAGTCGCGGTAATGTTTCTTCTCTGAACTAGTGGGGGTTATGGGATAGTTAAAGCTCATTGTATGTAAATAATGCCACATACCGGGCCCCCATACGGACGTCAGCATTCCGTCATTGCTTTTATAGTCATCATTTGTATAAACACGTTTGATTTTTCGTGTTTTATTGGTATGCATAAAGTTATAATATTGTGAGAAAAAAACGTTTGTATATAGTATATGGCGCATATTATTAAAATACTTACTAGACAAATACGTCCTTACCGTTATCACATCTTGGGGGTAGTTGTGTTTATCATTTTAGCAATGGTGATGAATTATATTTTAACACATTATTTAGCATCAACCAAAGAAGGCGCATTCGGCAATGTTGCCAACGCAAATATGCGTAAACCTGATGTTACCATCGATACGAAAGTTGCGGAGAGGGCGCCTGTATTACCAATTGCAACGGTGTATTTTTTTACGGTTGATTGGTGTCCTCATTGCAAAAACGCGAAAGGTGCATGGAGCGCGTTTTACGATTCTACCAATGGAAAACCGATCAACGGACATAAGATTATGTGTGAAACTGTGAACTGCACGGATGGAAGTGCTACAACGTTAATGAACGAATTTGGGATAGAGTCTTATCCGTCTATCAAACTACGTCGCGGGGAAGATATTATTGAATATGATGCAAAAATATCGTCATCTGGGCTATCTAATTTCGTGAAAACTATGGTGTAAGTATCATGTTTTCTTATCAGCGGCAGCAGCGGCTTTTTTCTTATCAGCAGCGGCTTTCTTCTTATCAGCGGCAGCTTTTTTCTTATCAGCAGCAGCCTTTTTCTTATCAGCGGCAGCCTTTTTCTTATCAGCATCGGTTTTCGGCTTTCTACCAACAGTTGTATTCGCTGTAGGTAGAGGTGTAACAGTAGATTTAACTTCTGACCGGACTTCTACAGTCGTAGTTTGAACATCTTCAACACCCTCTTCCTCATCACTGGGTTGACCGTCCTCAATTGCGGGAACCATTTCATTTTGAATGTCTTCGTCATCCGAGTCACTGCAACGATCATTGATATGTGTTCCAAAATCTACTTTTCTCCCTTCTCTAATTGTGCGTTCTTTATACGCGTGCAAAAGTCGCCATGTAGCATCATCAAACCCATATTTTGTCTGGTCAGTAAGTTCAATCGTTTCGATATTACGCATCACTTCGAGGGCCTTTAGTGCTTGCTCTTTATCATCAAGTTCATTTTTGAGCGGGGGTGGCGGTGGAGCATGTTGAGCAGGACTGATATTCAAAGTAATATTGTTTCCAGACGGATCCGTAGCCAAGATTTCTTTATGCTTTGCTACTAATTCGCGAAGGGCATCATATACACGCTTGTTTTTATTCAATACAGCAGTCTTACCCCCTAGGAACTCGACGACCTTTGAAACCCCGCGGTCAATCCATCGCATACGCATATCCATATCGCTCGCAATCGTAAAAATATCTTTAATTGAAATCGCCGAATCAATAACAAACTCATACGGAATGCCTACATGTTTTCTATATGTAGATATTTTCTGCAACATGGTGCTAATTACCGCGGTAATATAATCAAAAATGGTGGAATCATCGCGGTCCAATACGTTTTCCTTTGTAATGGTTTCCAAATTGATACCCATAATTTCACCCGAATCCGCACCATTGCGGATGCAGTCATGAATAGGATAGTTGTTCAACACACCTCCGTCCAAATAATGATTATCTCCAATTTTGATAGGTGTAAAAATGACCGGCAATGCACACGAGGCGGATATCACTTCAAATAGTGGCCAGTCTGGGTGGGTCTTATATGACACGTCAACCAATTCCAATGTGTGAGCATTTACAATCATAATGTGGATTTCTTTTTTGGTGAACTCGTAGAACCCTTGCATCGTAATTTCTACGTCCAAATCTTTACCTAACAATAGGGGATGTATCATTTTTTCAAAAACGTCGCGACCATAGATACCCTTTTTGCAAAATGCTTCGGCAATACAGTGTAAATCATATTTAAATACGTCGTGCCATGGGCGCTCAATGAAAAACTCATCGAGAGTGCGCCAATCGTAATCAAGTGAAAGGGCAACCACCAAATACGCGCCAACGGAGCATCCATAAAAGGTTTGAATGTTCTTCAATTTCCACATATGTTGCTTTTCTGCTTCTTGTAGAACACCATATGAAATGAACCCAGCTGCACCAGCGCCGCCAATTACAATATGTTTAATAATGGGTCCGCGCTTTACCTTTTCGCACGGCTCGGTAGGAGGATTGATGGCTTCTAGTAATGGACTGATGTCTATACCGCTCATATCCTTGTTTTTTAAAACATCCATATCAATTGTAATTTGTTCCATGTTAAATACTATAATACGTAGTTTGTATCTATATTTTTTCTATACTAAATGTAATTGTAGTATATGTCTAATTTCATTCATGAAAACGAAGAAGAGGTGAAAGGTAAGATAAATATAGACGATTTGTATGAAAAGGAGCAACGAACCGACTTGAAACAGTTGTCTATATTTAATAAATTATTGAATCGAGTACATAAACGAATACAGACGACCTCACGTTCTCGCACGAAAGATAAATACATATGGTATCAGGTTCCAGAATATATATTTGGAGAACCAGTGTATGACCAGGGAGAGTGTATAGGATATTTAGTTGTAAAATTGGAAGAAAATGGGTTTCATGTCCGGTATATTCATCCCAATACGATATTTGTTTCATGGGAAAAATGGATTCCATCGTATGTGCGAAATGAAGTGAAGAAGAAAACGGGAAAAGTAATTGACGAAAAGGGAAATATTGTGCGGGATTTGCGCGCAGAAGAGGCCGAGGCGCAAGTGGAAGAAAGTGATCCGAACGCCGAATTGTTGAACCGAACGAATGCGAATACCGCGAAGAATGGGAAACAATACACGCCGATTGATGAATACAAACCGACTGGCAATTTAGTTTACAAAGCGGATATGTTTGAAAAGTTGGACAAGCGGTTCAATAATAATGGGCGATAACGATAACGATAACATAAATATATATGGTATCGTTTTTTTGGAACATGTGAAAATTATGCGGTGGTTCCTGTTGTGGAGGTTCCTGTTGTGGAGGATCCTGTGGCAGTAGTTGATCCGGCAGTAGTTGATCCGGCAGTAGTTGTTCCGGCAGTAGTTGTTCCGGCAGGCGTAGTCTTTGTATTTCCATGCACATTGGACCAAACGTTTACATTATATGCGTTGATTTTTAAATATCTATCTGCGTTCTCTTTCCAGTATGCAACACGCCTGTCCATGTCTTGTTGTTTCTTGGTAAGCGGAACTGGTTGTTCTTGTATTTTGGTCATGCGGGTCAAATCATCATCGGTAGGACGAGGTTTCTTGCCATAGCAATTGACACCAAAACGGGCATATGGATTCGCAATATATCCACCGTTAATACCAGGTCTTCCGCACATTTGTCGTTGGGCGATCGCTTCGTCGGATTGGTCTTCACAACCAACTTCTTCCTGTATTTTATTCCAGGTCTTCTTCTGGGTAGGGAACAGAATCATTTGTCCGTCGGACCATCCGTAGTTGCACCATTCGGCACCATTGGTATATGCTGATTCGACTTGGTCATATGTAGCTAACTTGGCGTCATATGCTTTACATACGGCCTTTGCATCTTCGTAGTTATACAAATTGTTTGAAACATTGAATACTTCGTCTATACTGGTTTCAGTAACCTTACCGCCATTAAGTTTGGCATCCTTTTCCGCTTGGGTTTTCTCGTCTGTCACAATATCTTTTCCCATATTGAAAAAGTTACGTAATACGGCAACTAATGAGAACCCAAATAAAAACTTGACAGAATCAATTAAAACAAGTGTAAATAATAGAACCAATGCAATAGACTCGAACATTACAAACAGAGCTGGCTTTCCGCTGGAACTACTTATACGTATCGCATAACCCGCAATAAAAATCATTGCGGCGAACACTGCTGTCACCACGATAGATGACGGGTTGTCCAAATAAGCAAAGAAATCGTCTGATAATGAACGTTCTTTGTCACCAGTTTCGTACATAAAATAATACGCAGCCGAAAGTATTATGACAAAAATAACGACCGATAATATGTCGGTGATTATAGATGAGCCTCCCCCTTCGCCACCTTGACGAGATAATACAAATGAAAATAAGAAATATATCCCTAAAATAGCAATGACAAGCATGATGTTTTGAGATGTAAACATAGTGTCCATTAGTTTCTTACTTTCCGTAGTAGTGGTCTCGTCTTCTGACCCATCATCGACAACCGGATTGCCACTTACGTCTGTTGTATCATTGGCTGTAGATGTAGTTGTATTATTGGCTGTAGATGTATTATTGGCAGTAGTTGTATCATTTGCAGTAGTTGCATTATCATTTGTTCCAGAATCTGTAGTTTGAATCTCACTTTTTGTCATATTTATATCAGTATATTATAGTTTGTTATTTTTTTTACGATAAAATAGACAATATGCGTCATTTGAAACAATCGGTTCGGTGGATTTCAATTCACGTGCTATATTGTCATTATACAAAATCCATTTGTCTTCGTTATTGCGGACAATAGCAGTATAATGCCCACCGTTAATATTACCGTGATGGTTGCAAATACCATATAGTTCATATTTATATGAGTGGGGTTCATAGCCACATATGTATTTTGATAGGTCTAACATATCAATCGGGCAATTAATAAAATTGGTGCGTTTACTGCTACCATCAACGCTGAACCGTTTCAATGTAATTACCAGAACATTCGGCATGTTCCAAAACGAAATGTTTTTTCTGACATCTTCCTTGTAACCCAGTTTTTCATTAAACCAAGCATTTTCATCTGTTAAATATTCGGGTTGTATAAATGATTCAAAACAATCGTGCAATGTATCCGTGGGCTCTCCGTTATAATCAGTGGGTAGGTCCAGAACGAAGAACTGTTCTGGTTTCACTGATTGTGACGTGTCGTCTTTTATGGATACAATTTCAGACACATATATACCATAAAAGAGGTGCATGATTTCCGAATATTCCCTAGCGTATGTTGTTTTCAGCATTTCGTAACATTTAAGTGCCACGCTGTCGGTTCGGTTCATAATTTTACCGTTTATATGTATTCTAACGCCCCTGGAAATACTACTGTGAATACTGTCTATAAAGAACATTAGAAACTCGGAAATATCATTTTGGGACCACCCTGTAAACAGTTCTATCTGTTTTTTTGCGGCGGTCTCTTGTATTTTGTGAACGAACCGTTTTGGAGTAATGACCCCATTATTACTCCACATAAGTTTGCGCAAATCATTCCATTCGTTGAATAATACTGTCTCCGGGCAATCTTTTTTGTGTTTATCGAAGTTGGTATTATCCAGAAGCTGGTCCAACTCTATTGTATTATTTAAAAGTTGAATACATGCATTCAAAAAACATGTATTCCCGAGATTTTCTAGTCCTATCAAACCTTTGTTTTTATATTTTGATATGTCCATAAATGTATTTAGAAAATGATAGAGATATTATTTTATATTATTAGAATATCTTTATATACTTCATCAAATGGATAACAACACATATTCTAGTTCAAGGACAACACAAGATACCGAGCGGTTAGAGCAATTATTATTGGAAATGTTGAGACGAACGCCCGAAGATAGGAACACATCGATGCCCAGTCCAACGGAAGTGAGAAACGGTTATTTTCGCAATCGGGCATCAATCGAAGATGTTCACAGAACGCGCGAATCACAAGAACGTTTGCATATATTACGTATATTAGATGGTATTCTGGGAGCGTATAACAATAACATTTCGCTTTATCAAAACAATATGCGCTATTACAATGATGTAATATATCAGTCATTGGCGATTATGAACCGAACGATTTCGCAACAAAACGAATACACCAGTTCGCCTGATCTTCCGATGCCGACTATTCCAGAGAGAAACGTGCAAAACGTGTTTCAACGCAGATCAGGCGGGAATAGTCCATATGGGGTGAATATAGATCCGCGTCTGTTTACTGACACGTCAGGAAGAATGAGGGGCAGATATATCCCACAACGACGTAATACTGCACCCGTATATGTAACATATCCATATTTAAACAACCGCGAGGGCGATAATCCATATATATCAGACGATATCTTGCGCGATATCCGGACTGCATTTGATAACTTCCAAGATGTGATTGTACGACCAACTGCGGTTCAAATTGAGATGGCGACCGAACAGTTGACGTATGACCCGTCTATGGAGATTGTTGACCACACATGTCCAATTGACCGCGATGAATACGCACCCGGAGAGAACATCCGACGTATTCGTCATTGTGGGCATGCATTTCGCGAGTCGGCATTTCAGCAATGGTTTCAACAGAGCGTGCGGTGCCCTGTATGCAGATACGATATACGAGATTATAGGGAAGAGCCAACCATGGGACAACCATCAAGTATGCCGACCGAGCCAGTTAATCCAAATGTGATTTATCGGAACGTATTCGAACAACAAGCCGAATCTCTTCCCGAGTTCATGGAGCGAATAGTGTCCAATTTGAATAATATAATTACACCGGATGGTTCGGGCAGCGTGGTCGTGGACTTGTCTATAGAACCAAATATGGGCGAAGCAGACGATGCAGTGTAAATATTGCGGGAAACGACATTTAACAATAAAAAACGTCTTATTATTGTTAAATTGTAAATATGTAGCTAAAAGAAGCGTGTAATTGCGACGCGGTCATATTTATCATTTTGAATTTGTATCAATATATCATCGAATAATATTTTCTTGATTTTAGCTGAACAATATTTCTCTCTCTTTTTCATGAATGTTTCTATATCGGGTAAATACTCTTTTTCCAATTTAATTATATCTCGTTTATATGCTTTGATAGTAAGTCGCTTGTTTTGTAACGTCCATATTTGTTCCAACGCTAATCCAAACAATTGTTGCAATGGTTTCATCAATTGGTTCGTTACATAGTGCGTATAGTCAATTTTCAAATTATTGTCAATAATGAACTCGGGTGTTTCTATTTTATCTCCCATCAATGCCTTTGGGGTGTCATTCACAACGAATACGAACTTCATTCTGTCACCTGGCTTCGGCTTATTGCCTGGGTCTCGCTTACCAATACGATCGGCTAATACTTTATGTCCGATTTGATGTGGGTTTTTATATCCACTACGAAGTGCTTTCGTAATAGCCAACTTATCCATTGACACTTTACCTTCTACCAAGTCGGTTAGCGATTGTTGTAAGAACTTCATTGCGGCCTGAATATCGTTTTGCTGCATGAGAATGTTCAATATACCTCCATAGACGTCCTTCAAATAATCACACGAATCACGACGCTTGATAGAAAGTCCCATGAACTTCATATATCCTTTATTAGGGTCTTCTTCGTAAAGCATACCCACATAACGCTTCTTTGAAAGCAATATGAACGGCATCAACGTCTTTTCATATTCCAGCCCCATAGGCGGTTTCAAATATTTCGTGCAAATATCGGCGGCCTCTTGTGCGATTTCAATTGTCGTTTCTAATGCAGGATATCCTTTTATTTTCTCTCCACTTTCAGCATTTTCCAAATTGAATGTGAAGAATACACTATCCGTGTCGCCATATACATATTCTGCGCGGGTTCGTACAACGCCGTATTTCTCGGTTTTGTATGTAGAATTGCCATATACTTCTTCTATAATCCGACGCGCATATATAATCATCATGCGGCCCGTTGCAGTAGTGGATGCAGCAACATCTTTATCATAAAACGTAGATGTTCTTGAACCACATTGACCATAGAGTGAATTGGCAGTTACTTTATAACCCAACTGACGTTTATCCAATATATTCTGCATAAATGGATCGGGTTCTGTTTTGATTTTCTTGCGCGTTTCCTTTCTCGCTTTAAGTAATTCTGTTAAAATTGACGGCATAACACCCTTTTTGTTATCGGGAAACTGAGCCCACCGACATATCATTTTGCCGACTTTGGTTTTCTCTTCCCGTGATTTTTCGTGTTTTCGCATATAACGATATGTATCAAACTCGATGTCTATGTATTGATATTCAGGGAGGTTATCGTATATGAAATTGCCATATTTATCGCGCTCTCCGGTAATTTTGATAATTTTGCCCTCCAAATCATATTCCTTCGTCCAGACTTTGCTATCGTGAGAATAATTCTGACTAATCATGGATGACGGATATAGAGATGAATAATCAACACACGCAACCGGATTGTCCATATACATTGAACATTTCGGCGGAAGAACAATTGCACCTTCATAACCCTCGGCATATCGCGGCTTTTCTACGTCGGGCATCAATGTGCTCTTCTCCCTGCATTTTTTGGCAACATAACTAGTGAGTTTGATACCTTGACCACGAAATACTAGGAAACTAATGGGGACACTGCAAATACTCGCCATTTCCACATAACCAGTAATCACATCGATTTTATTCATCAGGAAATGGACCAAGTTACAATCCTGAATACAGTATTTCGCGACGATTGCGCGGTCGCTTGCAGTTCCATTGGAAAGTCGGAAAATATCTTGCGGAGTGACGTCATCTTTCGCCATACCCCACTTGATTTTCTTTGACATATCCACGTCATAATGTCCTTCGATGACAATAATATTGAGATTTCCTTTGTCGGTTTCCACATTATATTCTATGTCCTTTACTACGAACTTTTTACCATTCATATAATAATCCGTAGTGAAGCTGGTGAGTTCAATGTGAATGAAATCGTTTTTACGCAATCCTTGCAAGTTCTTGCTATATAGCTTGGTGACTTTGCCATGTTCGGGATGTTCGTCCAATTCAATATGTTTTACACCATCGCCGATGTACTGTCCGGCAACGTCGTCCAATTTGTATGACGATAAATTGAAATCTCTGCGGAAATATGCATACAAGTCTATTTGTAGTCGCCCAGTCGCTTCTACATATCGCAAATCATATTCACCACTCGCAATTTGCATTTTGGTGTGGCCAATAGTGATTTCGCCATCACCATTGTATGGTCGTTTACCGCAAGACTCATTGATTTTACGCGACAACATGAGGAAATCGTTTGCACAATTCGTCTCTTGTGAGCGCCGAAACATGAACTCATAATCAAAACCAAATATATTATAGCCAATGATGATGTCGGGGTCTTCTTGTTGTATCAACTCTTTCCACTGTAAAAGGAGGTCTTTTTCAGTCTTCGCCGTTTCAACTTCTATACCATCAATGTTGTCGCAATCTCCTACAACCAAACAATGGCTTCTATAAGGGTCAGTTTCACCATACCGCATAAATGTGGATCCAATGAAAGTAACCTCATCGCCCTTCAATTGGGGTAATATAATTGTAAGTGTTTTGTCAATTTCAGTTATTTTTTCGTCGCGTGTATACTTTTCGCTAAGCAATAAATGGGCGATTGTTGTTGACTTCTTCATTCGCGGAGCCTTTTTTGTATGTTTTGTGTAGTTCACTGCGTCGGTAACATTATTGTCCGTATCCAACTCCGCGTCGGGATTCCAGGTAGAAGGCAGTTGCTCTTTCATTTGGTCGAACGCATCGCTTATTTTTATCAGATTTGCGCTGGTTTCGTCCATTTTATCTTCAATCCCTTTTACTTCCAAAGTAGTAAGTGTTTCTAAGTTGCGCGTGATTTTATTTTTAGACGGTTTTATTTTTGGATATACGGGATCAATATCGTCCATTTTTGAATAACCAAATGCGGTTAATATTGCTTGCTTCATAAAGTTTCTGCATACTTCAAGGCTACTTGCTTCATTGTCCGGGTCCATGATAATACAATCGCGCTGTACCGAAAATACATCTATAATGTTAGCAACTAGGCGCTTGTATGTTTTGATGGGAATAGGGAAATCACCATGACTACTACTGGCTTCAATATCATAACTACATATTTTATACGGCACCGATGTTTCTTTTTCGGGCTGCGTTTTCAGGTGTTTCATTGAACATATATACTCAAACCTGCACGTTGTGGTTTTTTGTTCCACTTTGATCGCTTTGCTTGTATTGAAGCACACCCATCCAGACGGACTAATCTCTTGTATATGGAAATACCGCAACAATGGAGGAATATTGCTTTCATATAACTCGGTTTCTATGTCTTTAAACACAATGTTTTTGCGAACACGATAAGCATCGCCATATTTCTCCGGATCATCATTGACAAAATACCACAAGTTCTTGTATTTGTTCATGGCGATGCTGTTTGAAAACACCAATTTTGCAAAACGGTGTTCTTTTCCACCTGAGAACCCATATAACTTGTGATGGTTAACTAACGAAGCTTCCACCAACGACTCGCTGTAGTATTTTTGCAAGTCGGAATGTTTTTTTAGATATTCAACGAACGCGTTTAGACTGGACTTGTTCCAGTCATCTCCCACTTTCACGTAGAAGAATGGCAAATAATCATTCACATATACACAATGTGTTTCTCCCTTTTCATTAATACCGAACATTTGAATCACAAACGATTTGTTATCTTTCTTTTGTTCACTCTTTTTATGGTCACTGTCGGAACCAGAACTATGTTCTTCTTCCTTATCTTGAACTTCATTATAAATATGAAAATCGAACAAACGAAATGAACGAGTATGACCGGGTTTGGTTTTTTTTGAAGGCATGCTTGCTATAATAGTATAATTGTGTTTAGGTAATTTGTATAGTTAAACACAATCAATTTTTCAACGAAATAATTCGCGCATCATCGATTCTTTATCGCGAGGGCCTTGATATTTTTCAAAGCTGCCGTTGACAATGCGACCGATTGTGGGATATCCTTCCATTGCTACTTTGGTGTTCTCACCTGTAATATGTTGGTTGTTTATATCAGATACACCGGAGTCAACGTCATTGCTTTCAATTTCAAATATTTCGTATTGGTCGTTCATTTCTGGTTGCTGTTTAATTTCCGAAATCATTTGGTCCCACGCGGGTTTCATCGCTTGACAGTGACCACACCAGTTCGCGTAAATAAGAACAACAGCCTTTTTATTGTTGGTTGCGGTCGGTTCTTGCACTTCGGGTTCGATTGGTTGTTCCATTTGAACGGTTTTTAATAGCTGTTCTTCCAACAGCTGCAAATCTTCGATAGAAAATGGTTTTTGCTGTTTTCTCGTCGGTGAATGCTTTGTATTTCCTTTCCCGAGTATTGTCTTACTTGCATTCTTAGATAATCCTCTTCGTCGGGAACCATTCGCAGTGCGCTTTTTCTGTGTTCCGTTTTTCTTAGTTCCGTTTTTCTTAGTTCCGCTATTCCTTCCGCGTCGAACTTCTCTGGACTTATTCTTTTTTGTATCTTTCGTTTGCTTCGATTTGACCATTCCTTAATATACATATATATTTTAAATATACTATATGTTTGTGAGATAATATCCTATCTTATTGTATAATGAAACTAAATAATACTCAAATCATTTTTAATATATTTTTATTATTGGTATTCGTATTGGGATTTTATATTACATTGACACGTGAGAACTTCGTGGGCGGTAACAATGATCAAACGCAAGAAGTTGATACTACATGTCCGAATATGCTAGTCCAACGCGGTCAAGTATTATTGTTGTATAATTCAAGCAAACCGATTGTGGATGGCGAGAACCCACTTCCATTTTTCAATTTAGATGAATATATTCATTATTTAGAGCAACAACGTGCAAGTGGTTCTCAATGTCCTATTTTATATTTGCGTCAAGAAATAAACACACAAGGTGAGCAAGTGTTTCGCGTGAGACCTAGTCCGTTTGACTTACAAGGTGGTTTACCGGCGGCACCTCAACTAGACCAAGAACAAGTGACCAAGTTAGATAGAGCATTTCAGCATTTAGATGCGTCGCGTGATGGCGAGACGTATAATACGAACATGTATGCAGGATTTGACCCCCAAGGACAACACATTGGAGAATACACTGATTTGGACGCGGTCCACGACTCGACCAAACAGAAGAGTATTAGTGATAACCCGATGGACCCGAATTGGGCCGGTGTCACATATACAAAACAAATGGTTGACTCTGGAAAATATGTCGGAAATGAAATAACAAAGCCCGTGTATTTCCAACCAAAGGGAACATTTCACCCGTCAATCCCTTCAGACAAAGGACTTCCCGTAGATTTACTTTGAATAGTGTTTTCTTCTTGTTCTTCTGAGAACTCGGGTAGCAAATACTGATGTATACTTTCAACCACTTTCTTACTAATTTTGCGTTTTTTACCGTTTGTTTCCAACGTTATTTCTTTCAATATTTCTGGGTTCTCGCATATACTAAAATAAAAAGAATAAAAATCCGCATATTGTTCCATAATAGCCATTGCCGTTGTAGAACTGATGCCGGGTATTTGACATAAGATGATTTCGCCAATATTATTTCTAGTGATATTATCTTTCTTCACTTTTTTTACAACCGTACAATACTCCGCGCTTGTTTTAGACATTTCTGTTTCGGTGAGAACCTGGTTCTCGTTCTGGGGAGTAAAATAGCGCCGAAACGGCTCGGTTAAATAATACGGCACCTTGTTTTTCAAGAAATTGCGCTCTATTTTATCTGCCATAGTCATAATCCACTCTGCCGATTCAGCAACACTTGACGTTTTATATACACTGAACCCTTTGAAATACTGCAACGTGGTAATTGCCGAATAAATAATCTTTTTCTCGAGTGGAGTTCTGAGTTGAGAGAACATGCCTTCAATTAAATAAATAACCGAATGTGGCGGAAACCCACTGGAGTTCAGCAAACGATACGACTGTTCTTCATACCTACCATCTTTAATAGACGCGAGCAAGTCCGAAAAGGTCTTGCGTTCTATTAACACTACATCTTTTTCTTCATCATTTTGTATTAATACATCACCTATATGGAGAACATCTTTTGAAACAACCGCATAAGATGGCTTAGAAAGAGCCATATCATACGCATCACATTTATCGTATAAATCCGCTTCACGTTGGTCAATAATAACACGCATGTAAAATAATATATTGAGAACCTATTAATCATTATATTATTTATGTATCAAACTATAATTGCTTGCTGTTTACCAGGTCTTGCCATGGTAAGGAACACGGCTCATGTTGATGGGGATACCCATGCGTGTCTTCGATGTGATAGGCATGTGAAGTCTCATGAGATTTTGGGAAGTGCCGCGCATTGCGACGCTGGTCCACGACTCACGTCCGATCTGATGAGGAAGACCGGCCTTCTTGTCGCCTCCGCTTTGCGAGCGGTTGGTAATGCTAGAAAGAGATGAAGTTTTTTTAGTGCCACTGAGTACCATTTGATTCTTTGAATATATACTTACTAAACATTTTATTTTTTATCGGGTGTTCTCGCAACAATAGAAAATAGATCGCGAAATAGCATATAGAATACTATATAAACATAGACACGTATATAATATAACGATGAGCGGTGAAGAAGATATCCGGGTAATCAAATCCAATAATGGAGAAGAAACGTTTGTTTTCGAGCCATATAACCCCCTAAATAAACGTATTACCGACAAAGAAGTATGCAATATTCTTCGTAAATATGGCGTGAACGTGCCCATTTACAACATGGAACTGTATAAACGCGCGTTCATTCACCGCTCTTATACAAAACGTCCCGACTTGGAAAATAAGGAGAATAACATTGTAATTGCACCAAAACCCGAGAATTGTTTGGAACTATTTACTAAATCCAATGAGCGACTAGAGTTTATCGGGGACGGCGTTTTGGAATGTATCACTAAATATTATTTGTATCGCCGATTCCCAAAAGAGAACGAGGGATTTATGACCGAGAAAAAGATTGCGCTAGTAAAGAACGAGTCTATTGGCCGTATGGCATATGAAATGGGGTTGCATGAGTGGGTGATAATGTCTAAGCACGCCGAGAGCAAGCAGATCCGCACGAATATGAAAAAATTAGGCTGTTTATTTGAAGCATTCATTGGTGCTCTCTTTTTAGATTTCAATCGCATGTCGATAAAAGACGAAGATGGCTGGTTTGATAATTTATTTATAACTGGTCCGGGTATGCAAATGGTGCAAGTATTTGTGGAAACCGTATTTGAACGACACGTTGATTGGATTCGTTTGATCCGCGATGACGACAATTACAAAAATATATTGCAAGTGAAAATACAGAAAGAGTTCAAAGTGACCCCCGAATATATGGAAATAGACCCGCATGATATAGATAAAGGGTATCACATGGGGGTCTATTTATGCATTGGGAAACCTACAACAGATCTTCAACATAGCAATTCCGTTCCGCTGGAAAAATATAATACTTATCATGAAATACATGAACAAATGTCACAGCAAGACTTTGTGTTTATCTTTATGGGCGAAGGAACGCATAAAATCAAGAAAAAAGCCGAACAAGTGGCTTGTGAAATATCTATACGAAAACTAGCTAGGTTTGAATGTAATACCAAATGAATTATAGAATGATTGTTAAATTATTACGAACAAAATGACAATTGCCATCGGCGTCCCATTGAACTTGTATGGTCTTTATTTCTACTCCTGCTTTGAATGCTTTCCTTACCGCTTTTTTATATATTGGGTCAATAACCGATGTAGTGAATGCATTTGCATCGCCGCGCTGGACAATGAAACATAGTATGGCACGCTTGTCTGTAGTGGTGACAATTTCTTCCAGTTCCTGAATGTGTTTGACTGCACGGGGGCTAACTGCATCCTTTTGATTTTTACGATAGCCATCCGGGAAATACGCTATTTTTTGGTGGTACTGTTTCGATGATATTTCATCTGCGTATTTATGACGGTCCTTTTTCGCAACGTCCACATAATCGGCTAGAGGAACACTTTTGACTTCCATTATGAACTCGCGATCATTTTCATCAATGCCCCAAAAATCAAACCTGGAGTTCAGGAATGTTTTTTCGCGCTCATACGATTTGATGTTTTTCAAATCATGAATACACCCACCTTTTAATGCATTTTCTGCAATGGTTTCGCCTAGTTTGGGATTGATACCCACAATTGTTTGTTTGTCTGGGAATTGGCTATCCGTTTGGATACTGAGATCAATCCGCATAGTGCATTTTCCACCGTTTGTATTAGACAACAATACAGTTGATTCTTTATCGGCAAGTCCACAGCACCCGAGCGACGGACTGTGTGCCAATATATTTGTTTTGCTTTTGGTTTCCACGTCTGCAACATATGGCGTTTTACATACCTTAGATGGTCTATGTAATACGGTCCCCTTTGTCAACTCGGCAATTGTATGCAATATCATTGTTTGTTGTATTATGCATCTATTGTGTTGTAGCAAAAAGTAATCAATTTTTTACGTGTGTTAGAGCGATATATTTTGTAGAGTTATAGTATAGTTATAACATGGAAAGAACCAATACACTTTTAGATAGATTAGAGGTCCGTCCTGAACCAATACCATCATCTAAAGTGTTATTTAATATACGTTTGAAAGATGAATCACAAGACGGTCGTCTTGACTACGAAGAAGAAGCTAGCTCAGAGACGAAACAAAATGTCGACGACCAACCTGTGGAAGAAGTGAAGCGCGCGGTTAGACAAATGAAGATTGTTGATAAGCGTAAGGAAAGACTCATAGACAGAGAACTTATATTGAAACGAATGCACAATCAGGAAGCGAGTAATGTATATGTAGAAACTGAGCAAAAGAAAGCCGCTGCGGTTGTTCCCCAGCGAACAGATAAGACTTTAACAATACGTGCGCCAACCAAACCGGATGCAGCAACTGATGCTTTAGTCGCAGCAGAACCCGAAGAAGTGCCTTTGGTCCAACCGGAAGCACCTTTGGCAGAACCGGAAGAAGCACCCTTGGCCCAACCGGAAGCACCTTTGGCAGAAACGGAAGAAGCACCCTTGGCAGAAAAAGTCATAATCAAGCCAAAAAGGCGTGGAAGAAAACCGAAAAAGGGAGAAGAACCTTTACCCGATGTCGACGTTGATTTAACTACAGCTGTCATACGTACACAAAAGGTGGCAGACCGTTTACCAAAAGAAAAAGATAAAATCATAATCAAAGCACCTTCATATTATATGCAAAATCGTAAAATATTCGTGCAAAAATTAACAGAACTATTCAAACCATATCAACGCGAAGTGGTTAATCAAATAGATAATGTCTCGTGCCAGCCAAAACAAAATGAAGAGTTTGGATTATTAACACATCAAAAAATAGTGCGCGATTATTTGAACTTATACACACCTTATCGTGGATTGCTTTTATATCACGGGCTAGGTTCTGGTAAAACGTGTAGTTCTATTGCAATTGCCGAAGGTATGAAAACGGATAAACGTATTGTATTGATGACACCAGCCTCACTTAAAATGAACTTCTTCAGCGAATTAAAAAAGTGTGGCGATGAAATGTATAAAAAAAACCAATACTGGGAGTTTGTATCAATCGACGGAAATCCAGATTATTTAAATATATTGGCCCGCGCACTCAGTCTACCACTGAATTACATTCGCGATAATCGTGGAGCATGGTTAGTAAATATCAACAAAGAGCCGAACTTCAGTCAATTGTCAAATGAAGAACAAACAATGCTCGACGACCAATTAAACCACATGATACGCAGCAAGTATATTGATATCAATTATAATGGTCTCAACAAAAATCGGTTGAATGCACTCACCAGTAACTTAACACAGAATCCGTTTGATAATAGAGTAGTTATTATTGATGAAGCACATAATTTCGTCAGTCGTATTGTAAACAAAATCAAACAGCCCAACTCAATATCTGGGATTTTATATAATTACTTGTTGCGGGCCACAAATGTGAAAATTGTATTGCTCACCGGTACGCCGATTATCAACTATCCAAATGAAATCGGAGTATTGTTTAATATTTTAAGTGGTTATATCAAGACATGGTCTATCCCGATCGAAATGCAAAATGCCAGCAAGTTGAACTCGGCAACCATTATAAAGATGTTAGATGACGCCAAAATTAACACATATGATTTTATCGAGTTCTCAAACGGTATACTAACAGTTACACGAAATCCATACGGTTTTGTAAGTGTTAAGAAGCGCGGCATGTTGAAAGGAACAACACGAAAGAAGAAACCGGAAGCTCAAACTGGCGGAGGAAAAAAGAAACCCCGTGCAACACGAAAACGTATATCAATCGCACCAAAGCTAGAAGGAACCAATGAAGAGATAGAACCGGAAGCGAGTATGACGACCAACCAAAATATGGGATACAGTGGCGATGACCGCTACTCGGGAGGAGACCCTGACCGTTACAATGGCGTCCAGCTGAACGAATCCGGTAATATTTCCGACGACGATTTCATTTCATCTATTATTCAAACATTACAAAACAAGAAGAACGGGCTCAATGTTCGCGAAACAGGCATAGAACTCCACTATCATAAGGCTTTGCCCGACACTGCGGATACTTTCTTATCTACATTTGTCGACGAGGAAAGTGGCGAAGCAAAGAACTTGGAAGTGTTCCAACGTCGTATTGTTGGTATGACATCGTATTTCCGCAGCGCACAAGAACAATTATTGCCCTCATTTGAGAAGACGGAAGCCGGTGATTTATACCATGTAGTGAAAACCCCGATGACCCCGCACCAATTTTCCATATATGAGCCCATACGTAAAGAGGAGGCGGACCGAGAGGCAAAAGCGCGAAAACGTCGCGCACTCAACGCAGGAAAGGACGAATTGTTCAATGTATCGTCTACTTATCGCATATTCTCACGTGCGGCATGTAATTTCGCATTTCCACCCGAAATCCAGCGCCCAATCCCGGTTATAAAGCCAGATGATGTAATGAACGAAGACGCATTTGATGTCGAACCAAGAGGCGAAGACGAAATTGATGAAAATGATGATAAAAGCATTACAGAAACCGAGCAAGAAAAATATTCAACTCGTATAGAGCGTGCTCTAGAAGCACTGAATGCTCGGGCAGAAGGGACCAACGAACCATTGTTTTTATCAAAAGCGAGCTTGAATATGTTCAGTCCCAAGTTTGCGAAAATACTTGAGAACTTACAAGACGATAATAATCGTGGATTGCATTTGTTGTATAGTCATTTCCGCACATTGGAAGGCGTCGGTGTGTTGCGTCTCATCTTATTGGCAAACGGGTTCGCCGAGTTCAAACTGCAGAAACAGGGCGAAACATGGAAAATCGTAGAAAATGAAGTTGACAAAGATAAGCCCAAGTTTGTGTTGTATACCGGAACCGAGACTGCAGAGGAGAAGGAAATCATCCGCAATGTATATAATGGAGCGTGGAACTTTGTCCCTCCCGAAATCGCGGATCAACTTCGCGAACGGGCGAATAACAATATGTATGGCGAAATCATCAAAATCATTATGATTACGGCATCCGGCGCAGAAGGTATCAACTTGAAGAATACCCGATATGTCCATATTGTGGAGCCATATTGGCACATGGTGAGACCAGAACAAGTGATCGGTCGTGCAAGACGTATTTGTAGTCACGACGAACTCCCCGAAGAAATGCGTACAGTGAAAGTATTCTTTTATGTAACCACTTTTACAGAAGAACAAATGACAGATGAGAAAAACATTGAACTCCGCATTCGCGATGTGAGCAGATTGGACAAGAAGACACCAGTTACTACTGATGAAACATTATATGAAATTGCCAGTATGAAACAGCGTATTAATAATCAAATATTGAGAACCATCAAAGAAACTGCGGTTGATTGTAACATATATAACTCGTCTACCAAGACTAACTCCGATGAGCAATTGGTATGTTATGGATATGGAAAAGTAGAATCGAATAATTTCTCATCGTATCCAACGTTTGAACGCGACCAAATGGAGAAAATGGGGTTGGACGTGAAGAAAGTATCGTGGAAGGGGCAAAAAATAACCTATAAAAAGAATGAATATGTTCTCAATCCTAAGACAAATGAAATCTTTACAATTGATAGTTACCAACGCGCAAACACATTAGGTGGAGAATTGGTTCTCGCCGGACATTTAAAAATGGTAAATAATAAACCAACAATAGAATTAGTGTAATCGTTATTTTACGACATCCTTTCGTTATTTTACGACATCCTTTCGTTATTTTACGACATCCTTTCGTTAT
>ERZ887849.1245-NODE-1245-length-24646-cov-9.415071_pt1 | contig 24646 bp, 23 predicted proteins | sample MGYA00521267_ERZ887849 | MGnify/ENA primary metagenome ERZ887849 (study PRJEB32303, sample SAMEA104408601) | aquatic metagenome | biome: Brackish water; feature: Pelagic; material: water | place: Baltic Sea | collected 2014-06-06T16:11:00 | depth 2,863 m ... | reverse complement strand
TTCTAGGCGGCCGCCACCAATTGATCCAATGCTTCCAGTTTCCGACACGAGCATTTGCGTCCCCGCATCGCGAGGAGTACTTCCCGACGCGTCGGTGATGGTTACTCGGATGCGCCGAGTGTCAGACATCTGAGCACCTCCTCGGCCGTTGCTGGCGCATTCAGCGGTGGCCACCAACCGCCAGGACCTTGGCTGGAGATCGCATGCGCGATGGCGGAATGCACGGAGATTGCCAGCATCAGCGGTGGTTCACCGACAGCTTTTGAGTGATAGACCATCTGTTCAGGATTTTGATTGGGCCACAGTGCAATACGTAAATCCGCCGGGCGATCGGATGCCGTCGGGATCTTATAGGTGCTTAGTCCATGGGTGTTCAGAACACCCTGGGTTGAATAGACCAATTGCTCCATGGTGAGCCAGCCTATGCCTTGAATATAGCCCCCTTCAATTTGTCCATAATCAAGCATTGGATTAAGACTTTCACCGACATCGTGCAGGAGATCGGCCCGCACCACGCGTGGCATGCCAGTGATGCAATCAATTTCGACCTCACTGACTGCGGCGCCGTAGGCAAAATAGTAAAATGGACGACCTTTCCCGGTGCGCGCATCCCAGCCGATCTCGGGTGTGGCCCAATGCCCTGTTGCACTCAGTGGAATACGCGCAAACCAAGCCGATCGTGCCGCGTCGGCAAAGCTGATTCGGTGTGGCCCGGCGGTAATTTCGTCGTTCGCAAAGTGCGGCTCGATGGTGGTATTCCATCGTGTTTGGAGGTAGGCAGTCAGCCGTTCTCGAATGATCTCCGCGGCTGCCCGCGCGGCCATGCCGTTTAGATCGGATCCACTGGATGCTGCAGTTGGCGAAGTATTCGGTACCTTGTCCGTTCGTGTTGCAGTTGGCTGAATGCGAGCGAGGCTGACTCCCAAGACGTGGGCAACCACCTGTGCCACCTTTTGATAGAGTCCTTGACCCATCTCGGTGCCGCCATGATTCAGGGCAATGGAGCCATCCTTATAGACATGAATCAATGCCCCGGCTTGATTCAAGAAGGACGCAGTGAACGAAATTCCAAATTTTACTGGCGTCAGGGCAATGCCGCGACGCAGCCGGGGGCGTGTCAAGTTATGTGCAATGATCTCTTGGCGGCGTGAGCGATAGTCTGATTGTTGCGCGAGGGTCTGCATCAGAGGGATCAATGTATCTTCCTCGATCTGCATGCCATAGGGTGTGGTGCGGCCGCGTGCGCCGTACGCATTGGCTAAGCGGATATCCAGAGGATCCATCACCAATCGTGCTGCAATCTGATCCAAACCGCGCTCGATCGCCATCATGCCTTGTGGTCCACCAAATCCACGAAACGCGGTATTCGAGACCGTGGCCGAGCGAAGCCGCTTTGACTGAATTCGGGCGTGAGGTAGGAAGTAAGCATTGTCCGCATGAAAGACAGCCCGATCATTGACTGATCGACTGAGGTCATGACTAAAGCCACAGCGTGAAGCCATCTCAAAGCGGGCACTGATCAGTTGACCCTGTGCATCGTGGCCTAGCTGGTATTTTACCCAAAACTCATGCCGTTTCCCGGTAATCCGCATATCGTCATCGCGATCCAATCGGACTTTGACCGCTTTGCCTGTGGTGTGGGCACCCAGGGCTGCCCAGAGCGCGACATGTGCTGCTTGGCTTTCTTTTCCGCCAAAGGCACCACCCATGCGACGCACCTCAACGCTGATTGATGCGGCTGGGGTGAAGAGCATCTGCGCGATGAGATCCTGCACTTCGGTTGGGTGTTGAGTGGAACTCACCACATGCATGCCATCATGGCTTGGGATGGCAAGGGCGATCTGACCTTCCAGGTAGACGTGATCCTGTCCACCAATCTCAATGTGACCCGATGTCACGAACAGAGCACGGTCGAGCTCGCCATCAGGGTCTCCCTGAATGAGATGCAAGTCCTCGTGCAGTCTGTCCTCGGTGGCAATGGTTTCCTCAAGACTGACTGGGCCGGGTTCAGCGGTATAGTCGATCGAAACGCGTTTGGCTGCCCGCCGCGCGGCAAGACGAGTGCGGGCAACTACGAGACCGATCGGTTGTTCGGCGTAGCCGGTTGCTTCTTTGGGAAGAATGGGTTCGTCGTGCACAACACCGCCTGCGTTATTCTCGCCTGGAATATCGGCAGCCGTGATCACTGCAATGACTCCGGGATATGCCAAAACATTCGCCCAATCGATCTGATCGATCTTGGCTTTGACAGGTGGGCCCAACACAGGGACGCCGTGAAGGCAGTCCGCGGGTTCCGGGAGATCATCACAATAGTCGGCCTGGCCGGTCACATGGCGTCGCGCGCTGTCCTGAGGTAGCGCTTGGCCAAGTGGGCTGGATGCTGTATTCAGCGGTCTCATCCGTGTTCCTCCATAAAGGATCGGATCAGTCCTTCGGTCACCTGATAACGATAGTGACTCGATGCACGGAGATCGGAGAGGGGGGTGATATCGAGCGAAAGATCGCGAAGGTTCCGGCTATGCATCACATGATTGGCTAATCGGGGGGTAGCGGCGAGCCCGCCGAGTCCGATCCGTAGAGCATCACCACGGAGCGCGCAGGCGATCAAGGCTGTGGAAATGTCCTGATCCATCCGTCGTGAGACCTTGTCCACTTGCAGCCGCATCCCAGGCGTTCGTCGCGGGACCGTAAACCAACCAATCACTTCATCTGGACCGAGGTCGGTTATCCGATAATCCTTAAAAAATGCATCCACAGGCAGTGTGCGCTCACCCCTATATGACAGTAGGGTCATGGTCGCGCCCAAGGCCATCAATACCGGAGGACTGTCGCCAATGGGTGAGCCGTTTGCAAAATTTCCTCCCAAAGTTCCACGCCCACGAACCTGCACGGAACCCAACCGATCGAGCCATTCGGTGAGCTCTGGGTATTGCTCTAACAGAGGATCGCGAAATGCCTGATATGTCGCTGCAGCGCCGATGTGTAAGGTCCTGTCACGGACCTCTACAGCCGTCAACTCAGGACACCACCCGGTGAAGATCACATGCGCGAGTTGGTCTAACCGTTTGGTAATCCAGAGCCCAACATCTGTCGCGCCACCAACCAGTGTCGCGTCAGGGTAGATACGTCGTAATTCGAGCAGATCACTTAGCTGCGTCGGGGCATCAATACGTCCCTCAGGCGTGATCATTGCGAGTCCCTCAGAGTCCGTCGCTTTCAGAGCTGCTTCGGCACGCTCTACCTTTGCTTGAAGGTGTGGGTCCTGTGGCAGCGTGTGCAGTTGGCGTGCGACATCAATCAGACCGCCATAGCCGGTACATCGGCAGAGATTGCCCGCCAATAATTGGAGTGGTTCAGCGAGGGTCGGTTGCAGATGCCCAGCAACCAGGCTCATCACAAAACCGGGTGTGCAAAACCCGCATTGTGTCCCGTTCGCTTTGACGGTGGCGTCTTGAACTGGATGTAATTGGTGATGATCACCAATGTCCTCAATGGTCAGAAGCCACGCATGATCGAGTGCGGCCACCGGAAGGATGCAAGTGTTGACAGGTTGGAACTCTAGACCTTTGCCGGTATGACGGGCGAGGATCGCAGTGCATGCGCCACAGTCGCCCTCATTACATCCTTCTTTACTACCGACGAGGCGGCACTGCTCGCGCAGAAAGGGCAACACGAGATCGGTCGGACTGGCTGGCGTAAGCTCATGCCATTGATCACGAAACCAAAAACGAATTGTCGTCCGCACGTCAGTCTCCCTACCGAAGCCTCCATTCTTCTCATGAAACCCGTCCTGCCGGCAAGCCCTATCGTGGTCAGATCTCGTGTTGGCGCTTGTGTCGGGATTTAAAGGCAGAGACCGGTGGCATTAAATACTTGCGAAGGCTGTCAGCCGGTGGAGGTGGCGCATCCGCGATCGGCCGGTCACCCTGAATGGTGACTCGCTCCATTAAACGACGCGCTGGGTAATAATCATGTAACGCAGAATGTTGAGTCCAACGATTATCCCAGAACACCACCATATTAGCCTGCCAGCGATGCCGATAATGATATTCATGCCGTTGGGTTTTCGCATAGAGCATATTGAGTATGAGCGCGCTCTCGGCAGGGTCCATGTCCTTAATCCCGAGAGTGAACTGTGGATTGACGAAAATCGCCTTGCGCCCTGTCACTGGATGAATGCGGACTATCGGGTGAGTCACTTGGGGATACACGTCTTCATAGTGGCGAAGCTTCGCCTTGCCTTCTGCGGTTTCGTCAAAGAGCATCCGAAAGGGTTTGAAGTCATGAATCGCTTCGAGCCCCGACAGGAAGTGTTGCCAGCGATCGGAGAGTCCATCCCAGACCGCACACATCGATGCAAACGCGGTGTCACCACCCACTTCTGGGATAATTTTTGAGCACAACATGGTTCCCATGGGTGGGCACTCCCGAAAGGTTTCATCGGTGTGCCAGATATCGGTTGGTGCAGGTGGGTTTCCCTCTTTATTGTCGTACACGATTAACTCTGGAGCGTCCTGTGTGCTCGTGGAAAATGGATGCACAGTGAGCTCGCCGAAGTATCGGCCAAACCGTTTTAAGTCCTCCGAGGCGATAACTTGGTTTGGAAAAACCAGGACACCATGATCCGCATGCGCCTGCTTTACTGCATGGATCTGCTCGGTCGTCAGTGGTTGGCTGAGGTCAACGCCTGTGACCTCAGCGCCGAGAAAGACTCCAACGTGCTTAACATTCAGAGTTTTGCCGTCGTTGTTTGACAGTACTGCTTGGTCAGTCATCGCGCCAATCCCTCAGTGTTATTGTTCGAGGTCAGAGTTATGTCTGAATACGAGCCAAAAGAAAAGTCGCAAGCGATGTTTTACCTTGTCCATTTTGGACGCCCACAAGCAGCAAGCGCATGAACAGCTTTGAAATTCCCGATGGGTCGTAGGATACTCACGAGTCGTAATGGAGGAGAACCATAATGATTAAACAATCCATGCAGATGCTGACTTTGGCAGCCGGACTGGCTGTTGGCTTGACTGCACAGGCCGCTCAATTCGGAATTGGAACATCGGGGCAGGGAACTGCGACCTACGGTATTGGCTCTGCGATCGCAAGTGTTGTTGCGAATGACACGGGTGATCAATATGTCGTACAACCCTATGGCGGGACTGGGAAAATTGTTCCTTTGGTCGAGACCGGCCGAGTCGACTTTAGTCTAGCCAACATCCTTGAAGTCACCACCGCCTACAAAGGCGTTGGGCCCTTTAAAGATCGGCCGAACCCAAATCTTCGTGTGGTGGCAGTGGTGTACCCATTTGAGGTCGGTTTGTTTGTCAAGAAGGACTCTCCCGCACAAACTGTGAATGATATTAAAGGCCTTCGTATCTCAAGCGAATACAGTGGTCAGCGGATCATTGGAACGCTCGTAAATGCAGTGCTTGCGAATGCCAATTTAAGCATGGCGGATATGCAAGCGGTGCCCGTTGCCAACATTGTCGGTAACGCAGATGACTTTGCGGCAGGAAAGGTCGATGTGGGCTTTTTTGCAGTGGGTGCTGGAAAGGTGAGCGAAGTTGACGCATCTGTCGGCGGGATTCGTTTCTTGGCAGTTAATCGCGATGCGGATGCTGAAAAGCGGATGCAGGCTGTGGTTCCACAGTCCTATGTCACAATGACCAAGCCACGGGCTGATCTCGCAGGTGTTGTTGCTGAGACATCGCTGATGGCCTATGACTATTTGCTCTACGCTGGGGCCCATGTCTCAGACGATGCGATTGAGCGTCTGCTTGCGGCAATGATCAAGAATCGTGATGCACTTGCCAGTAACTATCCATCGCTTGGCGGCATGGATCCTCAAACAATGCACAAAAAGTTAGCTATTCCATATCATCCTGGGGCGGAGAAGTTTTACCGTGCGCAAGGGTTGTGGAAAAACTGATTGAACAAGGCCCGCGAAAGCGGGCCTTCTGTAGCGGATTTGTAATTCTGTGAAAGAGACCGAGAACGCAATGCCAACTGGCTGGGCGATCGATCGTTGGCTCGCATTTCTGATTACCTTGATTGCGGTTGCTTGGACGTCCGACTTGCCTCGGGTGCTCTTTAATCAGCCACTTTTGGTGCAAGAGTTCTCACTGGTCGTTCTGGGTCTTTGCATTGCGCTAACCTTCCTGACCCGATCCCGGTCTGGCACGCCAAAAGCGACCATCGATTTATTATCGGTGGCCATCGGCATTTTGGCGATTGGGACTGCCCTCTATGCGGCAAGTCGCTATCGGGTGATGTCGGAAGCGTTGTATTACCACCCCTTGGAATCTGGCATCGTTGCGCTGATCTTGTTTCCGCTGGTTATTGAGAGTCTGCGACGACTGGTCGGTTGGCCACTGGTGATCATCGTATTATTGTTTTCTGCGTATGGATTGGTGGGAGATTTAGTCCCCGCACCCTTGACCGCAAGGCCTTGGGCGCCTGCAGATTTGGCAACACATCTTGTCTGGGATACGACCGCGATGGTTGGGTTACCCCTTAGTATCGGTACCACCGTGGTGATTCCGTTTATCGTATTTGGTGTGGTGCTGAATCGAGCGGGAGGTGGTGAGTTTTTCTCGGATTTAGCGATCGCCACAATGGGTGGGCTGCGCGGTGGCGCAGCCAAGATTGCGATTGTTGCGTCTGCTTTATTCGGCACAATTTCTGGCAGTGCAGTCTCGAATGTGGCCTCAACGGGGGTGATTTCGATCCCCTTAATGAAGCGCTCTGGCTTCCCGGCGCGCTTGGCTGCAGCGACTGAGTGCGTCGCATCAACCGGGGGGCAGTTTATGCCACCCGTGATGGGTGCCGCGGCGTTTTTGATGGCAGAAATCTCGCAGACGCCCTATCAAGCGATTGCGTTGGCTGCAATCCTTCCGGCGTTGTTTTTCTTCGTTGCCGTCTTTTTACAATCGGATTCCGATGCGGTCCGCTTGAACATCGCGGCGATACCGCCAGAGCAGCGAAAACAAACCCGTCAGGTGTTAGCGGATGGATGGCACTTTTTGTTGCCATTCGTGGTGCTGATCGGATTGCTGTTTTGGATGAATCGATCACCACAAGCCTCAGCGCTTGCTGCCACTGCGACGATTATTCTGCTTGGGTTTATTCGTGGATATGGCGGGATTCGGCTATCGATGACGGGCTGTGTGCAAGCCTTGATTGATGCCGGGCGTCAATCCGTGGAAATTGTAGTTATTGTTGCGGCGGCAGGTTTTGTGATTGGTGTGCTCAACGCCACCGGTCTGGTATTTAATTTGGCCATGGTGGTGGTGGACGTCGCGGCCGGAAACCTATTTGTGTTGCTGGTGATGACTGCCTTGGTCAGTATTGTGCTTGGGATGGGCATGCCCACTGTGGCTGTCTATGTGCTCCTGGCAGCATTGATCGTGCCTGCGTTGATTACTGCCGGCGTGGATAAAATGGCAGCTCATTTCTTCGTACTGTATTTTGGGATGATGTCGATGATCACGCCGCCGATTGCAATCGCTGCCTATGCGGCCGCATCCCTGGCGAAGGAGTCACCCCTCGGGGTTTCGGTCCAGGCGATGCGTTATGCCTGGTTAGCCTATTTAATTCCATTCGTGTTTGTGTTCCGGCCCGAGTTTTTGATTGGTCATCCACTATCGAACCTTCCTGGAGAGATTGAGGTCATTACCGCAACGTTGCTAGTGCTGGCCTTAATGAGTGGTGTGTTATCCGGATTCTCGAACCGAGCACTACGTCCTGGTGAGCGGGTGTTTTTCGGTCTTGTCGCATTGCTGGTCCTAACTGCCTGTCTTAGCAGTCAATGGCAATGGCCTGTGTACCTGATCGGTGTCTTTGCCACATTCTTGTGTTGGCGTCCGGCAAGGCTCATGAAACCAAGTCGGGTCCCTTGATGCTGGCTGCCGAGGCACTCCTGAGACGACTGCATCAACATGGTGTGACCTACCTGCTCGCCAATGCGGGAACGGATTTTGCGCCGATCATTGAGGTTTACGAGCAGACCCGTGCTGATTGGTCAGGACTCCCAACCCCTGTGGTGATTCCTCATGAGTCTGTGGCAATGGGAATGGCTCATGGGTATTACCTTGCCAGCGGTCGTCCGCTTGCAGTCATGGTTCATGTCAATGTTGGACTGGCGAATACTGTCATGGGTTTTTTGAATGCGCAGAGTGACCATGTGCCAATTATTGGCTTGGCAGGCCGCACCCCCGTGACCGAGTACGCCCGCCCGGGTGCGCGTATGACGCCCATTCAATACAGCCAAGAAATGTTTGATCAGAATGGTTTGGTGCGCGAAGCCGTTCGCTGGGATTATGAGTTACGCTATGGTGAACAGGTGGTGGACGCGGTAGATCGCGCTTTGATGCAGGCAATGGATACCCCGCATGCGCCTGTATTGTTGACCTTGCCACGCGAAGCGCTTGCTGAATCAATCGATGGCGGCGTTGATCTCAGCAGGGCGTTACCTCAACGTCCGGGGCGTCGTGCACTTGATCCGGAGACCGTGGCGCAGTTGGCGGATCGGATAAAGTCAGCCCGCAATCCGCTTTGCATCGTCCAAGGTGGAGATGTTGAGGGTCGGCTCGCGGCCGCCTTGTCAATGTTTGCAGAACGGGCTGGATGTCCTGTGGCTGAGCCTTTTGCAATTCGAAATGTGTTACCCGCGACCCACCCCTGGCATCTGGGGTACGCACTGCCCGCGGTGTTCGAAGATGCTGATCTGATTATGGTCGTCGATGCACCGGTCCCATGGATCCCACGTTTTCGGAAGCCAAATGAAGCTGCCTTTATTGTGCATCTTGGTCTCGATCCAAGTCGTCGTCATCTGCCGATGCGGAGCCATCGCGCGGATTGGATGCTCAGCGCTGATCCAGCCAGCGTGTTTGAGCAACTGATCCCGCATTTTGAAGGGGCTGTACCACGACAGAGCCCAGGCAAAGCAGCGCGCACGATCGCACCGGTTGCACCATCGAACGGTCAGCCCGTGCATCCCGTGCGGGTTGGAGAATTACTCCGTCGCGCGCTTCCTGATGATGCCCTGGTGGTCTCAGAGCTCGGCCCCCCAATTGGATCTGGGGCGCCACCGCACCCGAATACCTGGATGACGCCTCCGTTTTCGGGAGGTCTCGGGTTTGGAGTGCCAGCGGCGTTGGGCGCGAAACTGGCAGATCCTCGGAGAACCGTCGTCGCAGCCGTCGGTGATGGGTCATACATTTTTGCGAACCCGGTGGCCTGTCACCAGGTCGCAGAGGCTCTGTCACTCGGGATCCTAGTGATTGTCTTAGACAACGGGTGCTGGAATGCCACGCGTCGGGCGGCCTTGAATATGTATCCCGATGGAGCCGCGGCACGGCAAGATAAGCCTGTATTGACAGATTTGGAGCCCTCGCCTGATTTTGCAATGATTGCCGCAGCGTCGCGCGCAGCCAGCTGGACGGCTCCGGATGAGGCAGGCTTTGCCTTGGCTTTGGATGCCGCCCTACGCCATATTGAAGCGACCGGTCATCAGGCACTGATTCGGGTATTGGTGGAAAAAACAGAGGGATTCTAGGGGCTAGTCGACTAGACGATGCCCCATAGCATTTAAAATTTCGGTGCCTTTGGTGGTCGACCAGGACCCGGCGGGCCAACTCTCTAAGAGATCGAGGACGCGTTGCATGGGCCGGCATAGGCGGACCCCTTTGGGCGAACACACAAAGGGTCGCTCAACCAAAATTGGATCTTGGATCATCGCGTCAATCAGCGCGTCATCGGTGATCGAGGGATCGGTAAGTCCTAAGGATTCAGCAGGTGAGTTCGTCATTCGTAATGCTTGGCGCGGCGTGACATCTGCTGCAGCAAAGAGGCCCAGTAACTGCGCGCGGGTCCATCCGGCTTCCAGGTAGGGAATGATCACATGTGGCTGATTAGACTCGGAGACAAAGCGAACAACATCGCATGAGGTTGTGCAGTTGGGATTGTGATAAACGGCAATTGTCATGGCACTCGACTCTTCTAAGACATTACGTGGTGGAAGTCTAGCAAAGCGAGGAGTTTGCAGCGATTTGCGTTCATGCTCGCGGAAAGCTGAAATCGAGTCCGGTCATCGCCGGTATGACTCAGTACCATGCAAGAAGGCACGAGTAGGAGTGAATAATGACGCGGATTTTATCCAACGAAGACATTGCACAGTTTCTGTCCATCGATGACTGCATTGCAGATCTTGAACAGAGTTATCGGGATCTTCATGCCGGTACGGCGGTGACACGTCAGCGCTCCGATACCTTGGTGCCAACGACCGAGGACCGGATCTATGGGTTGAAAACCATGGATGGGATTGCACCGCGACTGGGGATGTCAGCAGTTCGGATAAACTCCGATATTGTCAGTTGGCCGCTGATCGCAGGGACCCGTCGACGGGTGAAGGTGCCTGCTGCACCCAACCAACGCTACACAGGGTTGGTGTTGGTCTTTTCGACTGAGACGGGCGAGCCGCTCGCAATCATGCCCGATGGGGTGATCCAGCGGATGCGGGTGGGGGCGACGAGTGCCCTCGGTGCGCGGTATATGGCTCGTGAAAATGCCTCAACGGTGGCTGTCTTGGGATCCGGGTGGCAAGCGGGCGCACAAGTCATGGCGATATGCGCAGTACGTCAAATTACCCATGTTCGGTGCTACAGTCCCAACGCACAGCGCCGTGCTCAGTTCGTGGCAGAGATGCAAGCGGTAGTCAACGCCGAGTGTATCGACTGTGCCTCGCCTGAGGCCGCAGTGGCTGATGCAGATATTGTGCTCTGTGCAACCAATGCCATTGAACCCGTGTTTCTTGCCCAGTGGATGTGCCCAGGACAGCACCTTGGGTCAATCAAAATGTCTGAGTTAGCTCCGTCTGTCTTGCGGGACGCCGATCGCGTCGCGGTTCATCTGGGGCACAGTAAACCAGTGCTCGTGAAGGCGCGTGATCTTCATGTGCCTGATCACAGTGCAGGCTTTGGCTGGGAAATGGTGGATGCTTTTGATTTTAAATCCTGTCCCACCTTGCCTGAGCTGGTGATGGGCGAGGTTCAAGGACGGACTGCTGATACAGATGTCACATGCTTTGTGAATGATCTTGGCCTTGGGCTGCAATTTGCGGTGGTTGCGGCGCGTTGTGTCAAAATTGCTGAGGCAGCGGGGATCGGACATCAACTACCGACCGACTGGTTTACTGAAGATGTCCATCCATAATCGAATGTCGACGGCTGTAATTTGATTGGATCGAGAGACATAGTGCGCACTGACGCTGCATCATTCGTGATTGACGGATTGTAATGTTGCGTGTTCGAGAGTTTTTGCCTGGCATTGTGATCTCTGTCGTGATCGCGGGCTTTGCAATGTTTGTCACGGCATGGTTGGGTGGTCCCGTAATCGTGGTGGCATTGCTGGTCGGATTGCTATGTCACCCATGGATGCAGTCGCAACTGGTGTACAAGGCCGGTATCGACTGGAGTGCGTCGATGATTTTGAGAATCGCCGTGGCACTGTTGGGCTTTCGAATCACCTTTGCCGATCTGGGGGCGCTCGGGTGGTCTTCGACGGTCGCTTTGGTAGGTATGGTTGGCGCAGTGATCCTGTCCGGCGTGGTGCTCGCTCGCGTGACAGGTCGTCCATGGCAATTGGGTGTCTTAACGGGTGGGGCTGTCGGAATTTGTGGGGCGTCAGCGGCGATTGCAATCGGCAGTATGCTTCCTGGTGTGGCCAATCGTGAACGCACGATCTTGCTCACAGTCATCGGTGTCACGGGTCTCTCAACCCTGGCGATGCTGGTATACCCCTGGCTGTTCCTCAGTCTTGGTTGGCCTGATGCGACCATCGGATTTGCATTAGGTGCCTCGATTCATGATGTGGCTCAAGTGGTTGGGGCGGGCTATGCGGTGTCACCAGATGCTGGTGATGTTGCGGTGCTCACAAAAATGCAGCGCGTGGTGTTGCTCCCAGTGGTCTTGGTCATTTTGCTTGTGACGGTGGGCCGCGCCGCCTCAGGCGTCCGGATTGGACTCCCTTGGTTTGTAATTGCTTTCGCGTTCGGTGTCGTGTTGAATTCAGTGATACCACTTCCAGCCATGCTTGTGCGGCTGTTATCGTCTGTCTCGCAATGGTGCTTGATTATTGCTATCGCGGCCCTGGGGTTGAAGACGTCCATGACCACCTTAATCCGTTCCGGTGGTGTGGTGATGACCATGTTACTTATCGAGACCCTCCTGATGGTTGGTCTGGTATTGGTGCTGGTAGCCTATGGGCTCTGATGATTGCCTTCTCCGGCAGGGATACGCAGTCGACTTGTTATTCCGAACTCAGCGATGGAAGACGGCATGGATCAGCTAGCGTTCTATCAGTATGTATTGATTGGGTGTGTATTTGTCTGGAGTGGGTTTGTTCGCAGTGGACTCGGATTTGGGGGCACTGTGCTCGCTTTGCCGTTTCTGTTACTCATCGTCAATGACCCACTGGTCTTTTTGCCACTGATCGCAGTTCATTTACTGTTTTTTTCCAGTCTAATTATGTGGCAAAGCCATCATGCGCAGCGTCAAAATACGACAGGTCCGAGTATTGACTGGGGCTTCCTCAAACGCGCGATGACCATCATGATCGTGCCCAAGTTGGCTGGTGTGATTGGTCTCCTCACGTTGCCCGCGCAATGGATGAGCGCGATCATCTTCGTGATCGTATTTGGTTACGCACTGGGCTATCTAGTCAACCGGCCAATACGCACCCAAAGTAAGACGGTTGATACCATCTTGCTTTCGGCTGGGGCCTATATCTCAGGGACCTCATTGACAGGCGCACCCTTGATCATCCCGGTTTTTGCCAACCACGTTACCAAACATCAATTGCGCGACACGCTGTTTGTGCTGTGGTGGATTTTGACCGCCATTAAACTCATCTCATTTGTCCTTGTGGGTGTTGATTTACAACTGATTCATCATCTCTGGCTACTGCCCTGTGCGGCGATTGGACATGTCCTGGGTCAACGCTTTCATCAGCAGATCTTGGCTGCAGAAACACCACTATTTTATCGAATTCTTGGTGGGGGTTTGATTGCGGTGAGTAGTGTGGGTCTATGGCAAGCGTTGAATGGATGAACTCCATTTGACCGGTCTCAAAGTTGTTCGTAATCTAAGGATTGGAGATTGGTTGCGAACCGTCGGTTGCATATGGCAATGAATCAATCATTTGTTCTGATAAAAACGGAAATAGTATGAACATTAAACAGTTAATTGTAGGTTTCGTCGCGAGCTCCGTTGTTGGACTCACTCACGCGCAAACCCTGAACATGTTGTCGAGCTGGAACCAAAACTATGCGGGTATGAAATATACCGTGACACGTTTTGCTGAGATGGTTGGTGAACGCTCATCGACCTTGAAGGTTGACGTGAAAGGCCCAGAAACGGTGTCCTCGTTTGAACAGCTTGAGCCGGTCCGAGCAGGATTGTTCCAAGTGCTCTACACCCATGGTGGGTATCATTATGGCACCACCGGAATAGGCATGGGCATGGATGCTGTCGATGGCGATCCAGAGAAGCGTCGCACAACAGGGATTTGGGATGCAGTGGACGCGTCCTATCAACAGCTGGGATTAAAGTTGATTGCAATACCAACCTCAGGTGATGGCTATCACATGGTATTGACCAAACCAGTCGGTGCTGACGGCAAACTTACCGGAATGAAGATCCGTGGAACCCCTGTCTACAAGGCATTACTTGATCATCTCGGCGCATCTTTGGTGGTCTTACCACCGGCTGAAATTTATTCCGCATTGGATAAGGGAACCGTCGATGGGGCAGCCTGGCCTGTCTTGGGTGCGCTGGGCTTTAAGTGGTATGAAACTGCGGGCTACATGCTGCGCCCACGGTTTGGTGACACATCCCATCTCATCTTGATGAATCTCAATACATTTAATGCGTTATCAGCAAGTGATCAGGCGCTCATGTTAAAGATTGGATCAGATCTTGAAGTCGAGACCTATCAGCAGTTTTATGAATTGGCCGACCAGGAAGTGGCTGAATTGACTAAACTGGGGATGAAAACGACACAGTTAGCACCTGACATCGAGGCATCACTTCCGAAGGTTTGGGCTGACGGGATTTTTGGTCTGGTCGAGGCAAAGAATGGAGCGGCTGGTAAGGCCTTTGCAGACTTGGCTCGGTCAACTGGAATGGCACCTTGATCGATGTGTTGGATCAATCTCTCGCCCACACAAGCCGTTGGCTTGTCTGGTGTGGTGGGATATTACTGGTGGTCCTGGTTGGGATCACCTGCTTTGAAGTTGTGGCACGCGCAGTCGGTCAACCGACTGCGTGGGTCAACGACTACACGGCCTACGGGTTATTGGCGTCGATCTTTCTGAGCCTTCCTGAAATCACCCGTCGCCGGGGACATGTGGCTATCTCATTTTTATCCGATAATCTCCCGGATCGTTTGCATTTCGATTCAATCATGCAGGTGATTGCTGCGATATCTCTGTTTGTCACTGTGTATCTTGCAGTCCAGATTGGGATTGACCAATGGCGTCAGGGGATCGAAACCATCAGTGCGACGCCGATCCAAAAAGTCTGGTTGACGGGGTTGATGTGTCTTGGGCTTGCAGTGAGTGGGCTCGAGTTTTTGTTGGCCTCTGTGAAGGGGTGGGCGCAGCGAGGTGTCTGTGGCTGACGCAATCCTGATGGGCGTGGCTGCTGTGATTGCATTACTTGCGTTGGGATTTCCAGTCTTCCTTGCGTTTTTAGTTGTGAATCTGGTGCTGGTGGTGGTAGTTCTTGGCCCAATGGGCTACGGAATGTTCGTGAACTCCATGGTGAACACAGCCAGCTCACAAGCGTTATCGACCATTCCGTTGTTCATTTTGATGGGTGAGCTGATTTTTCGGGCAGGGGCGGTCGAGAAGTTATTTAGCAGTATTCAGCTTTTGATTGGGCAAGTACGTGGACGCCAGCATGTGATCACCATGGTCTTATCGACCATTTTGAGTGCATTATCGGGTGCGTCCATGGCGGTGGCCGCAATGCTTGGGCGCACGGTATTGCCCACATTGCTTGCGGGTGGCCATTCCGTTCGACTCAGCGCGGGCACCATTTTAGCGGGTGCGAGCTTGGCGCCGATTGTGCCACCCTCTGTCTTGGTCATCATTCTGGGCACACTTGCCGAGGAATCGATCGCGAAGTTGCTCATTGCTGGGGTCTTGCCCGGATTGGTGCTCGCAGCGCTGTTTATCGGCTATATCGTGTGGAAATCTCCGCCAGAAACGGAGTCCTCAACCGATGCGTCTCAGTCGCCAGTGCCGACCACCATGGCGGCCGCGCTGGTGGACTTGTTGCCCCTGACATTGCTGATTCTGTTTGTCCTGGGCGCGATTTTAAGCGGGATAGCGACGCCCACCGAAGCGGCGGCCACGGGCGTGTTCGGGGCGTTAGTGGTCTGCCGTCTGTATGGTGTACTGAATTGGAAGCTCATTGAAGACGCAACCATCGAGTCTGCTAAGCTGGGTTCGATGATTTTGTTAATTATGATCACCTCGAAACTGTTTTCACAGTTGCTTGCAATGAGCGGGGTTGCAGGCATGATCGCGGGCGCGGTCACTGGATTGTCGGAGCAGCCCTATGTCATTTTATTTGTATTAATGGCGATCCCGTTTGTGTTGTGCATGCTGATTGATCAAATCGCCTTACTCTTGATTATCGTGCCGATTTACAAGCAATTACTCGACTTTCTGCCAGTAGAGCCCTTGGTATTTTGGTTCCTATTGTTGGTGAACATCACCATTGGCGGGATCACCCCACCCTTTGGTTACACCCTATTTGCACTGCGTGGCGCGAATCAATCGGTCTCGATGCCGCAAATTTATCAAGCAGTTTGGCCGTTCATTGGGATCTATCTCTTATTTATGGTGCTGGTGGTGCTGTGGCCAGGGTTAGTGACGTTCTTGCCAAGTTGGATGTGAGGAGTGGCGCATGCGGTATATCGCGATTACTGGGGCTGCCCAAGGGATTGGTCGTGGACTGGCCGCCCATTTTCTGGGTCACGGTGATTGTGTTGTTAATCTTGATCGCCATGAGGGTCCCAGCGACGCATTGGCTGCGGATCCGCGCTTTCGAAGCCTTGTCTGTGATGTGACGGAGCCGGAGTCTATCCGAGCGGCCTTTGCGGCCCTAGATTGGCCGCAGATCGATGTCTTAGTGAATTGTGCATCGATTTTTTCCACGCTGACGATGCAGCCCTTTTGGGAGATTACGCCGGCAGAGTGGCGGCGGGTTGTGGACGTCAATCTGAATGGGAGCTTCTTCGTGACCGTTGCTGCATTGGACTATCTGAAGGCGTCAGCGGCGGGGCGAGTGATTCATTTTTCATCTGCAGTGGTGCCGATGGGGCGACCAAACTATTTACATTATGTCAGCTCAAAGGCTGGGATTATCGGGATGACACGCGCGATGGCGCGGGAGCTCGGTGAATTTAATATCACCGTGAATGCAGTGTTACCGGGTGCGACGGTCACGGAGATCGAGCGTGAGACGGTCTCTCCCGAGCAGATGCAAGCGATGATTTCCGCACGCTCGATTGCGCGTGCGCAGCGGGTGGATGATGTGACAGGGATCGTGGCTTTTTTAGCGTCGGATGCGGCCCGGTTCATGACGGGTCAAGCGCTCGTGGTGGATGGTGGACTGGTCTTTAATGGCGCCTAGCGATGCTGTCCAATTCTTGAGTTGTCAAATGTGACGGTCTTCCGGGCCTTCAAACTGCGAGCAATTCCTCAAGTCTCTTGGAGCGCGCCTCACCCACTGGCCATCCGAATTCCTTGGGTGACCTGGATTCCGCTGTTACTTGGATTGGCCTTATTCGGCTTAGGCGAGGCCATGCTTGTGGCTGCCGGGGTCGGTGTCAGTCCGTGGACTGTGCTAGCACAAGGCGTGGCCTTGACGACCACCTTGTCAATCGGCTGGGCGTCGCTCCTGATCAGTGGGGTTGTGCTTTTAATCTGGATCCCGCTGCGACAGATGCCTGGAATTGGAACCCTCTGCAATGCGGTCATCATTTCCGCCATGCTGGAGGGCGCGCTGCCGTATTTACCGCGACCTGATACGGTGTGGAGCGGAGTTATTATGGCGGCCTTGGGGATTCTTATTATCGGCGTTGGCAGTGGCCTCTATCTGATTGCCAACTGTGGACCTGGTCCTCGCGATGGATTGATGACCGGAATTCAGCGACGCACTGGTTGGCCGGTTGCGGCCATCCGTGGCGCGATTGAGGTGACGGTGGTGTCCTTGGGTTTTATCTTAGGAGGGACCGTCGGTGTGGGTACCCTCATGTTCGCCATAGGCGTGGGGCCTGCGGTCGCGTTAGGTCTTTCGATCGTGGGCGGTCTCGCCACACGCTGGGATCACAGAGCCCGCTGATTCACGCGCGCTGAAAGGGCGTCGGGCGATTCGACCCGTTCGCTATATCGGTCCACCAGCGCATCGCGCAGAGGTCTGGTCAGATAGGTAAAGCGCACCAGTTCTTCCATCACATCGACCACGCGATTGAATAAGGCTCCAGGTTTCATGCGATCGTCGTCATCAAATTCCAAAAAGGCCTTCGGTACCGAGGATTGATTCGGAATGGTGATCAATCGCATCCAGCGACCTAAAATCCGTAATTGATTGACCGTATTGAAACTCTGGGAGCCGCCACTGACCTGCATCACGGCGAGTGTTTTACCCTGAGTGGGACGAACACTCCCAAGTGCCAAGGGAATCCAATCGATTTGCGCCTTCAGGATGGCGGTCATTGCGCCATGCCGTTCAGGAGAGCACCACACCATCGCGTCACACCAATTGGCTGCGTCGCGAAGCGCGGCGACGCGAGGGTGGTCGGGCTCCACTGAATCAGGGAGAGGAAGGTCTTTTGGATCGAAGATCTCAGTCTGTGCCCCATAGGCATTGAGAATTCTGGCTGCTTCCTGTGCAAGCAGTCGACTAAAAGAGCGTGTCCGTAAGGATCCATACAGCAAGAGAACACGAATTGGCGCAACCTCCGGCGGTGATCCAAACTCAGATGGATCAATGGCGCGAAATGCATGCTCCTTTAGTTGTGGAAGATCAGATAAATCGGTCATGGGCTCTCGGTCATGATGATGGAGTGATTGGCACGGGTTGGTAACTTCAGAATTCTCACGAAGACAACCAGTGCAATGCTGATTGTGAGCAATGCGGCCGGTAAAAACCAGTCTGGTGCGGCGGTGTAGAGAAGCCCGGCGAGTAAGGGGCCTGCTGACGCGGCGAGAGCTTTAGGAGCAGCTATCATCGCCTTTGCTCGGCCATACACACCTGATTCAAAAAATAGGCTGATCACAAATCCAAAGGTGATTGACAACACGCCATGCCCCATCCCAAACAAGATCATCGCGATTACAGCTGCGATCTCCGATGGGATCATTGCAAAGCACAGGGAGACCGGGAGACACAGGAAGGCGACTAGGCCTGTCATCCGTGCGTCATACAGACGTCCATACCGCATCTCAAGGATGCGTCCGACGACTTGAAAGGGTCCATAGAGACTGGCGAGAACGACCGCCAACCCTGGCTCGTTAAATTGCCGCGTAAACCAGGTAATCCACATCAGTGAGGTCGCGGCGAATACGAACCCCTCGAGGCTGACGGATAACGCGAGCCATTGTAGTGCACGTTGTTGATAGGCGCTCAGTTGGCGCCAGTGAAAGCCGATCCAAGGTGTTTCTGATCGCTCCCGTGAGGTAATCGCTTGACGGTGATTCGCAGACCGCCACGCAATCAGGCTCAGGATGGCAAGAGGGATCGCCAGAACCAGCAAGACCAGGTCGAGTTGAACCCAAGTCAGTAGGGGCGCAACGCTCAGCCAGACGATTGAACTTGCAACGCCCCCATAAAAGGTGATTACGGAAATGGCGTGACGTGATTGGAGATCTTGAATTTGGACGGCCGCGGCAAACGCAACTTCGTATTGAGAAGCCGCTGATCCGAGTCCAATGATACCCATACAGAGCCAAAATCCGGTGACATGATCAAACCAACCGAGTGCGGCAAGACCTACACCACCAAGCGCCAGTCCAATCGATAAGATACGCAGTGCCCCATACCGGTCCACCCAGCTTCCAACCAGCGGTGCGAGGGGGGCTTGGATGACCAGAATAAACGACACCCCAAGTAGCACAAAGGCGGGTGTGACTTGATAACGCGCGCTCAATGGCTCGGCGATTTGGGCAAATAAATAAAATAGCAGCCCATAGGACGCAATCTGAGATAACCCTAAAAAATGAACAGGAACACGCGCATGCAAGGATGCCTCAGGGCCTTGCACGGCAGGCACCTCGGCTCGGGTGCTTCTCAGGGGATGCCCACCCGAGCACTGGGGTGCACATCATGCCTCAGGCGCGCGCTCTGTGTTGCGACCGATCGATTCCAATTGCTGTTGAAGCGATAGACTGTCAAGCGCAGCCATCGGCAATGAGACGAAAATTGAAATTCGATTTCTGAGCATTCGGTAGGTGTCGTAAAATGCAAGCCCCATCGCTGCGTCATCGCCAGCAGTCTCGGATGGGTCAGGAACTCCCCAGTGGGCGGTCATTGGCTGACCAGGCCAGAATGGACAGCTTTCGGCAGCCGCACGATCACAGACGGTAAAAACAAAGTCCATTGTTGGCGCATCTGGGGTCGCAAATTCATCCCAGCTCTTTGAGCGTAGGCCGGAGATATCGTGGTTAAGCTTTTCAAGCGTGTGCAGTGCCATAGGATGCACCGCGCCTTTGGGCGATGAGCCTGCCGAAAATGCCTGAAATTTCCCAAAGCCTTCGCGTTGAAGAATTGCCTCGGCCAAGATGGACCGTGCTGAGTTGTGTGTACAGAGAAACAAAACATTTTTCATAAAGCCTCCTGACAGGCATGATCAAGGTGAGAACGAATGGTTGCACACAGCGTCGGATCTCCGGCACAGCAATCTTCCAAGAGATAACTGATGAGCGATTCGATACCATGTAGATCGGCGCGATAACGGACTGACTTGCCCTCGCGGGTGCTACTGACAAGTCCTGCGATGAGCAAGCGATTGAGATTCATTGAGGTCGTGTTGGCTTTTAGATGCAGCGCATCCGCCAGTTCTCCAACGAGTAACCCGTGAGGCTCCGCTCGCACCAGTGCTTTGAACAAATCAAGCCGTGTCGACTGCCCAAGTGCTTGGAGTTGACCGATTGAGATGAGAGACATGCGGAAACCTCAAGATTTCAAGAAGTGTTGATATTATACGGGGGACATGACAGTTCGATGACCGTTTCATGACGCACAGAGCGTGGTATCTTCTACCTTAGTGGGATATGTCATGATCGTGTAAATTCGATACAGTCATATTCTTATAACAGAAAGTAAAAACGAATAAAGGGCATGTTATGCAAGGTCGTGTGCTCACGAAGATCCTTGGTTGTTTTTGGCTTGTGTGTTCTGGGTTGAGTTACTCAGGTAATGCGGAGCAGGGCGCGAAAGTGTTTCAGGCCTGCCAGTCGTGTCATGCGATCGGTGCTGGTGCGGATCACTTGGTTGGCCCACACTTGAATAACCTCTTCGGACGGGTGGCGGGAAGCCTAGACAACTTTAACTACTCAGCAGGGCTCCGCGCCGCTGGCGCAAATGGCATGAGCTGGGATGCTGAGCATCTTGATGCGTACATCGAAAATCCAATTGCCTTGGTGAGGGAGACAAGTATGCGCTTTGCTGGTCTTGCCAGCGCAGAAGATCGCAACAACCTGATTGCGTTTTTGCGCGCGAATAGTGTCGGTCCAAGCGATATTTCAGAGTCATTGCCAACTTCAATTCCACGTGATCCAGATGTTGATCCACAAATTCTTGCCATTACAGGGGATCCCGAATACGGTGAGTATCTGGCAAGCGAATGTATGACCTGTCATCAATCGGATGGCGCTGATCGGGGTATTCCCTCAATTGTGGGATGGCCGACCAAGCAGTTTGTGATTGTGATGCATGCGTACAAGTCAACGGCACGTCCAAATCCCGTTATGCAAATGATTGCGGCAAATTTGGCAGATGAAGATATTGCGGCGCTGGCTGCTTACTTTGAGAAACAACAATAAAGGAGTTCACATGGATCGTCGTTCATTTTTAAAGGGTACCGCGGCAGGGGTTGCACTCGCATCATCAGCGCCTGCTGTTGTGGGGAGCGCAAAACCACGGGTTGTCGTCATTGGCGGTGGCGCTGGCGGGGCAACAGCGGCTCGCTATCTTGCGAAAGACTCAAAGGGGGCGTTGGATGTTGTATTGATTGAACCAACGCGGACCTATTACACCTGCTTTTTCTCTAACCTGTATATCGGTGGGTACCGTGATTTCGCGAGTATTGGTCACACCTATGGCAAGCTTGCGAGTGACTACGGAATTGCCGTCGTCCATGATTGGGCAACCGGTATCGATCGCGACAAAAAGACTGTCGCCCTAGCCTCAGGCACGCAAATCGGCTATGACCGCGTGATCGTGGCGCCGGGCATTGATTTCAAGTACGAGACCACCCCGGGGTACAGCGCAGAGGCTTCGGGAAAAATGCCACACGCTTGGAAAGGTGGCTCGCAAACACAATTACTGAAAGCGCAATTGGAAGCAATGCGTCCAGGTGGCACCTTTGTGATGTTGGCACCACCGAACCCATACCGTTGCCCTCCTGGGCCGTATGAGCGTGTCGCAATGGCAGCGCATTTGCTCAGTCAAAAAAATCCGACAGCGAAAATCATCGTGTTGGATCCCAAAGAGAAGTTCTCGAAGCAGGGTTTATTCCAAGAGGGCTGGACGAAGTATTACGGCGACATGATCGAGTGGATCCCGGCTTCCATGTATGGCGCAATCAAGGCGATTAATGCTGACACAATGACCATTGAAACCGAACTGGATACATTTAAAGCAGACGTGGCCAACGTCATTCCAGGACAGCGTGCTGGTCATATCGCGAGCAGTGCTGGGTTGACGAATGCAAGCGGGTTCTGCCCGATTGTGCCAGCGTCAATGCAGTCTCAGATGGATCCGAACGTTTATGTGCTTGGAGACTCAACGATTGCGGGGGATATGCCGAAATCGGGCTATTCCGCGAACTCACAGGCAAAGGTAGCGGCCATGGTGGTTCGTGCTGAGCTGACCGGCTCGCGTGCCTTCCCGGCAAAGTTTTCCAATACCTGCTGGTCATTGGTTGCAACAGACGACGGTGTCAAGGTTGGCGCTGGGTATGAAGCGACTGCAGAGAAAATCGCCTCGACAGGTGGCTTTATTTCGAAAAACGGCGAATCTGCTGAACTTCGGAAACAAACCTATGAAGAGTCGATCGGTTGGTATAACGGAATTACCTCCGATATGTTTGGTTAATCTTACCAAATCAACAACGGCCCTCTCTTGAGGGCCTTTGTGCCGATAATACTTCTTTAATTCATAACATAATCAATTATTTAGCCCGGCTTCTTCGCGTGCAATCCAGTCGATGACAAACTGCTTGGCGACTCGTCCACTGCGCCCCCCGCGCCCAATTGCAAACCGATTTGCTGCGACTGCCTGGGTGTCCCCGAAGTGAGGCAGCGCCCGTCCTGCGCTTAACACCGAATACCAATGCCGACACATGGTGAGGTAGGTTTCTTGGGGATAGCTCGGAAACGATAACCACAGTCCAAAGCGATCGGAGAGGGCAATCCGTTCCTCGACGGCATCACCATGGTGTAATTCACCATCGATGATGGCGCTCGAGAGGTTGTCACTTGCAGGCTCGGGAACAAGATGTCGACGATTACTTGTGCAGATCACCAACACATTCTCAGTCAGCTGCTCAAGCGTCCCATCAAGCACAGATTTCAAGGCAGAACTTGCGCGCTCGCCCTCGGCGAAGCCCAGGTCATCGCAAAAGACAACGAATCGATACGGAAGATGTTTGATGGCCTGCACGATGGATGGAAGATCGACCAAATGCCCCTTATCGACTTCAATGATGCGCAGTCCATGCGCGTGATAGGCAGCGAGCGCGGCATGCACCATCGAACTTTTTCCGGTCCCTCGCGCCCCCCAAAGAAGGACTGCATTTGCTGGCTGGCCGCTTAAAAACTGCTCTAGGTTTGCACGAAAGAGTGCTTCCTGACGTTCGATGCCAAACAGGTCCGCAAAGGTGAGTCCAAGATCGGCATGAAATGATTGCAGCGATCCAGGTAGCCAAGTTTGTGGTCGACTCCATCGCGCGGCGAGCGATTCTGTCCAATCAATCTGCGCTGCAGTCGGAACGAGGGTTGTGATGGCGGCAAGCAAGGGTTTAAGAAGGTCTGACTGATCCATTGAATGTAATCCGTGATGGGTTGAGTTTTTGTGGGTTCAGCGGCACTGTGGCTTTGCAATAAGGAGTGACACATGATTGATTTATATTACTGGCCGACCCCCAACGGACATAAGATTACCCTGATGTTGGAGGAGTGTGGACTGGCGTACCGTATTCACCCGATCAATATTGGTGCTGGTGACCAGTTCCAGCCAGATTTTTTACGACTTTCCCCCAACAATCGGATGCCCGCGATCATTGATCACGCGCCAAATGATGGCGGTGAGCCAGTGCGCATATTTGAGTCAGGCGCAATTCTGCTTTATCTCGCGGAAAAGACCGGTCAATTCTTAGCAAGTGATCTCCGTACCCGATACCAGACCATTCAGTGGCTGATGTGGCAAATGGGTGGCCTGGGGCCCATGGCGGGACAGAATCATCATTTTAATCTCTATGCGCCGGAGCCGATTCCGTATGCGCAAGAGCGCTATACCAAAGAGACGGCGCGGCTATACCATGTGCTCGATGTGGGATTGGAAGGGCGTGACTTTTTAGCAGGGAGTTATTCTGTCGCGGATATGGCCTGCTACCCCTGGATCGTCCCCCATACAAATCAACAGCAAAACTTGGATGATTTTCCAAACGTGAAGGCATGGTTTACTCGGATCGGATCTCGACCCGCAACGGTGAAGGCTTATGCTGTCGGTGAAGGAATGCGACCCAGTCGTCCCCCGACGGATGAAGAACGGCAGAACATGTTTGGTGAGAAACAAAAAAGGCGTTAGCGTATCTCCTGCGTTGAGACGCAGGGAGATCGGCATGACGCGTATTTTGATAGGGATGATTTGGGTGGTCAGTCGCCTAGCTCTCGCTGAAGGGGCTCTCGAACGAGGCGAGTACGGCCCTTTGGATCGAGCGCCTGGCACAGCCCTCTATGATTGGCCCGTCGAAGTAGCCCCTGGTGTGTTTAGTGCAATTGGTGCAACACAGCCAGGGACCTATGAGAATGCAGGTCATAACAATAATCTCTCCTTTATTATCGGAGCGGAGTCGGTAGCGGTTGTGAATGGCGGTGCAACCAATGCACTTGCCCGCGCTTTGCACGCTGAGATTCAAAGACACACCGATCGTCCAGTTCGCTATGTCTTCAGTGAAAACGGACAAAGCCACGCCGTACTTGGCAATCATTATTGGAAGAGTCAGGGCGCGACCGTCATTGGTCATGTCGATGCGCAGCATGAGATTGAAGTTCGTGGATTCGAGATGCTTGATAGCATGCGTCGATATAATGCCGAACTTGCTGAGGATACCGATGTAGTGTCCTTTGATGTGACGTTTACTG
>ERZ887849.1243-NODE-1243-length-24662-cov-18.524526_pt1 | contig 24662 bp, 25 predicted proteins | sample MGYA00521267_ERZ887849 | MGnify/ENA primary metagenome ERZ887849 (study PRJEB32303, sample SAMEA104408601) | aquatic metagenome | biome: Brackish water; feature: Pelagic; material: water | place: Baltic Sea | collected 2014-06-06T16:11:00 | depth 2,863 m ... | reverse complement strand
GAGTTCAAGCAGGTCGAGCTGACCGAGAGGGCAAGCGCGCTGCTTGAGGCCCTAGATACCCGTGTCGTGATCGCCGATGGTGCGATGGGCACCATGTTGCAAGATCGCAAGCCAACTCTTGAGGATTTTGAAGGGCACGAAGGTTGCAACGAGGTCTTGAACGCAACCAGACCTGACATAGTCCTCGATGTTCACAACGCCTACTTCGAAACTGGCATTGATTGTGTGGAGACAAACACCTTCGGTGCTAACTGGTCAAATCTTTCCGACTACGGCATCGACGACCGCATCGAGGAGCTAGCGGAGGCCGGTGCGAGGCTCGCTAGGCAGTCCGCCGATGGATTTACAGCTAAGGACTCAAAGCCCCGCTGGGTTTTGGGTTCGATGGGACCGGGAACAAAGCTTCCCTCTCTTGGCCACACCACCTATGACTTTCTAAAAGAGACCTTTGCCCGCCAGGCCAAAGGTCTGATCGCGGGAGGCAGCGATGCCTTCATGGTCGAGACCAGCCAAGACCTGCTTCAAACCAAGGCTGCAATCAATGGCTGCAAGCAGGCCATTGTTGAGAGCGGCATTAGGTTGCCAATCTTTGTTGAGGTAACAGTCGAGACCACGGGAACCATGCTCATGGGCAGCGAAATAGGGGCCGCCCTGACTGCCCTTGAGCCCCTTGGTATTGACATGATCGGGCTAAATTGCGCGACGGGTCCCGCCGAGATGAGTGAGCATCTGAGGCAGCTGAGCAAGCACTCCCAGATTCCAGTAATGGTTATGCCTAATGCTGGTCTGCCTATCCTGCAGGGAGATGGCGCTGTCTACCCGCTAACACCGAGTGAGCTGGCAACCGCCCACGAGCAGTTCATCAAGGAGTTTGGACTCTCCCTTGTTGGTGGCTGCTGCGGCACCACTCCCGAGCACCTAAAAGCGGTGGTTGAGCGAGTCGGTGGAGTGAAGACTCTTGAGCGCAAGGTTGCCATCGAGCCCGGGGTTTCCTCGCTCTACCAACACGTTGCACTCGACCAGGACAACACCTATTTGGCAATCGGTGAGCGCACCAATGCCAATGGCTCTAAGGCCTTCCGAGAGGCAATGCTCGAGGAGCGCTGGGACGACTGCGTGGAGATCGCAAAGCGCCAGGTTCGCGATGGGGCTCACCTTCTGGACGTGAGCGTTGACTATGTCGGTCGCGATGGCGTAAGGGACATGCAGGAGATTGTCTCCCGCTTTGCCTCGGCATCGACCCTGCCACTAGTGATCGACTCGACCGAACCGGAAGTTATGAAGGCTGGACTTGAGCTCATCGGTGGCAGACCGGTGATCAACTCGGTCAACTTTGAAGATGGCGACGGACCAAACTCGCGTTTTCAGAGGTCGATGCCTCTGGTGAAGGAGCACGGTGCCGCGGTCATCGCTCTCACCATCGACGAGCAGGGCCAGGCAAGAACCAAAGAGGACAAGGTCCGCATTGCGTCAAGACTCATCGACACCCTGGTCCAGGACTGGGGCATGCGGGTCAGTGACATCATCATGGACTGCCTCACCTTCCCAATCGCTACCGGCCAGGAGGAAACCAGACGTGACGCGATCGAGACCATTGAGGCTATCCGCGAAGTCAACAGGCTCTACCCCGGAGTTCACACCACCCTCGGAGTCTCCAATGTCTCCTTTGGACTAAACCCGGTCTCGCGCTCGGTGCTTAACTCAGTGTTCTTGCACGAGGCCTACGAGGCCGGACTCGACACCGCGATCATCGATGCGGCAAAGATTGTGCCACTGGCATCTATCCCCGAGGACCAGATGAAGGTTGCTCTGGATCTGGTCTATGACCGCAGAGAGTATGACGATGCGGGAAACATCACTTATGACCCGCTGCAGACCATGCTCGAGCTTTTCGCCGGTGTCAACAGCTCTGCCCTCAAAGATGCCAGGGCTGCCGAGCTGGCTGCACTCGGCGTCACTGAGCGCCTTGAGCGCAGAATCATTGACGGAGAGGCCAAGGGTCTCGAGCAGGATCTCGATCAGGCCAGGGAAGATGGCGTAAAGCCTCTAGATATCATCAACAACCACCTGCTCGAGGGCATGAAGATAGTTGGAGAGCGCTTCGGTAAAGGCGAGATGCAGCTTCCCTTCGTGCTGCAGTCTGCCGAGGTAATGAAGAGCGCCGTCGCGCTCTTAGAGCCCCACATGGAAAAGACTGATGAGGGTGGCAAGGGAACTATTGTCCTTGCAACAGTTCGAGGCGATGTCCACGACATCGGCAAGAACCTGGTCGATATCATCCTGACCAACAACGGCTACAACGTCATCAACGTGGGTATTAAGCAGCCAATCAACGACATCATCGCTGCCGCAGAACAGCACAATGCCGACGTCATCGGCATGAGCGGTCTGCTTGTGAAGTCCACGCTTGTAATGAAAGAAAACCTCGAAGAGCTGGCATCGAGAGGCTTTGGCACGAAGTGGCCAGTCATTCTCGGTGGTGCTGCGCTGACCAGAGCCTTTGTCGAGGATGACCTGGCCAGTCAGTTCGAGGGCGTGGTCAGATACGCCAAAGATGCCTTTGAGGGACTTGATTTGATGGAACCTCTTGTGAAGATTGCCCGAGGTGCAGATCCTGAGAGCGTAGGACTACCACCACTAAAGAAGCGCATCCACGCTAAGACTCAGCTAACCCTTACCGAGGAAGCGGACCTCCCGGCTCGCTCCGATGTTGCAAGCGACAACGGCGTCCCAACTCCTCCCTTCTGGGGCACAAGACTTGTAAAAGGCATCAAGCTCGCCGACTATGCGGACTTTTTGGATGAACGCGCGACCTTCATGGGGCAGTGGGGTCTCAAGCCCTCAAGAAACGATGGCCCAGGCTACGAAGAACTTGTCGAGACCGAGGGTCGACCAAGGCTGCGCTACTGGCTAGACCGAATTCTGGCCGAGGGCATGTTTGACGCAAAGGTTGCCTATGGCTACTTCCCCGTCTACTCAATTGGCAACGAGGTCGTTGTCCTAGGTCACGGTGACGACCCCGAGGGACTTCTAGGAACCAAAGGCCTGCTAGCCCCGGATGGTGGCGCAGGTGTTCTGGGCCAGGAGCGGCTGCGCTTTAGCTTCCCGCGCCAGAGAAGAGATCGGCACCTTTGCCTAGCGGACTTTGTGAAGAGCCAGGAATCAGGGTTGATTGACGTGATGCCAATTCAGCTGGTCACAGTTGGCTCGAATGTGGACAACTTCACTCAGAAGCTATTCGCCGAAAATGCCTATCGCGAATACATGGAGCTCAATGGCCTAGCAATGCAGCTAACCGAGGCGCTAGCCGAGTACTGGCACAGCCGCATCCGTGCGGAGCTCGGATTTGACTCTGAGGACCCGACTGAGCTTGCCGGCTACTTCGACCTAAAGTATCGAGGTGCGAGGTTCTCGCTCGGCTATCCAGCCTGCCCAGAGATGGAAGACCGCAAGAAGGTCGTCGAGCTACTTAAGCCCGAGCGACTCGGAATCGAACTCAGCGAGGAGCTCCAGCTCCACCCCGAGCAGTCCACAGACGCCTTTGTCTTCCACCACCCAGAGGCTAAGTACTTCTCCGTCTAGAGCTTGGCTCGCTCCAGAGTCCTAATTAGCGGCCGACCAAAGACCACAAGCCCGATAGCAACGCTTAGCGCCCGCACGGTGTCCCAGGTGAGGGTTGAGCTGAGCAGGCTATAGGTGAGGAAGCTGAGGAGGTTATCTCCAAGGGCGGCCCCTGGGACATAGGAGATGGATGTCGTCGGACCAACGGCAAAGGGCCAGAACCAGAGGTTCATAATCAGGCCGAACAGGTAGCTAGCTGCAACTCCGTAGGCAGCGAGAGCTGGAATGCGCCAGCTAGCAAGCTTGCGGCCAACAATCCCCGCTCCCGCACCAACCCAGGCTGTTGCAAAGATCTGGAATGCGGTCCAGGGACCAAAGCCGCCGAAGAAGATGGACGACACCAAAATTGTTAGGGCCCCGAGTAGAAAACCGAACCTAACGCCAAGGGCTGCGCCTCCAATAATCACAACCAGAAATACCAGTTCAAAGCCTCCGGTGCCCCCGGTTGCAACTCTCAATGCAGCCCCCAGGGCAGCCAGCAACCCAAGCAGGGCAAGCTGTTTAGGGCCAACCAGTTCGCCGTCAAAGACAACGAATGTTGCAGCGGCAATAACGATTGCTGCGACAACCGCAAGGGAGCCAGCTAGTGACTCCTCGATACCGGTGGCATCAAACCAGAGCGGCCAGAAAAATACTGCGAGCGCCGACAGGGAAAGCAGCGTCAACACAATTGCGCGAATCCGGTTCATGCCCTCACCTCAGTTAGCTCTCTAAGTTCGCAAGCCGAGATCTCAAAGACTCGGCCTGAAAGTCTTTTGGCAAAGTCAAGGTCGTGGGTTGCAATAACCACTGCACAGCCTGTCTCCTGGACGCAGCGAATGGTTTCAGCCATAAGCTCCCTAGATATCGGGTCCAGCCCCTGCACCGGCTCGTCTAGAAGCAGCAGCTGGGGCTTATGACTGAGCTGCATTGCAACGCTGAGGGCCAACTGGGTACCCACTGAAAGATCTAGCGGGTGGGTTTCAAGATCTGGCAAGTTACCGAGAATGCTCTCGAGGGTAATGGCGGTCAGTCCACTTCTCACACCTGCCACCTTGTCCGCTCTGGCCAGTTCGCCTCCAAGCGAGTCGCTCACAAAGAACTGCGAGGGTCGGTCGGGCACCAGTGCAACCATTTTCGGCTTAGGCCCCACCACCTCAATGCCATGAACGAGAAGTTCGCCTGGTCCTGGCTCAGCTATCCGCCTAAGCAAGGTCGACTTACCCGAGCCATTAGAACCTGTAATCGCCACGCAATCTGCCTGGTTTAGCGAAAGCGATACATCGCGGATTAGTTCCGCCTCGGCTTCAACGCTCGAAATCCAAAGCTTGGCCGCCTGCTCTCTGCCGACAACCACCTTGCGAAGCGCAGGCTGCTTGGTCACCCTAGGCTCAGGCTCCCCAAGGGCACCGCCCGAAATCTCCAGCCTTGTTGCACCTATAACCCCAAGCAGCTCAGGTCTATGGTCGGCGATTATCACGGTGGTGCCTGAGGAAGACAGTTCAAGAACGAGCGCAGATAGCTCTGCTATGCCAGCGGCATCCAGAGCCGCCGAAGGCTCATCTATTAGCAATAGTGCAGGCTTTCGCGAAACTGCACGGGCAATTGCTACGCGATATGCCTCACCGTGAGAGAGGGAGTGTGAGGGCTTTTGAGTAAGGGTTGCAATCCCCATGACGTTGCCAGCAAGACCTTTGGCTCCCAGCTCCTGAGCTACAGTCTCGGCGATAAAGCTTTGCTGGGGCAGCTGCGGAACCATCGCCACATAACTAGATGCGGCTAGTGAATCGATGCGCATCTCACCCAGTGAAATGCTTCCCAAACTTTTTCTGCCGTGGTGTTCCCAAAGCTCACCTGAGAGAGCCTGAAGGAAAGTTGACTTTCCTGACCCAGTCTCGCCACTGAGCAGAACAATTTCTCCAGGGGCAACTTCACAAGAGATGGGCCCTAGCCCTGGAAGTGCAAAGCCGCTAACCCGCAACGTTGCATTCTCAAGGTTCCTGGGGCTGGCCTTGGCCAGCTCGAGACCGACGGCAGTTGCCCGCTGCACCATGCGCTCGAGAATTGGAACGAGCACCGATAGCCGCTTTTCACCTCGCATCTTGCGAGCCCAGTTCGCCTCTTTGGCCGCAGCCAACACGCCAGGAAGTGCAGCGAGTGAGATTGAAAGTGCGGTTAGGAGGTTTCGAAGCGGCTTGACCTTGCCCGCGGCCATTTGCAACTTAGCCGGCGTTATGAAGGCCGAGATAAACCCAAAGACCAAGATCGAGAGGGCAAATGGCAGGGCAAGCTCTACGTTTCTCAAGATGCCATCGGCGCTCACCTCTCCAAAGAGGGTGATGTGCCGAAAGGGCCCGCCAAGCGAAACTTCAGGAAGGGTCAGCAGCACCTGGTTGCCAGCAAGGCCTGCGAAGAAGAATGCGTAGACCAGTCTCAGAGCGATAAAGCCGGTTGCGAGAAGTGCCGCCAGCCTGATTCGCCCGAGAGCCCCAGTCACTATGGAGTGGGCGCCTGACCGCCGATGGAAAACGCCAAACCAACTGATTGCCCCTTGGTCAGCTGCAGAGAGGAGATGCCCTCCATTGCGTAACCCCACTCGGCCTGCGGTGACTCTTTGACCCATAGTCCCCAGTAGGCAAAGGCAGCTGGCATCTCTTCACAGGTCTCCAGGTAGGGCTCTTCGCCCTCAACCAGTAGCTCGCTGTCTTTGGAGGGGACGTTATTCACTCTGCAGACCACGGCATCGCCAAATGCCTTTGTGCCCTCGACGCTGATGCCGGCCGAAGCTAAGACGTTCTTGGCAGTCTCGCTGTTGCCATTGATCACGACGCAACGCTCTAGGTTCTCTGCCTCCCCGGAGAAATTGATGACAACGGCAACGCCATCGCAGCTGCCGTCACTTGCAAACTCTGTGGTGTTGGAACAGCCGGTAAGGGCAAGTACTGCCGCAAATAGCAGGGCATAGCTAGATTTCAAGTTTTCTCCTGGGACTGAATGGATATTGTAATCGCGAAATAAGGAAGATGCTCTGTGGGTTGTTAGCGCAATGGAACTAACAGGTAAGAAGTTTTTGGTGGTTGGCGCATCTGGAGTCTTGGGTGCCGAGCTCACCAGACAACTCCAGGAAAAAGGTGCCACCGTCCTTGGCACCGCAAAGGTGAATGACACCGCAGGCAATATCCCATCCAAGGTGGAGATTCGACTGCTGCTGGACTTTGAAAACCCGGAGAGCGTGAAGACTCTCACCGACTACCTTCTTGCCTCCTCAGAAATCGACGGAATTATCAACGCTTCAGGTCTAGTGGCCTTTGGAGAGGCCTCAGCTCTGGACAGCGAGACAATCGGAAGGCTGATGGCTGTAAATGCCGCCGGGCCCATGCAGTTGTTCTCAGCGCTGCAGCCACTTCTTGCAAAGAAAGATGAGAGCGTGGTGGTGAACCTAACGGGAGTGGTTGCCGAGACTCCACTTCCTGGCATAGCCGCCTACTCGGCCAGCAAGTGCGCGATAGATGGCTTCCTAACGGGCGTCACTAGGGAGTGGCGCAGGGCTGGAACAAGGGTTGTATCTGCACGTCCTGGCCACACCGAAACCGGTCTTGCGGGCCGAGCAATTGCTGGAGAAGCACCTAACTTCCCGCAAGGAATGACTGCCGAGCACGTAGCGGCAAGAATTGTCCAGGCAATCGAATCAGATGAAAAAGAGTTGCCTGCTAGCGCATTCTGATCGCGAAGGAAAACTCTCTAGCCTGCCCAGGCTCCAATAGGTGCTCAGAAATCTCATTCTGAAAAGCATTCGCAGGCGCGCTCATCGGTTCAATCGCAATCATCGATTCACCATGGTCAGGCCCTGGGCGATAGAACATGAAGTGATCTAAGTTTTTCTCTAGCTCTATTTCGAGTTCGAACTTCGCGGTCTTGAAAGTCACCTCACTGGCACCGAGGTAGCAGGTGTCGATCTCTCCCCCGGTGTAGCTCAGTCCGTCAACTGGGGCTTTGGCTATTGGCAACATTCTGGAATCGGTGTGAATAACGTGCGTAAACGCACCAACGAGCTCAAAGGGCTCTGGTGCAAGAAAGTAGGGGTGGAAGCCAATTGCAAACGGAGCTGCCATCTCGCCTCGGTTGGTTGCAGTGGCGCCTACTTTGAACCCTCCAGCAATTAGTTCGTAACTAACAGCAAGGTGGATGCTGAAGGGATACCCCGAATCAGCACCGAATTCATAACTGAGCACCACCTCGGTGTCGCTAGCACTCACCACTTCAAAATCGCGGTCATAGACCAGTCCGTGATTGGCGTTATTGGAGTCATCTAATTTGCCAGCGACAAACTCCTTGTCGCCAAGCTGGTAACGGCCACCGTCTAGCCTGTTTGGCCAGGGCGCAAGGATGGAGCCAAAGAAGATCTGGCCTGGGTTGTGGGCGGCATTTGGATCAATTAGGTCGACACCATCAACCGTCAGGGCCTCGAGTGCGGCACCTGTTTTAGAAATAAGTGCCATACTGGTACCACTCTCGGTAGCCCGAGACATACTCAGTTGCTTTTCAGGGTCGCTTTGGCGCACCCAACAATGTTAGTGAGAACGAGTAGGTAGGCACCTGAGTTGAAACCAAGAATTGATGCCAAGCTCTTTGACGGGCGGGACATCTTCTTTTTCGATGATGCCGGCTCTAGCCTGCCCTCCACCCGCAACCAGGACAATCGAGAAAAGGCTGAGCGGCCACAAACAGCCCAGCTTCGCTTTGATCCGCTAAGCAGCGAGTGGATAACCGTCGCCTCTCACAGGCAATCCAGGGCCTTTTTGCCTCCGGCCCACGTCTGTCCGCTCTGCCCAACCTCAAAAGACAACCTAAGTGAGCTCCCCGACCTGTTCGACGTGGCTGTCTTTGAAAACAAGGGGCCTGCCTTTGGGCCCGGTGTCGGCGAAATCGACCAGCCAAATGGCCAGCGCTTTGGCTTTGCGACCAATTCATTTGGCCGCTGCGAGGTAGTGGTCTTCTCCCCCGAGCACGAGGGCAGCCTGGGTGCGATGCCAGTGGAGAGAATCCGAACTGTCATCAGCGCCTGGATGAACCGAACCGCGGAGCTTCAAGAGATCGATGGCGTCATGCAGGTGTTCCCATTCGAGAACCGCGGAGAAGAGATTGGCGTGACGCTGCACCACCCTCACGGTCAGATCTACGCCTACCCATTTGTCACACCGGTGACTAAGAAACTCTTGGCCAGCGTAGATAACTACTCGGGAGACTTCTTCGCAGACCTCCACGCTTTCGAGCACGGCAGCGAGAGAGTAATTATCGACAGCGAGAACTTCACCGCTTTTGTTCCCTATGCAGCTAGGTGGCCAGTCGAGCTCCACCTAATGCCAAAGCGAGCAATCACCGACCTGTCTCAGCTTCGCCCTTCCGAAGCAGACGAGCTTGCCGATGTCTATAAGAGAATCCTGAGCGGGCTGGACAAGCTTTACGCAGGACCGACACCCTATATTTCCGCCTGGCACCAGGCCCCAATGATTGAAAACCGTGAGCGCATCCGCCTAATGCTGCAGATTACCTCCCCTAGAAGGGCAGAGGATAAGCTGAAGTACCTTGCCGGTTCCGAAAGCGCCATGGGTGCTTTTGTGGGAGACCTAGCTCCTGAGGACACGGCGAACAGGTTGCGTGAGGTTATTTCTTGAGTCTTGAGAAAGCAAAAAGCGGGTTTCTAGAAGCTTTCGGCACTGAGCCCGCTGGCGTCTGGTCCGCTCCGGGCAGGGCCAACCTGATTGGTGAGCACACCGACTACAACAACGGTTTTGTCTTTCCCTTTGGGATCGACCGCAGAACATTTGTGGCCCTTTCACCCCGCAAGGACATGCTCTGCAGAATCTCCTCAGCACTTGATGCCAAGACACACGAATACGAGATCTCGAAAAAGATGCCCAAGAATCTCGATTGGGCCCTCTATCCCCTAGGCGTAGCGTGGGTGATGCGAGAGAGCGCCAAGAGCGGCTTCGATGCCTACATCGTCTCCGATGTGCCGGTTGGCGCAGGGCTCTCGTCCTCAGCCGCCATCGAATGCTCAGTTGCCACCGCACTCAACGAGATTTGGTCAGCAGGAAAGTCAAGACAAGAGCTTGCCCTAATTGGACAGCAGGCCGAGAACGAGGTGGTGGGCGCTCCGACCGGCATCATGGACCAGACCGCCTCAATGCTTGCTCAAAAGGATGCCGCGGTCATGATTGACTGCCAAAGCCTAGAGACAGAGCTGGTCCCAATGGGGCTCTCGAGCCAAGGTTTGGTGGTTGCCGTCATAGACACTCGTGTGGCACATCGCCACTCAGACGGAGGCTACCGATCGCGCAGAGACGCCTGCGAAAAAGGCGCGAAGAAGATGGGCGTCTCATCTCTTCGAGAGCTGGGCGAGGCTGACCTTCCACAAATGGAAGAAAAGCTTGACGATGTCACCTATCGCCGCTGCAAGCACGTGGTGACGGAAAATCGCCGGGTGCTGGATGCTGTTGAGTCCCTAAAAAAAGGTGACCTTGCAAGGCTCGGAGAGCTTTTGCTCCAGTCCCACGCCTCGATGCGCGATGATTTCGAAATCTCAGTGGTGGAGCTGGACACAGCTGTCGAGCTAGCCATGGAGGTTGGTGCGGTTGGCGCCAGGATGACCGGTGGCGGCTTCGGTGGTGCTGCCATTGCGATTATTGACGAGAGCAAGATGGAGCTTCTCAGGGAGCACTGCAAGGCCATCTTCGCCAAGAAGGGCTTCGCCGAGCCAAACGTTTTCTCTGCTGCGCCAAGTGAGGGTTCAAGAAAAGACGCCTAGGGCGTAGCCAGCACCGCTACCCCGGCATCGGCCATGTCATCAATCGCTGCCTCGGTGCTTTCGGCAGCAACGCCTGCAGTGAGAGACGTGATTACCCTCACGGCCAAGCCATTTGTCACGGCATCTATAGATGAGGCTCTGACGCAGTAGTCGGTTGCAATACCAACGACGTCAACCTCGTCGATTTCAAGACGCTTTAGTAAATCTGGCAGAGCCTCGCCCTGGTCGGTTGTGCCCTCGAATATCGAGTAGCCGTGAGCACCCTGACCCTTCTTGATATGGATATCGATGATCGATGTGTCGAGGTTTGGGTGGTACTCAGCGCCCTCCTCACCCGCGAGGCAGTGAAGCGGCCAGGTGCCCACAAAGTCAGGCTGTTCTCCCTCTGGAGGGAAGTGCCCACCGTTCAGATCTTGTGGGGTGTGCCAATCTCTCGAGGCAATCACGAAGTCGTAGCGGTTGGGTTTTTCGTTCACAAAGCTTGTTATTTTGCTCGCAACCGCTGCACCGCCCTGGCATGCCAGAGCCCCGCCCTCACAAAAGTCGTTTTGGACATCGATGATAAAAAGTGCGCTTGCCATACCTACCTGTTTACCAGAGCCTTGCCGCAGTTATAAAAACCCATTACCAAAGCATCCATGGCTTCGCGGTGTTTGATTTGGACATCCCCGAGGTTATAGACAGTGAAGATCAGCTTGTTCTCGCTGTCTGGTTCTAGGAAACCGGCGAGTGAATAGCCGGTGCGAATCCAACCAGTCTTGGCCGCCACCTTGCCAACAGCATCCTCAAAGCGGTAGCTGAGCGAGCCCGGTGTCCCGGCAACCGGCATTCCCTGGCGAATGAGCTCAAAGTCCCCATAGCCCTGATCTATTAGCTTGAGAAGTTCATTCACGGTCTCCGGGGCAATCTGGTTGTAGCGCGAAAGACCGGAACCGTCCTCGACAACCAGCCCGCTGAGGTCCAGGCCGGTATCGCGCAAAGCCCTTTGGTAGGCCTGGGTCAATGAGCTGAACGAGCCATTGAGACCGACATCGAGTGACACCAATCTCGAGATCGCCTCCGCCAGGCTGTTGTCGCTTACCACGAGCATGTATTCGATCCAGGTCGACAGCCTTGCCGAGCGAACACTTGCAATCTCCACGGCATCTGGTGGGGCAATACCCTTGACAACCATTGACTCGCTAGCACTCTCCCCGAGCGCTTCCCTGAACCACTCGCCGGCTCTCGTTACTGGATCGGTTGACCTTGGAGAGTCTTTTGCCTGGGGATTATCGCGATCGCCATCAACCTGCAGCGCGGAGACCGGCGACATGTAGCCATTGGTCAGTCCTCGCTGATCCCAAACGCTCTGGTATTCACCATCGGCGGAGCCATAGATGGTGCTGTCTAAGACAATCTGGCTAAAGGTTTGGGCGCTGTTCCAGCGAGAGATTTGGTTTGCAAGGTCGACAAGGTCTGGTGCGTCGTCATAGACCGAATCGATTCCGATGCCAGTCCTAGAGAGGGTTATGTCTCCCGCACCCACCAAGTAGATGATGCTTGGGTCTTGGCTGTCTGCGTAGACGCGGGTGGTGACCCGATAATTTGGCCCCAGGGTCTCTAGCGCAGCTGCCGCGGTGAAGAGCTTCATGATTGAGGCCGAGCGGGCCGGGGTGGCGCTTCCCCGGTCAAAGAGGACCTCACCGGTTTCAGCGTTTATTACCTGAGCCTGCAAATCAAGAATGTCCTCGGCATCCTCTAACTCACTAACGGAGCACTGCACAACCTCGGGCTCAGGCTCCTCGGTGGCCTCCTCGGTTGGGTTCGGCTGAGCCTCAAGTGTTGCCTCGGGCTGTGAAGTCTGAGTCTCGGATGCGACAGGAGATGGGCTTGCATCCAAGGACCAGGGACCGTTGAAAAGTGCGAGCAGGATTACGAGGCCCGCGGCCAGGCCGCTACTGACCCCAATGAAGATATGTTTCATCTCACCTGCCTAGACTTTCAACAATGAAGCATAAACTCTGGGCCTTAGCTATTGCCCTGCTCATGGCCTTTCCGCTACCAGCGAAGGCCCACGATCAGCTCGTAGACCAGTCCCCCGGCGAAGGTGAAACGGTTATCGCAGGTGTTGTCGAGCTCACCCTAACCTTCAACAATGAGCTTCTAGAGATTGAGTCCGGCAATGAGATTGTCGTGACCGGACCAAGCGGTGAGGTTGTTTATGCGGGGTGCCTTCCAACACTGGGGCGGGATGGGCGTATCTCTCTAGATCTAGATGCAGCAGGAGACTATGGGGTCTCTTGGAGGGTAGTTTCGCAGGATGGCCACCCAATTTCAGACTCCTTTGAGTTCTCGTTAGTCAATGAGACAGGCTATGTTTCCGACCCTGATTTTGGCTATCCGGCATGTGCGGGTGAGGTCGAACTTGAAACCCAGGAGCAGCCTGAAATTGGCTACTGGCTCCTCTGGCTATCGCTTGGACTTGTTGCTGCCGGAGTCTTTTTCTTCCTTAGGCCGAAGAACAAACCATAGGTAGCCAAGGGCGGTCAAAACCAGCCCCCCTAAGACGCTCTCGAGCCCAAGAGAGAATCTGCCTCCGGCTGGAGCCGCTAGAAGGCTGTAGAAAACATTCAGCGCCGTTGCGTTCATGAGACCCGCAACAACAGAAAGCATCGCAAGGCGTCCAACCCACCACTTCTCGCTCAACACCTTCGCCGAGGACCAAATGATTAGGACGGTGAGTGCCATTCCAACCACCACCTGAGCAACCATCAGCTCAAACTGAGGGTGGTAGAGGTAGCTGAGGGTGGCAACTATGGCAAAGGCCAGGGGCCAAAATGGTGATTTCATTTCTTCATCTTTCTTGCGCTCCCACGAACTTCCAAGTACCGCGCGACATACTCGTCAACCGTAACCTGCCCCAGTGCTCTCTGGATCACATCGAGGGGAGCCGAATCAAGATTCTTGAACCTAATGCATGCCTTGCCCACGTTGAGATTTTTTCCGCTAGCTTTCCAGTCACTTTCGAATTTCTCTCTTGCCTCGTCAAAAGCGTAGATAGACATCAGGTATAGCGAGATGTACTGCTTCTGGGAAGCGATGGCGGCGTACAAGAGAGGTTGGTTGTTGTAGGTCTTCTCGACGACCGAAAAGGGCACCTGATATGCAATCATCCCCCAATTCATTGCCTCCTCCAAGCCCGGCGGAAGGTGTTCGAGGCAGAGCTGTCTGAGTTTGGTGACGTCCCTCGCGCGTTGCGGCTCGAGCTGCTCTAGATAATGCTCGACGCTTACGGCGCTCGAAGAAACCACTAAGCCAGCTTGCAGAACTCGTTAAGTGGATCGACCTGACCGGCAACGACAATCTGGTTGCCCTCATGAAGAACCGTCTCCGGGAAGGCTGGGGTGTACTTGCCATCGCCTGTCGTTACGGCAACGACCGTGACGCCGTAGGTGGAGCGAATCTTTAGCTCGGCCAGGGTCTTGCCAGCAAAACTTGCGGGAACCTCACTCTTGACCATTACAAAGTCATTATCGATCGGCACATAGTCAAGGGTCTCGCCAGAAACCATGTGGGCGACTCGCTTGCCCATCTCATACTCAGGGAAGATCACGTGGTGGCAGCCCAGCTGATCCAGGATCAGCCCGTGCGAGGTCGAGTTGGCCTTGGCCCAGACATTTGGAACCCCGAGCTGCAGCAGCAGCGCGGTGGTCAAGATGCTGGCCTCGAGGTCAGCGCCAATGGCCACTACCGCAGAGTCAAACTCACTGATTCCAAGCTCTTTGAGAGTTGCCTCATCAGTCGTGTCGGCTCTAACCGTGTGGGTGAGCTCCTGAGACATGTTTTGGACGATGCGCTCATCGGTATCCACTCCCAGCACCTCGTGCCCGGTCTTCATTAGCTCCCGAGCCAGTGATGATCCGAATCGACCCAAACCAATGACGATCACATTGGAGTGAATGATGCGCTTCTTTGTCTTTTCCTTAGCCAATTAGGGGCCTTTCCTTCGGTAATTCATAGTGCCTTCTTGTGACCCTGAGGGCAAGCGCAGAAGCGATCACCACAGGGCCCAAGCGGCCAACGAACATCAGTATTGCGAGCCAGACTTTGGCAAAGTCTGGAAGATCTGGAGTTATGCCGGTGGATAAGCCAACTGTGGCAGCGGCAGAAATCACATCGAATAGCAGCTCATCAAGGGTGAAGTCGGTGGTGGCCGCAAGGAGGATAGTGCTGAAGATAATGAGCATTGCGTAGAGCGATACCAGGGTTAGGGCCTGTCGCTGAATCGACCGTGGCAGCCTGCGGTTTCCAACGTTTACCGCAGTCTCACCGCGAACCTCGGTGTAGATGATGAAGAAGAGGATGGCGATTGTCGTCACCTTGATGCCTCCGGCGGTGGAGGCGCTGCCGCCTCCAATAAACATCATGAAATCAAGACCCAACCAGGTTGCAGGGTCCATCTGGCCAACATCGACGCTACTTAGCCCACCTGATCGAGGCATTGCCGACATGAAAGCGGCATTCCAAAGCTTCTCAAGAACGTTTAGGCCACCGAGAGTCTTGGGGTTGTTCCACTCCATCACGCCGATAAACATCGACCCGAGGGTAAGGAGCACGATAGTCGCGGCCAGGGTGACCCTGGTGTGGAGTGAGAACCTCCGAGGCTTACCGCTCCGTTGCTTGTTGAGCCCCCATATGCGCTCGTGAAGCTCAATCAAAACCGGGAAACCAAGGCCACCGACGATTACCGCAATGGCAATCGGAGCAATCACGAAGAGGTCTTGGGAGAAAGTGGCCATGCTGTCCGAGTAGAGCGAAAAACCGCCGTTATTGAACGCGGAAATCGCGTGGAACAGTCCGTTCCAGATGGCTTCCCCCATCGACTCGTCATAGGTGATGCGCAACCTAGCGATTAGGTAGATGGCAAGGGCAATCTCAAAGCCAAAATAGACAAGCAGAATCGTCCTGAGCAGCGCGGGCACGTTGTCAATGCCGATGATCTTCGCCTCAGAGAGGGTGTTCAATCTGTCGCGGAGCGAGATTCGGCCTGAAATAAGAAGTCCCACCAAAGTTGCAAACGAGACAATTCCGAGCCCACCGAGCTGAATCAGGAAAAGAATTACGACCTGGCCAAAGCCCGACCAGTGGGTGCCGGTGTCAACAACCGTGAGACCGGTGATGCAGACGGCAGAGACCGCTGTAAAAAATGCTGTAACGAAGTCTGTTGAGTACCCTTGCGCGGTGGAAAAGGGGAAGAGCAGGAAGATGGTGCCAACGATCACCGCTGCACCGAATGCCATGACCACTATCTGGGTCGGGTGCAGGGTCTTTTTGCGACCAGGTTGGCTCACTGTTTCAGACTACGCCTCCACTGCCCATAAATTGGGCAACCTCTCTACGCTACACCCGAGTTAGGCTTGTAAACAATGGATGCAAGGCTCTTTATCTTTGACGGCGACTGCGCTTTCTGCTCATCCGCGGCCAGAGTCTTTCGCAAGATGATCAAGGACCAGGTTCCAATTCGCCCCTACCAAAAGTTAGATCTTGCCTCACTGGGCCTAAGCGAGGAGCTCACCTCTCGGGCTGTCTACTACGTTCGCGATGGCAAGTATTTTGTGGCGGCTGAGGCCATTGCTCAATTATTTATCGACTCCAAGACTTTCTGGAGCGTTGCCGGTTATCTACTTAGGGTTCCCGGCATCAATCACCTAGCAGAGCGCGTCTACTACTGGATTGCAAAAAACCGCCACAGATTGCCCGGCGGCACTCCAGAGTGCTCGATGTAATTCGAGTTCGAGGCTAAAACTGCCCCGGCAAATCACTAGAGTTGTGCCTAGTTTTTGTAAACGATTACATACAGTGAGGTATTGGCTTTGGCTGGCGCAAGCATTCTCGTTTATGCCGAGAGAATCGGTGGCTCACTGAGCCACATCGAAAAGCTTTTATCCCATGAACTCTCGGACTTTTCTGGCATTCACGTGCTGCCCTTTTTTCACCCGTTTGACGGGGATGATGCCGGCTTCGACCCGATAGATCACACCATCGTCGACCCTCGTCTTGGCAGCTGGGAAGACTTCCGAAGGATCTCTAAAACCCACGAGCTAACCGCAGATCTAATCATTAATCACGCCTCAAACCTCAGCCCTGAGTTTCTTGACTGGCAGGAAAAGGGCGACGCTAGCGAGTTTGCTGGGATGTTCCTGACCTTCGACAAGGTCTTTCCAACTGGCGGAACCGAAGAAACAATAACCAGCTTCTATCGTCCAAGACCGGGTCTCCCCTTCACCGCCTACAACGTTGCCGGCACCAGAAGACTGGTCTGGACAAGCTTTATGCCCTCTCAGGTAGACATCGATGTGCGTCACCCCGCTGGCGAGGCCTACATCGACAGAGTGCTAGACGCCCTCGAGTCGGGAGGCGTCAAGGTTGTAAGGCTCGACGCCGTCGGCTACGCAATTAAAACCCCGGGCACTGATTCATTCATGACCAAAGAGACTCTGGAATACGTTTCAGAGCTGAGCAAAAAAATCCAGGCCAGGGGCATGAGGGTGCTGGTTGAGGTGCATGCCCACTACACCCAGCAGCTAGAGATAGCGCCCCTTGTGGATCTGATATACGACTTCCAGACGGCACCGCTGCTTTTGCACTCAATCTTCACCTCTAACGTTGACGCCCTCGCAAGCTGGCTCGAGATTAGGCCTGATAATTGCCTCAATGTCCTAGACACTCACGATGGCTACGGAGTCATTGACGCAGGACCAATTGGTGGCAGGCCAGGGCTAATAACCCAGGAAGACATGGCCAACATCTTTGCTGTCGCCAGCAAGAACACCTCGGGCCACTCTGCAAAAGCTTCTGTGGTTCCGCAGTGGTTTGATTTGCCTCACCAAATAAACGCCACCCTGCCTGCGATTATCAACGACGACACCTCCTACATCCTTGCCAGAGCGGTGCAGTTCCTGCTGCCTGGAGAACCCCAGGTCTACTACGTTGGACTCTTCAACGGACTAGATGACAAAGAGCTCTTTGAAAAAACCGGCAACGGGCGTGAGGTGAATCGGCACCACTACTTAGCTGAGGAGATCGATAGGGCCCTTCAATCTGACGTCACCTTGGCCATCCTGGGGCTGGCCCGGCTTCGCCGGCACGAGGTGTTCAGCGGCACTTTTGGCTGGCAGAAGCTAAGTGGCAGCTCAATGAGATTGTCCTGGGTCTCAGGCTCGACCGAGCTCTCTCTAGAGTTCGAGTTTGCCGATGGAAAAACGAGCTTTAGCTTGGTCCTCAAGGAGGACTCGGGGATAAAGACCTTCAGCTCGGTTTCCGAGCTGGCTGGTCTCTAGTCGCCCGACGCTGCTCTCACTTTGTGGCACAGCGAAAAGAAGCCTCTTAGACGCACCAAGTCGGTTCTTCTAATAGTGTTTGTAGATGCCTGAGAAACCAAAGCCAGACCTCGAGAAACTATGGCGAAGACTGGGCTTTGCCCTCTTTGTTCTTGCCGTAGTTGTTGTGGCAGGGCCTCAGGTTATTGATCTCTTCTTTCCTGAATTTAGGTAACCCATGAACAAAGTGAAGGTCAACGACCCATATCTGATCTTCTTAGGCTCAGAGACAAACCCCACCTATGCCAAGACTGGCTTTGGGATTGCCGACTGGCAGCCTGAGAAGTGCGTGGGACAGTTCCATCTCCCAGGAGGCAGTGTGGACCTAGGCCTTGAGGAACTGAGCCTTGAAGCTGCAGCCGAAAAGGGCGTGAAGACGCTGGTGGTTGGCACGGCAACCATCGGTGGCGGTATTCCAGCAGACTGGATAACAGCACTCAAGCATGCACTTGAGCTCGGCCTCGACATCGCAGCCGGTGTTCATACCAGGCTTACAGACCAACCGGAGCTTGTCGAAACCGCCAAGCTCCTTGGCCGAACTCTCACCGACGTTCGGGTGCCACCAAGGGACATACCCGTCGGCACGGGCAAGAAGCGCACTGGGAAAAGACTCTTGACCATAGGAACCGACTGCGCCCTGGGCAAGAAATACACTGCCCTCCAGTTATCCAAGGAACTACAGCAAGCTTCGGTGAAAGCGACCTTCAGGGCAACGGGCCAAACCGGAATTCTGATCGCCGGAGAGGGAATGCCGATAGATGCCGTAGTTGCCGACTTTGTGTCGGGAGCTGCGGAGGTGCTCTCTCCCGATAACGACCCAGACCACTGGGACATCATTGAGGGGCAGGGTAGCCTTCACCACCCCGGTTATGCGGCTGTGAGCGTGGGTCTGCTGCTTGGCTCCCAACCGGATGTCTTTATTGTCTGCACCGAAGCTGGCCGCACTCACGTGGCTGGCTGGCCAGACTTCCCGTTGCCCTCCATCGAAGACGTCATCGAGAGGGCAATAGCAATAGGAAGCCGCACCAACCCCCAAATCCGCTGCATCGGAATTAGCGCTAACACCTCAAAGCTTGGTGAAAAAGAAGCTAGGGATTACCTAGCCAAGCTCTCAGCGGAGCATGGGTTGCCGGCAACCGATCCAATGCGCTTTGGAATGGCCGAAATCACTCAAAGCATTAAGAGCCTTTAGATGAAGCTGAGTTTTGAGCCGGTAACTCTCCCCCTGGAGCACCCTTTTTCAATCACCGGTTACACCTTTTTGAACCTAGAGGCCGTTTGGGTCACTCTGGAAGACAGTGGCGTCCTGGGTAGAGGAGAGGGCGTTGGCGTCTACTACCTAGGCGACAACCAAAAGCTGATGTTGGAGGAGCTCGCTAGCGCAAAGACAGAGGTGGAGGCTGGAGCCGATCCGTTTGAGGTGGCCAGCCGGCTCGCCTCAAAAGGTGCCGCCAATGCACTTGACTGCGCAGCGTGGGACTTGAGGTGCAAACTTGAGAGTAAGAGCATCTGGGAGCTGGTGGGGCTAAACCCCAAGAGCCTTCACACCGTCGCAACCATAGGAATTGGCACCGATCAGTTCATGGCCCAAAGAGCTCTCGACTTCCACGATTGTCACAACCTCAAGATCAAGCTCGACAGCGAAAGACCGCTGGAGCGCGTGCGAGCCATCAGGGACGCGCGTCCCGACGCAGTCCTTGTTATTGACGCCAATCAAGCCTGGACCAGGGAACTACTAGAAGAGCTAATTCCAGAGCTTGCGCGGCTGGGGGTAAAGATGGTTGAGCAGCCCCTAAAGCGCGGGCACGACGAAGAGCTAGAGGGTCTCAAGTCAGAGATACCTATTGGTGTCGACGAGGGTTGCCTAAACCTGAGTGAATACCGGCTCGTGGGCAAAAACTATGACGTTGTGAACATCAAGCTTGATAAGTGTGGCGGGCTAACACCAGCTCTCGAGATTGCCAAAGCCGCCACATCCGATGGTAAAAGACTCATGGTCGGCAACATGACTGGGACCTCACTGTCCATGGCGCCTGCATTTGTTATTGGCCAGTACTGCGAATTTGTCGACATTGACGGCCCGCTGCTGCTTGAAAAGGACATCGAGGGTGGCCTGAACTACCTGCCAGGTGGAGAGGTTGAGCCGCCAAAGAGTGCGCTCTGGGGCTAGGCAACAGCCTTCTTAACAAGCCGCACTATTTCTTTCTCAACCTTTGGCGTGAGCTCCATCAGAGCATAGGCAGTGGGGAAAAAATCGCCATCATCGACGTTGGCGTGCTCACTAAAACCAAAGGTGCAGAAGCGGACCTTGAACTTGCCTGCCGACTGAAAAAAGCAAATTAGCTTTCCGTCTTTGCCCGGCTTTGCGTAAGCCGGCATGCCATACCAAGTCTTTGGCTGAAGCTCGGGCACTGCACCCAACACCAGCTCGTGGACTCTCAGCGCCATTGACTTATCCGGCTCTGCCATCTCGTTGATCTTTGACATTAGGTCCCCAAGGGGATCCTGCTTGGCCTTGTTTCGGGCGGCACGGAACTCTTTTGCCCGCTCCTTCATTGCGGCCTTTTCCTCTTCCGAGAATCCTTCTTGTTCCTTTGCCATGTTCCTGCCTCTCTAGATGCAAGGCTAGTTTGTTGGCTTCTCTTGGAAGCCAAAGAGCCTCTATGGTGTTTTGTTTCTCATGAAGAACAGGGTCATTCTTATCGCCTACCTAGCCATGTTCTTTGGCCTGGTCAGCTTTTATGACCTCTACAGCGAGAATGTTTACCTAGTTGCTCTGGCAGCCGCCTTGATTTTGGTTGGTGGGCTCATTGCATGGCTGGTTTCTATTCGTGGTGCTTCTAGGTAGCTTTCGGCAAAAAGATTCTCGCTTCTTATCTACACTTTCTAAATAGCCTCCCTATCTTTTGGTCAGGCAAAGGAGCCCGGTAGAAGATGTCAATGAAAGTCACTAACCCAGCAACAGGCGTGGTCGAGGCGGAGTACCCGCTAGACACCCCCGAACAGGTTGAGGAAAAACTAGCGCTTGCCCAAAAGGCACACCTAACCCTGCGCCAGATGAGCTTTGCAGAGCGCGGAAAGCTAATGCATGCCGCTGCGGACCTCATGGAGTCTGAGGTTGAAAGCACGGCCACTATGGTGACCAGGGAGATGGGTAAGCCAATTGCTCAGAGTCGTGCCGAGGTTCTGAAGTGCGCAAAGAATATGCGCTACTACGCCGACAACGCTGAGGCGATGCTTTCGGACTGGAGCCTGGACGATCCTGCAAAGGTTGGCGCCAGTGAGGCGGGGAGCATGTGGCAACCGCTCGGAGTAGTGCTAGCTGTAATGCCGTGGAATTACCCGCTGTGGCAGGTAATGAGATTTGCTGCACCGGCTCTTATGGCAGGGAATACGGGCGTGCTGAAACACGCCTCGAATGTGCCCGAGTCTGCCCTCTATCTTCACTCGCTCTTTACAAGAGCAGGCTTCCCAGAAGGTGCCTTTGGAACTCTTATGATTCCAGCCGCTTCGGTGGCGGGTGTTATCGATGACTGGCGCATCCGCGCGACCACCCTCACCGGCTCGGAGCCGGCGGGAAGAGCCGTAGCGGAGCGCAGTGGCAAGATGCTCAAGCCCTCGGTTCAGGAGCTTGGAGGCAGTGACCCGTTCATCGTCACCCCCAGCGCCGACATGGACAGAGCTGTTGAAGTGGCGGTGACCGCTCGCATCAATAACAACGGACAGTCGTGCATTGCAGGTAAGCGGTTCTTGGTTTTCGAAGAGGTCTACGAACAGTTCCTTGAGAAGTTTGTGGCAAAGATGGAGTCCCTAGTTATGGGCGACCCGATGGACGATGCAACCCAACTCGGCCCGCTGGCAACGGCCAGCGGCCTAAGGGATGTCAAAGAGTTGGTAGACGACGCAAAAGCAAAAGGTGCGCGGGTGCTGTGTGGTGGCGAGGCCCCTGAGGGATCTGGCTACTTCTACCCCGCCACAGTGATTGACCAAATAACCCCAGACATGCGTCTGACGATGGAGGAGACCTTTGGTCCGGTGGCGAGTGTTTACAAGGTTTCCTCTCGTGAGGAGGCGGTAAAGGTTGCTAACCAGACCACCTTCGGCCTAAGCAGTGCAGTTTGGACCACCGATCCCGAAGAGGAGGCATACTTTGTTCGTGAACTGGAGGCCGGTGCGGTGTTTGTAAATGGCATGACCATCAGCTATCCCGAGCTACCCTTCGGCGGAATCAAAGACTCGGGGTTTGGACGTGAGCTCTCAGACGCAGGTATAAAAGAGTTTTGCAACCTAAAGACCGTCTGGAAGGCCTAGCTAGATAAAAACCTAGGAGATGTCTCGCTGAGGGTTGTCGGTGTCTAGGTTCACAGGTTTTTGGACCTCGGGTGGCTTTTGGTCACCACGAATGAAGAAGGTGAGCAGGGTCGCGGCCGTAGCTCCCAACAAAAGCAGTGCTAGCAGTATCTCTAGAAGCATTTGTTTCTCCTTATCCTCTGACAACTAGAACAGCCTGCCTCAGAGAAAAAGTCCTTGCTACTTTCTCCTGCTCCGCACCATCAGCACCGCACTCACCATTGCGGAGCTCATTGCGGTGAAGAAAAAGATCCAGGCAAGCCCCAACGCCCAAAACTCTTCGACCAACAAACCAGTCTCGTCCACTGAACTTCCGGCCAGCAGGTAGTAGGCGCCCAGGCCAACGGCTGCCAGCAGGCTGAGCGTGCCAAGGAGGTTGATACTTCTGAGCAGCTTTGAGTTCATGGAGGAAAGACTACTTGGCTAGAGAATTGTGGTATCTGCTCTCAACTTCGGCTCCCAGACAGCTAGCTATACTCCACTAATGCCGGTTTCTTTTTCTATCAGCGCCTCTGACTATCACACCGAAGGTGAGCCTTTTCGCATTGTCTCCAGTGGTCTACCAGATCTCAAGGGAGAGACGGTTCTAGATAAGCGCTCTTTTGCTCAGACAAGTTTGGAGCTGGAGCAAATTCGACAGCTGCTCGTGAATGAGCCACGTGGTCATGCTGATATGTATGGAGGCTTCATAACCGAGCCCAACGACTCTGGCGCTGATTTTGGGGTTCTGTTTTGGCATGGCGATGGCTACTCGACCGCTTGCGGTCACGGGACCATTGCTCTGGGCGCATGGGCGGTTGAATCCGGCCTGGTCGCTTCTTCAGACGACTCGACAACGCCTGTGACAATTGATGTTCCCTCAGGTCGAGTGCGGGCAGTTGTCACTAAGTCCGGAGGGCAAATTACCCGGATCACCTTCCAAAACGTGCTGTCGCATACTGTCGCAACAGCTGTAAACCTGAAGCTAGGTGATGGGCGAGAGGTAAAGGTCGACATTGCCTACGGAGGAGCAAACTACGCAATTCTCGAAGCTAGTCAATTGGGGCTGTCTGTGGAGCCTGAACATCTCGACGAGCTGATACGGCTAGGCAGGGAGATTAAGTGGGCTCTGAACAATTCGGCTGAGGCGCAATCTCAAGGGGACTCTCGACTCAACGGCATCTACGGGACCATATTCTTTGATCGCCTTCAGGCAACCGAATCGACTATCCACGATAGAAACGTAACTATTTACGCCGATGGGCGAGTGGACCGCTCGCCTTGCGGCTCCGGAACCGCAGCCAGAATTGCCCAGCTTCACCATCTGGGCCAGATGGGCCCAGACACGCTTTTACTGCACGACTCGATTGTCGGCACCAGGTTTGAGGGCCGAATCGCCACTTCCCCCGCCCCAAGCGCCGAACATGGCGTGGTTCCCGAGATTTCTGGTAACTCTTGGCTCATGGCGGAGTCCAGCTTCATTCTTTCCGACTCCGACCCACTTCCCTCAGGCTTCTCGCTGCGATGAACGGTGTTCGTTGGGTTGACTCCAGAACTCTCCTCGAGGACTTTGGTTTCGGTCGGGCAATAGCCGCAATTTCCGAGGCCCTCGAATCTGGTTACGACCCCGAAACAGACCATTCGCGCAGCGTAATTAGTTTCGCTGAGGGCCAAGGGCTGGTAATGCCCAGCGAATACATGGACCGGGTTGGCCTCAAGTTCGTAACCGTAGCTCCAAAAAACCCAGGAGTTGGTCTAGATAGAATCCAGGGAATCTACACACTCTTTGATGCGCAAACCCTGTCTCCAATCCTGCAGTGTGATGGTGCCACCCTTACGCTGCTGAGAACTGCCTCGGTCACGGCAGCGATAGTTAAAAGGCTGCTCTCGAATCAAGAACCGAGTGTTGCCGTCTTCGGCTCAGGACCTCAGGCCTCCGCTCACATAGAAGCTCTTGCGGCCTCAACCGGTGTTGGAAGAATCTCACTATTCGCGCGCAATCCTGAGTCATCGCAGCAACTGGTCGCTGATCTCACGGCTCAAGGGTTCGACATTTCGATGGGTTCCGAGGAGGATTTGTTGGGTGCCGACCTGGTCCTCACCCTCACAACCAGTAGAGAGCCACTGTTTGATGAGAGTCAGCTTTCTCCGACTGCCGTAGTTGCGGCAATCGGCTCACACGAGCCAACTGCTCGCGAACTTCCTGGGAAGCTAATGGGCTCAGCTGTTGTCTACATTGAGAGTTTGAAATCTGCCCTGTCTGAGGCCGGAGACGTAATCATGGCGATTGAGGAGGGTCACATTCAGCAGGCTGACCTAGTCAGGATTCGCCAACTCTTCAGTTCGTCAGGTAACCGCGAATCCTCAGGAAGAAAAGTGTTCAAATCCACAGGAATGTCATGGCAGGACCTTGTAGTGGTTAGAGCTCTTGAAAAATCACTTGCGCTTTAGTTCAGAGAGCCACCTGCCAGAATCGAACTGGAGAAGCACCCTGGAGTCAAGATCTCAAGCGCCCAAGACAATAATTGGCCTGACCACATAAACAGTAATCGTTTGTGCTCATGGAA
>ERZ887849.1242-NODE-1242-length-24672-cov-9.658204_pt1 | contig 24672 bp, 18 predicted proteins | sample MGYA00521267_ERZ887849 | MGnify/ENA primary metagenome ERZ887849 (study PRJEB32303, sample SAMEA104408601) | aquatic metagenome | biome: Brackish water; feature: Pelagic; material: water | place: Baltic Sea | collected 2014-06-06T16:11:00 | depth 2,863 m ... | reverse complement strand
AAACGGTCCCGGTGAAGCGACAGCGTTACTCAAAACAGTAACGGCATTATTAAATCCCCGAATCAACGGTTGAGCAGAGGCCCAAGCATAAAGTCCGTTTGCCCCATTTTGAGGTAAATCCGTTCCTGCTAATGCCCCTGGATTTCCTTCTAAATTTTCTTGTTTTGCCTCCCCCATATCGGAAAAGGCCAGTATGTTTCTTGTGTTTTCAGTGTTGTTCGTCCGGTTGGTTAACCAAACTTCTATTCTCGTAATATTGATGGTCGAAGAAACTATAGGTGCTGTTGACATCGCCTCATCGTAATGGTCACGGTGATACATGTTTAGGAAATAGTGACGATTCACCTCATAATTATCCGCAGACAATTGGAAGGGTTGAATTTGCGCCTTTCCTTCAATGTTGATTTCTTGTCTTTTCCCTTTGGATGAAGCAGCGATTAAATCGACTGTTGCTCTACCAAACTTCAATTGTGTATGTGCTCCAAATAAAGTTTGAGACCCTTGAATTAAGGTCGTCGGAAGCGGCAAAGACACATTCCCGAGTGAAATTTTCTGAACGATTTGGTCCTCGTTTCCTGTATATTCTAGTTTGGAAACATTATCGAAATCAAAGGCTGCAGCTGTGTTGTAACTCGTTCCAATTTTAAACTTCGTTCCGATTTGTCCAACCAAATTTAATTGTATCTGCTGCTGGAAATCAAATCGAGTAATTCTTCTTTGCTTAACAGGAAGAATGGGATTATCGTATCGCGAAGAGTTCACTCCGAATGACAATTCAACCGATCCTTGGGGACGAATTGTGATTTGGTCTGACCCGAAGAAATTCTCAAATGCTTTGCTGTTGATTTTTATTGGATACTCCAGAGGTTGTCCCTCTTTGGTCTGTTCATCGATTTTCTCCTTCCAGTTTTCCGACATGGCCTTGCGCCTCTCATATTCCAGGTATTCTTCCAAAGTCATCATGGAAGGATTTCGATAATCTAAATTATTTCCAATCTTTTCACGGAAAACATATTGCCCAGTAATCGGGTCGTACACAATCGTCTTTTCTATAGAGCTTGGATCACCCAAATCAAAACTTTGTGGTTGATTGGTTGTTGGATCTAAAGGATTGGTGATGGGATATATCAAGTTTGTGTCTTGCGAGAACACAAAACCGCTTAAAAGAAAAGCGACTAATGAGAGAGCGTTTTTAGAACTCAATAAAAATTTGATACCCATTTGTAATTTAGACTTTATAGTATTTTCAGGGCTCCTTTGATTAATTGCTCTACGGAAGCGTCGGATTCGTTAACTTTATCCAAAGCTTTATCCGCTGATTTTTTGTCAAAACCGAGAGAAACCAACGCACTTAACGCCTCAAAACGAGCAGTATTGTCTGATCCAGAATTATTTTCAGTCGAAAATGCCATTTTTAACATTTTGTCCTTCAAATCAATTATTACTCGCTGTGCTGTTTTAGCTCCTATGCCCTTGATACTCTGAATAGTACGCACATCTTCACCTTGTATAGCTTGAGCTATTTCACCTGTTTGTAGAGAAGACAACATTATCATGGCCGTATTCGGGCCAATACCTGAAACGCTTATCAAATGATTGAACATTTCTCTTTCATCCGTAGTCATGAAACCGTATAACAACTGCGCATCTTCGCGAACAATCATCTTGGTGAAGATTCGGATATTCTCATCACTTGAAATCAATGAATACGAATTCAAACTAATTTTCACCTCATAACCAACACCACCACAATCAATAATTAATGCGGTTGGTGATTTCTCAATCAAACGTCCATTCAGTTGTGCTATCATACTTTATTTGTTTTGGGCATCGACTACTGCGACTTTTACCATGTTGATTATTTCTCGCACAGAAGCTCCAAGCTGGAGAACGTGCGCTGATTTATTCAAACCGACTAATACGGGTCCAATTGCATCACCTTCCGTTATTTCTTGCAACAATTTATAGGATATATTTCCTGCCGCAAGATTGGGGAAAATCAAGGTGTTTACTTCTTTGTTGGTCAATAAAGAGAAAGGAAATTTTTCTTGCAGCAGATCATTATTTAAGGCAAAATTGGCTTGTATCTCTCCATCAACTACTAAACTCGGGTGTTTTTCATGAAGGATATTTGTCGCTTTCGACATTTTCTTCGAATCCTTACCAGGCGATGAACCAAAATTTGAATAACTAAGCAGTGCAATCCTCGGCGTGACTTTGAACTTACGCACCATTTTAGCTACGTTGTTTGTCAACTCCGCAATTTGCTCAGCCGTTGGGTCAACATTGATGGTTGTATCCGCCAAAAACAAAGGTCCTTTTTTCGTAATCAAGATGTACATTCCAGCGATGGTAGTCACATCCTTTTGAAGACCAATAGTTTGAATAAATGGTTTTACAACTTCTCTGTAGTTTCTTGTCAATCCAGATATTACAGCATCCGCATCACCTTGTTCTACCATCATAGCGCCAAAGTGATTTCGTTCGCGCATTAATTGGATAGCCTCGTATTCCGTGACGCCCTTCCTCTTGCGTGCGTTGAAAAAGGCTTTTCCGAATTGATTTCTTTTCTCCTCTTCCTCTTCCGATTTAGGATCTACGATTTCTACCTCACCAAATTCAAGAGAATACTCTTGAATTAACTTCTCTATTAACGACCGCTTCCCAAGGAGTACTGGTATACAAATTCCTTCTTCTTGCGCGGTTTGAGCCGCTTTCAGTGTTTTAATATTGTCTGCTTCTGCAAAAACAACTCGCTTTGGATTGCTTTGTGCTTTTTCGGAGATATTTCGAAGTATTTTATTGTCGAGACCTAACCTTTTCTTTAGATTACTCTCGTATTCATCCCAATCTTTAATAGGTTGTTTGGCCACTCCGGAATCCATCGCGGCTTTGGCAACAGCGGGAGCAACATAATAAATCAACCTTGGGTCCAGCGGCTTTGGAATAATTTGATCTCTTCCGAAAAGAATATTCTTCTCGCCGTAGGCTTCAATTACCTCTTCTGGGATAGTCTCTTTTGCCAATGCTGCTAGTGCTTTTACAGCTGCCAACTTCATTGCTTCATTGATAGTGGTGGCTCTAACATCCAATGCTCCGCGAAAAATATATGGAAAACCCAAAACATTGTTTACTTGGTTAGGATGGTCGGATCGTCCCGTCGCCATGATGATATCTTTTCTAGTCGACATAGCATCTTTGTACGAAATCTCTGGTTCTGGATTCGCTAAAGCAAAAACAATAGGATCTTTCGCCATGGCTTTCACCATTTCTTTGGATACGATACCCCCTTTAGAAAGACCTACAAATACATCGGCTTTTTTGAAAGAATCTTTAAACTCAATATCTTTTTTGTGCTTCGAATAGGGCAACTTACTTGCGTCTAAGCCTGCGCGTCCTTCCCATATCAAACCTTTGGAATCATACATGAAGATATTTGTCACTTTTGCCCCCAAAGCAATATATAATTTTGCACAAGACATGGCTGCTGCACCAGCTCCAGAGATAACAATTCTCACCTTGTCCATCTTCTTCTTCGCCAATTCCAAAGCGTTTATCAAAGCTGCAGCAGAAATTATGGCCGTACCGTGTTGGTCATCGTGCATAATCGGAATGTCCAATTCGGCCTTTAGTCGTTCTTCTATTTCGAAAGCCTCGGGTGCCTTAATATCTTCTAGATTGATTCCTCCAAAAGTTGGCGCGATAGCCTTGACCGTTTGAATGAATAACTCAGGATCGGTTGCATCCACTTCAATATCGAAAACATCAATATCTGCGAATATTTTGAAAAGAAGTCCTTTTCCTTCCATAACGGGTTTCGATGCTTCAGGTCCAATGTTTCCTAGACCAAGTACAGCGGTTCCGTTTGATATTACCGCAACTAAATTTCCTTTTGAGGTGTATTTATATACATCGTCTTTGTTTTCAGCAATCTTTAAACATGGTTCGGCAACGCCCGGTGAATAGGCCAAAGATAAATCTCGTTGCGACGAATAAGGTTTTGTTGGAACAACCTCAATTTTACCCGGTTTCCCCGAAGAGTGATAATCTAATGCATCTTGTTTTTTTATTTTCGCCATGTCCGATTTTTGGAAGGGTTAAAGGTAAGAAATTATTGAGAAACATTGGGGCAAAAAAATAGGGTCTTATTCCGATAGTTATCGGAACAAGACCCTAAAATATTATATAGTATTATGTCCTACTTATCGAACTACTACTCTTGCTGTTTTGCTAATTCCGTTAGTCGAAATTGTTACAAGGTAAACCCCAGATGCTAAATCAGAAACAGGAAGTTTAACCACTTGTGATCCAGCTGCATTCTCCAATGAAGTAGAAGAAACTGTAACACCAGCAATATTTGAAATAGAAACTGTGTAAGCTCCACCTTTACCATCAAATACAACATTAACGATGTCAGATGTTGGGTTAGGGAAAATAGCTAAGTTAGCTACCAACTCTTCTGCCAATCCTGCTGAACTACCATCTGCAATAGAGATAGATTTCGCATTCATAATTTCACCAGTTGTATTGTTAATCAAGAAAAAGGGTTGTAACTTAAATGCGCATGGAGCTTATTCTTGTAATGCTAAAAAGTTAAACTATGATAAAAAAACAAAAGTTGGTTGTTTTTTCGGGTGCTGGAATGAGCGCCGAAAGTGGTATTAATACTTTTCGAGATACGGGAGGATTATGGGAAAAATATCGAATTGAAGATGTTGCCGCGCCTCAAGCTTGGAGCGCAGATCCAGAGAAAGTTCAACATTTTTACAACCAAAGAAGAAAACAAATTCTTGAGGCATCACCGAATTCGGCCCATATACAAACGGCAGAATTCGAAAAATTCTATGAGACAACTGTCATCACGCAAAACATTGACGATTTACATGAAAGAGCAGGGTCCTCGAGAGTATTGCATTTACATGGTAACATTCGACAAGCCAAAAGTTCAGGTCCAAATCAAGAACGAAAACTCTACCCAATTGAGGGCTGGGAACTGAGCCTAACTGACACATGCGACGAAGGTTTCCCGTTGCGCCCGCATGTGGTTTGGTTTGGCGAAGAAGTTCCTATGCTGGATACGGCAGCGGAAATTATTTCCAAAACAGATATTCTTATTGTAATTGGCACCTCAATGAATGTTTATCCTGCGGCAGGGCTAGTGCATGCAGCCCCAAGCCAAAGTGCAAAAATAATTATCGACCCACATGCCGATGAATTGAACGTTCCATCAGAATTTCAAGTGCTAAAAATGGGTGCTGGTGACGGATTAAAATATTGGTGCAAACAAATGGGGAACCTGTTATAGCTCTCGGGTGAAATGTAATTAAATATCTTTATTTTTTCTTCTTCAAAGCATCTTTAACAAAATTCTCAATTGCAGCTGTCATCGATGGTGCATTGGGAAGTGGAGCTGAAATGTCGACTTTTAACTTGTGGTTTAATACAGCGTTTGCTGTTGTAGGTCCAAAAGCTGCAATTAAGGTGTTATTTTGTTTAAAGTCTGGAAAATTCTTTACCAATGATTCTATTCCTCCTGGACTGAAAAAGACAAGAATATCGTAATATACGTCTTCCAAATCAGAAAGATCAGAAGCCACCGTTCTATACAAACATGCTTTGGTGAAATCGACATTGTGCTCTTCCAAAGTTGCTGGAATTTTATCTCTTAGAATATCCGTACAAGGCAACAAGAACTTTTCACTCTTGTGCTTTTTCATGACATCCATTAGGTCCTCTATCGTTTGTTTACCAAAGAAAATTTTTCTTTTCCTATAGGTCACATATTTTTGAAGATAAAAAGCCACAGCTTCCGAAATACAAAAGTATTTCATGGAATCAGGCACATCAAATCTTATTTCTTTTGCTATTCTGAAGAAATGATCTGCGGCCGTTTTAGAAGTTAGAATAATCGCAGTATGTTCAGGAATATTAATCTTTTGCGTTCTAAATTCCGCAGCATCTATACCCTCTATTTGTATAAAAGATCGAAAATCTATTTTTAGTTTATATTTCTCGGCTAAATCAAAATACGGCGATTTATCACCTTCTGGTTTAGGTTGAGATACGAGTATAGTTTTTATAGACAAAATCCTTACTTTTTAATTGAACATTATTTAAACATCCATTTATACAGAAACCATGCTAAAATACTAATAGGCAGGATTTCAAGCGTGCAAAGGTACAACAAAATATAATACCACTCTACTCCCTCTCTCAACAAAAATAGAGAAGACCGTATTATCCTTTTAAAACTCAAAAGAAAAAAGAGGGAAAATAGCAACAATACCAAAATGTAGGAGTAGGATGGATTAAGTACCCAGATCAGATTCAGAAGAAAAAAAATAAGTCCAACGAATTGGGGAAGTGCCCATGTAGTCTTAAGCGGCACTTGATAAATGGATTTTAACCCTGTTAAAAAGGCAACAAAAGACATGGCTATAAATGCCAGCATGAAAAAGCCTAGCGATATTCCCAAAGCGTAACCGATTGAGATTAAACTCTCCTCTTGTTTGTCACTAATAATTAAATAGATACTGTGCGCAAGAGTGATAACAAAGTTAAAAGCAAGAAACCAAGCGGAGGAGCCCAGCAATGGCCAACCTTCCCTTTTTTGAGATTCTATTTTGCCAGGCTGAAAGAAAATCTTTAGCAAAACCCTAAAGCTTTGCGTATTGCCCGCTTTTGAAAACACGATCAACAATAAGGAAACAAGGAGAAAAAAGAGTTGAAATGTACCGAAACTTACCCCCTTTGGTCCCAATTCCATAGCCTGCCATGTGGCATCTTGTGTCCCAAAGAAAGAACTTTGAAGTATGGGAAACATTCTGCTCATTCTTTTGTTGTTAATTGATAGTTACTTTTTAAGCCTTGATAGGACTAAATTATTCCTAACTTTGGCGAAATTACAAAGATAAAATTGAATGGCAACTGATCAATACACGCACCCCGATTATTATGCAATGGACGACTTCTTAACGGATGAGCAAAAGCTTGTGCGTGATGCTGCCCGTGCTTGGGTGAAAAAAGAAGTTTCACCTATAATTGAAGAGAATTACGAAAACTGCACGTTTCCCAAACACTTATTAAAGGGATTGGGCGAAATTGGCGCATTTGGTCCTTATATACCAGAGGAATATGGAGGTCCAGGATTAGATCAAATTTCGTACGGAATTATCATGCAAGAATTAGAACGTTGTGACTCCGGTTTGCGCTCTACTGCCTCCGTTCAAAGTTCATTGGTGATGTATCCAATCTGGAAATACGGAAACGAAGAACAACGCATGAAGTATTTGCCCAAATTAGGAACGGGTGAAATGATCGGTTGTTTCGGTTTGACTGAACCCGACCATGGATCCAATCCGGGTGGTATGACTACCAATTTCAAAGACGACGGTGATCACGTTATCTTGAACGGTGCAAAAATGTGGATTTCGAATGCCCCATTTGCTGATATCGCTGTTGTTTGGGCAAAAAACGAAGAAGGACGAATTCATGGCTTAGTCGTTGAACGAGGAATGGAAGGATTTTCCACTCCAGAAATGCACGGTAAACATTCACTTCGCGCTTCAGCAACTGGAGAGTTGATTTTTGTAAATGTACGCGTCCCAAAAGCAAACATTTTACCAAACAAATCTGGTCTTGGCGCACCTTTAGGGTGCCTCGATTCAGCTCGTTTTGGCATCGCTTGGGGAGCTCTTGGTGCAGCAATGGATTGTTACGATCAAGCTTTACGCTACTCGAAAGAAAGAACACAATTTGGTGTTCCAATCGGTGGGTTTCAATTGATACAAAAGAAATTAGCTGAAATGATTACTGAAATCACGAAAGCTCAATTGTTGACTTTTAGATTGGGTCAATTGCGCAACGAAGGAAGAGCTACTTCTGCTCAAATTTCGATGGCGAAAAGAAATAACGTAGAAATAGCCTTGGATATCGCTCGCGAAGCACGTCAAATTCACGGCGCAATGGGGATCACAAACGAATATTCGATTATGCGTCACATGGCGAATTTGGAGTCTGTTTTGACTTACGAAGGAACACACGACATTCACTTGTTAATCACAGGAATGGACATTACGGGGATTCCAGCATTTACGAGAGAGATGCCTGAATTGTAGGATAACGGGCTTTGACAAGCTTCTCCCTTGGGGCTGAATTAAACCGTTTCCCGAATATCTTTCATATTCAATTGCAAAGTCGTTTTCCCATTCCAAGTATTGCTTTCCAGGGTATAAATTATATCTGCAGGAATTCCGCTGGCTAAGAAATCTACTTTATCGGCCAAATTGAAACCAATTGCTTCTAAAGTGAAATTAGTGTCTGGTTGCATTAGGGTCAATTTTAAGTGCTTTTCTTTCAAAACTCGGGTCGACACCGCAAAGACATTCTTTGTCATGAAAACGGGCTTCATGTTCCCCGGGCCGTGCGGCTCGAGTTGATCCAAAACCCTTTTCAAACGAGGTAGAGACTGCAATGATTCTCCAGAATTAAAAATATCGTTAAACTGAATTTCTATATCAACGGTTTCGGTTGGACTTAAATCTTCTGTATTCAATCCTTTGGCGACAATTCCTTCGAAACGATTTGTAAATTCAGTTATATTTTCCTTTTTGATAGTGAGACCAGCCGCATGTGTATGTCCTCCAAATTTTTCAATTAAATCTGAACAATTTATCAAGGATTCATGAATATCAAAATCGTTTACGGTGCGGGCTGAACCCGTCAACAAACCATTGCTTTCGGCGAAAACTATCGTAGGCTTAAAGTGCTGTTCGATTAATCGTGACGCAACAATTCCGACTACTCCTTTGCTCCAACCTTCTTGATAAACAACTGTAGATTTTCGGTTTGCATAAGCTTTGTCCGATGAAATAATCTCTAACGCTTCTCTTGTAATCGTTTCATCCAAAGCTCGCCGTTCGGTATTGTATTCGTTGATGCTATTTGCAAACAAGGCAATTTCGTCGTCATCATCGGAAATCATGAGTCGTACAGCATCACTTCCCACGTTAATTCTTCCCGCGGCATTTATCCTTGGAGCAATAGTGAACACCACATCGGTTAAAGAAAGGGGCTTTGCTTTACATGCGATTTCCAATAATTTGTCAAAGTTTTTTCTCGTATTATCATTAAATCGCTTCATTCCTTCAGCAGCAAGAATTCGGTTTTCATCTACCACCGTGACCAAATCGGCCCCAATTGCAATAGCAACGAAATCCAGCAGGTCGAATACTTCTTTTTCGTCCCATTTATTTTTCTGCTGAAGAGCTTGTATAAATTTGAATCCAACTCCACACCCACATAAATCTTTGAACGGATACTCGCACCCTTTTTGCTTCGGGTTTAAAATAATCGCATTGGGCAGTTCGGCGCCAGGTTCATGATGATCACAAACGATTACGTCAATGCCATTTTCCACCGCAAAGTCCAATTCCGTTTTATTCTTGATTCCACAATCTAACGTTATTATTAAATCAATTTTGTCGAGAACTGCTTTTTCCATGCCTTTTTGAGACACCCCGTAACCTTCGTCGTACCTGTCGGGTATGTAAAAAGCGAGGTTTTCAACTTTCTTATGCAAATAACTACGGAACAATGCAACCGAAGTTGTGCCATCCACGTCATAATCACCATACAGAAGTATTGATTGTTTTTTTTCAATGGCACCTGTCAACCGTTTTACAGCTAAATCCATCCCCTTCATCAGTTTTGGATCGTGCAATTTTTTGATATCTGGTCGAAAGAATTGTTCTGCTTGCGAAAAATCGTTGATGTTCCTTTGTAACAAAATTTCAGCGACTACCGCAGACACCTTAAGCGCGTTGCTCAAGCTTTCAATTTCTTTCTTAGAAATGGGAGGTGTGATTAACCAGCGTTTTTGCATAAGTACGAATTTACCTTTAAGTTATGAAAAAAACTGCCCTGCTTGGCCTGCTAATTTTACCTTTTTTAGGAATATCTCAGATTTACTTTGAATTTGCTAAACCCCTTCCTCCGGAAAGTCTGGCTTTGACTGCTCCATACGCACATCACTATGGAAATTACAAATCGGATAAAAGTGATATTTACCTTGAATTGTCACCTATCGGAATCTATACCATTACAAACTAATTAATTGTTGACGCAAAATAAGAAAGGCCCTCTCACTTTTTAAGTAGGGGGCGTTTTTTTATGAGTTGAAATAATCAACTGATGTTTTTTGCTCTATCTATACCTTAGTTAAAACCAACTTGGTGTCACCTTCCGATTCAATATCTGTAACGAGCGCATTTTCATTAACAGCATTGAATATGATGCTATTCGCCAATACTTCGTTGCAAATAAAATCTCTATTCACTACTACTGCTCCTTGAATAATATCGGTACTTTCCATAACAATAGCAATACGATCTGTCACTTCAAATCCAGCTTCTTTTCGGAAGTTCTGAACGCGATTGATAACTTCTCTCGCCAAGCCTTCTTTGCGTAATTCATCAGTTATGGTTACATCCATGGCAACCGTATACGAACCTTCGCTCGCTACCAAAAGTCCCGGAATTTCTTGTGCTGAAATTTCGAAATCTTCTAATGTTAAATCGATGGCTTCACCATTCACATTGCCATTCCACCCACCATTCTTTTCAATCGCTTGAATTTCGGGTTGACCGAATTTGCTCACCAATCCAGCAATTGCTTTCATGTGTTTTCCATATTTCGGGCCGATGGTTTTGAAATTGGGTTTTATGCCTTTTACCAAAACATTGCTTCCTTCTTCCAATACCTCCAATTCTTTCACATTTGTTTCAGAAAGAATCAAATCTTGAACGTGCAAAACGTTTTTTACAAACTCCTGATCCAAAGCGGGAACCATTATTTTTTGAAGGGGTTGACGAACACGAATTCTTTCTTTTTTACGCAATCCTAGCACCAAAGAAGACACTTTTTGAGCAATCTCCATTTGTTTTTCCAAGTCGGTATCAATCAAGCTTTCGTCCACTTTCGGGAAGTCGGCCAAATGCACAGATTCTTTGGTTCCTCCTTTTACAGATTGTAAATCCAAATACAACTGATCCATGAAGAAAGGTGAAATCGGCGAACTTAAAATCGATATCGCTTCCAAACATGTAAACAAGGTTTGATAGGCCGAAAGTTTATCATTTTGATCATCAGCCCCTTGTTTCCAGAATCGGCGGCGTGACAAACGTACAAACCAATTCGATAAATGATCGACTGTGAAATCTTGAATAGCACGTCCAGCTCTTGTTGGCTCGTAGGCTTCGAAAGCAGATTCTACTTCTTTTATCAAGGTATTCAATTGCGACAATATCCAACGGTCGATTTCTGGTCTTTCCTTGATGGGTAAATCTGGCTGAGAATAATCGAACTCGTCGATATTTGCATACAGCGCGAAAAAGGAATACGTATTATATAGAGTCCCGAAGAATTTTCGTTGTACTTCGGTAATTCCATCTTTGTCAAATTTCAGATTGTCCCACGGTTGCGCATTCGTAATCATGTACCAACGTGTAGCATCGGGACCGTATTTCGGCAAAATTTCAAATGGATCCTCAGCATTGCCCAAACGTTTCGACATTTTTTGTCCGTTTTTATCCAAAACCAATCCGTTTGAAACTACATTTTTGTAAGCAACAGAATCGAACACCATGGTCGCAATGGCATGCAACGTATAGAACCAACCTCGTGTTTGATCCACTCCTTCCGCAATAAAATCGGCTGGATATGCCTTACTGTTGTCTATCGCTTCTTTGTTTTCGAATGGGTAATGCACTTGCGCATAAGGCATGGAACCCGAATCGAACCATACATCGATCAAATCTGACTCGCGGTGCATTGCTTCACCTTTTGGCGAAACCAAAACGATTTCATCGACATAGTTTTTATGTAAATCGACTTGCGCATAATTCTCTTTTGACATGTTGCCCACTTCGAAATCGGCAAAAGGATTTGTCATCATCATTCCAGCTGAAACAGAAGCGTCACAAGCTGTTTTTAATTCTTCGATAGACGAAATACAAACGCGTTCAGCGCCATCTTCGGTCGACCAAATTGGGATAGGAATTCCCCAATAACGCGAACGAGAAAGATTCCAATCGTTCAAATTCTCCAACCATTTTCCGAAACGCCCTGTACCTGTCGACTCTGGTTTCCAATTAATGGTGGTATTCAATTCCATCATTCTGCCTTTAGCTTCCGTCGCTTTAACAAACCATGAATCCAAAGGGTAATACAATATCGGTTTGTCCGTTCTCCAGCAATGTGGGTAACTGTGGACATATTTTTCTACTTTGAAGGCGCGATTTCTTGTTTTCAAATCGATGGAAATCAAAACATCTACAGATTTATCGGGCGCTTGACCGTCGTCGTAATATTCATTTTTAACGTACAATCCGGCCAATTCTCCCATTTCTGGTCTAAATTTTCCTTGTAAATCAACTAGAGGAACTAAATTTCCGTTTCCGTCATCGACCAACATACCAGGAACGCCAGCGTCTGCAGCGACTTTTGCATCGTCTGCTCCGAAAGTGGGTGCAGTGTGGACAATTCCTGTTCCGTCGTCAATTGTCACGAAATCTCCTCCGATAACCACAAATGCTTTTTCCGGATTTTCGGCTGGCTGCGCGTAAGGAAGCAATTGCTCGTAACGTACCCCGATCAAATCTTTACCTAGACACTCGTCAGCAATAAAGAAAGGAATCTGCTTGTCTCCTTCGGTGTAATTCGAAAGTTCGTCTTCGTTTTCTAAGGACTGAAATCCTTTTCCAAATTGGTAGCCCACCAAATTTTTCGCCAGGATGACGTTTTGTTTTTGGAAAGTATATGGATTGAATGTTTTAACGAGAACGTATTCAATTTTTGGTCCAACCGTTAATGCAGTGTTTGAAGGTAATGTCCATGGAGTTGTTGTCCAAGCTAGGAGGAAGGTATCATCATTTGAATCTGTCTTCCCTGGCAATCTCCCTTCAAAGGGAGAAGTAGTTCCATCGATCAATTTAAACTGTGCGACACACGAAGTATCCGTCACATCACGATATGCCCCCGGTTGGTTAATTTCGTGAGACGACAATCCTGTTCCCGCTTTAGGAGAATACGGCTGAATCGTGTATCCTTTATAAATTAAATTCTTTTTGTACAATTGACCGAGCAACCACCAAACCGACTCCATATACTTGGGTTCATAGGTGATGTAGGGATGGCTCATGTCGACCCAATAGCCCATTTTTTCCGTCAGATTATTCCAAACATCAGTGTATTGCATCACGGTTTTGCGACACGCTTTGTTGTATTCTTCCACCGAAATTTTTATTCCAATATCTTCTTTTGTAATTCCGAGTGCTTTTTCTACGCTTAATTCTACAGGTAAACCATGGGTATCCCAACCCGCTTTTCGCTGTACTTGAAATCCTTTGAGCGTTTTGTATCGACAAAAAATATCTTTGATCGCTCTTCCCATAACATGGTGAATCCCAGGCATACCGTTGGCAGAGGGTGGCCCTTCGTAAAAAACAAACGACGGATCTCCTTCGTGTTCCGAAATCGATTTTTCAAAAATTTGGTTTTGTTTCCAATTCTCTTGAATCTTGTCGGCAACTTTTGGTAAATCTAAACCTTCGTAAACGGGATATTTTTTGGACATTTTTGTGCGGTTTTCGAGGGGCAAAGATAGGGAAAGTTAGCTTAAAGCCGAATGCTTTTGGCTTTAAGCTTTTTGCTTGAACAAAATCGCCTTTAAACAGACTTTAAAACGTCAGTCTCATGTTTGCCAAAAAAGAGATAAAGTTAAGTAACCGTTTATTATCTTGAAAGACGTCTTTCAAGACTTTATTAAATCTTAAAAAAATAAAGAACGGGAAACAGAAGGAAGGCCTAGCAAAAGAACTGCTGAGTTCAAGGGTAAAATAACCCGAGTGAATCAAATGTGACGAAAATGAACTTGACTTAATTCAGATTGAAGAAGAACACCGAATTGGTCAACCGTCAATGTTCTTCAGCCCTTTCAACCTAGACTCCAAAGCAATAAAAATTGCCGCTATTCCCCAGATAGGAACACTAGCTTTATCCGTATCCAGATAATTGTTCAAAAAACCGTGAATGAAATACGACGACAAGGCCAAAATCATGAAGAAAAGTAGTTGTTTAATCTCCTTGTCCTCAGCTGGCCAATCCAAGTGAAGTCGGATGCCTTTGTAGAAAACGAAGCCAATTAAAACCAAGAAAAAGATCAATCCCGGCAAGCCTGTCTCGGAAAGTGGACCCAAATATTCGCTGTGCGAATTTCCGGCATCGCCAAAATTGGTGGAAATAATCGTAAGGTTTTCTGGGGCTTGAAAACGGGCATATTCAAAAGCGTAGGTTCCAGGTCCGAACCCCATAACTGGGCGTTCTTTGAACATTTCCCAGGCGCACGACCAGCGATTGAGTCGTTCCAAATTAGAGGCGTCTGTTGTGACATTCGTAGCACTCTGTATTCGTTCACCAAAATCTTCGGTGGTATGGTCTTGCTTGTTTCTCGCCAATTCCATCTGAAGATTGTCCCATGAAAAGAACAAGGTTATTCCCAGAAAAGTAGTGACACCAAACAAGTACAAAAATTTGATTCTAAGTTTTATTACCAAGCCAATTCCAAAGGCACCCACCACACTCAACCATGCAGCTCGCGTATAAGAAAAGTAAAGCCCTATCGCTAAAACGGCTATCATCGAAATCAAAACGACTTGGGTGAGTAAGGTGTATTTTTTGCTCTGATACAATCCGATTGCCAACAACAAAGTCAGCGCGACAATGGCACCATAAATCGTATGGTCCTTGAAAAATGGCCACATCACCCAGTGACTTTCTTTTTCGCCAAAACTATAGGTCGCGTGGAAAGTAACGGTGTACAATACCGCAATAACCATTCCGATGACGAACAACCAAAGGAAGGTTTGAATGTTTTTCTTCTTACCGAAAACAATGGGCCCCAAGAGCAAAAGTGGGACGAAAAACCACAGTTTCGCGATGACAAACTTTATAGAAGCAAGCGGCTCTGATGAGCTAATTGTACTCAATAAAAGCCAGGTCACATATCCTGCAGCAGCAATGAAAATAGGACTTCGCCATACATGTTTGGGAATAAATCCTTTTCTCGCTTCTTGCATGATGAGTAAAAGCATCATTCCAAATAGCAAAGGTTCCGTTGGGATGAAAAGTCCGAAACTATTGGTGTATTCTTCAATATTGATGCTGAGCGGAGTCAGAAATGCCAAGGCTAGAAAGCTGTACTCGGAATAATAGACGGCAAAATAAATGAATAATAATCCGATGGAAAGGAGAGAGAAATACGCTTGATCGAACCAAATGAAGTACGCCGAAAACAGGATGTAAAGCAGCCCCGCGAGACCCAATCCAATATTCGAGCGAAGAAAGTGCATTAGGCGATTCTCTTCAATTCTTTGAAACGTTCACGCAAAAGAAGCGCGAAAACCATAAAAAAGAAAGCCCCAAAAGTCGCCATTAGAATAATAATGGCCTTTTTCGGTCGGTCTTTTTTATCTGCAATTACTGCTGATTCCACAATAAACTTGTGGTTGAAAAGCGTGTTGGCATCGGATTCAGCTTGCTCGTATGAATCTTCGAACTTCGCCAATTTCACAATCATTTCATCACGAAGCATTTGAAGTCCGTCGAATTTAGCTCCAAATTGCAAATTGACATCGATTTGATTCTGGAAAAACGCCTTATCTTTTGCCGCACTTGCATCGTTGTATGCTTGGTACAAATTCGCTCTACTTTCCGTAGGAACAACTCCATTAACGGACAGTGAATCCATTTCAGCTTGCAGTTTTTTCATTTGTGATTCAAGCATTCCACGTTTTCGTTGATTAATTTCAAAAGCCGGTATCGTTCGTTCCTGAACCATTTCGTTCTTCACGGTGTCAATCAAATCGACAATTTTGTTGGCAATGGTAGCGGCCAATTCAGGGTTTTTGTCCAATACATCTATTTCGATGGAACCATAGCGTGTTCTATTGAATTGGATGTGATTGTTATACGCTTTGTTCAGTTTGAAGTTTTTGTTTACGTCGGACAAATCGATATCGTAATTCTTGAACAAATCGAAACGCTCGATTAAGATATTTCGAATTTTAGACGATTTAAGAATTTGCACCAATTGTTCCGCTTGTTCTTCTTCACCAAAATCCATCGACGAAGCTTTCGCGTTTCTTTGTTCGGAAAAGGAAACCGTACTCGTCGCGGCAGGGAAAACAACTGCTTGGGACTTGTAAAGCGGCGTTAAAAAGAAAGAAACAACCAATGAAATAATGGCTGCTGCTGCTGTGACCATCAAAATTATTCGCCGGTTTTTCCAGATAAAGACCAATAAATTCTGTCTTTCTTCTTCTAAATGTGTTTCGTTTTGTTCCATTGTACTTAATTCGTTCTAACCCAAGTTGTAAACAGGCGCGAAGATAGCGTTATAATTTTAAAGCTTTTCAACCTCATCCTTATTATTTTCGGGCGACAAGCCCTTCTGCGACGCGAGTAAAATCATTTCTTTGACGTTCCAAAAACGCAAGACCACCAATATTATTATTCCAAGAACAATTTCCGTTAGAATTGGATACGCCAAATACGAATGCAGGTAACTCAAACCGAACCAAAAAATAAAGAGAATTAGAATCAGTTGAAATCCGTAATTCTGAAACGTTTTTGCGCCGAAAGCACGTACAACGTAGAATCCTTGTACTCCGGCAATAAAGGTTTGCGTGATGACCGTTGCCCATGCCGCACCTTCTGCCCCGTAGGTTGCGATCCAATAAAAATTCAAACTTATATTGATGACGATGCCGGCGGCAGCGGTTTTATTGAGGAATTTCAGTTCATCGGCCGCAGTCAAATACGTTCCGAAAATTAAGGAAACGCCCATGGCAACGAAGCTCAACATCAGCCATTGGAAAGACGGTATCGACGCCTGAATGTCGTTTTTATAAATCCACGATAGGATGGTTTCGGCATTGAAATAGCAGAGAAAGGAGAGAAGAATGGCACCTCCAATCAATAATTTAGAAGACAGGAACAAGAGTTTTAAATTCTCCGCTTTGTCTTTCATTTGAAAGGTGAAAAGAGGCAATAATAATCCCGTGAAAAGCATTCCAAACATAAAGAAAGCATCCAAAAGGCGGAAGCCTTGGGCATACACTCCGGCTTCATATGCGCCATCTGCATGCAAGCGTTCGACCATGATGGAATCCAAACGCGTGTACAACATCATGAAGAGAATGAATATGGCGTAGGGCAAACTTTTGCGCACAACGGTTAAGGCAAAGGGAACGTCCAATTTGATTTTCGGGATGCCGATTTTTCGCGATAGCATCCAAAATGCTGCGACAAGTACGATTGAATAACAAACCGTTTGGATCCAGATAAACCATTCTATTTTGAAAGCATCGGTGTACCAAAAGAGTGCCCCGCAAATCAAGATGAGCAACAAACGATCGAGCACGGAGAACATAGCGTCCAATTTGAAGTACAACATACCCGCAAAATGACTTCGTGCATAGGCAATGAGGACGACGAAAAACTGATTCAAAATGAGGAATCCAAGTAAACTAAAATCAGCTTTGTCGTAACCCATAACGAGCGCCATGATGATTGTTATGACCACATAAACGAGAAACAACAACAATCGAAATCCCATCATTTTACTGATGTAGCGCGAAACTATTTTGGGATATTGAGCGACATTCTTAGTTGTAAAATTGTTGATGCCGAGATCGAGAATAATATTGAAAAGAAAAGAGAGATTGAGCAAGGTGAAATATAATCCGTACTCCTCTGCACCCACTCGATTTTGAACACCAGAGTCTATTCCAAAAATCGCAATTGGCTTTATCAAAAGATTCAAAACCATTAGCAAAAGAAGATTGGAAAAGAATTTTTTCTGCATCCTATTAGAATAAACGTCGAATTTAGATTTTAATTGGGGAGAAAGAAGAAATTTTGATGGGTATGAATGTTCTTGTCGAAAGAAACCAGTTTATTGTTCTTTAGAACTTCAATTCTGTAATTCAATTTCTGCATAAAATCGAAACAGTTTTGGCGATTTTCATTGTCCCATAATTCGGTGTACACAATTGGTCGACAACGATTTAAAAGTTGTTCCGCCCCTTTCAAGGCGTGAAATTCAAAATTCTCTACATCCATTTTAATTCCTTGGATATCGGTATTGGCAAAAAATTCATCCACCGTTTTCACTTCCACTTCAAATTCTTCACCTTCGTTCCACTCCGTAATTTCGGGAGTTTTTACGTGACTCAATCCTTGTAATTTTACCTTCCCATCAGTTGGCATGATCATTTTTAACTTTCCAGATTCAGAACCAACGGCAAACGGAATTATCTCCACATTTGCCAGACGTTTTCGTTTCACGATTTCTTTGAGAACCTTCAAGTTTTCTGGCATGGGTTCGATAGAATGAATCGTGTGCTGGGGAAAGGTTTTTCCAAGATGGGCGGTCATAATTCCAATGTTGGCTCCAATGTCCAGAATATCACCTTCGTCCTTTAGTAGGGACATAAAATGAAAGAAATCCCCCTCTTTTTTATCGTTTCGAAGTGTAGTAATTTTGAACAAGGAGAACCATGTCAAATATCTTTGGAAGCCTAAAATTCGTTGCAAGAAATATTTGATTTTGCTTTTCACCAATCACTGAAATAAGACAACAAAGATAGTCATAAAATTAATTTGATTAGGTGTTACTAGGCTAAGAATACACCTTTGCCCCCTCCGTACAATTCTTGCAAATATCTATCTCCTGTCTATTCGTGAAACCCGATTTTCGGAACGAAACATATTGCTCCAATTGCCAAATGGACTTGAAAGTAGCATTCGTCATATCACCCAATTGATGCACGGCGTCTTTGTCAAAACAACAAGGAACCGCCTTTCCATCCCAGGTAATGACTGAGCCCGACCACATGCGCCAGCATTCGTTTTTTAACTTGTTTTTTAAGCGGGATTTTGCCTTTGGCCGCGTGAATTGTTTCAAACCACTCGGGCATTCGGGACAGCCTAAATTACATGCTGTCGCTGATTCGATGGAAAGTGAAAAAGGAAGTGCTTTTTCTTGTCCGTTTTAGGTTAGTTTCTGAAGCTAAAAAGAAGTGCCCAAGTACGCTAAATTCCAAACTCTTGAAAAGGAGAAATGTTTAAGTAAACGGAAAGAATCTTGTCGTTTGGACATGAATGAAAAGCAAACGGAAGTTGAGAATTATTTCAGCAAAGAAAAATGCCCCGTCAAAGTATTGTACTTGTCTTCCAAACCACAACTTACGTAACGAAGCGCATAGCCATACACGCCTTGTTGCATTTTCCGTCCCTTGTAAAAACCGTCCCAACCCGCATTTTGGTCGAATGATTCCCATAACATTTCACCCCAACGGTCGTAAATAATCAAGTGCCATTCTTGAGAATTTAAGGCGACAACTGGACTCCAATTGTTGTTGTATTGGTCGCCATCGGGTGTGAACGCATTTGGAATATAAACGGTGAAGGGTTCGATGTACAATCTATTCGAACTTCTGTCCTTGCAGCCGTATTCGTTTTGAACGATTTGGATGACGTCTTTGTACCCCGATGATTGATATTGATACGCAAAAATGGGCGGCACATTATTAGCAAAGGCTTCGTTATCATCAGGGATGTACGAAATGATGCTAGCGCCTGTCGATTGATCAATAAATATCACTTCTGGATGACAAATATCTGTTTGCTCTGTAGAAGTCGTGAAAACAGAAACGGGTCTGGGTTTGACATCCACTAAATCGCTTTGGGTCAAAGATAAATTGGCGATGCAACCCTTGTTCGTGCTGGTCCCCAAGGTAATAGGATAAACCCCTGGGATGGTGTAAATATGACTCGGGTTTTGACCCGTACTTGTGGCTCCATCACCAAAATCCCATGCATATTGGATGGGCGTATCAGATGTGCTTAAGTCGATAAATTGAGCCGTAAAAGGAGCGCATTGGTTCCCCGGAGCAAGCGTAAAATCTATCGTCGGTTCTTTGTAAATAAAGATGTTTCCTGTAATCGATTTCGAGCAATTCAAGTAGCTTCCTGTCAGCTGTACCGTGTGATTTCCTGGGGTAGAAAAGTTGATGCCCAAAGCGTCCGTTCCAGCAACAAATTGGGGTGTTGCATTTGCGCCCAAGTCCCATGCATACGAGGTAATTCCAGCTGGACCACTAACTGTACCCACAAAGTCGAAACTATTGTTGGTGATACACAGCGAATCTGGATGCGTCATTGACATGAGCAAATCTTGATAAATTTGATACGTAAAAGAAACGGTATCGTAGCAGGATCCAGTGGACCCAGCAATCAATTGAATCGTATACGTTCCCGGACCGGCATAGGTGTACGAAGGATTGGACAAGGTGCTGACATCGGCAGTTGTAGTCGGGTCACCAAAATCCCAAATGAAATTAACACTGGCTGTTGAGGTGCTCGTACAGTTTATCGTTTGCCCTTCACATTCGTAATCCGATGGTAATGAAAAATTGGCCACAGGAGGCTCATAAATTGTCACATTTAAGGTGGTATCGGCGATACATTCTCCCCGAACTCCAGAAAGTGTAACTGGATAAATTCCCGGCTGAGAATAGACGACTCCGTTAACGGTCAAATTAGTTGAACTCTGAGGCGTGGCGTTAGTGCTAAAATCCCATGCGTAAGTCGAAACTTGCCCTGGAACGATAGAAGGGGATGCCGTTCCCACAAAATCAATGCTATGTCCGTCAAAACAAACGGAATCTGTCGCCGTAAAACTTACGATGAACGTATTGTCAATGACCACCTCCATTATGGCCGTATCTGTGCAGGGCCAACCTGGATTTGCAACCAATGTTGCGTAATAGGTTCCAGACGCTGGATATGTGTAGGAAGGCTCAACCTGCGTACTCACATCGGTTGTGATGCCAGACACGCCAAAATCCCAAGAATAATTGGTCGCTCCGTAACTGTTGTTTTCAAAATCGACCGTTAAGCCATTGCAATACCCTTGAAAAGTAGCCAAGTCTTGTTGATCGGGCAAAATAGCTTGTAGGGATATGACACAATTAATGACAGTGAATAAAAAATCTCGGGTATTTCCTCCGATAAAAATTCCATTTCGGTATTCATCTACGCGAATTCCTACGACGTACAAGCCCAATAAATTTGGACTGGCCAACAATTGACCCGTTGTTGGATTTATGGAAATGGAAGATCCGGGGCCCAAAGGTGCGGCAGCATTAAATCCAACTTCCCATCCCACTAAATTGTAAGGCGGATTCGGTATCGGATTCGGAGCTGGATTGGCAGAAGAGGCACCTCCAAAAGGCGTAATTAATGAGTAAACCAATTGATCTCCGTCTGGATCAGCCGCCGAATGATTAAAATTTAATTCATCGTTGTTGCAAATCGCCAAGGGCGGATAGTTAGTAAATCTGGGAGATGAATTTACCGTAGCACCTGTTTCTGAACCAGGTATTTGTGCCACCAAAGTCAATCCTTCTCCTGGGGCATTCGATAAATTAATAATGGAAGGTTGTCGACAACATCTTTGATAGGCCACTTTGTATCCGCCCACAATCGGCGGCAGATTCAAGGTTACGGTATAAATCGCTCTTTCTGTGCAAATGCCAGTTGGCGCCTGTACACAAGGATTGTTGAAAATAATGGGCAAAGTGACCGACCCTGGAAAAGGTACATTGACATCCATTATGCGCTGATTGGCAGAATTAAAAACACCAAGAGGAAGGGGGCTGTCATAGGCTGCACCTGTCACCGTATTACAATCACGGTAAAGAGCAATGTAAAATTTGTAATTGTTGCCTCCCACATAATCGTACCACATGTCGCCACCTACAATATGAGCCGCATGCGATGAGAAATGGCTGAAAAAAATAAGCCACAGAGAAAACCAAATATGTTTTGTCTTGAATCCCATACTACATACTATTGTAGACGCTAACTAAGCAAAAAAGATGCCTAAAAATGCTACCTTCCTTTTTTTTACAACAATTCGAACTGTTTGTAGTTCAGTTCTTTTTGCAATTTACCGCAATTTACGACTTTATTTGGCTGATTTTTAGTTGGTGGTCCGAACTTAATTTTACCTAGATTGTAATCCAACGCTTTCTGAGTATAATATGCTTCTCTCGTCGGGTGACTCGGATGACAAACATTGAAAATTTCTCCGAAAATATCCCTCGAAATAAGTAAATCTACAACCCTAAAAATGTCCTTACGATGAATGAGATTTACTTTTTTGTTGGGGTGATCGTTCACCTCTTTTTTCGCCAAATAATGAACCGGATTTCTTTCTTCACCGATCAATCCAGCTAATCGTAAGATGCTCAATCGGTCGCCTAATTGTTGTTGCAAGGTTCCCTCTGCTTCTATCAATTTATTAGAATCTTCCGCTTGAAAAACGTAATCTTCCCTTGCATTTTCAAGATGATCGGGGTATACACCCGTCGAACTCGTGAAAATCACCTTTGTTTTTTTGTTCAGGTAGGGAATGAATGAACTTACGCCTTCTGCATAGGTCATGGTTTTAAAAACACTCGGTGGAAGATTCAGAATCAAGATGTCGGTTTGTGATAAAGCTTTTTTTAGTTCCTCGGAGAAACTGTCTTCGCTATTCCAAAGCAAAGTAGAAATTCCTTTTTGAGATATACGCGCAGCTTTTTCAATTGAGGTAACCGTACCCCAAACTTGATTTTGGTTTGATTTCAGGAAATCTGCCAAAGATTCACCCAACCAACCCAGACCGATGATTCCGATGTTTGTATGCGTATTCATTTATACGAATATAAGGATTAGATGCGGGAATTCGGAATTCGACAGGCTCAGCCCTCCTTAAATAGCACCCGAGGGCTGAACCTGTCGAAGTCCGAAATCGCGTGTTAAACCTAATGGCCTATCTTAGATAAATTTGGTAATTTTACCCTATGATTTTCAATCGGGTTTTTGTGAAATTGCATTGGATTAGCTTGGTGCTAATCTTGCTGGTTTTTGTAGCGGGAAGTGTGGTGCGAACTTCTGGTTCGGGCATGGGTTGTCCGGATTGGCCGAAGTGTTTTGGGCAGTGGGTGCCGCCGACCAGTGAAGCGCAATTGCCGGATAATTACCGCAATCCCTTACTGGAAAAAAGAATAAAAAAGGCGGAGCGATTTGTCAAATTATTGAACTTTCTTGGACTGAAAGAAACGGCCGAAAAATTGACAAATGACCCGTACTTATACCAAGAAGACCCTTTCAATGCCCGACGAACGTGGACCGAATACATCAATCGCTTGTGTGGGTTTTTGGCCGGAAATGTGGTACTCGCCCTTTTTCTTTGGATCCTTTTGAAATACCGAAAACACAAAACTATCCTGCGGCTTTCCTTTGTCAATGTCATTTTAATGGGTTTTCAAGGTTGGTTTGGATCTATCGTGGTGGTCTCCAATTTGGTGCCGTGGACGATTACCGTGCACATGCTTGTGGCAGTTGTCATTCTGGGTATTCAAATTTATTTGTTGCGAAAAATTGCGCCCAGTCAACAACGAAATATTTCCATCTCAAAGGGAATGAAAAATCTCGTTTTGGTCTGTTTACTGATCACCGTTGGCCAAATGTTTTTGGGAACCCAAGTCCGCGAATACATCGATGACCTGACCCGCCAAGGATTTGGTCGTGAATCGTGGAGCGAAAAACTGGGCGCCATCTTTTTTATTCACCGTAGTTTTTCATGGCTCGTATTAGGTCTTTTGGTCTTTCTCGCCTACCGAAATGAAAAAGCGAAAAAGGAAGGCCTGTTCCGTTGGGCGTTTATCGTCCTCGCTATAGAGTTGATTTCAGGTGTCCTCCTGGCCTATTTTGATTTGCCAGGTTGGGCGCAAGTAGCACATCTCTTTTTCGCGACGATCATTCTCGGAATTTTGTGGATGAGTTGGTTGCGCAGTAAAAAATCGACCCGAATCGCTTAAACCACTCGAAAAAATTGTGGAATTCGAAATCGGTATAGTATATTTGCATCCTTATTGGTCCTATAGCTCATTCGGTTAGAGCAACTGACTCATAATCAGTAGGTGCTTGGTTCGATTCCAAGTGGGACCACGGTAAGCCTCCAGAAATGGGGGCTTTTGTTGTTTATGCACCTACTATTGTAAAACGTCAGCCTAATGTTTACCACTTAAGAGATAAAGTTAAATAACAGTTTATTATAATATCAAATCAGGATTGTATTAATTAAGGAATTCAAATTAAGTAATGGGAAAACTATGAAGGCCTATTAAAAGAACTGCCTCAGCAGTTCTAAAAGACTTTTAATGACAAAAAAAGGACTCAACCAAACTTGCTAAGCCCCTTTTTTTGAGGAATTACAAGTCTTGCAACATTTTCATTGCGTCTTCTTTCGCTTTTTTGGCATCTTCCATTCCTTTTTTAATAGCATCTTCTGCTTGTTTTTTAGCATCATCTACCATATCCTGAGCGTCTCCCATAGCATCATCTACCTTGTCCTGAGCTTCATTCATCGCATCCTTATCAGGAGTAGAACTCTCTTCTTCTTCTTCTGGCATTGGTGTTTCCGTTAAATCTACTGACTCATCTTCAACGTTAGCTTCGCTTTCTCCGCATGAAGTCATTACCATTCCCGCTGCAATTGCG
>ERZ887849.1238-NODE-1238-length-24753-cov-38.838206_pt1 | contig 24753 bp, 19 predicted proteins | sample MGYA00521267_ERZ887849 | MGnify/ENA primary metagenome ERZ887849 (study PRJEB32303, sample SAMEA104408601) | aquatic metagenome | biome: Brackish water; feature: Pelagic; material: water | place: Baltic Sea | collected 2014-06-06T16:11:00 | depth 2,863 m ... | reverse complement strand
CGATCCCCAACCCACTTTTGGCAGAAGTAAAAAGCGTATGAGGATATACAAAAGATGTTTCAATATATTCCTGATCCGATTCATCCATTTTATTAGCTATCACAACGAGTTGTTTATCTGGATACTGTTCTTGAATTTTTCGAATCTCTGTATTAAAAAGTTGAATCGTTTCTGACGTAACCTTAGAAGCATCTAATAAATACAAGACCACTTGTGATTGTGTGATTTTTTCAAACGTTTTTTTAATACCAATACTTTCAATGGTATCCTCGGTGGTTCGAATGCCCGCTGTATCAATAAATCGAAACTTAATACCCTCAATAGTAATTTCATCTTCGATGGCATCACGAGTTGTTCCAGCAATATCACTTACAATGGCTTTGTCTTCATTTAAAAGCGCATTTAACAGGGTAGATTTTCCCACATTGGGTGCGCCAATTATTGAAATTGGTATTCCATTTTTAATCACATTTCCTGTTGAAAATGAATCTATCAAATGTTTTAAAACCTTAATGATGCGGTCTAATAACTCCTCAAATTGTTTCCGATTGGCAAATTCTACGTCCTCCTCCGAAAAATCGAGTTCTAATTCAATCAAAGAAGCAAAATTCAATAACTCATCACGTAAGACTTTGATTTCATTACTGAACCCTCCTCGCATCTGTTGCATTGCAATTTGGTGGGAGGCTTTATTATCACTGGCAATTAAATCTGCGACTGCTTCTGCTTGACTTAAATCGAGCTTAGCATTTAGGAAAGCACGAAGCGTGAACTCCCCTGGGTTTGCAATACGCGCACCATTGCGTACAAATAATTGTATAATTTCTTGTTGTATATAAGAACTTCCATGGCATGAAATTTCAACAACATCCTCGCCAGTATAGGATTTAGGATTTTTAAAAACAGAGACCAAAACTTCATCCAAAACTCGTAAATCTTCTACAATATGCCCTAAATGAATGGTGTGGGTTTGTTGAGAAACTAGCTTTTTGTTGGAAATGGATTTAAAAGAAGCATCCACCATTTGAACCGCTTTGGAGCCCGAAAGTCTTATCACAGCAATCGCACCTGCACCCGAAGGAGTGGCTAACGCAATAATAGTGTCATTGTTATACAAAATATTAATTTTATTTACAAAAGTATTAATATTACTTCAAACGAATGAAGTAATATTTTTAATTTATTTTTGTAAAAATTTTAAACTCATAAATAGTATGAAAACTCAAATCATTTTTATAATTGGTATTGCATTGATGTTTAGTTGTAAACCTTCTACATCAAATTATGGAGATAACTATGAAGTCATCGTCAAAGCAGACGGCGTTTATGATGGATTAAGAGCTTATTTGATGAAAACTGAAAATGGCAGAAATAGAATAGCCACCGATACTGCTATAGTTTTTAATGAATCATTTGTTTTTAAAGGACAAATAAAAGGAAGTGAAATGCGTTCCTTAAAAATTGATGGTGTGAGAGGAGAAACCTCTGTGTTTATAGAACCTGGAGAAATTAATATAGAAATTTATAAAGATAGTATTCATAAATCAAAAGTAGAAGGCACTTATAACAATAAAGTTTTAAATGATTACAAAAACAAATACCAAGAAAAAATAGAAGCGATTGAGGCTGTGAAAGCAGCGTTCTTTACTACTGAAAAGGGGTCAGAAGAATTAAAAACACTTCAAAAAAAAGGAGATTCTTTAAGAGCACAATTGAAAAATTTTGGATATGAATTTATCGAAACAAACAAAAATTCTGATTTTTCATTGTATATACTAGAGGGATTAACAAGTCAAAAGGGGTTTGATGTAGAATTGGCCTCCAACGCTTTTAAAAGTATCGAAGCATCCATAAAAACCAAAAACGAATCCAATCAACAGATATCCAATCGTATCAAACAGAAAATTGAAAGCAATCCAAATAAAGCGAAAATTAAAATTGGAATGCAAGCTCCTGATTTTACGGCGCCAAACCCACAAGGAAAACAAATTACTCTAAGTGAAATTAAAGGAAAGGTAACTATTGTAGATTTTTGGGCCTCTTGGTGTAAACCTTGTCGTATTGAAAACCCTAATTTGGTTAAGCTATATGATAAATACCACTCCAAAGGGTTGGAAATTATCAGTGTTTCTTTAGAACGTGCAAATCAGAAAGACATTTGGATTGAGGCCATTAATAAAGACCAATTAAACTGGTATAACGTCTCAAATCTAAAGTTCTGGCAAGATCCAATTGCACAATCTTACAGTGTAAATTCAATCCCTGCGACCTTTATTTTAGACGAAAATGGAACAGTCGTTGCCGAACGCTTAAGAGGTGTTGAATTGGAAGCTAAAATTAAAAGTTTGCTGGAGTAACTAAAAAACCAAATCCTCTAAATCTTATTGTTTTTATGCATCAAGAACAAGAGGATAATTGGAACAGCTAGGATGATTACCATCCATAAATGCGTTTCTAAAACTTGTGGTGCTATCAATAATGTAAGTACATACCCTCCAATAGCTCCTCCAAAATGGGCGTCATGTCCTATATTTCCAACCCTTGATTTCATTCCATAAATGGAATACAGCATATACCCTACTCCTACTACATAAGAGGGAATAGGTATGGGAATAAAATACAAGTATAAATTCATCCCGGGGTATAATAAAATAGCAGCATACAAGATGCCAGTTACAGCACCACTCGCACCTACTGCTGAATAATACAATTCATTTTTATGAAAGTAATAGGATAATAGATTTCCAAATATCAAACTTCCAAAATAAATCAAAAAGAAATAAAACGGTCCTACGCTATGTATTACGTGATCTGCAAAAAAATAGAGTGTGATCATATTAAATAACAGATGCTGTAAGTCAACATGTAGAAACCCAGAAACCAATATACGAAGTTGTTCGCCACGTTTGATCCCTCCAATATTAAACTTATACGATTCAAAAAAAGAACGATCCTTAAAACCCTTGAAAGAGCAAAGTGCGTTTAATGCAATAATAATCAGAGTATAAATACTAATGTTCATAGAGATATATTAAATAAGCTATATATTTGCGAGTGTAAATTTAATCTTTTTAAATGCAATTACTAGCGTACATTTTAATTTACCCTATTTTGTGGTTTCTTTCCATACTCCCCTTTCGATTGTTATACGTCGTTTCTGATCTTTTATATGTATTGATGTATCATGTTTTTGGATATAGAAAACAAACCGTTCAAGACAACCTTAAACTTGTATTCCCTGAAAAATCGGATTCAGAAATTAAAACAATCACTAAAAAATTCTACCACCATTTTTGTGATATGATTTTAGAATCGATTAAATCTATGAATATTTCTTTGGAGTCCATGAAGGCGCGTTATACTTTTAAAAATTTGGACATCATTAAGGATTTTGAAAAACAAAACAAAAGCATCGTGCTTATGTGTGCGCATTATGGAAGCTGGGAATGGATTTTTATTCTTCAAACTTACACGAGTCATCGCGGTTATGGCATCTATAAACGTCTTCAAAACAAGTATTTCGATCGCTTGATCAAATCTATCAGAGCCCGTTATAATAGTTATTTAATTACAACCAAAGAAACGTTTTCTGTTTTGGAAGAAGCCAAAAAAAATGGTATACTGTCCATGAATGGTTTTGCCTCAGACCAATCGCCTAAAAAAGAAAAAGCCCGTCACTGGAATGAATTTATGGGCATTAAAGTTCCCGTTCATACAGGAGCAGAAAAGATGGCCAAAAAACTGGATATGCCTGTGGTGTTTTTTGCTGTAGAACGCAAAAAAAGAGGCTATTACGAGGCAACTTTTCAAACTCTAGCGGAAAATCCAACCGATTTTAAGAATTATGAAATTACAGATAAATTTCTAAGACTTGTTGAAGATCAAATTCACGAAGCACCCGAATATTACCTTTGGACACACAAACGTTGGAAACATCGCACTGTTTAGAGCCCTGCTATGATCTTTATTTCATCAATGATCCTATCTGCTAAAACATCTGCTTTCTCTTGAGATGGTGCTTCTGTATAGATTCGGATAATTGGCTCGGTATTACTTTTTCTTAAATGTACCCATTCCGTTGGGAAATCAATTTTAACCCCATCAATCCTAGAGATTTGTTCGTGCTTATATTTTGCCTCCATTGCTTCTAAAATAGCATCTACATCAATCGTAGGGTTTAGGTCGATTTTTTTCTTGCACATAAAATAAGAAGGATAGCTTGCTCTCAACGCACTAACCGCAATTTTTCGTTCGGCTAGTAAACTCAAAAATAAGGCTACACCTACCAAAGCATCACGTCCGTAATGCGATTCTGGATAGATAATTCCGCCGTTGCCTTCACCTCCAATAACTGCATTGGTTGCTTTCATGGCGTTGACGACATTTACTTCGCCAACAGCACTAGCAGTATAAGTTCCGCCATACTTTTCGGTTACATCTCTCAAAGCCCGAGTAGAACTTAAATTACTTACCGTATTTCCTGGACGTTGACTTAATATATAATCGGCACAAGCGACCAACGTATATTCTTCTCCAAACATAATTCCTTGCTCATCCATAAAAGCCAAACGATCAACATCAGGATCGACTGCAATTCCAAAGTCAGCATGAGAATAAATTACGGTTTCAGATAAATCTGTTAAATGTTGTTTTAGCGGTTCTGGGTTGTGTGGAAATTGTCCGTTTGGTTCGCAGTGTATTTTGACTGCTTCAACGCCTAATCGCTCTAATAGTAGAGGAATTGCAATGCCTCCCGTAGAATTGACAGCATCTACAACCACTTTAAATTTACAGTCAGTAATGGCTTTGACATTCACAAACTCTAAATCCAGAACTTCATCAATATGAATATCAAAATATGCTTGATTTTTTGTTATAGTTCCTAACTCGTCAACATCAGTAAAATTTAGACTATTTGCTTCAGCAATTTCTAAAACACGTTGACTGTGTTCTGCATTTAAAAATTCGCCATTGGCATCTAATAACTTTAGTGCATTCCATTGTTTGGGGTTGTGACTGGCTGTTAAAATAATACCACCATCCGCTTTTTCTAAAGGAACGGCAATTTCGACAGTTGGTGTCGTTGATAAATCTAAATCGATGACATCAATACCCAAACCAATCAGCGTATTCATAACTAAATTTTGAATCATCGCTCCTGAAATTCGAGCATCTCTACCAACTACCACACGGTATCGTTCTTTAGACCGTTGTTGTTTAATCCATGTTCCATATGCCGCAGCAAATTTTACAGTATCTATTGGAGTTAAATTATCGCCAACAACACCTCCTATTGTGCCTCGAATTCCTGAAATTGATTTTATCAGAGTCATGTAAAAATAATTTTAACAAATATAAGATTTCAAATCAATTATATTAAAATGTATTCATATTATTGCTCCTATGAATTATTTGGCACATATTTTTCTTTCTGGAGAAAATCCCAATGTGATGATTGGAAATTTTATGGCAGACAGTATTAAAGGCTCTAAACACGACTTCTACCCTCCCGAAATCCAAAAAGGAATCTTGTTACACCGTCAAATTGATACAACAACCGATGCCCATCCTGCTTTTAGGAAAAGTACCAAACGGCTTCACAAAAACTACGGTCATTATTCGGGGATTATTGTGGATATTTTTTACGATCATTTTTTAGCTAAAAACTGGGCTGATTATTCTACTATTCCTTTAGCAGATTATATTCAATCGTTTTATAAATTATTAAGTGACAATACTGAGCTACTCCCCCATAACATTCAAAAAATGGCGCCTATTATGATGGAAGGTAATTGGCTTTTAATCTATGCAGATCTTGAAGGAATTGACCGTGTTTTAGGAGGAATGAATCGACGTACAAAAAACAAATCAGGGATGGACAAGGCAGGACAGGAATTAAGGAAATACTACTCTCTTTTTGAAGCGGATTTTGAAGTGGTTATGAAAGATCTTCAAAAACTAAGTTCCGAATTTTTAGCAACTTGATGCTCTAACTAATATAATTCCAAATGTTCTTATATTTACCCATTTGCATATAGGTTTGTGCGATGGGTTGGTGTTTTGGATCGATTAATTTTGGATCTGCAACAAGCACTTTTTTAGCCCAATGCCGTGCCAAGGACAAAATATCTTTATCTTTTACAATATTGGCAATTTTCATTTCTAAGACTCCACTCTGTTGAGTACTCATCATATCTCCGGGGCCTCGGAGTCGTAAATCAACTTCCGCAATTTCAAATCCATCACTTGAATTGACCATGGTTTTCATCCGCGTTTTACTGTTATCGCCCAATTTGTGGCTGGTCATTAAAATACAATAACTCTGTTCGCTACCACGGCCTACACGTCCTCTTAACTGATGGAGTTGCGACAATCCAAAACGCTCGGCACTTTCAATTATCATTACAGAAGCATTGGGGACATTAACGCCGACTTCAATAACGGTGGTGGCTACCATAATCTGTGTTTCGCCTTTGACAAAACGTTGCATTTCAAATTCTTTATCGGCAGGTTTCATTTGTCCATGCACAATCGATACTTGATAGTTTGGCATTGGGAAATCACGTACTATACTTTCATAGCCATCCATTAAATCTTTAAAATCCAAAGTTTCACTTTCATTTATCAATGGATATACAATATAAACTTGACGGCCTTTTGCAATTTCTTCTCTAATAAATCCAAGTACTTTAAGCCGGTTGCTATCAAATCGATGCACCGTTTTAATGGCTTTTCTTCCAGCAGGTAACTCATCAATCACAGAAATATCCAAATCGCCATAAACAGACATTGCAAGGGTTCGAGGAATTGGAGTGGCGGTCATAACCAAAATATGCGGAGGTGAAGTATTTTTTTTCCAAAGCTTTGAACGTTGGGCGACCCCAAAACGGTGTTGCTCGTCAATGATTGCCAATCCAAGATTTTTGAATTTTACTTTCTCTTCCAGAAGTGCATGGGTACCAATAATAATCTGTAATTCACCCGATTCTAATTGTTCGTGAATGCTTCTTCGGGCCGCAGTTTTTGTCGATCCTGTTAACAATCCAATCTTGACCCCAATCAAATCACAAAAAGGTTTTAATCCATTATAGTGTTGAAACGATAAAATTTCGGTAGGTGCCATCAGAGTTGCTTGAAACTTATTGTCAATCGCTATCAACATAGACATCAGCCCTACAATGGTTTTTCCTGAACCTACATCTCCCTGTAATAAGCGGTTCATTTGGGCATTACTCCCCATATCCATTCGAATTTCTTTTAACACACGTTTTTGGGCGTTGGTCAATTCAAACGGTAAGTGCTTCTTATAAAATGTATTAAAATAAGATCCAACCGTCTCAAAACGATAACCTTTTATTTTGGACTTGTGTATAATGTTTTTAAGAATGAGCTGAAGTTGGATATAAAAAAGTTCTTCGAATTTTAAACGAAATTGGGACAAACTCAGTAGTTTTTGTGATTTTGGAAAATGGATATTTAAGAGTGCTTCACTTTTAGAGATCAATTTTTGGTGTTCTAAAATTTCTTTAGAGAGAGATTCTTCAAAATTTCCATTCAATTGTAAAAACAACTGTTCCATGATTTTACAAATCACACGGTTCGAAATCCCTCGGTTTGCTAATTTTTCTGTGGAGGGATAAATAGGTTGAATGGCTTTTGAGAGACTTTTGTCATAGTCCGTTTTCAGTTCAATATCCGGATGTGGCATACTAAAGACCCCATTGAATAGATTGATCTTTCCGAAAATCACATAATCTGTATGGAGTTTCAGATGCTCCCGAATCCATTTATGACCTCTAAACCATACCAATTCCAAATATCCCGTCTCATCTCTAAAAGTAGCTACAAGGCGTTTTCCACGCTTTTGACCGATTTCTTTAAAGCCCGTAATTTGACCTACAACTTGAACTTCGGCTTTGGTGGGCTGAAGTTCAGAGACCTTATAAAATTGTGTACGATCTATATAACGATTCGGGAATAAATTTATCAGATCTTGAAAAGTATGAATCCCTAATTCTTTACGCAATACTTCGGCACGCCCAGGCCCAACACCTTTCAGATAATCAATGGGAGTTTGAAGTACTGAGTTTTGCATCAATCCACTTTAATAGGTTAGTAAATTGCTGACTTCATTTTTCAAATACGCTAAGGCAGCAGTACTTGGAGAGGGTCTGTCCATTGATTTGGTCAGTACCAATTCACGAAATTTATCCGCCGTTGTGGATTCATTTGAAAGGTCGCTGTTTCTAATAAACTGAATCGTGGTATTTTTAGCAGTTAAAATGATGTTCCAACATTCTTCGGACACATAAATTTGTTGTGCTAAATTATGTTCAAATTCTTGTTCGATAGTTTGAATGAGCAACTGCTCATAATCTTGTTTACGTTGAGAAATGGGTTGAATTCTAATCAATAAATTATTGGGTGTCATACGTTCCAAAACCAACGCCAATCGTTCATAAGCCTGAAGTTTTACTGGAAGTACTTCTTTTTGAAGCGACTTATGTAGAATATAGTGCCGTCTTTTGTTTTCGTTGTTTGTGTATTCTTTAAAAAATAAATACGCAATGCCTCCTGTAATAAGCGCTGGAATGCAATACTCGATAAGGCTATAAAACTCAATTTCCATTTAAATAGGTTGTGTATTGATTAATAACTGCCAAGTTAATAATTTCCTTGAATATAAAGGCAAAAATTAATATGTTCAAACGGATTTAGTAACTTCTCTAGAATTGTTTATAATTTATAGAAGTTCCTTTTAAAATACGAATAACATTCCTTAATTTCACATCTTAGAAAAAATGAAATTTGAAACAGTATTTAAATCAACTTAACGAGGCACAATTAGCACCTACGCTTCAGAAAGAAGGGCCAATGATTATCATTGCAGGTGCAGGTTCTGGAAAAACCAGAGTCCTCACCTATCGCATCGCCTATTTGATGAGTGAAGGCGTTGATCCCTTTAATATTTTATCCCTCACCTTTACCAACAAGGCTGCGCGTGAAATGAAAACACGAATCGCTTCGATTGTTGGAGACAGCGAAGCCAAAAATTTATGGATGGGAACATTTCACTCCGTATTTGCAAAAATTTTACGAATTGAGGCAGACAAATTGGGATACCCTTCCAATTTCACAATCTATGACACTCAAGACTCGCAACGCTTAATTTCTTCAATTATTAAAGAGAAAAAACTCGATAAAGACATTTATAAATACAAACAAGTCCAATCGCGTATATCCTCCTATAAAAACAGTTTGATTACCGTAAAGACGTATTTTCAAAACCCCGAACTTAAAGAGTCCGATGCGATGGCAAAACGTCCAGAAATGGGAGAAATTTATAAAGAATATGTATCGCGTTGTTTTAAGGCAGGTGCGATGGATTTTGATGATTTATTACTCAAAACTAATGAGTTAATTACTCGTTTTCCAGAAGTATTGGCAAAATACCAAGATCGATTTCGGTATATTTTAGTAGATGAGTATCAAGATACCAACCACTCTCAATATTTAATCGTAAGAGCACTGTCAGACCGTTTTCAAAACATCTGTGTTGTGGGAGATGATGCACAAAGTATTTATGCTTTTCGAGGGGCGAACATCAATAATATTTTAAACTTTCAAAAGGATTATGACAATGTCAAACTATTCCGATTGGAGCAAAATTATCGTTCGACCAAAAACATTGTAAATGCTGCAAATTCCATTATTGAAAAAAATCAAACCAAGCTCGAAAAAGTCGTTTGGACTGCCAATGAAGAAGGACCAAAAATTATTGTCAACCGATCGTTAACTGATGGTGATGAAGGTCGTTATATTGCAAGTAGCATTTTTGATAACAAAATGCAAAACCAAGCTAAAAATGGTGACTTTGCAGTATTATACCGTACCAATGCTCAATCAAGATCCATTGAAGATGCCCTAAGAAAACGCGGCTTAGAATATCGGATTTATGGTGGTTTATCATTCTACCAACGCAAAGAAATAAAGGATGTCCTCTCCTATTTACGCATTATTATCAACCCTTCTGATGAAGAGGCTTTAAAACGGATTATTAATTTTCCAGGACGTGGCATCGGACAAACCACTATAGACCGCTTAATTGTGTCTGCCAATGAACATGATAAAACCATTTTTGAAATTCTCAATCACCTTCATGAACTTCCCATAAATATCAATGCGGGAACCAAAACCAAACTTCAAAACTTTAGAACAATGATTGAAAGTTTTAAAGTGATGAGTAAAACGGCAAATGCTTTTGATTTGGCAGAACATGTTTGTAAAGTCAGTGGATTGATTCAAGAGTTTAAAAAAGATGGAACTCCTGAAGGCATTTCACGAATGGAAAATATCGAAGAATTACTCAATGGTATCAAGGATTTTGTTGAAGGTCAACAAGAGTTAGCTGATTCTACAGGATCGATTGCCGAGTTTTTAGAAGATGTTGCACTTGCTACGGATTTGGATCATGAAGAGGGAGAAGACAGCGATAAAGTAGCACTTATGACCATCCATTTAGCAAAAGGATTGGAATTTCCGTATGTGTATATTGTTGGCTTAGAAGAAGATTTATTTCCAAGTGCAATGAGTATGAGTACTCGGGAAGAATTGGAAGAAGAACGTCGTTTGTTTTATGTTGCCCTCACACGAGCTGAAAAACAGGCCTATCTAACTTATGCACTTTCACGTTACCGTTGGGGAAAACTTGTGGATTCTGAACCAAGTCGATTTATCGAAGAAATTGATGAGCAGTATTTGGAAATTGTAACTCCAAAAGAAGAACGCCGTTTCAATCCAATGTTAAGTGCCGATATTTTTGGCGATGTCGATACCAATACGGTGCGATATAAGAAACCTGCCTACATGAAGAAAAAAACAAAATCAATCGAAAAATTTAAAATATCTGCACCCAAAAACTTAAAAAAAGTCAGCAAATCAAACTCAAATGCTAACGTTTTTGATACTAAATTAATTGTTGGCGATATGGTAAATCATCAACGGTTTGGAAAAGGGAATGTATTGAGTATTGAAGGCAAAGCAGCCGATTTGAAAGCTGAAATTAAATTTGAAACTGGAGGTGTTAAAAAGTTATTATTACGATTCGCAAAACTTGAAATTATTTCCTAAACGCAAAAAATTTCATGGCAGAACTTCTCAAAATATATCCTGAAAACCCAAACCCAAAAGCCCTTCAAAAAGTGGTTGAAGTCCTTAAAAGAGGTGGGCTTGTGATCTATCCAACTGATACGGTTTATGGATTGGGCTGTGACATTACCAACTTTAAGGCATTGGAACGCATTGCCAAAATAAAAGGAATCAAATTGGAGCGGTCAAACTTTTCGTTTATTTGTTATGACTTGAGTAATCTAAGTGATTATGTAACCCAAATTGAGACCCCCATATTTAAACTTTTAAAACGAAATCTTCCTGGCCCCTACACCTTTATTCTCCCTGGGGCAAACACATTGCCACACCCATTCAAAAAAAAGAAAACCGTAGGAATTCGAATTCCAGACAACTCCATTGCATTGGGAATTGTAGAAGCCTTGGGGAATCCAATTGTATCAACATCTATTCATGATGAAGATGAAATTCTGGAATATACAACAGATCCAGAGTTAATATATGAAAAATGGGGTTCTAAAGTTGACCTAGTAATTGATGGGGGTTATGGTGACAATCAGCCGTCAACAGTCATTGAAATAAAGGGAACAGAAGTGAGTGTGATCAGAGAGGGAAAAGGAAGTATTGATATATTTTAAATAGAACTAATTAAGTGCACACAGAAAATTTTTATGAGCAAGTTTGATGAATTTATCGAAGTAAAAGGTGCCAGAGTACACAATTTAAAAAATATTGATGTAAAAATTCCTCGCGATCAATTAGTTGTTATTACAGGGCTTTCGGGAAGTGGAAAATCTTCGCTCGCATTTGACACCATTTATGCAGAAGGTCAACGGCGTTATATTGAAACATTTTCAGCCTATGCCCGTCAATTTCTAGGAAGTTTAGAACGTCCAGATGTCGATAAAATTGATGGACTTTCACCAGTCATTGCCATTGAACAAAAAACAACCAGTAAATCACCGCGGTCTACGGTGGGAACCATCACCGAAATCTATGATTTTTTAAGGTTAATATTTGCACGAGGTGCAGATGCATACAGTTATAATACCAATGAAAAAATGGTAAGCTATAATGATGCACAAATAAAAGACCTGATTTTAGAGTCCTTTAAAGGCAAACGTATTTCCATATTAGCTCCTGTAATTCGTTCTCGAAAAGGACACTACAGGGATCTTTTTGAACAGATTGCAAAACAAGGCTTTGTAAAAGTGAGAACTGATGGTGTGATTGTCGATATTACTAAAAGGATGATGCTAGATCGTTATAAAATACACGATATTGAAATTGTGATCGACCGTCTTAAAATTGATGCAAATACACAATCTACAAGCCGACTTATTGAGAGCATAAATACAGCAATGTATCATGGAGAAAACGTACTTATGGTCATCGATGAAGATACCAAAAACGTACGCTATTTTAGTCGAGATTTGATGTGTCCCTCATCTGGAATTTCTTATCCAAACCCAGAACCAAATAATTTTTCCTTCAATTCCCCAAAAGGAGCTTGCCAAGAATGTAATGGAATAGGAACGTTATATAAAGTAAATGAGACCAAAATTATACCTAACCCAAGCCTTTCAATTAAAAATGGAGGACTCGCACCTCAAGGCGTTCAAAAAGATTCTTGGCTATTTAGACAATTAGAACTCATTGGTCAGCGCTTCAATTTTAAGCTTTCAGATCCCATTTCAAGCATTCCTAAAGAAGCCTTACAAATTATATTGTATGGGGGGAAAGACGATTTTTCGGTAGATAGTAAAACCTTAGGAGTTTCGCGAAACTATACTATTAATTTTGAAGGCATCGCTAATTTTCTCGAAAGTCAATACAAGAACTCCGATTCTAGATCCATCCAAAGGTGGGCAAAAAACTATATGGATAATATTGAATGTCCATCCTGTGGGGGGTCTCGACTTAAAAAGGAATCCTTATACTTCAAGATTAATTCTAAAAATATAGCTGAACTTTCAGAGATGGATGTCGTAGAATTATCTGAATGGTTCAAAGAATTGCCAAAACATCTTTCTAAAAATCAAGCCATCATTTCAAAGGAAATTCTGAAAGAAATTTCGACACGTTTACAGTTTCTTCTCGATGTTGGATTGGATTATTTATCAATCAATAGAAGCTCAAAATCACTCTCGGGTGGCGAGGCTCAACGGATTCGTTTGGCAACACAAATAGGGTCGCAATTGGTGGGGGTTTTATATATTTTGGATGAACCAAGCATTGGTTTACACCAGCGAGATAATGAAAAATTAATTAAATCTTTAATCGCTCTAAAAAATGTAGGAAATTCAGTACTTGTAGTAGAACATGATAAAGACATGATTGAACAAGCAGATCATGTAATCGATATTGGACCAAAAGCTGGCAAGCATGGCGGCGAAATTATCAGTCAAGGAACTCCAAAAGCTATATTAAATAGTGGTACCATGACAGCAGATTATTTGAGTGGCGTTAGAGAGATTGAAGTTCCAAAAAAACGTCGTGATGGAAATGGAAAATTTTTAGAACTCAAAGGTTGTACTGGAAATAATCTAAAAAACGTAACGATTAAATTACCATTGGGGAAAATGATAGGTATTACAGGTGTTTCTGGAAGTGGAAAATCAACCTTAATTAATCAAACCCTCTACCCTATTTTAAATAATTATTATTTTAATGGAGTAATGGATCCAATGCCTTATAAATCTATAAAAGGTTTAGAGCATTTAGATAAAGTGATTGACACCAATCAATCGCCTATTGGGCGAACGCCCCGAAGCAATCCTGCAACCTATACGGGGGTTTTTGGTGAAATTAGAGCCTTATTTGCTAAAATTCCTGAAGCAATGATTCGGGGTTATAAATTGGGTCGTTTTAGTTTTAATGTTGCAGGCGGACGTTGTGAAACATGTAAAGGAGGTGGGTTAAGAGTTATTGAAATGAACTTTTTACCAGATGTATATGTAGAATGTGAAACCTGTCAAGGAAAACGATTCAACAGAGAGACTTTAGAAATTAGATATAAAGGGAAATCTATCAGTGATGTTTTAAATATGACCATCAATGAAAGCGTTGCTTTCTTTGAACATATTCCAAAAATACACCGAAAATTAAAAACAATTAAGGACGTTGGTTTAGGCTATATTACGTTAGGACAACAAAGTACAACGTTGTCTGGTGGTGAGGCACAACGCATTAAATTAGCCACAGAATTGAGCAAACGCGACACCGGAAATACTATATATATATTGGATGAACCTACAACCGGACTACATTTTGAAGACATTCGCGTATTGATGGGTGTTTTAAATAAACTAGTAGATAAAGGGAATACAGTGCTAATTATTGAACATAATTTAGATGTGATCAAAACGGTTGACTATATCATAGATATTGGTCCTGAAGGAGGTAAAGGCGGTGGTGAAATTCTTGTAAAGGGAACACCAGAAGTTGTTGTAAAAAACAAATTGAGCTATACTGCTAAGTTTTTAAAAAAAGAATTACATTAGTGAGCTTAATATAATAGTATTATGACACCAGAACACAAACACAAAGGATGGAATGCAATAAAAACAAATGATTCCTGGGCTATTTTTAAAATCATGGGAGAATTTGTAAATGGGTTTGAAAAAATGAGTGAGATTGGTCCCTGTGTATCCATTTTTGGGTCTGCTCGAACTCCAAAAGAAGATCCCTATTACAAATTATCAACTGAAGTAGCTTCTGCTATTGTTCAAGCTGGTTATGGAGTCATTACTGGGGGTGGTCCTGGAATTATGGAGGCTGGAAATAAAGGCGCACATTTGGCGGGTGGCACTTCTGCAGGGCTTAATATAGAACTCCCTTTTGAACAGCATAATAACCCATATATTGACCCTGACAAGAGTTTGGATTTTGACTATTTTTTTGTTAGAAAAGTCATGTTTGTCAAATATTCTCAAGGAATTGTAGTCATGCCAGGTGGATTTGGAACACTCGATGAATTGTTTGAAGCCATTACATTAATTCAAACTCATAAAATTGAAAAATTTCCTGTCATTCTAGTCGGTTCTTCCTTTTGGGTTGGTTTGTTAGATTGGATTAAAGCAACCTTATTAGAACGCTTTGAAACTATCAGCGCAAAAGATCTAGACTTAATTCACGTGGTTGATACTTCTGATGAAGTCATTGAAATTCTAAATAATTTCTATACAGAATATCAATTAAGCCCAAATTTTTAATAGTTTAAAAGTAAACTTTTGATTTTAAGACCGTTATTAAAACCCCTGTTAACGTTTATTTTATACATAAGTGTACTCAACACTCATGGACAACATGCCATGAAAATAGAAGGAGTCTTAGATGCCAAATTAAATTCAATAACCATTAAACACCGAATTGACTATCACAATACTTCAGAGGACAGTCTAAATGAATTGTATTTTAATGACTGGACCTCGAGTTTTAGCGGTCCTTCAACACCTCTTTCAAATCGGTTTGTAGAGGAATTTAACAATGACCTACTCTCTGTAAAATCTAAAGATCGTGGTGTTACGAAAATAACTAAAATTCAAGACTCCCTTGGAGAAAATATCAATTATTCCTACTTAGAAAACCATCCAGATATTTTCAAAGTCACATTAGAAAATGAAGTCTTTCCTAACTCCACAATCAGCTTACATTTTGAATATACACTTCAAATTCAAAACGATCGATTTACAGGGTACGGAGTTACTAAGGATGGAAATTACAATTTAAAATATTGGTATATTTCTCCTGCAGTTTATGAAAATTCCGAATGGAAATTATACAGCAATAAAAACATTAAAGACTATTACACGCCAGAATCTGACATTGAACTCAGTATTAATGTTCCTGAATTTTATGATGTTGCCTCCGAATTAAATTTAGAATCTACACAGTTAAATCAACAAAAAAACACGTTTAATTTTTCAGGAAAAAATCGCACAGACAGCCGTCTTTACATATCCAAAACACGCTTTATAAATTTTAACGTTCAAAATTTAAATATCATAACAGAACTCAACAAAAATAAAATAAATGTTTTAGAACAAATTGATCTGTTAAAGAAAGTTGTTGATTTCTTAAACTCAAAACTCGCAGCCTATCCGCATGATAATCTTTTAGTTACAAATTTAGATCTGAATAACTACCCTATCTATGGCTTAAATATTTTTCCGGATTATCTAGCCCCATTTTCTAAGCAATTCAAGTATGAATTGAATCTTCTGAAAAACTTAACAAGGCTATATTTAAAACGGCACTTAAAAATAAACCCTCGAGAAGACTATTGGATACAAGCTGGATTTGAAAATTTTATGTTAATTAACTACGTCGAACATTTTTATAAAGAGGAATCATTAATCGGAAAGTTTTCAAAGGTGTGGGGTATCAAATCTTATAATTTGGCAAAACTAAAGTATAATAGCCAATACCCATTGACCTATTTGCATATGATAAGAACAGGACGCGATCAAGCATTAAATACGCCTAAAGATTCCCTTTTAAAATTTAATACGAACCTATCTAGCAAATATAAAGCTGCTCAAGGACTTCTATATCTAGAGGATCTTGTTGAGGATTCAAAGGTTGAAGATTGGATAAAAGAACTTGTAAATGCTCCTAAACAAGAACTCCTAACAACAACACGTTTTAAATCCTATTTAAAAACAAAAACTACAAAAGATATCGATTGGTTTTTTGATTCTTATTTAACAAATGCCAAACAAATAGATTATAAAATCACTCGTGTAAAATCGTCAAAAGACTCGATTTATTTTACGGTCAAAAACAAAAAGAGCGGCCAAAGGCCGATTTCTCTTTTTATGCTTAAAGACGGTAAAGTTATTTCTAAACAATGGCTTACAGAAATTGGGGCTAAAAAAGAGTTTGTGGTTCCCAACTTGCAAGCAGACAAATTGGTTCTTAATTATGACAAAAAAGTTCCTGAGTTTGATTTAAGAAACAATTGGAAAAACATCTCTGGTAGTTCTTTATTCAATAAACCATTTCAATTTCGATTTTTTAAAGATGTAGAGTCACCTCACTATCATCAGTTGTATTTTTTACCAATAATAGAATATAAAAATATATATGACGGTCTCAATTTAGGAATAAACATCAATAACAAAGGTATCTTAAACAAACCTTTTTTGTATGGTATAACTCCTATTTACAGTGTAAATTCAAATACGCTTACAGGTTTTGTAAAGGTTAAACATAACACCTATTTTGAAGATAAAAACCTGTACAACATAAATTTCGGAATGTCAGTAACGTACTCGAGTTTTGCCAAAAATGCATTTGTAACCAAGGCAGTTCCTTATATTAATTTCAACTTTAGAGATGCTACAGATTTAAGGTTAAACCAATTAAAAAGTCTAAGTCTAAGATATGTTAGTATCGAAAAAGATTTTGTAGAAGTAGAAAATGATAAATCAATTGCTCCTCCCTACAATGTTTTTAACATTAGGTATATAGATGGTTTTAATGGGTTTAAAAAATACCACAATTGGTTTTTGGATGCCCAATTTTCAGATCAGTTTGGTAAATTATCCTTCAACTATGAGATACGAAGACGCTCCAATAACAATCAATTTTATAATGTAAGGCTATTTGCTGGAGCATTCTTGTATTCTAAAATTCCAACTGGGGAGCAAAATTTTGATTTTGCTTTGGATCGCCCAACCGATTATTTATTTGATTATAATTATTTGGGACAATTTGAATCCACAGGGATTTTTAGTCAACAACTTATTATTGCCGAAGGTGGGTTCAAATCAAAACTCGATACCGCATTTGCAAATGAATGGTTGACTACTCTAAACACGAGTGCTTCAATCTGGAAATACATACAAGTCTATGGCGATATTGGAATGCTTAAAAATAAAGGTCAAAAACCCTTATTTGTCTATGACGCTGGAATCCGACTCAATCTAATAACTGATTACTTCGAAATATTTTTTCCGTTCTATTCAAATCTAGGATGGGAAATTAATCAACCTCAGTACAGTCAAAAAATACGTTTTGTGTTTACTGCAGAACCTAAAGCACTTTTAGGATTATTCAGAAGGGAATGGTTTTAATTAAAACCAAATAACAGCTACAACCCGTTAATTATCATTACAAAGCATAGGACAAAGACTCTAAATATTTTATATTTGCAGCTCACTAGAATTCACTCAGAATGCAAATCAAAAATGACCTTACAAAAAACATAACATTTGAGGACTTCAAAAATGAAGTGTTAAATGATTATACGATAGCGGTCACAAGTAGAGAGTGTAGCCTTCTTGGACGACGCGAAGTCTTAACAGGAAAAGCAAAATTCGGAATTTTTGGTGATGGAAAAGAACTTCCGCAATTAGCTTGGGCAAAAGCGTTTCAAAATGGAGATTTTAGATCTGGTTACTACCGAGATCAAACCTTTATGATGGCAATCGGAGAACTCAACATTGAACAGTTTTTTGCCGGACTTTACGGAACTACGGATATCACTAAAGATCCTATGAGTGCTGGAAGACAAATGGGCGGGCATTTTACGACTCATTCTTTAGACGAAAATTTTGATTGGAAAAATTTAACAACACAAAAAAACTCAAGTTCAGACATCTCTCCTACTGGAGCTCAAATGCCACGCTTATTAGGATTAGCACAAGCATCAAAAGTCTATAGATCACTTAAAAATCTCAATTCTGAAAAATTTTCAAACTCAGGAAATGAAGTTGCCTGGGGAACAATTGGAAACGCGAGTACGAGTGAAGGTGTGTTTTTTGAAACCATAAACGCTGCTGGAGTTCTTCAAGTGCCAATGGTAATTAGTATATGGGACGATGACTATGGCATCTCTGTACATGCAAAGCATCAAACAACAAAAGAGAATATTTCTGAAATTTTAAAAGGATTTCAACGCGATTCAAAACAAGAAGGCTACGAAATTTTAAGGGTAAAAGGATGGGATTATGTAGAACTCATTAACACCTACCAAAAGGCCAGTCAAATCTCTAGGACCAAACACATCCCTGTTTTAATTCACGTTAACGAACTCTCTCAGCCTCAAGGACATTCGACTTCAGGATCTCATGAAAGATATAAAAATAACGAGCGTTTAGTGTGGGAAACATCAATTGATTGTAATTTGAAGTTTCGTGATTGGATTATTTCTAATGACATCGCAACAGAAGAAGAAATTACAGTAATCGATCGCAGTGCAAAAAAGAATGTTAAAGAAGGAAAGCTTAAAGCTTGGAAAGAATTTTCTAAACCTTTAGAAAATGAAAAACAAGAAGTTATAAAGCTTATGAAATCGGCTGCAGCTATGGCCTCCCAAAAAGTCTTCATTCATAAATTAATCTCTCAATTAGAACAGATTTACAACCCCTTACGAAAGGATATTATAAGTACCGCACGCCGTGTTCTTAAACACTTAATCCACGAAAACACCCCCGAAAAAGATCAATTTGTTCAGTGGGTAAATACCTTTTTTGAAACAAATCAACCCAAATATAGTTCACTTCTCTATAGTGAATCCTCCTCAAAAGCTACCAATATTCAAGAAGTACTTCCTGTTTTTGACGAAACATCAAAACTAGTCGATGGGCGTTTGATTTTGAGAGATAATTTTGATAAAATCTTAAATAAATATTCTGAAGTCTTAATTTTTGGAGAAGATACAGGTGCGATTGGAGATGTCAACCAAGGACTTGAAGGCTTACAAGAAAAATATGGTGAGATGCGAGTTGCAGATACTGGTATTCGTGAAGCAACCATTATTGGTCAAGGAATTGGAATGGCTTTACGCGGGCTTAGACCCATCGCAGAAATCCAATATCTTGATTATATGATCTATGCTCTTCAAATTATTAGTGACGATTTGTCCACCTTGCATTACAGAACATTTGGAAAACAAAAAGCTCCCTTAATCATTCGAACTCGTGGACACCGCTTAGAAGGTATCTGGCATTCTGGATCTCAATTAGGTGGGATTCTAAACCTAATAAGAGGCGTTTTTGTATTGGTACCAAGAAATATGACCAAAGCCGCTGGATTTTACAATACGCTTTTGGAAAGTGATCAACCAGCAATGGTTGTGGAATGTTTAAATGGATACCGTTTAAAAGAAAAAGAACCTTCAAACTTAGGCGAATTTAGAACACCTATTGGAGTTGTAGAAACAATTAAACAAGGTTCAGATCTTACTATTGTTTCATATGGCTCTACATTACGCATTGTTGAACAAGCCGCTAAAGAACTATTAGAGGTCGATATTGATGTTGAAATTATTGACATTCAATCTCTCATCCCTTTTGACCTTCGAAAAGATATTTCAAAAAGTGTTGAGAAAACAAACCGTCTGCTTATTGTTGATGAAGATGTTCCTGGTGGAGCTTCGGCTTATATTCTTCATGAAATCTTAGAACATCAAGATATCTATCAAAACTTAGATAGCAAACCACAAATACTCACTGCGAAAGAACACCGACCTGCATATGGTACAGATGGTGACTATTTTAGCAAACCATCTGCAGATGATGTATTTGAATCGGTTTATAATATGTTTCATGAAGTGGATCCTTCCTCCTTTCCGAAATTAAGATAACTAAGAAGAATTCATTGAATTTGAATTGTGGCTTTGATTTGCAAAGCACAGACTAAAATCGTAACATTACGCTACATAATTATTGAAGTACTATTTTATGAAAAGTAATGACATCACACCAAAAGATTCCGAAAGCAACACAATTGAAAATAAAGAGTTGAGTATTTGGGAAGCTCTCATCCCTGTAATCGCTCTTGTAGTTATGTTGTTTTACAATGTATTTTATGTGTTTGGTGATGATGCTCTTAGTGGCAGTAATCAATTTATATTGATATTAGGAGCCGCCGTAGCTGCCATTGTTGGTTTTTATAACAAAGTTAGTTACAAACAAATGCTAGAGGAAGTAGCCGAAAATGTAAAATCAACTACAGGAGCGCTTTTAATTCTATTAATGGTAGGAGCTTTGGCAGGGACTTGGCTCATTAGTGGGGTCATCCCTTCTATGATTTATTATGGATTACAAATCCTAAACCCCACGTTTTTTCTTGTAGCGTCCGTAATCATTTGTGCGATTATCTCCATTGCAACAGGTAGCAGTTGGACCACCTCTGCCACTGTAGGAATTGCATTAATTGGAATCGGAAACACTTTAGGAATTTCAGCAGGAATGACTGCTGGAGCGGTATTATCTGGAGCCTATTTTGGAGATAAAATGTCGCCACTTAGCGATACCACAAATTTAGCTCCTGCTATGGCTGGGAGTAACTTATTTGATCATATAAGATATATGGCTCTTACAACTGTTCCTACTATTATAGTGACTTTAATTATTTTTTTAATCATTGGTTTAAATCTAAAAACCAATGGAACCCCTGATATATCAGATAAACTTCAAGCAATCGATGGCGCATTTAATATTTCGCCTTGGTTGTTTAGTGTTCCTGTTTTAGTTATTATTTTGATCGTAAAAAAAACACCACCCCTCATTGCATTACTCATTGGGACTTTGTTAGGAGCGATTGCGGCCATTATTGCACAACCTCAAATTATCATGTCAATTTCTGAAGCAAATACATTAAGTTTTGAAGCGGCTTACAAAGGAATTATCAAAGCAATTACGGTTGATACGGCCGTTGAAACTACAAGTCTAGAACTGAATGATTTATTTACTTCAGGAGGAATGAATGGAATGTTAGGAACTATTTGGCTAATTGTTTGTGCCATGGTTTTTGGAGGGGTAATGGATGCAATTGGAGCACTCTCCAGAATTAGCAACGCTTTATTAAGTTTGGCCACCACTACTTTTGGATTGTTCGCGAGTACTGTTGCTAGTTGTTTGGCACTAAATGTCACTGCATCAGATCAGTATCTGGCATTAGTAGTTCCTGGTAAAATGTTTAAAAAAGCCTATAAAGATCGTGAGTTAGCACCTGAAAACTTAAGCCGTACACTTGAAGATTCTGGTACTGTAACATCCGTATTAGTTCCATGGAATACTTGTGGAGCCTACCAAAGTGGAGTACTAGGTGTTTCTGTTGCCGATTATTTTATCTACGCTTTTTTCAATTGGATCAGTCCGTTTATGACCCTTTTATTTGCGGCATTCTCAATCAAAATCAAACAACTCAAAAAATCCTAATTCAATACAAATTATATATAATCAGTTATACTTATAGTAGTATAGGAAATTAAAATTTTTCTGTGCTAAAATTAGTTAAATCATATGCTATATTTGTATCAAATAATTTAATAACTATTAAAATCATACTATGGCAATTGTAGGAAAAAAATTCCCAAATTTAAGTGTTGACGCTATGAATGAAATGGGCGATACTTTTAAAGTAAACGTTCTAGAAGAAGCAATCAACAATAAGAAAAAAGTACTTTTATTCTGGTATCCAAAAGATTTTACTTTTGTATGTCCAACTGAACTACACGCTTTTGAAGCAGCAAAAGCTGAATTTGAAAAAAGAAATACAATTTTAATTGGCGCATCATGTGATACTCCAGAAGTGCATTTTGCATGGTTATCTACTGCAAAAGACAACGGAGGTATTGAAGGTGTTACCTACCCTATTTTAGCGGATTCTAACAGAAATTTAGCTTCGACACTAGGTATTTTAGATATCTCAGATGAAACGTACAACGAAGAAACTGGAGTGGTCCTTGTAGAAGGTGATAACGTGACTTATAGAGCAACTTACATTATTGATGAAGAAGGAACAGTGGTTCACGAAAGTGTTAACGATATGCCACTTGGTCGAAATGTAGCTGAGTTTTTAAGACTGATTGATGCCTACACACACGTACAAGAAAAAGGAGAAGTATGTCCCGCAAACTGGGAAAAAGGTAAAGATGCCATGCAAGAAAATGCTAAAGGAGTTGCAAGCTATTTAGCTTCTCACTAAAAACTAGGAATCATGCAAGAACTTTCTGAAGATAATTTACAAGCTATTATTTCTGACAATTCATTTGTGGTTGTACAATACTCCGCAACATGGTGTGGAAATTGTAGAATTATGAAACCAAAATTCAAAAAACTAGCTTCTGAAATGCCAGAAGCAACTTTTGTAATTGTGGATGCAGAAAAATTTCCTGAGAGTCGAAAACTCGCTACGGTGGACAATTTACCCACATTTGCGGTTTTTAAATCAGGTCAATTTATAAACCAAACGCAAACAAACAAGTTTGACGTGCTAAAAGATCTTGTTGATGAAGCTGCCAGTAATTAAACATTTAACGCAATTTATTGAGGCAAACGATGAAGATTATATCGTTGAAACCCTTGAAACTTTAGAAGCACTCACGGAAGTTCCAAGTCTTAAAGATGAAGAATTGGATGTGATTGGAGAATTGATTTCCAATATGTACGGTGCTCTTGAAGTACATAAAATGATTAAAGACGGCACGCCACAAAAAGAGGCGTTGAATAGCTTTATGAAACGAGTCTTAGGTTCTATTGACTCCTAAAAAAAGTTTCCATAAAAAAAAGCCGCTTCCCAAGAGAAGCGGCTTTTTTATTATTTTTATAACCAGAATAAGCCCCCATCGCCAATTCTTCTGAACTAATATCAGTTAAATATGAACTGAACATATTCTTAAATTAGAATTATGAAACCTATAGAATCCAAAAAAGACGTCCAACTCTTAGTCCATACCTTTTATTCAAAAATTAGATCCGATGAATTGTTGGGCCCCATATTTAATTCTCATATAAGTGAGGATCAATGGCCATTTCATTTAAAAAAATTAACTAGTTTTTGGGAGACCAATTTATTTGGGGTTAATAATTATAAAGGAAGTCCTACAAAAAAACATAGGGAGGTATATAAAAATTTAGACTATGGTATTGAGATGCTTCATTTTGGCAAATGGCTGCAATTATGGGTAGAAACAATCAACGATTTGTTTGTAGGGACTATGCAAATAAAGCGATTTATATGACACGTAAAATGGCTACAGGTCAATATTTGACCTTATGGAAACATAAACCTGATCACAAAAAGTAATTAAAAAAAAGAGCCTTCTCAGTTGAGAAGGCTCTTAAATTATAAGACTTAGCTAGGATTATTTGCCGTCCATTTTGTCTTTAAGTGCTTGTAAAGCATCATTTGCATCACCTAAAGTAGGTTTTGCTTCTGCTGCGCTGTTTGCTGCTTTTTTTACGGCTGCTTTGACATTCTTCACTTCTTCTGCTTTAAAAAGAGCAGTGTGAGAAGCCACAACACGTTTGAATTCTTTATTAAATTCAATGATTACAAACTCAGCTTCTTCACCTTTTTTAAGTTTTGTCCGATCCTCTTTTTCAAGATGACGTGAAGGAACAAATGCAATAACATCTTCGTTGAATTTTACTGTCGCACCTTTATCAACAAGATCTTCAATAGAAGCAGTATGCTTAGTGTTTAGTGCAAATTCAGTCTGATATTTATCCCAAGGGTTGTCTGTTGTTTGTTTATGACCTAAACTTAATTTTCTAGATTCTACGTCCAATTCAAGAACAACAACTTCTAACTTATCTCCTACCGAACAAAATTCACTAGGATGTTTCACTTTCTTAGTCCAAGATAAATCAGAGATGTAAATTAATCCAT
>ERZ887849.1237-NODE-1237-length-24768-cov-11.103994_pt1 | contig 24768 bp, 21 predicted proteins | sample MGYA00521267_ERZ887849 | MGnify/ENA primary metagenome ERZ887849 (study PRJEB32303, sample SAMEA104408601) | aquatic metagenome | biome: Brackish water; feature: Pelagic; material: water | place: Baltic Sea | collected 2014-06-06T16:11:00 | depth 2,863 m ... | reverse complement strand
CAGATGTTCTTCAACCCGCCCAGGTGTGCCGACAATAATGTGCGCGCCATGCTCTAGTGAGCCCACTTGAGGACCAAAGGCGACACCGCCACAGAGTGTTAGAACCTTAATATTATGAATGCCACGGGCCAGTTTGCGTATCTCTGCCGCCACCTGATCGGCTAACTCACGGGTTGGGCACAAGACTAAGGTCTGCACCCGAAAACGTTTTACGTCGAGTTTATTCAGTAGACCCAGCGCAAAGGTGGCGGTTTTACCCGAGCCGGTTTTGGCTCGGGCAATAATGTCTTTATTCTCTAACACATGGGGTAAAGCTTGGGCCTGAATCGGTGTCATCTCTTGGTAACCGAGACTTGCAAGATTCTCAACTAAGGCGGGGTTCAGTGCTAAACGGGCAAAATCATATTCTGACAAGGGGATTCTCATATTCAGTTTTGGGAGCAGCGAGTCACAGGATCTGATTAGGTATTACGAACCTATCAGGCACGGGTTTTTCTCTGGGGCATCGATCGCTGGCCACTTTACCAGAATAAACCGCCCTTAGCTGTTCCAGCCGACAAACAAAACCGAACCAGCAGGGAACGCCTAGCTAGAGTCCACTGCTGGTTCATCTTGTCTAAAAATAACCACTCGTTCCTCTATTGGGCCGCCGCAAACATTGGACAGGCCCATAGCGTTTTAGCGAGACCCTTAGACGCCTATAAACTGCTCTGCGGTCAGGTCATAGCAAGTGCTATCCAGCTCCGCGACCAAGCTGAGGTTTGGCCTGATCTTTGGCAGTTCGTAGCGAAAGAAAAACTGCATGGCTGCAACCTTGCCATCATAGAACGCATCATCTGCTGCATTACCCTTTTGCTTGCCTTCTAGCGCTGCAACTGCCTGTTTCAACCACATCCATGCAATCACTAGATGACCCATAGCATCCAAGAAAATAGTTGCATTGGCCAGCGCCAAGGAGGGATCTTCAGCCTCTGCCACAGCAGAAATAGTCTGCTCTATAAGGGTTAAGTAGTCATTCAGTTGATCACAAAAGGCGGCTAGTTGTGGATGCCCTGCAGCGGAATCAATAGTTGCCTGCATCTCTTCACGAAGAATCTCCACTGCGGCGCCATTTTGCATGCGCACTTTGCGTCCCAGAATATCTATACCCTGAATACCCCAAGTGCCTTCATGAATATGATTGAGTCGGTTGTCGCGATAGAGACGTTCCGCGGGATACTCGCGGGTATAACCATAGCCACCCAATACCTGTATCGCTAACTTGTTCGCTTCAAGACAAAACTCTGAGGGCCAAGATTTGCAAATCGGGGTCAACAAATCGAGCAGTAAATCACGGCGCTGGTTCGCAGCTTGGTCAGTGGACAGTTTGTTAGTGTCAATTAACTCAGCACAGAAATACATAAGCGTCTGAGCGCCCTCGACAAAGGCTTTTTGAGTCATCAGCATCCGTTTGATATCGGCGTGTTCAGTGATCATAACCTGAGGTTCTTCTGGGTTGCGATTGACCAGTGGGCGACCCTGAGGGCGATTTCGCGCATAATCCAGAGAGTACAAATAACCGCCAAGGGCACTCATCACCGCAGACATTCCCACAGAGATACGCGCTTCATTCATCATATGGAACATATTGGCCAAGCCCTGATTGGGCTCTCCAACTAAATAGCCGATAGATTCGCCAGACTCACCAAAGTTAAGCAGGCAGTTGGTTGCCCCGCGGCAGCCCATCTTATGATTTAAACCAGCCAGGGCAACATTGTTGGACTGGCCAATAGTGCCATCGTTATTAACGCGGTTTTTAGGCACCAAGAATAGCGAGATACCTTTGACACCTGGAGGCGAACCGGGAATTTTGGCCAACACCATATGCACGATATTTTCAGTAAGATCTTGCTCACCGCCGGATATCCACATTTTTGTGCCGCTAAGAGCATAGGAGCCATCGGCTTTTGGCTCAGCCTTAGTGCGGATATCCGCAAGAGAAGAACCAGCTTGAGGTTCAGATAAACACATGGTGCCGAACCATTTCCCATCCACTAGATTAGGTAGATACTTGGCCTTGAGCTCGTCGGACCCACAGACGTTGAGCATATTGGCTACGCCCTGGGTCAGAAAAAGATAAATATGGGCGGGATTGTTAGCGCAGGTAAACATACCGTTAAGCGCCTGATCTGCCATCCAGGGCAACTGAAGGCCACCTATATCAGCGTCGTAGGCTGAGGCACATAAACCCGCTTCCTGATAGGCAGCAATAGCCTGCTTAAGCTCGGGGATAGTTTCCACCTTGCCGTCGACAAACTGGGGCTCATTGGCATCTAGCTTGGAGGCACAGCTCAAAAACTGATCTTCAGCAATCGTCTGGCAGAGATCCATCATGGCGTCGAGGGACTCGCGGTCATAGTCGGCGTAGCGTTCTGACTTGAGTATCTGTTCTAGACCTAAGGTTTCATAAAGAACAAAGTCGAGATCTCGACGATTAACAATCATTGACATGGTTATTCCTCTTTTTTAAACGGAGCGGCGTCCACTAACTTGAAATCTTTTCTGGTCTTCGTCTGGTGCAAACGAGTCCCTAGGTATAAAGAAAGGCTACTTGGTTTGGCCTGAGTTTAATACTATAGGATTTTGATAACGGCCATTATCTTGGCTTTATGACAAGCATAATCTGGCTGACATTAGGGTGTATTGCTTATCGCCCCACGGCTCTTCTAAGGCAGCGGCGTTATCACTACATCTCCCGTGCTCACAAGCTGATCAATAGACGCATTATCCCAACCCAACTCGCCCAAGATCTGGCGACTGTGCTCTCCCAACAGAGGGCTAGGTTTAGCCTGTGAAGTAGTGGCACCATCAAACTGGACAGGAGGCCTGGGAACCGTCAGCTTGCCCATTGCTTGGGTAACATAGGTTTCCAGTGCGTCGATCGCCTGAATCTGTTCGTTGGCTTCAATTTCGTCTTGATGCAAACAGGGTGCACAGGGAACATCTGCGGCTTTTAGTGCGGCAACGGCGTTTACTACACCTATATCCAAACGAGGATTTTTAAGTACTTTGCCCACTTCTTTCATATTCGACATGCGCGAGGCGACGCTACTAAACAAGGCTGTATCAAGTAGTTCAGGATAGCCAATCAATGGCAATAGAGCCTGCCAGTGACTATCGGTGAGTGCGGCAACAGCCACTGCGCCATCACTAAAATTGAGCGTTTGGAAATAATCTGCCCCGGGGGACATTTCAAATCTATCTTCATCTTTTAGAGTTCTGTGCATCATGCCATCTGGCCACATAAAGGCGAGGCAGGCGTGGAGCATGGAGATATCAATATGCTGCCCCTCGCCAGTGGTTGCTCGAGCAACCAGAGCGGCGGTTGCTGCCTGACAGACCGTATAGCTGGTGACCTTGTCGCAGATAAAGGTACGAATATGATCAAAGCCATTGTCCTCGGGGGACTGTAAATTGGTTAATCCAGACATGCCCTGAATAACATGATCAAAGGCTGGTTTGTCAGCCATAGGGCCCTGCTTACCGAAACCGCTCACCGCCACATAAACTAACTTAGGGTTAATTTCCCGCAGAACATCTGAGCCCAAGCCAATACGATCCATCACTCCTGGGCGATAGTTGTGCAGCAACACATCAGCCCGTGCCGCAAGTTTTTTAACCGCCTCAACGCCAGCCTCGGATTTTAGGTCTATAGCCAGAGATCACTTGCCACGATTGCAGTTATGGAAAAAACCGGAGACACCATTTTTCTGAGTTCCCAGAGGACGCATTTGGTCGCCGCGCACTGGCGGTTCCACCTTAATGACGGTTGCCCCTTGAGCGGCCATGGTCATGGCGGCCAGTGAGCAGGTAATCATATTAGACAGTTCAATAACTTCTAGACCAGCGAGGGGCTGACGTGCGGTGGGGAGTGCAGATGCGCGCATTGAGGTGCTCTTTTATTTTTATTATTGTTTGGATTCAGTGAAGCAAAGTATTACATAGCCGAAGGCTTAGGTCACCTCGTGGTCAGCACCCAGCAGTTGGCGGTTTAGCGCAATTAACTGGCTCATTAGGAGATAGCCAATATCCCAGCTACACTGCCCACAAAGCCTAATTAAGGATTACATTTGCTATTGCCTCAACCAGCTGACCTGCGCAGCTACAGTCAGCTGGTATTCATCATTGTTGCGGCAGGAGCAATTTACCCACTGCTCTACCTGCGACAAAATTTCGAGCTGTCGATTCTCGAAGCCTTTAATATTAGCCAGACTCAGTTGCGCTACTGTAGCTCTATCCTGGGTGTTATTTTTATGATCACCTATGTCCCCAGTGGCTGGTTAGCCGATCGTTTTTCATCACGCAAATTACTCGCCTACTCTCTTCTAGCAACCGGATTACTCGGTCTGTGGTTTTCCACCATGCCGTCCTACGGCTCCCTGCTAATAATTTATGGCGCTTGGGGATTGGCTACGGGGTTAACCTTCTGGTCGGCACATATCAAGCTGGTGGCCATGTTGGCCAAGAGAGATCAGCAGGGGCGATTTTTTGGCATTCTCGATGGCGGACGAGGTCTGGTTGAAGCTCTATTGGCGACTATTGCTATTGCTCTCTTTGCCTATGCATTGAGTCAAGAAGCCGGCTCTGCAGTCCTAGCTCTGAAACAGGTTATTTATCTTTATGTAGGAGTGCTACTGGTTATGGCCCCCCTCATCTACTGGCTACTCGATGACGCCGAGGCCGACACTGAACTGGCAAAAAGTGATCATAGCGAGAAGAGCTCGTTCAGAAACGACATAATGTCGTGCTGACACATCGTGAGATTTGGCTCTGTGCAATCTGTATTGCCTGCGGCTATCAATTGTTTTATGCCACCTATTCTTTCTCCGCGTATCTGCAGCAGAATTTTGGACTCACTGCAGTGATGGTGGGAACTATCACAGTGGCGAAATTATGGATGAGACCTATAGGCGGTATAGCGGCGGGATTTATTGGAGACTGGTCAAGCCCTGAGAAAGTACTCTCAATACTTTTGGCCTTGGCGTCGCTTTCTCTGGCGATGATGGCCTTTTTACCGGCCAGTGCAGCAGCGCTATTTATGTTGGCTGTGGTGCTGCTTATAGGTTTGTTGACCTATGCTGTTCGCGGACTTTACTGGGCCACATTAGGGGGCTGTAATGTACCCAACAAGATTAAGGGCTTGGCTATTGGCATTATTTCAATGATTGGTTATTTTCCAGAAGTGTACCTGCCACTGCTCAGCGCCTCTCTTATAGAGCAATACCCCGGTGGCCTCGGGTATAAAATCTATTACCTGATTCTATCGATATTTGGCCTTTTTGGGGCTTATGCAGCCTACCTACTGGCGCGACCAAAGATTTGACCCGTACAGTTAGAGCTCCGCGAAAGCCGCCTCCAACCATTCCATTCGATTGCTATACCAAGACTTCAAGTGATCGACTTCTTCTTGGTAAGTATCAAACACAACCGGATTAGGCCAGACAGCCATACCAATCGTCTGCCACTCATCATTATTCTGTTGCTGCGCCCACTGCAGTTGCTCCCCATAAGCGTCTATTTTATCCAAGATAATATTCTCATTTTGCTTGAAAAAGGCAAAGCGAGTTTTAACTTTTTCTACGAACGCAGGATCTTGAAAAAGACGCTCGTACCATGGGTGAAACTTAACCCAGAAGCCATCGCTGTATTGGGCATCAGAATAATCCACATTGCCAAAGGAGAGGTCAAAATCCCACAGTGGACCCATCTTGATTTTTTCACCGGGCATCACATTGACGAACATACTGGACCAAGACTTGGAGTCTTGGTTCTTGTTAATCTCATTAATCAGATACCAATCGACAAAACTGTCTAAATCAATATATTTTGCATAGCCCGCGATGGCGCTGCGATAGTTAGGACCGTATAGGGCAGTCTCAAAATCGTCGAGCAGATCTTTGATATAAGTATATTCAGTACTATTAAATTCAAGACTGGGCTCTTTAATATTGATCAAGAACCGATCAGTTATCACACTGTCAAAATAGACATCATCCGCATCCAGTCTTTCCAGCTGATCCAGCTCTAGCAGATACCCACTGCCACCCAAAGGGACTCGGTTATCACTCTCTTCGACCTTCTGGGTGATGTTGTAGGTGCCGTTGTAGCGGTCATTAATATAGACCTCAGCGAAGCGACCCTGAGGTGTCCAGTCCAAGTTGCTCAAATAACCCATCTCAAAGGTAATCTTATTGCGCAGTAGGGTTTTATCGGAGTACTCAGCGAGGAACAGCCATTTTTTATCTTTGGGCATCCCTAGAAACTCGGCCTTATCCTCTAACTTCATTTGAAAAGGCTTTTTAGGATGTATAAACCATGTCGAGTTACCTCTGCCGCGAATTTTCATTTCGGTGGCGGGCAAGTCAGTGAAAGATCGACCACCATCGATTGAAACATCACCGCTCACATATTCATCCTTTGAGTCTATGGGAGAAGCGTTATCCGTCTGCAGATAAATAATCGGCAGACCAGTGAACTTGGTCAGATCAACGCTGTAGCTCTCTGTGGTGCCCTCTGAGTTAGCGACTGTATAGACAACAATCTCAGTAAAATCATTCACTGAGGCACCGCTCTCTTGAGTTACACCGTCAATGGTCACGGAACTTCCAGTGAACTCATAGCTGGCCACTAGCTCAGTGACAGGCGTGTTAGTGAGCACACGGCCGGTAAAATCTGCATTGGTCTCGGTTTTGCTCAGCACCATATCTGCGACCAGACCAGAATTGTTAGCCGCGCTAAATGACATTTGGCTAATGCTCGGGGCGGCAATTGGGGTCGCTGGGGCTGGTGTTTCGACTGATGTTTCGACTGATGTTTCGACTGATGTTTCGACTGAAAGGTTATTCGAAAGCTGCGCCGGAGAGGATCCACCGCCACAGGCGCTGAGTTGAAACACAAGAGTCACTAAAAAAGTCTTTTGGCGCACGGTTGAAATCTCTCTTTAGATTTTTTTTATTAATGAGAAAAGCGACTATACCGGTAAATAGCTGTGTATGGTCGACAAGTGGCCCTATTAAAAATAAAAGTGCGCCAACGGCCAATGTTTAGACTAAACGCTACAGACTAAGCGGTCCAGGCTAAATGGCTCAACCTCACCCCTAAGGTTTTTTGCGTTATACTGCCGTCACAGAAAATTGTCCTAAAATGACAAGCCTGATTAAAGCAGAGCAGAAACGCTCAGCGGTTGTATTAGCAAATTGATATGGACTACAGCCGCAGCAGAAAACGACTCGGTAAATAATAAAAACTAAAATAACAGAGAGTAATTATTCGCTATGGCCAATAAAAAAGCGGCGACACGATTTAGCTTGCCGACTGAAAAACCGACATTAATGAGCATACTCGCGCCACTAATGATCATTGCCTTCCTATTATTCTCCCTACTCCGACCCGACTACGCCAGCGACCTCTTTAACCGCATGCGCGACTTTATCACCAATCATTTGTCCTGGTATTACATCAGTGTGATGAATTTCTACCTGATTTTTGTGCTCGGTTTAGCGCTGAGTAAATTCGGTAAAATCCGCTTAGGCGGCGATGATGAAAGACCGGAATTTAGTAATTTCTCATGGCTCTCGATGCTCTTTGGCGCCGGCATAGGTATTGGCATTTTGTTCTGGAGTGTCGCCGAGCCCCTGACCCATTTCCAAAGCAACCCCTTTATGGGCGATGCCCCAGCACTGAGCCCAGAGGCCGCGCAAATCGCCATGCGCCTGACAATTTTTCACTGGGGCCTACACGGCTGGGCACTCTATGCCTCAGTGGCACTTATTCTGGCCTATTTCGCCTACCGCAAAGGTCTGCCATTGACCATTAGTGCGAGCCTTTACCCAATCTTGGGCGATCGTATCTATGGCCCCATAGGCAAGGCCGCTGATCTGTTGGCAGTGCTGGGTACAGTGTTTGGCGTGGCCACATCTCTGGGCTTAGGAGCACAGCAGATGAATGCAGGCCTGGCCACATTAACCGGTATAGAGGTTAGTACAGGCACTCAGATACTACTTATTATTGGTATTTCGATTATCGCAACGCTCTCTGCACTCACCGGTGTCAACCGCGGCATCCGCATACTCAGTGAACTCAATATGCAGCTAACTGGGGTTATCTTGGCGCTCTTTTTGGTCTTTGGTCCAACTCTCTATCTGCTCTCTTCCTTCGCTGGCAATATTGTCGACTATCTTATGTATCTGCCCAGCACTAGCACCTGGGTCAACGGCGATCCCAGCGATCAATGGCAGGGCTGGTGGACAATTTTTTACTGGGGCTGGTGGATTGCCTGGTCTCCTTTCTGCGGTATTTTTATCGCCCGTATATCCCGCGGCAGAACGATTCGGGAATTTGTTTTCGGCGTGCTGCTGACGCCCACATTGCTGACGATTTTTTGGATCACAGTGTTTGGCAATACCGCTCTCTATATCGAGCTATTTGGCGACGGCGGGATTGTTCCTGCAGTGAATACCGAGACCACCAGCGCACTGTTTACCACCATTAATCTAATGGCCATGGGTAAGATTATGGCGCTTATTACTGCCAGCATTTGCACCCTGATGCTAATTACCTACTTTGTCACCTCTGCGGACTCAGCTATCCTGGTAATCTGTACTCTAGTCACCGGCGGCAATCAGAATCCGAGTCCACTTACACGTATCTTTTGGGGTAGCAGCATAGGTGCGGTAGCAGCTGTATTACTTTTTTCCGGCGGCCTATCTGCACTGCAAACCGCATCCATAGTAACAGCCCTGCCATTCTCGGTGATATTGCTCCTGGCCACCTATGGTCTGTGCAAGTCTCTGCATCAGGAAGGCAAGACTGCTGATGCCACCTCGCTTAAGGCGGGCGAAGTTCTATAGCCACTCGAGAGTGATGAGAGGATAAGAAGTAGCTGTAAGGGAGCAGGTTGTTAGAAGCCAGATAATCGGCATAGCCTATACTGGTCGCCAAGCTGTAATTGCAAAATAACTTGTGTGATAACTGGTGAGATAACCTGTGCGACAAAGAGCTTGGCTAATCAGCGCCTAATATCAATGTAATTCATCGCGAGAAGATAAATCGCTGCCAAGCGCAGTCCAAAACCGATTGTTACTACTGGTGTAAACTCGGGGAAAGATGAGATTAGAAACATCTGTAAATCCGCCCAAATCAAAGCAACAGGAACCATCAACGCAAGAATGGATACAGATCTTATGTAACTGTTTGTCATTAACGCATAGAAATATATCCCCCCCAGACCAGCGCCCACCCATAGTCTTGTAGCAATCAGCGATTGCAGATCACCAGAAGAACCAAACACAAGGGGTTCATAAGTTTGAGGGAAGAGATGCAACAGCAAAGCTCTCGAAAGTATCGAGCCGATCACTACCAGCGCACGGATAAGAATCCGTCTTCTAACCTGCTGCCATTGAGAGGTCGTGACTTCAACGTGGGCTGCTTGCAGGGCCAGTAGCTCTTCGTCTGAGATATTGTTCATGCTGTTACCTTAATAACTATTTTTCTTCGGAGCAACAACTGCAATATTCTTGGGTCACAGATGCCACATCTAGCTAACAAAGCGGGCGCAGAATACAATGATGACGCTATTCATATCAATATAATATTACAGGCATCATCTAGCCCCACTCTACTATTGCAGCACTACAGCCATGGCAGTACAGTAGAGCCAAAATAAGAGAGGGTAACCAATGAAGCCTTTACTATTAAAAATGGTCTGCGCGCTGAGTCTTTGGGCTAGCGCAACCCAAGGAGACAACCACCCAATGATTATCGATGTTCGAACCACAGAAGAGTGGAACTCGGGGCACCTAGCCTCGGCACAGCATATAGAACTGCAACTGGTCGCTGCCAACATTGAGCAACTGGTTCCCGACAAAAGCCAACAGCTCTACCTCTACTGCCGCAGCGGCAATCGCTCAGGGCAGGCTAAAACCCTGGTTGAAGCCATGGGTTATACCAATGTCATCAATGCTGGCGGCGTTGCCGATGCCAGCGCTTTGCTGGACGAAGCTATAACCAAATAAAGCCAAGTGAAGCAGAGCCGGACACACTGAAGTCAGCAACACAGGGGCATCATTAGTCCGGCTGCAATGGTTATTCGGCTCTATTTAAGTGACTTAAAAGTAACTTTTCAAACTCGGCAATAGGCACCGGCTTGCCAAACAAATAACCTTGAAATAGTGGGCAGCCAAGCTTTGCTAAAAAGCTCCGCTGCGCCTCAGTTTCGACACCTTCGGCAATCACTTTAATAGCCAAGCTCTTGGCCATAGCAAGAATTGTCTGAACAATAATATCGTCGCTCTCTTTGATACCAATTTTGCGCACAAAGGATTGTTCAATCTTAAGTTGTGACAGAGGCAGCTGAGTCAGATAAGAGAGAGACGAGTAACCGGTACCAAAGTCATCCAGGGCAAATTCCACGCCAGCTCGCTTCAATTGATACATTTTTTCGATGGTTTCATTGGTATTGTCCAGGATCACTGTCTCGGTCAGCTCGAGCTTGATCGAGCCGGGAGAAATATCCCAGCGGCCAATGGCTTGCAATACACTATCGACAAAATCTGCCTGATGAAACTGGCGCGGGCTGATATTGATCGCGATACTCAACCAACAGGTGCGCGGATTATTTTGCCAGCATTTGAGCTGGGCGCAGGCGGTATCTAGCACCCAGAGACCAATCGGCAGAATAGTATCAGAGGCTTCAGCCAGGGGAATAAAATCGTTCGGTGAGACGATCTCCAACTGTGGGTGCTCCCAGCGGATAAGTGCTTCGGCACCCACTGGGCGATTTTGATCATCTACTTGGATCTGATAATAGAGTTCAAACTGCTGATCTTGCACCGCGCTGTGTAGCGCATTAGCTAACTGTGCCTGGCGCGTCACAGTCTGCGCCATGGCTGGGTCAAAAAAGCATATTTGATTGCGTCCCGACGTTTTCGCTTGATAGAGCCCTATATCAGCCTGTTTGAGCAGCTCCTCTATTGAAATTTGACCCTGATCAGCAAGCGCAATACCGATACTGGCGGCACAGCGAATTTCCTGTTGGTCGATCTGGTAAGGCCTGTTAAGGCTGGCGAGAATATGGGTGGCAACTGTATCTGCTTCGGCTTTTGCTGTCTCTATATTAGAATCTAAGGTTTCCAGAACCACAACAAAGTCATCACCGCCAATGCGGGCTAGCGTATCCCCACTGGCGACGGAATCACGCAATCTCTGGGCGGTTCCAATCAAAATTTTATCGCCTACATGGTTGCCCAGGGCATCGTTAATATCTTTAAAGTGATCTAGGTCGACAAACAATAAGCCCAGAGTTTTACTCTCACTTTCACAGGCACTTAACGTGTCAGGCAAGCGATCAATTAGAGCACGGCGATTGGCAAGGTGGGTCAATGGATCAAAATAAGCCAGCTTGTGAATCGCATCCGCATCTCTTTTGGTAGCGGTGATATCGGAAAAAGAAAACACATAATTGGTCACTCGAGCTTTGGCATCGCGAATCGCCGTGATAGCAATTAACAGCGGGAATAGCTCACCATTTTTGCGCTGATCCCAGGCCTCCCCTTCCCAACTCCCCGAGGCTCCAATTGTCCGCCACATTTCCGTATAGAATTGTTCACTCTGCATAGTAGATGACAACAGGCTCGGTTCAGAGCCAATTAAATCAGCAGAGGTGTAGCCAGTGATATCTAAAACTTTCTGATTGACACGCAAGATTTTGATCTCTGCATCAGTGATAATAATCGCGTCCTGACTGTTAAAGGTGATTGCAGAGACACGTAACTCTTCAATGTTCTTATTGTATTCCGTGAGATCTCGGACAAAGCCATTGAAAAAATATTCACCGAAGCGCTGCAGAACAATCACCGAAATCTCCACCGGCACCTTGCCACCATCTGCGTGCAGCGCATTGATTTCAAAGCGTCGATGATTTTCCTTGCCCACCCCAGTTAACATAAACTGTTCCATAAGCTCACGGACAAGAGAATGTTGATGGGTCGGCAATATCAACTCAATAATATCCCGGTTGTGAGCATACTGGGAGGAATAGCCAAAGATACGCTCGGCCTCAGCGTTCCAATAGGTGACTTTGCCATGCTGATCAAGATTAATCACGCCGTCTAGGGCGCGATCGAGAATCTGCCGTGACAGCAGTTCAGATTCATTGTGCATCATCACCTCGTCCTCAAGAGTCGCGGCGCCAATCTTGATTTCGGCTTCTAGACGACTGTTGTGACTGAGCAGCATACCGGTAGAATTTTTTATCCGCTGCAGACGTCGGCGTAAGTCAATTTGTTGAACAATGGCCCGGCTCAGCACAGTCAAAGCCGCTAGCTGGGCTTCGGCCAGCTTTCGCGGGACATGGTCTATTACGCAGAGCGTGCCCAGTGCATACCCATCGGCATCGACCAGAGGGGCCCCCGCATAGAATCGAATATTAGGTGACTCCAATACCAGAGGGTTGTTCGAAAAGCGTTTATCAAGCTGGGTATCCGGCACTTCCAAGAGGCTTTTGGGTTGCAGAATGGCATGGGCACAGAAAGCGATATCCCGGGGCGTTTCAGCCAGACTAAGCCCCACCCGCGACTTAAACCACTGGCGCTGCTCATCAATCAGCGATATCAAGGCGATGGGAGCTTGGCAAATCTGTGCTGCCAGCACCGTCAACTCATCAAATTCCTTCTCCGCTTCAGTATCGAGAATATGGAGCTCTCGCAAAGCGCTCAGACGACTGACTTCTTCAAAAGGTATATCCGCTGCCATGAATACTCACGCCTTAAGTGGCTAATAATTAGCCAGACTCGCGCAACAATCGAGTTCTGCGCCCCCAGTTTTATATAGATTTTTCGACTTATAGATATTCACGCAAAAAAAACCATCTACAGCAGGTTTGTCGTAATAAAAGCTTGAGATAAAAGTCAGAGAGGGCCAAATAAAACAAGAAAAGCCTGATAAAGGGACGGGGGCAACAAAAAATGCCTGAACCTCTATGGTTCAGGCATATTGTAAAAAAACCTAGATGTAGAACTTTTTGCGTTTAGATTCTAACGTAGGTTTGAGTGACAGTGACACCGTTATATTCAAAGGACTGGCTCATATGGTTATCGTCAATCAACTGCATATTGACCTTGGATTCAGAACTTTCAAAACCTTCGATAGAGCTAGTTAAACCGGTCTCAACAATATGACCGGCCTCATCGACGTGAAAAGAACCAAAACCGAAGTGCTTAATCGATTCACCCTCGACAACCATGCTTTGGAAAAAGATAAAGTGGCCACCACCAATCAACTTCATTTCCATGAAATCTCCCCACTGGTCCCCTTCGGAAGTCCGGCTATCCAACTTCCACAGACCATCAAAGATCGTGGTTTCAGTGGATAGGGTTTTCCACTGCTCGACCATATTGACGCTGCGCTCACCATACATCATGCCTTTCAAGCTCTGAGTAAAGCCCACTTCAGTTGGCGTAATGGTTAAATCAAAGCTCAGATCTTCAAGTGGCCCGTCCTGATTGGCAATCGGCGTTTCAACCAATACGCCATCAACCCAATGGGTGTAGCCAGTGCCGGCATCGACTTTGTCGGTGAGGTCATTGTAGAAGGCAAACATAAAGCGATCTTGAGTGTAGATTTTCATTTGATCGCGCAGGTAGCTGGATACTTCACCATCTTCAGTGACATCCACAGAAATCAGGGCATAGGCACCATCGGACAGACCTGGTGTTGAATCAACCGCGGCAACGCTGGCTTCGGAGATAGTAGCCTCGGAGATAGTAGCCTCAGATACAGTCTGATCTTCGCCGCTACAGGCAGTCAAAATCGCAGGTAAAGTAGTCACTAGGCCAAGTAGTAATAATTTCTTCAGTGTCATGAGAATATCCCCTTAATTTTATGAGTTTTATTTTTTATTAGGGCGCCTGAAAACCGCTAGGCCTAAAGCGCTACACCTGTTCAATATTACATTAGCAGTACTACTGGATAACATGGCGGCATCCGCTTAAACCCACAGAGACCCCCGCTCGACGTATTTATTGCCCGACTGCCCCTAGGACTTTAAAGAGGCTAAACTATGGAGCGAATTTCTCAACCACAGTCTGTTGACAAAACTTCACCTTATAAACAGAGACAATATTATGACCAGCGCCTCCACCGAGCTCGAAGCAGCAACCTTTAGAAAGCTGTTGGAACATTTGGATAACAACAAAGATGTGCAGAATATAGATCTGATGATACTGGCGGGATTTTGCCGCAACTGTCTCGGAAAATGGTATTTGGCAGCGGCTCAAGAGCGGAATATTGAGCTAACCGATGATCAGGCTCGGGAAGCGATCTACGGCATGCCCTACAGTCAGTGGAAGGCGGAACATCAGCTTCCAGCCACTGCAGAGCAGCTGGAAGCTTTTGCACAACGTCAAAAGTAACCTTTCTATGCGTCCGGCTAAAGGCTATTCATCGAGATGGAAACTCGGCGTCGACAGAGACAGTGCCAGCTCATCCGCATCCATCTCTTCACCCACACCTTCAAACAGTGGTGATGACAGATAGCGCTCACCGGTATCCGGAAGCATGCAGAGAATCACACTGCCGGGCTTGGCGGTCTCTGCCAGTTGCAGTGCCACGGCAAAGGTGCAACCACCGGAAATGCCGGTAAAAATACCCTCTTGTTGCGCCAGTGCCCGAGAGGCAGCAATGCCCTCCTCTCCATCGATTGGTACTAGCTGATCAAAGCGCTTGGCATCGATGGACTGCTGCAGCACATTGGGAATAAAGTCTGGGGTCCAGCCCTGAATCAGATGGGGCTGAAATGCCGGATGACTGCCAGCGGGCGATCCGTCCGCTGTGCGTTCTTGAGGCGTGCCACTGTCAATCAACTGAGCATTGCTAGGCTCACTGAGAATAATCTGGGTCTCTGGGCGCTTCTCACGCAAGACCTGAGCCACACCAGAAAAGGTTCCGCCAGTGCCGTAGCCAGTCACCCAGTAATCGAGATTACTCTCGCTAAAGTCATTGAGAATTTCTTGAGCCGTGGTATTTGCATGAATTTTTGCATTGGCATCGGTCTCAAATTGACGGGCTAAAAACCAACCGTTGGCCTCAGCTAGTTCCGTTGCCTTGAGATAACAACCCATGGCCTTTTCCGCTTTTGGCGTCAAAATAACCTTGGCTCCCAAAAAACGCATCAGTTTGCGGCGCTCAATCGAGACACTGGTGGGCATGGTGGCAATAAAGGGGTAACCCTTGGCCGCACAGACCATCGCCAAACCAACACCTGTATTGCCACTAGTTGCCTCAATCACAGTCTGACCAGGCTTCAGCTCGCCGCTGCGCTCAGCTTCTTCAATAATACTAACGGCCAAACGGTCTTTGACTGATCCAGCAGGGTTAAAGAATTCTGCTTTGACATATAAGTCGACATGAGATGGAGCCAGTTTATTGATCCTGACACAGGGCGTATTGCCTATGGTGTCTAGAATACTGCCGTAGAGCTGGCCTCGTCCTTGGGTACTGCGCGCTGCTGTGTCCGTCATAAAAATTCCTGCTGATCGTTAGAGTGAGCTGAGTCATAAATAATCGCGTAGCAATCATTTATCAGCACTGTAACCATGTCAAGGGAGGCTATTAATTTAAACTATGGATTAAAGCGAGGTCGCACTAGATTGAAGGCGCCAAAGCAGCATAAATCAGAGATCACTTGGCGGATTGGCGAGGCGCTTGACCCCCGGCTACGTTAAAAGTATTCGCCACTGTTTCTTCCGCCAATCCCATCATAGGCGAAACCCGCTTACGCATAAGATGAGGAAGCAAAATCACACTGCGGTTGTACTGATCCTCAAAGAGAGTCTGTAACTCTTCATAATTCCCCTCAATACCCTGCTGCATTATTGCAAGCAATGCCACAGCCGGCGTTCTCTCTATCTGTGATTCACAGACCCGGGTATGATTGAGTCGGTCATTTATATTTTTGACCTGCTCTACAATTTCGAGGTTGCCAGCGCGTCGCGCACAGTAAACAGGACCAAATTGTGCTCAGCGTAGGGAACCATCATATCGTACTTCATAAAACCGCCCCCGAAATATGAAGCCAACATGTCAGCTGGGGTTGTCAGGAGAAGGCGAGAGTCGATGTCCCCGCAGTGCAGCCGCATAAATGCAAAGTCGGAAAAACCAGGGCCCTGAACAATACTGAGAATCTTGTCTTTAAATTCAAGCACACTCTTTGTTTTAGAAAGCTCCGCGTAATAGCCAAATTCATACTCAAAAGAATGTTCAGTCTTATCTCCAAACGCGGCTTTTAATTTTGGATTTAGGGTTCTTGAAATATGAATCAAGTCAGTAGTCTGACTACTCGAATCTTCCTGCGGGGTAAACAATTGCTTTATTTCTGCCATTTTCTACGACCATTTGTTGCTGTACTAAAAAATACGCAGACGTGTTTACGCACCTCAATACAGAAGCAATATTAATTTAGGAGAAATATATGGGTTTTAGAGAGCTCTAAAATAGACCCAGATCAATAAAAACCGATCTCTGCAATTTTAATATCAGCACTGTGGTCTCTGCCGAAGGCAACTATGCCTATACTGAGGATTGAGCTGGGCTTTACCGCTTTGCTGAGCCAGTTGCCGGAGCGGGCAAAAGAAGAGAGAGGTATCTTAACGATTTGCCACTGGTCTGTTGTGGTGAAACTTGCTTGGTAGTACTGCCACGGCAGCAGGGTCCCGGAGGTTCGCAGGTGCAGATAGTACTGTTGGCCGTTGCCGCGCACCTTTAGGTAGGCGCCGGCTGCAGAATCCACGGTTTTCTTGGCGATTGACCTGCGCAGTTGAATAAAGCCGCCATTATTCTCGGTGCTGACCTGCCCAGTCATATGGGCATACTGTTCGCCCTGATCATTTCTAAAGGCGACTTTGCCCTCAGATACACCACCCATAACCTGGTCGCTTACATAGGACCAGCGCAGCTGTGGGCCGGATTCAAAGTTATCGATCATCAGAGGCTCCAGGGCAATGGTGCTGGGTATCAACAACAGGCTGAGGCAGCTGGCGATGATGTTATGGCGAATAGTTTTCATTGTTGAGTACCCGTTAGCCGCGCTTATATTGAGTGGGGCAGTAGCCGCGACTGACGTCTGGCGAGCGCAGTTGCAGATGCTTGGTTTTTCGACCTGTGACGCGTTTGCGCCAGAGACGAAATGACCGCGGCTTCATGGTGCGGCGCATCAATGAGATGACTGCCGATTCATTGAGCTTGAACAGGCCCTCGATGGCTTCAAACGGTGTGCGGTCTTCCCATGCCATTTCGATTACACGTGATACCTCGCTATCAGTGAGCCCAGTGACTGCGGCTACTGACGCGGCGTCTATTGAAGAATTTAGCTGGCTGCTACTGTTGGCCATGGGTATCCCCTATGCGATGTAACATTTGTACGATTCCAACGGTTTATCCGATGACTCACACAGCTATTACATTTGCTCTGACTTTGCGGTAGAGTCCCTTGTCAATTCAACCACAATTAACTAAATTAGTAACCGACTATGACTGACACTCAGACTGAACAGCAAGCCATCAATATCGATGCTCGCAAGCTCTTTAACCTCGGCGCCAACTTGCTGGTCGCTGGCTTTAAAAACCAAAGCCCCGAAAATGCAAAAAAGCTTTTTAAAGAGCTAAAGCAAGGCGCTTCTGTTAGATCTGGCGAGCTTTCCGGTGAGACCAGCGGTGTTAAGATTCCAATTAAGATGGAGCTTGATCGCAGCGAGTATAAGGGCCAGTTTAACTATCCTAATTTTGAGCTGTCTCTAAATGCCATGTTGCAGAAGTTTCAGACTGAAGTGCGCAAGGATAAAGAGCTTAAGGATTTACGTACCCTAACCAATGAGGCCACTGGCGGTATAGTGTTTAACCTTCCCTCTGGTGTGGAAATTCAAGGCAACCTCAATGTGATGATGCTTTGCATGGAGCCCTCGGCAGATTGTCTGGCGGTACGGCTGATATTTGTTGATTCGACTCAGTTCCAAGAACAGGGCTAGTGCGGCGGCTAGCTAAACCTGAGCAGTCCATCTTGAGCAGCTTATTTTGACCAGTCACCTGCGCGAGTTTAGCAGCCATCTAGCGGCCATCATGCCCGAGATTGGCAGCAAGCGGCTGCCCTCATTGCTGGTGCATTTACTTAAGAGTTTGGTGCCTTTTGATAATGCGGTTATTTTGCATTATCGCCACGATAAGCAGCCACTGCTGCTGTATAACGACATCCCTCCTGTTGAAATAAAACGGCAGATCGACACCTTCGTCAATGGCGCGTTCTTGCTCGACCCCTTTTACCGCGCTGCGGTAGACAATCATGCCGACGGCTTGCATCGTTTGTCTGACCTGGCTCCCAGCGGTTTTGAGGAAACCGAGTATTACCGCAGCTACTTTCGATATACGGAAATTAAAGATGAGGTTGGTTTTATGTTCCATCTCTCAGGGGATCAGTTTATTAATATTTCCATGAGTCGCCTGACCTTTTCACAACCCTTTAACCGCGTCCAAGTTAGCCTGCTAGAGGATATTGCTGAAGTCATACAGACGCTGTGCAAACTGCAGTGGGCTGCGGTAAATAGCCCGCAGCAGACCTCTGATAATAAGCTACCCAGCCAGTTGGATAGTGCACTAAAGCATTTTGGCACGGCTTACTTAACCGACCGCGAGACTCAGGTGGTGCAGCTTTTTCTCCATGGCCATTCGACCAAGTCAATTGCCGAGCGCTTGGGGATTTCTCCGGAGACCGTCAAACTGCACCGCAAAAATAGCTACGCCAAGTTAGATGTGTCGTCCCAGGCAGAGTTGTTTCACCTGTTTATCGACTCCCTTGCCAGCCTATCCAGTTACTCTGGCGGCGATCCGCTGGTTGGCTATCTATAGCAACAACCGATTAACCGAATACCACCTCACCCTCTTCCAAGGTTCCCTTTATCTCTGCTCCCGGAGCAAATTGGCCGGAGAGAATACTCTGGGCGAGTGGATTTTCAATCAGCTGTTGAATCACTCGCTTTAAGGGCCTGGCGCCATAGACTGGGTCAAATCCTGCTTCGAGGAGTTTATCCAATAGCTCATCACTAAGATTCAGCTGCAGTTCGTGCTCCGCTAAACGCTTGCGTAGCAGATCGATCTGGATGCCAGCGATGCCACGGAGCTGATCTTTGGCCAGGGGATGGAAGACCACTACTTCGTCGACACGGTTGATAAATTCTGGGCGGAAATGGCCGCTGACCACATCCATAACAGCAGATTTCATCACATCATAGTTTTCTTCACCGGCGAGCATTTGAATCACGTCGGAACCCAGATTGGAGGTCATCACAATCACGGTGTTTTTAAAATCCACTGTGCGGCCCTGACCATCGGTCAAGCGCCCGTCGTCCAAGACCTGGAGTAAAATATTAAATACATCGGTATGGGCCTTTTCAATTTCATCCAGCAGCAGTACTGAGTAGGGTCGACGGCGGACAGCTTCGGTGAGATAGCCTCCCTCTTCGTAGCCCACATACCCGGGAGGCGCGCCAATCAATCTTGCCACCGAGTGCTTCTCCATAAACTCGGACATGTCGATACGCACCATGGCCTCTTCGCTGTCGAATAAAAATTCAGCTAGCGATTTACAGAGTTCGGTTTTACCCACGCCTGTGGGGCCTAAAAACAGGAACGAACCATTGGGTCGATTGGGATCTGAGAGACCCGCCCGTGAGCGACGCACGGCGTTGGAGACAGCGACAACGGCTTCGCTCTGACCCATGACACGCCGGTGCAGTGAATCTTCCATGCGCAGCAGTTTATCGCGCTCTCCTTCGAGCATCTTCGAAACTGGGATGCCGGTCCACTTGGCAACCACTTCCGCCACTTCTTCTTCGGTGACCTTGTTTCTCAACAGACGTTTTTCAACCTGAACTTCGCTATTGGCGGTGGCTAGCTGCTTTTCCAACTCGGGAATAATGCTGTATTGAATCTGCGCCATCTTTTCAAGATCGCCTGATCTATGGGCTGCTTCAAGGTTCACCTTGGCCTGTTCAAGTTCGGCTTTGATATGGGTCGACCCCTGCATAGAGGCTTTTTCGGCTTTCCAGATCTCTTCTAGGTCAGAATATTCTGCTCCCAGTTCGGCAATGTCATCTTCGAGTTTTTGCTGGCGCTTGCGCGAGGCGTCATCTTTATCTTTTTTAACCGCTTCTCGTTCAATCTTGAGTTGGATTAAACGTCGCTCTAGGCGGTCCATTTCTTCAGGCTTGGAATCAATTTCCATACGGATGCGACTGCCCGCCTCATCGATGAGATCAATGGCTTTGTCCGGCAGCTGGCGGTCGGTGATATAGCGCTGAGACAATTTGGCGGCCGCCACTATGGCGCTATCGGTGATCTCGACGCCATGATGAACTTCATAGCGCTCTTTAAGGCCGCGCAAAATGGCCACGGTGTCTTCTTCACTAGGTTCTTCCACCAAGACCTTTTGGAAGCGACGCTCTAGGGCGGCATCTTTTTCAATAAACTTGCGGTATTCGTCCAGGGTGGTGGCGCCGACACAGTGCAGCTCACCACGGGCCAGTGCGGGTTTAAGCATATTGCCTGCATCCATGGCGCCTTCGGCTTTCCCGGCTCCGACCATAGTATGAATTTCATCGATAAACAGGATGATTTGCCCTTCCTGCTTGGACAGATCTTTGAGTACGGCTTTTAAACGCTCTTCAAAGTCACCGCGAAATTTCGCACCGGCTAAGAGTGCTCCAAGATCTAGGGTCAAGACGCGTTTATTTTTTAGCCCCTCGGGCACTTCGCCATTGATAATGCGCTGGGCCAAGCCTTCAACTATGGCGGTTTTACCCACACCGGGTTCACCGATTAGCACTGGGTTGTTTTTGGTTCGGCGCTGTAGAACCTGGATGGTGCGTCGAATCTCATCATCGCGACCAATAACCGGATCCAGCTTGCCGGATTCGGCCCGCTCTGTGAGGTCGATGGTGTATTTATCTAGAGCTTCTCGCTGGCTCTCGGCATCCGCATCACTGACCTGCTCGCCACCGCGAACCGATTCAATAGCACTCTTGGCTTTAGTGATATCGCCATATTTGGCCAAACTTTTACCCAGTAAATTTTTATCTTCCAGAGCGGCCAGTAGCAATATTTCACTGGAAACAAATTGATCGCCCTTTTTCTGAGCATTTCGATCAGCCATATTTAATAGACGACTGAGATCTTGAGAGAGGTTTGCTTCGCCAGTGGGGGAGCTGATCTTGGCGAGCTTATCGAGCTGACTATTGAGCTCAGCTTGCAGGCCGACAACATCAAAGCCCGCACGATTGAGTATGGGTCGGACACTGCCGCCCTGCTGATTTAACAATGCCAATAACAGATGCAGTGGCTCTATGGCGGAATGGTCATTGCCCACGGCAATGGATTGCGCGTCTGCCAGTGCACTCTGCAGTTGGTTAGTTAGCTTGTCGATTCGCATGGCCTTCCTCCAAATGGTTTTTAATCTTGCTTAGTATTTTAGGTGGGGGCTGGCATTGAATTTTCAACAGGTGCGAAAAATTCGTTGATGCAAGTCATAGAAAACAGCGCATCGGTTACGCCTATTAACGGGAGAAATAAGCCTAGGCTAGGTGATGACGGCCCTAGCTGACAACCATATTGTCGCGATGGATCAGCTCATCATCTTCACGATAACCAAGAATCTCAGCTATGCGCTCAGTACCTTGGCCCTGGATTCGAATGGCTTCGTCAGAGTGGTAGTTCACCAGACCGCGGGCGATTTCCTGGCCACCAGAATCAACACAGCTGACCAGTTCGCCGCGGGTAAACTGTCCTTTGACCTGAGTGACACCAACGGCCAATAGGCTGCGACCCTGCTGTTGCAGCACTTTCACTGCTCCAGCGTCGAGCACCAGCTGACCTTTGACTTGTAGCTGTCCGGCTAACCACTGCTTGCGTGCCGCTATGGGCTGCTGTGAAGCAGCGAGTAAGGTGCCCACTTCAGCACCTTGAGCCACAGCAGTTAATATGCCGCTATTGCGTCCACCTACAATCACGGTGTTGCAACCAGAGCGCGCTGCCAGCCTAGCTGCCTGGAGTTTGGTTATCATACCGCCACGCCCAAGGGCACTGTTGCTGCCACCGGCTAGAGCATCGAGGGAGCTGTCATTGGCCATGGCTTCGCTGATCAGTTGGGCGTTTGGGTCTAGGTCGGGGTTGGCGCTATAAAGGCCATCTTTATCCGTAAGGATTACCAGCAGATCCGCATCGATCAGATTAGCTACGAGTGCGGCGAGACTGTCGTTGTCACCAAAGCGAATTTCATCAGTGACCACGGTGTCGTTCTCATTAACTATGGGTACAACACTTAATTGGATTAATGTCTGAAGAGCGCTGCGGGCATTGAGGTAGCGCTGACGATTGGCTAGGTCGTCGTGATCCAGAAGTATCTGTGCGGTGAGACGATCAAAGCGTTTAAAGCTGCTCTCATAGGTTTGGATCAGGCCCATCTGCCCCACTGCGGCAGCGGCTTGAAGCTCATGAATGCTCTCGGGACGAGTTTTCCAGCCGAGTCGCACTATGCCTTCGGCAATTGAGCCTGAGGAGACCAAAACAATTTCTTTACCCTGAGCCAAGAGCTGGGCGATTTGCTCAACCCAGCCGTCGATGGCGGCGCGATCAAGGCCCGCGCCATTATTGGTCAGCAGTGCGCTGCCAATCTTGACGACTAAGCGCTTTGCATCTTGGGTTATTGCTCTTGTCATACCTAGCTACTCTCTAACCTCTGCCTTGACTGCGGCTCCAGTTATTCGGCGTAAACCACTTCAACGTCATTGTCGTCGTCATCTTCGTCTTCAAACTCTTCATCGAACTCTGCACCTTCGATCTGCTCGCCACCAAGACGGGCCAAGCGTCGGGCTTCAGCCAGCCCTTCAATGCGTTCGCGCGCTTCCGCTTGAATCTGCTGACGGCGCTCTTCCAAGGCAACGACCAGTGTCGGATCGATGCTTTCGCGCTCTCGGTGGCCGTCGATATACTCCATGATCGCTGCACAGAGGGCTTTGGTGCCCTGAGCTGAGATGGCAGAAATAATAAATACTGGGCCCTGCCAGTTAAGTGTCTCAACCACGTTCTTGCAGGCTTCTTCCACTTCATCTTCGGGCATCAGGTCGGTTTTATTTAATACCAACCAGCGGTCACCATCAGCTAGGGTCGGGCTAAATTTGGCCAATTCCTGCTCGATCACCACTGTATTCTCCGCTGGAGTGGTGCCGTCATAGGGCATCATATCCACCAGATGTAACAATAATCTTGTACGCGTCAGGTGCTTGAGAAAACGAATACCCAGACCGGCACCTTCAGATGCGCCTTCAATGAGGCCGGGAATATCGGCAACGACAAAACTTTTATCGCCGCTCATGCCCACTACGCCCAAATTGGGTACCAAGGTGGTGAAGGGATAGTTGGCGACCTTTGGACGAGCTGCTGAGACAGCACGAATAAAAGTTGATTTACCGGCGTTGGGTAAGCCGAGCAGTCCCACATCAGCGAGCACTTTCAGCTCAAGCTTGATCTCGCGCAACTCACCTTCACTGCCGGGAGAGATCTGCCGCGGTGCACGGTTGACGCTGGATTTAAAACGCGCATTGCCAAGACCGTGAAAGCCGCCCTGGGCAACTTTAAGCTGCTGGCCTAATTCGGTGAGATCACCGAGCACATCGCCAGTCTCTTCGCAGAGTACCGTGGTGCCAACCGGCACTTGCATAATTAAGTCTTCGCCGCCGGCACCAGTGCAGTCAGAGCCGCGGCCCTGCTCGCCATTCTCAGCGCGGAAGTTGCGTGTAAAGCGGAAGTCAATAAGGGTGTTGAGACCCTCTGCGGCAACTAGAAATACACTGCCGCCATCACCGCCATCACCGCCATCTGGGCCGCCTTTGGGAATATATTTCTCACGGCGGAAGCTCATGCAGCCATTGCCGCCTTTACCTGCCTGTACTTTAATTGTTGCTTCGTCGACGAATTTCATAGGGTCAGTTTACAGTAGCTGTTGCTGTGTGTCATCGCGTGGGCGATCAGTGTTAAATCCCGCGCATAAAAAAAGCCCCACGTAGGGGCTTTTTTAACAGGAAGTGGTAGTAACCTACGCGGAAACCACTTCTGCATACTTACGGTTTTTCGGGCCTTTCTGCACAAACTGTACAACGCCTTCGGCAGTTGCGAACAGTGTGTGGTCTTTGCCGATACCGACATTGTTGCCCGGGTGGAATTTAGTGCCACGCTGACGAACAATGATGCTACCTGAATTGATTGCTTGGCCACCGAAAACTTTAACACCAAGGCGTTTGCTTTCTGAATCGCGACCGTTACGAGTACTACCACCAGCTTTTTTGTGAGCCATTGCTATTTCCTCTTCGGATTATCCAGCGTTAATGCTAGTAATCTTAACTTCTGTATACCACTGTCTGTGGCCCTGTTGTGTGCGCGAGTGCTTGCGACGACGGAATTTAATAATATTCACTTTATCGCCACGACCATGAGAAACGATCTCAGCAGTCACTTTGCCACCCTCTACGAGGGGAGCACCAACCTTGACTTCGGCACCTTCGCCGACCATCAAGACTTCTTCAAAATCGATATTATCACCAGTCGCTAGATCCAGCTTCTCAAGACGAAGGGTCTCTCCTTCAACTACGCGATGCTGCTTTCCGCCACTTTTGATTACTGCGTACATGTTCTGCT
>ERZ887849.1236-NODE-1236-length-24774-cov-7.699786_pt1 | contig 24774 bp, 20 predicted proteins | sample MGYA00521267_ERZ887849 | MGnify/ENA primary metagenome ERZ887849 (study PRJEB32303, sample SAMEA104408601) | aquatic metagenome | biome: Brackish water; feature: Pelagic; material: water | place: Baltic Sea | collected 2014-06-06T16:11:00 | depth 2,863 m ... | reverse complement strand
GCTAAAAAAGCCATCGGACTCTCCTTGATTTTTCTTTTCTTCTTTTCTAATTCAGTCATTCAACTTGAATTTTCTCGATTGTGGGAAGTGCAAGGGAAGAAAATTGAAACGCTCGGAACGTATGACTGTGCTTTAGTTTTGACTGGAATGGCCAGTTATAATAATGACTTAAACCGGCTTGAGTTAAATCAAAAAGGTGACCGCATCTGGCAGGCAATGGATTTGTATCGACGTGGTAAGGTGAAAAAAATTATGATTTCAGGAGATTCAGGTCACCTAACCGATAAAGGATTGCATGAAGCGCAGCAACTTGCTGTGGTTGCACAGAGGAGCGGAATTCCAAAAGAAGATCTCATCGTTGAATCGAAATCGCAAAATACCTATCAGAACGCCCTTGAATCGGCAAAAATTATTAAATCGAAACATAAGGATTGGAAGAAAATTCTCTTGGTTACCAGTTCCACTCACATGCGTAGATCATTGGCTTGCTTTAAAAAACAGGGAATTAATTGCACTCCATTTTCGACGAACTTAGACACCGGCCCAACAAGGGGATATTTCTTTGAACAGTATCTTGTTCCAAATATTGGCGCTCTTGAGGCCTGGGAAAATATAACAAAAGAGTGGACTGGATTTGTGATGTATAAGTTAATGGGCTATCTATAACAACTAAAGTACTACTTCACACTTTGTGGTGTTTACCCATTTACTCCACGTTTTATTATATCCGTGAATTTCTGTGGTATCGACGCCCATGGTGTTAACGATATTCCCTCCATTGTTTGCCCAATTGAAAAGTCCGCCATACAGATTCTTTACATTTGTGAATCCTTTTTTCTTCAATTGTTCTGTGAGTTTCCCACTTCGGTAACCAACCGAACAGTAGATGACTATCATGGACGTTTTGTCCTGTTTGTTGATTTTTGTCCAATCTATATTGTCGTAACCCACCCAAACAGCGGCAGACATATGGCTTACTTGGTATTCCTTTAATTCGCGACTGTCCAAAAAGATGATTTTCCCTTTCTTTTTTTGAATGGCTTGCACCTCGGTCATGGATACAGTTGATGCTTTTTTTCCAGCCATTTTGGTCGCCATATCTTCAAATCCCTCCGGATTTTGGCCATAAGTGTTAAAGAGCATGGTGAATAAAAATAAAAGAGATAATAAAAGACGCATGCTGTATTTTTTATTTAGGACGTTTTAACTAAGTATTACTTACAGAAATCGCACCAAAATTAATTGATTTGCCATTTTATAATTCTTCGATCATCCGAGGTGCTAAGAAATTCATTTTCATTCACTAAACAAAGTGAATTAACAGAATGTTTGTGTCCACCCGTTTTATTCTCCAATTTTTGCTTGAAGGTATAGGTGAGGTCGTCCCATATTTTTATCGATTTATCTCGACTAGCCGAAACAATTGTTTTGCCTTCATCGATTATCAATAAGTCGTATATGGCAAAGTTGTGCGCCGGAATGGACTCTAACAATTTCTCAGCTTGCCAATCCCAAATTTTTAGTAAGCCATCCTTTCCTCCAGAAATCAATTTATTTTCGTCTAAATCAGAAAAAACAGAACAACAAGAACCGTTTTCGTGTCCCGGTAAGGTGACGATTTCATTAAAATGCTGGGTCTCAAAAATTCTGATTTTTTCATCCTGTCCATGAACGACGATCAATTTCCCATCCGATTTGGCATTTATTTTCCTGATTTTCCCGCAGTTTAAGGGAAGAAAGAGCACCAATTCTAAACTTTTAGAATTCCAAACAGACAAGTTGCCATCTGCATCACCACATACGATGAAATCTGTTTTGGGAACTTCTACCAAGGAAAAAAGTGGACTTCGATGTTGCTGGTAAAACTTAACTTCCTGTTTTGTCGATAAATCCACAATGTGAAGATCGCCAGATGACAATCCAAACCACAGGTGATTATTGTCAGAAACAACAGAATAGGGTGGAGTGGAGCACTTTACTGCAAAACTATCCTGTTCGAAGGTGGTTAAATCCCACTGGACAACATACCCATCCGCACTGGCAGAAAATACTTTGTTGTTTCTTTTTTCAAGATCGTAAATAGCACCGGAGTGCCCAGATATTTCACCTATTTTAGAGACCACTAATCTTCTGTCTCTTCAACTTCTTCTTCGTCAACGACTTGTTTTAGCCGCTCCGCATAATCAGCAGGTAGACTTTCGAAGAATGTATCACCGCGCAATCCAAGACGCAGACACTCCAAAGGAATCATTTCGTTGGGTGCAATGTTTCCAAGATTAACGTTCGCCCCAAATAATTTGATGAACCAAACTTGTTGGTTTTTAATGGGTGCTTCCCACATGATATCGTTAGGATTAATCTTCGCGATAATTTTGTTGATCAAGAAGGTATGCGCTGTTCCATTTGGTCTAAAAATACCCACTGTTCCAGATTCACGTCCCTCAGCAATTACTTTCCAAGAGCCTGCTTCCAGCTCTGTACTCATCATTTTGATCCATTTTGCTGGAGAAATGATAATGCCTGAATCCTTTGAGCCCACTTCAGAAAGTACAGTTCTGTCTTTTGACATTTTGTGTATCAACTCACATTTTTCATCGTGATCGATAATGATTGAACCATCGGAAATTTCGGCTAGATCTAATTTGTATTTATCAATGAAACGGATGTATTCGTCATACATTCCTCGCGCATAGAATATTTCAAATAGCGTTCCACCGAAATAAGGGCGAATGTTTGCTTCTTTGTATAATTTTATTTTTTCCTCCAAGTGCTTCGTTACAATCGAGGTTCCAAAACCAAATTTTATTACATCCGTCAAATGTCCATTTGCTTCAATAAAATTTTCTGTTTCACGAAGGCTCAATCCTTTGTCCATCATCATTGTAATTCCGGAATTACGAGGTTTTGATTCTCGCTTGGGCATGAAGGGTAATTCGTAATTTATGTGATTGTTATTCATCAAATAAGTCTGTAAAAGCGTTAACTGTTTTTAATTCTTCGTTGATTTCAAAAATTTCTTTCGCGGTATTGGAGTCTTCCAGAAAATAAGACCGAAAAGTATAAACGGATTCCGTTTTCTTTCCTAATTTCCACAATACGTTGACTAATATAATTGTAATATATCGATTCTCACCGTAATTCTTTTTGAAATCATTTATGAAAGCCAATGCCTCTTGTGGTTTCGTTTCGAGAATCATGTCCATACAATTGGTCAATGTTTCTACGTCCGATTCATCAATGGAAAGTGCTTTTTTATAGTTCTCTTCTGCAAGAACGTATTCTTCTAATTTTTCGTAGGCTCCAGCAAGAACATGATACATGCTTGCATTATCTGGATCCAATTCAATTGCTTTTAAAATGAAGGGCAAAGATTCGAATGTATTTCCTTCCAAATCTTGTACGATTCCCATTCCCAACCAGGCGTCTGGGAGCATAGGGGCTAATTCCATAGAACGTTGGTAATGCAATTTGGCAAGAGGAAGTTGTTCCAATTGCTCGTATGCTTCGCCGATATAACACAATGCCACTGGGTCGTCACCATCCAAGCGCATACACTCTTCAAAGCTTTCGACAGCTAGTTTGTATTTTTCCATGGACAAATAGGCATTTCCTAGATTGAAATGAGCAGGACCAAAATCGGCGTTAATGATCAAACAATAATCATATGCCCAAATGGCTTGATCGAAATTTTCAACTTTCGAATAGGCGTTTCCTAAATTGTACCAAGATGTATACGAATAGGGGTTTTCATCGATGAAATCGGTGTAACTTTTAATGGCACTTTCATGCTCATTCAATTGATCATAGCAATACGCCAATTCATAAATTGCTCCCTCATTTGAAGGATTATGTTTCATGGCTCTTTTCAGAACGTCGATGGCTTTTTTATAATCGTTGGCATTTTCATGCTCCATTGCCAAGTCTAAGAAAATTTCATCCTTGTCCTCGTCTTCGGCCTTAATCAAAGAAGCTTCAAAGAACTTAATAGCTCTTTTGCTATCTTTTAACTGGGAGAAAATGGAGGCTTTGGTCAATAACCATTCGGTTTCTTCACCTATGATTTGCTCAATACCTGCAAGAACATTCAAAGCATCTTTTAATTTCCCTGTAGCTGAAAGCGCTTGGGCCATTCTTAATTTAAAAATGGGTTCGAAGGAAAATAAAGAGAGCGCATATTCTGCACAGAACAAGGCTTTGTTGTATTGACCACTGATTAAATAATGGTCTACTATGGCCTCAAGTCGGTCGACATCAAGATATTGCATGTTGCCGCCTTTGAGGTATTTTTCGAATTTCTCAAGGTCTTTACTAATGTCCCTTTCAAAATTTTCATCTTCATTGTCAAACATACACGTTTACTTTGCATTTGAAGTTAATCAATTTCTGCCCTTGCATCACGACAAGTATAAAAGATTATCAACAGGCGATTGAATATAAAACGTAAAATGTGCCCAACTCAGTATGAAGAGAGCACATTTTAGTATGAATTAATTATTTATTTGATCTTTTACGATCAGCTTCTTTCAAAAGAATTTTTCGGATTCTTAAACTAGCTGGTGTTACTTCTACATACTCATCACCTTGAATATACTCCAAACATTCTTCCAAAGAGAATAATTTAGGTGGAGCCAAACGAACTTTATCATCTGCACCTGAAGAACGCATGTTTGACATTTTCTTCATTTTCGTAACGTTGATGTTCAAATCACCAGCACGAGAATTTTCTCCAATTACTTGTCCTTCGTATATTTCTTCATTTGGTCCGATAAAGAATGTTCCACGTTCTTGTAAGTTGTTTAAAGAGAAAGGAATAGACTTACCAAGTTCCATGGAAATCAATGATCCATTTTGACGTCCTGGAATTTCACCTTTGTACGGTTGGTATTCCAAGAAACGGTGTGTCATAATTGCTTCACCTGCCGTTTGTGTCAATAGGTAATTTCTCAATCCGATAATACCTCTTGAAGGAACGTGGAATTGGATAACCATACGGTTTCCTTTCGGCTCCATATTGGTCATTTCACCTTTTCGTTTCGTCACGGCTTCAACAGCTGTTCCCGAATTGATTTCTGGTAAATCGATCGTTAATTCTTCAACAGGCTCACATTTAACTCCATCAATTTCTTTGATAATTACCTGTGGTTGACCCACTTGTAACTCATATCCTTCTCGACGCATTGTTTCAATCAAAACAGATAAGTGCAATACACCTCGTCCAGCAACCAACCATTTGTCGGCTTTGTCAGTAGCAGTAACGCGCATCGCCAAGTTTTTCTCCAACTCTTTGTCTAATCGTTCAGAAATGTGGCGAGAAGTTACCTTCTTACCTTCTTTTCCAAAGAAAGGACTGTCGTTGATAGAAAACAACATGTTCATTGTTGGTTCATCAATGCTGATAGATGGCAATGGCTCAGGATTCTCTGCATCACAAAGAACGTCACCAATTTCAAATCCTTCGATTCCCGTTACAGCACAAATATCTCCAGCTTGAACTTCAGAAACTTTCATTCGCTCAATTCCTTCGAACACGTACAATTCCTTGATACGATGTTTTTCTTGGGATCCGTCACGTTTTCCAACGATAACTGGCATGTTTTCTTTCAATTCTCCACGGTTCAAACGACCGATCGCGATACGTCCAACATACGCAGAGAAATCCAAAGATGTAATCAACATTTGTGTATTTCCTGCTGGAATTGGTTTAGGTGGGAAATAGTTCAAAATTTCATCCAAAAGAGGTGTGATGGTGTCAGTTGGCGTTTTCCAATCTGTCGACATCCAACCATTTTTCGCTGATCCGTAGATAGTAGCAAAATCCAATTGTTCGTCATTTGCATCCAATTCAAACATCAAATCGAATACTTTTTCATGCACTTCTTCCGGTGTACAGTTTTCTTTGTCCACTTTGTTGATGACCAATAAAGGTTTCAATCCAAGCGCCAAAGCTTTTCCTAATACGAAACGAGTTTGAGGCATAGGTCCTTCGAAGGCATCTACCAACAAACAAACTCCATCCGCCATGTTCAATACACGTTCCACCTCACCACCAAAATCGGCGTGACCAGGTGTGTCGATGATATTGATTTTCGTGTCTTTATAAACAACAGATACGTTTTTGGAAACGATCGTGATTCCACGTTCACGCTCCAAATCGTTGTTGTCCATAATCAAATCACCAGTTGGACGTTCTCTTTCGTTTTCCAAACTTCCTGCTTCAATCATACGGTCAACTAATGTCGTTTTTCCGTGATCGACGTGTGCAATAATTGCAATGTTTCTAATTTCCATTAAATGTTATGCTAAACTGTTTTTAATCTCTTCTTCTTCTAGAACCTGCGCCACCTTCACGACGAGCACCAAATCCTCTCTTTTCTCCAGAACCACCTTCAGATTTCCCTTTGAATCCACCTTCGCTTCTTCCTTCGGTTCTACGTTCAGTTCCTCCTTCAGATGAACGTCCTTTAAATCCACCACCGCTAATTCTGCGATCGCTGTCTCCTTCGGATCTGCCTTTGATGCCACCTCTGCGGTCGCCACCATCGCTAGATCTACCTTTGAATCCACCTCCAGAACGACGATCATCGCCACCTCGGTCACGGTCACCACCATATGTTCCTCTTCGTGCGCTGCTTCCACCACCTGAGCGATTTCCACCGCTAGAACGACTTCCTCGGTCACCACCGCCATCTCCACCACCAGATTTGGTGATTTCAACATTCATTTGCGAACCTTCAAAGTCTGCACCGTTGGTTTTTTCAAGAATAGCTTTAACGTTTGCGTCATCAGCCTCAAAGAAAGAGAACGATTGTGTAATATCAATTCGTCCTATGCTTGAGCTATCTAATCCAGTAGAATCGCAAATAGTCCTCAATAAACCTCCAGGATTTAATCCATCACGTTTACCAAGGCTAACGAAGAAACGAGTTTTACCCACTTCTTGACGATCTCTCGAACTGCGTGGTTTTCTATCACCTCTATCACCTCTATCTCTTCCGAAGGTCAAATCTTTACCTTCTTTGCTTCGTGATGATGCATTTAAATCACCTGCTTTTCTATAGTATTCTAAGAATCTGTTGAATTCAGCAGAAACGAATTTCTTGATCAATTCTTCTTTCGACAATTCTTCGAATGAACTATAAATCTGCGGTAAAAAGGCCTCAATTTCTTTTTCATTTACTTCCGTAGCGATGATTTTGCTCATCAATTTTGTCAATTGAACGGCACAAATATCTTCTGGACTTGGAATGGTTCCTTTTGTGAACTCCATTCGCATTTGTTTCTCGATAGCTCTGATCTTACCGTTTTCACGTGTATTGATTAAAACCAAAGATTCACCTTTCTTACCTGCACGGGCCGTACGACCACTTCGGTGCGTATAGTTTTCCATGTCATCAGGAAGGTTATAGTTGATAACGTGTGTAATATCATCGATATCTAAACCACGAGCGGCAACATCTGTCGCTACCAATAATTGTAAGTCTTTGTTACGGAAACGATCCATTACACGATCACGTTGTGCTTGCGATAAATCTCCGTGCAGCGGTTCAGCATTGTAACCTTCGCGGCTTAATTTCTCAGCAACGGAAGCCGTTTCATGTCTTGTTCTACAAAATATTAAACCGTAAATATCTGGATTGGAATCAATCAATCTTTTGACTGCTCCATAACGATCTCTTTCCATCACACTATAATAGATGTGATCGATATTTTCATTTGTTTGGTTCTTGTGTCCAATAGAAACCTCTAAAGGATCCGTTTGGTAGCTTTGAGAAATTTTGGCAACTTCTTTTGGCATTGTAGCAGAGAACAACCAAACATTTTTTGTTTCTGGCGTTTGGCTCAAAATAAGATCGATATCTTCTTTGAAACCCATGTTCAACATTTCATCTGCTTCATCGAGTACGACGTATTCGATTTCTTGCAAACGAATTGCTTTTCTTTTTACTAAGTCCATCAAGCGTCCTGGAGTAGCCACAATAATTTGCGCACCGCGTTTGATGTCTGTGATTTGTTTACGAATATCCGTTCCACCATAAACTGCTACTGTGCGCAATTTTGTGAATTTGGAGTACGATTCGATGTCTCTTGAAATTTGCAGGCAAAGTTCACGAGTGGGGCAGATAACCAAGCCTTGCGGGATATTGGAATCTTCGTCGATGTTGTTAATCAATGGGAGGCCAAACGCTGCGGTTTTTCCTGTTCCTGTTTGGGCCAATCCTACGAAGTCACTATGCACACCTAAAAGGTGTGGAATAGCTTGTTCCTGTATGGGAGTTGGTGCTGAAAAACCCAGTTCTTCAATCGACTTCAGCACCTCACTCTTGAGCCCGAGCTCTTTAAAGGTCATTCTATATTTTTAAAATTGGGTGCAAAGATACGTATTTAAAGTGGTATGAAAAACTTTATTTCAAAATGCTGAATCCCACGGTATTCTTATTCTAGAAAGGAGTGTGTGATAGCTTGCCTTTGGAGTAACTTTCTATCGGCAATCAACGTAAGAGAATTAACAAAACAATAACGATGAGAATAACTTTTAATGCACCTTTTACCCTGTGGTTCAGCTTTATCGCTATTGGAGCCTTAATTCTTCAGGTTTTACTGGGTGTCAATTTTACATTTACTGTTCTCGATGGACAATTTAATTTTTCCGATTGGACGGATTATGTTTCACTCTTCGGTTACATTTTTGGTCATGCCAATTGGGCGCATTATTTGGGGAATTTCAGCATTATCCTTTTGATAGGACCGATACTAGAAAAATCACTTGGCGCTAAGAAATTGGCGATTTATACGGGAATCACCACTTTGGTGATAGCTATTATTCATATTCTCTTTTGGGATCATGGCTTGATAGGTGCGAGTGGCGTGGCGTTTATGATGATCGTTCTCGTTTCTCTAGTCGGGCGGAAAGGCAATGAAGTTCCTTTGACGTTCATTCTAATTTTTATTCTATTCGTTGGAAAAGAATTTCTCAGCTCCTTTGATGACGACCAAGTTTCGCAATTCGCACATATTTGTGGAGGAGCAATGGGCGTCGTTTTGGGAATGTGGAAGCGATAACTGACTTTTGACGAATTCTATCGTTTGTCCAATTCGGCTTGTCGAACCTTGTGAATGTAATAAAAGGTTTGATCAATCGTATGATACTGCGCATTTGGAGTAGGGCCAAGAGCTGGAGCTCCAACAATGTATCCCTGCGGATCAATCAAAACATAACTTGGATAATTTGTGATTCTAAATTTACTGATGAATTCATCAGTAGAAGGCATAACGAATACATCCCACTGAATAGATTGAATTTCTGCGTACTCTGATTCTTTCAAATCTCCATTGTCAATAGCAATCGTTAGAAAATGTAAGTCGTTGACGTACTTTTTGTGCATTTCCTTTAGCAACACCAATTCTTTCTGATTATTCGGACTTTTCGGGTCGTAAAAATGAATATACAAGTGTTTGCCTTTGTAATCCATATAAGTCTTGCTCACTTTGTTGTCTTTGAACAAAACGAAATCAGGCGATTTCCCGCCTGGCACTAATTCTGTTAAACGATTAAAGACATTCTTAGCGATAATTTCGTTTTCTCGGAACAAACACTTTTTACTCAAACTATCAAGAATCGTGTTAATGTTGGTTTGCGGAAAGTCGTCACTGTAATACACTTCTGAAAGTGACTGAATCATAACCATTTCACGTAAGCGAAGATTTTTCAGGGCATAATCTGACCCCAAAGCCTTCATTATTGCCGTTGGACTTCTTTTTACAACCCCCAAGTACACTCCATTGTTTGCTTCGTTGCTGAGCCGTGGAATGTAATCTGCGTAGTACTTCTTGATGTAATTCATGTAGGCATCATTCTCATAATAAACCGCTGATGGCTTTATGTAAAAGTCGTATTTCTCAAAGCGATTTCGTGTTCCAGTAAAAGAGATTTCATCCAATTGCGCCATGGAGAATTTCACGAAATTTAGAAAGAAGATACTCGAATCGCCCTTGTACGCGTTTTCTACATACATCTTAAATGTATCGAGTTTCTCACCGAAGCGAGCAGGATCTTTGAATTTTAAATCGTAATACCGCGCCATGTATTCATCTGTCCATCTTTGAAACGCGAGAATTTTATAATTGATATCCGTCGGTCCTATATTGAAGAACATAATCTCGACCTGATTTCCAGTTTTTACTTCTGGGTCAATTGGATTTTTATTGGGATAGAAAACATCATATTTCTTGCCCGGTTCAACATACATCCAACCTCTGTTGTTCAAGCCGCGCACCACAATTCGTTGTGTTTGGTCCAAATGAAATTCGGCAGTAAAGGTGCTGTCCGCTTTAACCGTCGTTTTTCCGATGGTCGATTCTATGTTGCTGTAATAATCTTCTATTCTATTAAAAGAGATTTCTTTTCCGACATAGTCGGGGGCAAAGCCTTCTATTTTTACTGTATTCGTTTGACTGTGAGAAGTTAAAACGAAAAGACAGGCCAATGCGAAAAGGCCACTTTTTAGAGAAATATGTGAATTCAATTGATACATGGGTTTAGTCCTTCGTTATTAACGAATGTGTCCTTGCGAATATTGTACCACGTTTAATGGAATAGTTCGGCATTGGTCACGAATTTACCGATGTTGCCTTTGTTTCGGTGGATTTCACGCACGATATTTGAGTTAATAGCTGCGAATTTTTGCTCAGTGAGTAAGAATACGGTTTCGATTCCAGAACTCAGTTCAGAGTTCATGTGTGCGATCGGTTTTTCATAATCGAAATCCTTTGAATCGCGCAATCCTCGTAAGATGTATTTGGCACCTAACTCTTTTGCAAAATCGACGGTCAATTCTTGATACGTTTGCACGGACACATTTTCCATGTCCACAATCAAGCTCTTTACATGAGCTATTCTGTTTTCCAATTCGAAATAGGATTGTTTACTAGAATTGGTTCCTATGCCTATAACGATTTCATCAAAAAGGTTTACCGCTTTTCGGATTACCGCTTCGTGGCCTTTAGTAAAGGGATCAAAACTTCCGGGAAAAAGAGCAATTCGTTTCATGGCTTCAAAATTATTCTAACGAAGTTAATCTTTATTGCAGAAACGAAAAATGAACAGCGCCGTATTTTCGTTCAAAATCGAAATTGGGATGCTCAGACAAGCTCGTCTTCTTTCCATGTTCTATGGTCACAATTCCATCTTCGTTCAATAGATTTCGCTCAAAGATTAGGTTCGCAATTTCTTCATGAATGTTCACATCGTAGGGCGGATCAGCGAAAATCATATCGAATTTCATTTCTGTTCTTTCCAAAAATTGAACTGCGTCACTTTTGAGGACGGTCAATTCATCGCTCACATCAAGTTCTTTGGCCAATCCTTGCAGATATTTGACCACTCTAAAATTTTGATCTATCGCCAAAACGTTTCCTACGCCACCAGAAACAAATTCCAATGAAATATTTCCTGTTCCACAGCACAGATCTAGAATCTTCTTTCCGTCCAAATCAAATCGATTGTCTATAATGTTGAAAAGAGCTTCTTTAGAGAAATTAGTTGTTGGTCGGGAGTTAAATCCCTTTGGAACTTTCACATGTCGTGACTTAAGTTTCCCTCTGATTATACGCACAAGGTCTGGTATTGATGAATCAAATCGGGTTCGATTTGTGTCTTGATATTTTTGAAAGAGGGCACTTTATCAAATAAGTCTTTGGCTAATTTCGCACAATTATTTTCTTCCAAAAGGAAGGGAACGATGCTCATTTGCCCATTGTCTTCCGTCCAACTGTTCTGCTGAAGTAAATGGGCGACGTGATAAATGATATCCTCGACAGTTTGGTAATCGAAGGTGTTGTAATATTTCAACTCCGTATCCTTCACTGCGGCCAAAATGAAATGATTTTCTTGCAGGGAAAGCACCATTTTTAATCGGTAACTAGGCCCTTCCAATAATCCACGAATGATATGTGTTCCCTCGTTTTGAAGCAACATTCTGGGAAATCGGGTAACGAAAAATGATTTTACCCAAACGGGAATTTCAAAAATGTTGACACCTGAAAATTCAGGTATGCGGTTAAAATCTATATCGTTATCGGGTGTTTCTTTTCCAAAAGCCAATTCAAAAACCTTTTGTGGTTCTATTTCAGAAAAGACGGCATTGGGTAAAAGTGTTGTTTTGTTGCTGAACCAAGATAGTGAATACTCATCCCAATCCATAGCTCTGAAATCAGTTTTGCCCAGAAAGACATCCAATTGGTCTTTATAACCAAAGTCCGTTTTGTCTTTGAAAATAAAAGTAAATTGTTGTTCTGGCGTTTGATCGATCATCCGCACAAATCGAACGGCGTAAGGATTGATATCAACAACAAGCTGTTTTTTTGACATTTAATTTCCCTCCCAAGAACCTCCTGTATCGTTAGTTGTCAATGACCCGAAGCTTAGTTCTTCTGGTTGTGTCCCTTCGATTTTCGCCAATGGCAGTTTGCCTGATACTTGAATAACTGGATATTCCGTTTCACCAAGTTTCACTTTCTTTTTGGTTTCCAACTTCCATTTTTTCTTCGTTCCCGGTATGTAAGGAAGAGAATCGGCAGCGAATGCTCCATAACCAGCCACTTGTCTTGCCTCCGTATACGAGCGTGTTTGAAATTTCGATTGTAAGAAACTTACCATTACGGTGTCTCTTCTGAAGTTGCTCAAGCCTTCTCCTGGATTAGGTCGTTTAGAAAGTTTTAAAGCTTCTAATTCTGTCATGTTGTTATCAATCGCGCGATTGTCACCGTACAAGAAAGCACGTTCAGCTTCAGTAATTCTTCTACTTGGCACGGTTCCTTCCATTTCAACAAAGGGAACTTTTCCATTATTAATAAAATCAATTAAATCATCCCACGTAACGGCATAATAACCGTTTTCTTCCATGTAAGCTTTTTGAGCCGTACGAATATCTTGTAGATTGTACGTTGCCTTACCATATGTCAAATTATACTTTTTGATGTGTCGGTTAGTATTAACAACAGATGCCGCAGAAAAGTATAAAGTTCCAATAGCACCAAAGATCGCAACACCGCCTAGAATCGTCAATATTTTCGTGGAAATAACTCCTGAGCTATATAATAGCGTTAAAATCCCCGCGATAAACATCATAACCGTTGCGATTAAAAAAGTTTTGTTTTGAGGTGAGACGAATACCAAGAAGATCATTCCAAATGCTAGCAATAAAAATAAAGCTGGTACCGAATACTTTTTTAAAAGAAGCGTTAAATTGTTCGTCATTTTATATTGGTTTCTTTTTACTAGACAAAACTACAATTTTTTCGTTTCTACGAAAGGTCAATGGATAGTTTTTTTAAACCTTTTATTCAATAGGCTATACCCTTCTCATTTCTAGTATATTTGAGGACACAATTTTTCGATTTGAACAAAGAAGCATTTTCATCCCTTTTCCGCAGTCATTTTGCCATGGAATTGACGGATGACCAGCATACTTTATTACGGGCTTTAATTGAGTTTTCATTTGAGCGAGAAAAGCTGTCGTTGTTTGTGTTGAAAGGGTATGCGGGTACTGGGAAGACATCGATGTTGGGTGCTTATGTGAAGACCTTGACCGATGCGAAAGCACGTGTAAAGTTGTTGGCACCGACGGGTCGAGCCGCAAAAGTTTTAGCGCAGAAATCGAGTCAGTCTGCCATGACAATTCACAAACTAATTTACCGACGAGCCATGTCAGCTGATGGTGCATATCGGGTCTCAATTACGCCAAATCTGCACAAAAACACCTTTTTTATTGTAGATGAAGCTTCGATGATCGGTGATTACATCTTGCAAAAGGATGGCGCTGTGAGTGCTCAAAATTTGTTGGATGATCTATTGGAATATGTTTATTCTGGCGAAGGTTGTCGTTTAATTCTCCTCGGAGATGAAGGTCAGTTGCCACCCGTTGGCTCCGATTTTTCACCTGCTTTAAATGCAGAATATTTGCAACAACATTATCCAAGATTGGCTGTAAACGAAGTGCGCTTGAGTCAAGTGGTGCGACAAACAGAAGGATCAAGTATTTTGCAAAACGCGACCGATTTGCGGTCTGCAGTCGAAGGTGAATTTCCCAGTTTTGAACTCGCACCGAAAGGAGATTTAATTCGTTTGCCTGGAGAAGAGGTCCAAGATGAAATAGAGCGGTCGTATCAGGAGGTGGGTAAGGAGGAAACGATCATCATTACGCGCTCAAACAAGAGGGCAAACGCCTACAATCAGCAAGTTCGCGGTCGGGTAATGTGGTTTGAGGAAGAATTGTCGTCAGGTGATTTGCTGATGGCTGTTAAGAACAATTATTATTGGCTATCCGATGAATCCTCAATGGGATTTATCGCCAATGGTGAAATGCTGCTCGTGAAAAGAGTGATGCGCACCGAAGAGCTATATGGCTTTCGTTTTGCCCATGTTCGGGTAGATTTTGTCGATTATCCTAATGAAATTGAGAAGGAAATTATCGTTCTGTTGGATACTTTGACCGTCGAAGCACCCAATTTACCGCGTGACGAAATGAAAAAACTCTTTTTTGAAATAGGAGAGGACTATGCGGACGAAAAAAACAAAAGAAAACGCTACGAGAAAATTTTGAAAAACCCCTATTTCAATGCACTCCAAGTGAAATATGCCTACGCCGTTACCTGTCATAAATCGCAGGGTGGACAATGGGCCAATGTGTTTATCGATCAGGGTTATTTGACAGAGGAAATGCTGAATTCAGGCTACTTCAGATGGCTCTATACCGCCTTGACAAGAGCGACCGAAAAAGTTTATTTGATGAATTTTAATCCGAAGTTTTTTGGGGAAGAATCCGAGTAAGTTATTGAGTGGTTTGATTTGTTAGAATACAGATGATGCGGATTATTGGGATTTTCGCTGATATCTGTGTGCTTCTTACATTGTTGTTTTGAATATGGTTCTTTATAAATCCACTTTTCAAGGATTTATATAACTTAAATCCTACTTTTCATCTTACAAAATCGGCGTTATCTAAGTTCAATTACCCCAGCAAATCCAGCGCCCTTTTAAATTTTGACTTTCAAAGAACTCGTCCCGACACTTATCTTGGTTTTTTGAACCTCTTTGTTGAAACGGTCAATAACAATTTTCGCATCCGTTCGCAACAAATATTGACCTGCCAATGTATTCACTTCGTCCTTAAGCTTTCTCAAAATTATTAGTGTTCGCATGGCACTGAGCATTTCATTTTTACTCCAATTGTTGGACGTCATTTGGGTCTCGAGTTCAGGGTTCTCCAATTTTACATTCGATTGAACAGGATCTGTAAATGAGTTGATTTCCAACTGGATCTCACGCCCCAAATTGATGTATACCTCGGATAAACGCAATCTGCGGTACGCTTCATCCATTTTGTCAGAGGAGTAGCTTTCTTCTTCCTCCTGTGGATTCGCCTTTTTTACTTTTACGCCATTCCATTCACCGATACCATTTCCTCGGGCGACTATAGAAAAATCTACTTTTTTGTCTAACAATCCTTCAAAAAATAACTGCATCGCCACACTATCCTTCGGTTGGAGTAATTTATCCGATAAATCAAATTGATCTGATTCAAAAACATCCTGCAGTTGTAATTGCAAACGGGCATCGTAGTTTGGTGTTGCACCGGCAACGTTAATGTGCAGCATCACTTCATCTGCTTCATCCGAAAGTGACGAAACGGGAATGGCAATTAAACGCACATCAAAGGCAGTGGTGTCTGCGGTTTCTTTAAATACAAACTCCTGTGTTTTGATATCAAAAGTGGTGGAATCGGCAAATAAGTACAATCCATCTTCTTCGGTATATGGAACAGGTTTGCGTCCAAAGTTTTGTTTGTAATAGTCTAATTTGAACCGGTATTTCGCCATTACGTCCATCGCTTCTAGCTTTTGTTCTTCTAGTTCAACGATTTTCGCTTTATAGGATTCATATCTTCCGTAAAGTCGAACGATAGAATTTTGAGATTCTTTCTTTTGTTTTTGATTGCTATCCGTTGTCGGTTGATAATCTTTCAACGTTTTGCTTTTACGTCGGTCTTTTTTAATCTTGCGCGAAGTCCTTGAGCTCGTTTTTATCGGAGTATACCCTAAGTCGCTGTGACTTTTCTCCGCTTTCTCAATTTTCAATTCTGTTTCGTCTCGCTTTTTGGTGTTGTATTCGATCCCATAATCAAAGCCTTTCTTACCGTAGATCATATCCTCGAGCTTCGCCATCTTATTGAATTCAAGGACGTCGATTATACTTTGGAAAGTTCCGGTGCCAACAAAAGCAGAATCTGGGGAAAGAAAACGAGTAGAACCCGATCCAAACAAACGGTAACTTTTTCCGCTTTTCTCAATGACTACCGTTGTTTGTTTATTGTCGTTGTATCCCCAAACATCGAAATGAATATTCGTCAAACGGTTATTTCCAGCTGTTTGAAAGACATGTGTTGTGATTCGGGCAGGCTCTATTTTAGATTCTACTTTTTTCTTTTTGCCTTCTGTTTCTTTAATCGATAAATGATAAGGGAAAAGGCCAACAGCTTTCGGTAAACCTTTGTTCCAGCGTCCTTTTTCATCTTTTTCTCTTTCGTTGAGTAAACCTGATGTATTGCTGCCATCGCCAGCAGCTACTAGAACATTGATGTAATAATCGGCTCGGCCACCCAAAGATTTAAAAATTTCAAATGAGCGTTTCTCCACATAGACGTTGGTTGCGTAGCTGATAGCATTCAAGGAAATTAAGATATCTTGCTGGTCCAGATAACGCAACGATTCGAGCATCGCAATTTTATCATCCAAAGATAGACTAGGGTTGAAGACATTGTCGAATTTTGGTTGGAGGACAAACTGACCTGTCTTTTCTTTAAAAGCGTTGTCAGGTAGTTTTGGGAACAAATAGGCTTCAAATTCTTTGTATTCCTGCACCAAATGTAAACTCTGGTCTTCTTCCTTTTTTCGATTTTCAATCAAGGCTTTGTTCAGTTCCCAAATCGCCATTTTGTTTGCCGCTTCAGCAATTAAACCTACGGGAGATTTGGCAATTTCTTCACTTCGAATCAATAAATTTTCCGGATTCGAGATGATCATTTCTTCGATGGAATCGTAGTGAATTTCACCATTCTTGTGCAAAATTTCCGGACCTTGGTACTCAAAGAATCGTCCAAAGTTCTGGTCTAGAATCGGACTTTTTTTAACGATGTGATACAAGTAAGCTCTTTCTTCAGCGTTCAGCAAGGGATAATCCTGGCCAATTGAAAATAAAGGTAGCAGCAGAAAGAGTAGAAATTTGAATTTCATTCGGTTTTTGGTGTTAATTGAAATTTTATAAGTTCCGTTATCAGTAAAAGTAACAAAAGAAAAAATCCACTTCGAGTAGGAAGTGGATTTTTTCTAAAAAGTTTATGCACAGTTTATCTGATCATTAATGTTTACGGTAGATCAGTTGATTTGCAATCTATAGGAGGTTCTCGATTTAAAGCGGAATTAGTGATTAATCCATTATAAGCAAAACACTTTCATTTGGTACTTGTTAAAGGGTGTAAATTAATTAAATTCGTATTGCATTAATATAAGAACTACAAAGATAAAATGATTCAAAAGGTTGGTGAAAAAAAGTTTAGGTTAATAATTAAAATTGCGAGTGTCGCGTTAATTCTTTTGTCGGTCCTATTTGCCTATGGCGTTGGAATGCTGAAGCTGGATTACGATTTCGAAAAGTTCTTCCCCATAGGCGATAAGGAAACTGACTTCTTTCTTGAACACCGCGCTAAGTTTGAATCTGACAATGATTTTTTATTGATTTCTATTGAAAACGATCCCACGGTATTCGAGATGGGGTTTTTGAAAAAAGTGAAATCACTCCAGAAAAAGTTAGACAGTACCAAGGATGTTCGGTTTACCCGAAGCATTGTGACGGAAAAGGAAGTGTATATACCTCCGAGGTCCATCCCTACAAGTCGACCATATATTAATTTTATAGAGAATCGATTAGCTAGAGACGAAAAAGACCTTATAGAAAATGAGGAGATGATCAATACTTTAATCGCAAAAGACAAAAAGTCTTTGTGCATTTTTGTTCGCCACAAAGATTTTCTGAGTAAAAATGGCAGTGACACCCTCGTTCAAAGTATAAATGGTCTTTGTGATGCTTACGGCTTCGATAAAGTGAGAGTCGCAGGCAGGACAGTGGGACAGAAATTTTATATCGACAAAATGGGCTATGAAATGGCTTTTTTCATGGTCTTGAGTTATATGCTCGTCATTGTTTTCTTGTTTATTGCCTTCCGATCCTTATGGGGAGTTTTAATGCCACAATTGGTTATTTTAGGTACTTTGTTTTGGGTGGTCGGTTTCATTGGCTTGTATGGCGAACCGGTCAGTATTGTCATGTCAGTGCTGCCGTGCATAGTTTTCGTGGTGGCGATGTCGGATGTAATTCATTTGTTGTCCCGCTATCTTGACGCCTTCCGAACGGGCATAGGCAAGTTCGCGAGTATTAAATTGACGATTCATGAGGTCGGAATGGCGACTTTTTTAACCTCCGTGACCACTGCCATTGGATTCTTTAGTCTAATGTTCATTAGCGTTCAACCTATTCAAGTTTTTGGCGCAATAGCAGGATTCGGTGTGTTGATTGCCTTTGTGCTGACCTTTGTTCTACTGCCCATTATTATATATTTGGCGCCAAATCCTACTTTTTTAAAGAAATCGGATAGAGATCCGTTTTGGAAAAAGAAATTGTCAAAATGGTTCATTCGCGTTTTGCGACAACCGAAAAGGATTTTGATTGTTTATGTTGGGTTTATAGCTGTATGCTTGATAGGGATGGTGAACCTAGAGTCGAATAATTTTCTCATGGATGAGATTTCGCAGAAGGAACCGATTAAGCAAAATTTCAATTTTTTGGATGAACATTATGGAGGAATTCGCCCTTTCGAGCTATCGATAAGTTTAAAAGACACGTCAAAAACGTTTTGGTCTTTGGAAGTTTTAAAAGATGTTGAAAAGGTGGAGAATTACATCGAAAAGGTCTATGGCGCTGGACTTCGTTCGTCCATTGTGAAAGTTGTAAAAGTGATGAATCGGTCGACGCACACCGGACGTATCGATTATTATACTTTACCGGAAAGAGAAAGAGATTTAAAAAGATTCAAGCGTGGCCTTGAAAAAGTTAACGGAGGCCAATTCAAAAATGTGTTATTGGATTCGACAGGACATTTTGCTCGACTGGGCGGTAACATGCCCGATTGGGGAAATAAAGTGATATCCAAAAAAAACGTGGCTTTGCAGCAGTTTCTGAAAAAGAAAATGTCCAATTCTACAATCAAGGTTCAATTAACGGGCACTGCGCATCTTCTGGATAAAAATATTAGCTATCTGTCGATGAGTTTGGTAAAAGGAATTTCGCTATCCGTGATTCTTGTTGCTCTCATCATGGGGCTTTTGTATCGCTCCGTTTCCATGGTTTTGATCAGTATTATTCCGAATCTAATTCCGCTCATTTTCGTTGCGGCAATAATGGGCTATTTCGGCATAAATATAAAAACGAGCACGGCTATTGTTTTCACCATTGCTTTTGGAATTGCCGTGGATGATACCATACATTTCTTAGGGAAGTTCAAGTATGAATTGATGAAGGGGAGAAGTAAAATGTATGCTTTGAAACGTAGTTATTTGACCACAGGGAAGGCCATGATTATCACCACTTTTATTTTGTGTGCTGGCTTTATTCTTTTGGTATTCTCGTCATTTCTTGGAACTGCCAACATGGGCGTTTTACTTTGTTTGACGCTATTCTTAGCACTAATTGTCGATTTGACCTTGTTGCCCGTTTTGCTCATGCTCTTTTTTAAAGTCAAGAAATAAGCCTTGGCCAAGGTTATGGATTGTATATAATAAAGATTTCTATCTTTAGCGTAAAACTAAAGCATGTCGCAAAATCAGATAAAAGATTTCAATTTTTTTTATGCGTTTTTACCGATAATCATCTTGGTCGGATTTTTAGCCTGTAATATCTATTTCTTTGCAGATGATGCCACAGGTGGACCGAATCAAATCGCTTTATTAATTGCAACAGCTTTTGCCATAATTCTAGCCAATCGAATCGGTTTTTCGTGGAAGAAGATGCAAAAAGGCATGGTGAATAGCATAAAATCAGCCTTGCCTGCTATTCTTATATTACTAATGATTGGTGCCTTAGCAGGTACGTGGATGATTTCAGGTATTGTTCCTGCGATGATTTTTTATGGATTGGACATACTCAACCCAACGATATTTCTTTTTGCGGCATGTATAATAAGTGCCATTGTTTCCATAGCAACCGGAAGCAGCTGGACGACTGTGGCAACGGTTGGCGTCGCCTTGTTGGGTATCGGCCAAGTAATGGGTTTGTCCAATGGATTAATTGCCGGAGCTATCATTTCGGGTGCCTATTTTGGTGATAAAATGTCACCTCTTTCGGATACTACGAATTTGGCTCCAGCCATGGCCGGTACGGACTTGTTTACGCATATCCGTTACATGATGTACACGACCTTCCCGACAATGACGATCACACTCATTATCTTTTTGGTGTTGGGATTGAATTATTCTGGATCTGCAGATGCTTCTTCTATTTCGACCATGCAAGCAGCCATTTCCAGTAAATTTAACATCAATCCTGTATTGTTTTTAGTGCCAGTCTTCGTTATATTTTTAATTATAAAGAAGGTAGATGCATTGCCAGCTTTGTTTTTAGGAACCATGGTAGGGGCGGTTTTCGCCATTATTTTTCAACCTCAAATCATCAAGAATATTTCAGGGATTTCAGATAACTATACGTTTGCGTCGTACAAAACCTTTATGCAAACGTTGTCTGGTTCTGTCTCCGTTACAACTACAAATGATGAGGTAAATAATCTGTTGTCAACTAAAGGGATGGCCGGAATGATGAATACCATTTGGTTGATCTTTTGCGCAATGGCTTTTGGTGGAGCAATGGAAGCGGCCGGATTTTTAAAGAAAATTACTGCAACGATTATGAAAGGCGTAAAATCGACGGGATCACTAATTGCATCAACGGCTGGAACATGTTTGTTTTTCAACGCAACCGCATCGGATCAGTATTTGGCGATTGTCGTTCCGGGCAGAATGTTTGCCGATGTATACGAAGAAAAAGGCTTGGCTCCCGAAAATTTAAGTAGAACTTTAGAAGATTCGGGCACCGTCACCTCGGTTTTAATTCCGTGGAATACCTGTGGTGCCGTTCAATCGAGTGTGCTAGGTGTAGCGACGGGTGAATATGCGGTTTATTGTTTTTTCAACTGGATGAGCCCGATTGTAACGGTGCTTTTCGGGTACTTCAATATTAAAATTCGGAAATTGGTTAAGAAATAGTTAGTGCGCTCTTCTTGGATTTTTTCGTAAAGGAAAGTAATTTTAGAGATTTTAATTAGTCCAGATTCATTTAGAGCAAAGAACATATGTTTTAATAGCTATCAGACACTTTGCTTTTAAAGGCCAGAATTATTTAGTTCTTTTATTCAACCCTACCATCTACAAATAAAACTCCAACAAGTTTAAGGTCGAAAAGGCTCAGTTTTCTCGCTAAAAATCGCTAAATTTGCGGTCGCAAAAAGTTATGCCCATGTTTGAAAATTTAACGAAGAAATTCGAGAGAGCGTTTAAAGTCCTGAAAGGTCACGGACAGATATCTGAAATCAATGTCGCTGAAACCTTGAAAGAGGTGCGTCGTGCGTTATTGGATGCCGATGTCAATTTTAATACTGCCAAAGAATTCACCAATACTGTTAAGGAAAAAGCATTGGGAAGAGATGTGCTTAAATCGATTTCACCAGGACAATTGATGACGAAAATTTGTCATGAAGAGTTGACCATCTTGATGGGTGGAAACGAAGTAGAAATCAATGTAAAAGGCGCTCCAGCGATTGTTTTGATGTCAGGACTTCAAGGTTCTGGTAAGACGACTTTCTCTGGTAAATTGGCTAACTATTTAAAAACGAAAAAAGGTAAGAATCCCTTATTGGTTGCTTGTGATGTGTATCGTCCAGCAGCGATTGACCAATTGCACGTACTAGGTGAACAATTGGGCGTAGAGGTATTCTCCAATAAAGAAGAAAAGAACCCCGTTGCAATTGCGACAGCTGCTGTTCAACATGCGAAAGCAAAAGGATTTAACGTAGTAATCATCGATACGGCAGGACGTTTGGCCATCGATGAAAAGATGATGGCTGAAATTGCTGCTGTTAAAAAAGCAATTCAACCTACGGAAACCTTGTTTGTGGTTGATTCCATGACGGGTCAAGATGCTGTTAATACCGCAAAAGCGTTCAACGAAATCATTGATTTTGACGGTGTGGTACTAACAAAACTAGACGGTGATACAAGAGGAGGAGCTGCACTTTCGATTAAGGCAGTTGTCAATAAACCTATCAAGTTCGTCGGAACGGGTGAAAAAATGGATGCCTTGGATGTTTTTTATCCAACTCGTATGGCAGATCGTATTCTCGGAATGGGAGATGTGGTATCCTTAGTAGAGAAAGCACAAGAACAATTCGACGAAGAAGAAGCGCGAAAACTTCAAAAAAGAATTCAAAAAGACCAATTCGATTTCAATGATTTCCTATCCCAAATTCAACAAGTGAAAAAAATGGGGAACATGAAAGACTTAGTAGGCATGATTCCCGGAGTCGGAAAACAAATGAAAGATGTAGAAATTGAAGACGATGCCTTTAAACACATCGAAGCGATTATCTTTTCTATGACACCAGCTGAACGTGCAAATCCAACTTTGATCAACGGTCAACGCAAAAATCGTTTGGCAAAAGGAAGCGGAACGAATATTCAAGAAGTCAACAAGTTGATGAAGCAATTCGGCGATACCAAGAAGATGATGAAAATGATGTCCAATCCCAAGAATATGATGGGCATGATGAAGAAGATGAAAGGAATGGGCGGGGGAATGCCGGGAATGTAGTTTTCTTGACTATTGACTATTGACTATTGACTATTGACTATTGATGGTTGAGTGATGAGTTTTTAAGGGGAAAGTGTTTTAGTGTTGAGTTTTTGAGTGATGAGTGTTTGGGTTTTATTTTTGCATGTAGGGTTGCCAATCGACTAGGATGTATTTTGTGCGGCCATTTTCGGTTCTTTTGTTGAAGCCAAATTCGTAGCAGAATAAATAGACGTCGCCTTTTTTGTTTTTCCAGAAATGGGTGAAGAAATCGGGGCTAAACCCTGCTTCGAGTAAAATTTCTTGTCGGACTGTTGATTTTCCTGCTTTGTTGAATTCACGCAGCAATCGTCGGTTCTTTTTTAATTGTAGGTCGATTGATTTAAACAGGGAATTTTCTTTCCGCTTATTTTTCTCGTAGTTGTAGTTTGATTTGCAATATCCGTCACAATATTTTTTATCGGATCTTCCTTCGAGTTCTTTTTTACAATTGAGGCATACGTTCATCTCCATACCTTAAATGTAGAATTAACCGTTTAAATCTACAACTATCCCATTCCTTTTTTATTTTTTTCATCCAATTTCGCTAAATGAACACTTTCAACAGATCCATCACTTTGAAGCATTTATTAATCGAAGGACAAAAGGCCGTTGGTTTAAAATCGAATCAAGACAAGGTAGTAGTCGCCTTAATCGAGACTTTGCCCAATATCAAGCACAGCGCGGAGTTCGGCATGCCATACCTCATGAATAATACGCCGAATATCAGTCTCATTTTCAAGACTTTCAAAGGGGTGGCGTGGGTCAACGGCAATTCCTTTTACCCACGCAGAGTGCTGAACCAAAACAACGAGGACATAAACGTGGAGTGGTTTCGCAAACGCAAAGTATCGGAAACCTATAAAACATGTCCCGAAGAATTCCTTCTAAAATTAGAGATCAAACGTTATTCCAACAACACCGTACGCACCTACATTCAACACTTCGAAAAATTCATCAACGCCCATAACGAGACCGATTTGATGCGTATAGATGAAAACGACATTCGCTTGTATTTGCAGGGATTGGTACAAAAAGGTCGCTCCAATAGTTACTTGAATCAGACGATCAACAGCATAAAATTCTATTATGAAGTGGTAAAAGAAATGCCGAACCGATTTTACAGTGTGGAACGGCCACGTAGAGAAGAGAAATTGCCCGTTGTCCTCTCAAAACAAGAAGTCCGCGACATAATCGACGCCACACCGAACATCAAACACAAGTGCATACTTAGCGTGCTTTATTCAGGTGGTTTGCGCATCAGCGAATTATTAAATTTAAAATTGCGCGACATAGACAGCAAGCGTATGATTATCACAGTGAACCAGGGCAAAGGAAATCGAGACCGTTTGACCTTGTTGTCCGAAAAAGTATTAATAGAATTACGTCAATACTTTATAAAAGAAAAGCCACAGGAGTATTTGTTCGAATCGCCAGATGGTGGAAAGTACAGCAATACAAGTGTCCAGCGGATTTTAAAGAAAGCGGCCGCGACGGCTGGTGTTCACAAACACGTTCATCCTCATATGTTACGTCACAGTTTTGCGACCCACTTGTTAGAAGCGGGGACGGATTTGCGTTATATTCAGAGTTTATTGGGTCATAAATCGACAAAAACGACAGAAATATACACACATGTCGCTACAAATACTTTCACGGCAATAAAAAATCCATTAGATTAGTGCCTTAAACACTAAGGGTGTATTAGTCATACGAATACTCAGGTGTTAGTAAACATTTAAAAAGATGAAGAAATGCATTTTTACAGTACTTATTGTTTTCGCTTTCAT
>ERZ887849.1230-NODE-1230-length-24899-cov-38.241869_pt1 | contig 24899 bp, 25 predicted proteins | sample MGYA00521267_ERZ887849 | MGnify/ENA primary metagenome ERZ887849 (study PRJEB32303, sample SAMEA104408601) | aquatic metagenome | biome: Brackish water; feature: Pelagic; material: water | place: Baltic Sea | collected 2014-06-06T16:11:00 | depth 2,863 m ... | reverse complement strand
CTTTTAGAAGAATAAAAGCTGGAGTTTTAAAACTCGGTGGCATGAAAATTGAGTATATAAGATTTTATGAAGTTCTACCCGGTATGACAGAGAAGAAATTTACAGAAGAAATGGAAAAAGTAAGAACATTAGTAAGGAATTTATAAATGAAAAAAATAATTTTAGTCAATCTACCAAATTAGAAAGCTGAGGTTGGCAGTTCAAGTTTGCCTCCCGCTACCAAAATTCTTCTATAATAGATTACTTATAATTATCTATGGTTTAATTAAACTTTGAAAATCATCTGCATAACCTTTTAGTTTTTGTGCAGCATTTAAACGTTGCTCAGAAGTTGTGTTATTATGCAACTCAGATAATTGGGCACAACCATCTTGTAACATTTGTTTAGAATATTGTGCATAGCTTGGGTTTGGCGACTGCTGGCTATTATCCCAAACTTTTTTTAAAGTTTGGTTAGGTTCTGCTCCCTTTTGAATAAGTGTTACAGCATTTACTGCATCAGCGTGCCTTCGTTTTCTTTCAGGCAAAACTTGTTCCGCATTAAACGCACTTTTCTCTAATCGTTTAGCCAGTTGATCTCTTTGAGCTATGCTTAATGTTCCATAAAACATCTCAGCCCGGCTGATAGCTTTTTTTAATCTTTCTTCATTAACGATCTCACCGTTTGGTCCTTGCTTAAATCTCTCAAGAAATTCCTTATCTCTTTTTATTTGATAATTATTCCAATTCTCTATTTGAGAGGGTGACAAAGTTTTAGCAAGAGGGGTAAGTACTGGTATAAATTGTACCGCGGCTTCATTAATCAAAACTCGAGCTGAATCAATTTCTGAGCAAAATTGGCCTGGGGTTAGATCTTGCATAACTAATTTTTCCCACTGTTTTAGCTTACTAACATATTGCGGGAGATGATTACTTCGGTGCCATTCTAGCCAGGAATCTAATTCTGGGCGAACTATTTTTTTTTGTTCATCAGTTAAATTAAAAATAGAATCTAATTCAAGAAGAGTGAGAAAAGGAAGGCGATTATAACCTAAGTTGACAATGCCACAGCCCGTAATGATAAAAAAAATAAGGATAGTTAAAATTTTTTTTATAAATTGAGGTAAGTGCATAACAATTACTGTTCCAACATAATGTTGATTAAGTCAGTTTAGGCTTGATTTTGCACTGAACAAACAAAACTACAATAGTCCAACAACTTTTCCGTCTACATAATCAATTTTTTCTGCAGATGGAACTTTAGATAAGCCAGGCATAGTCATGATACCGCCGCACAGCATAACAATAAATTCAGCTCCTGCTGCTAGTCTTATTTCACGTATAGGAATTATGTGATCTATTGGTGCACCGCGTAATTTTGGATCTGTTGAAAATGAGCTTTGTGTTTTAGCAACACAAATGGGGTAGTGACCATATCCTTTATCTTGTAAATTTTTAATTTGAGCTAATATAGTATCATCCGCTGTCACTTCTTTTGCTCTGTAGATTTTTTTTGCAATTTTATTAATTTTCTCCATCAGCGTGTCTTTATCTTCGTAAGCAAATTGCAACGCTGGTGTAGTTGTTTCACATATTTCAACAACTGTTTTTGCTAATTCAACCGCACCTTTACCACCTTCTGCCCAGTGCGAAGCTAACACAATTTTTACGTTTAATTTTTTCATTCTTTGTGTAATCAACTCAATTTCTGCAGGGGTATCGCTGGTGAATTTATTAATCGCAACCACACAAGGTAAATTATGAATCTTTGTTATATTTTCAACATGCCGTTCTAGGTTTACTAAACCTTTATCAAGTGCATTTAGGTTTTCTGTAGTAAGCTCAGTTAATTCTGCACCGCCGTGATATTTAATGGCCCTAACTGTTGCAACAATTACGGTTGCGGATGGCTTTAAACCAGCTTTGCGGCACTTAATATCAATAAATTTTTCAGCACCAAGGTCTGCACCAAAACCAGCTTCGGTTACAACATAGTCAGCTAACTTAAGAGCAGCTTTAGTTGCAATTACCGAATTACATCCATGCGCAATATTGGCAAAAGGACCACCATGCACAAATGCAGGATTATTTTCTAATGTTTGAACCAAATTTGGAGCTAGTGCATTTTTTAATAACACCGTCATAGCTCCGTGTGCTTGTAAATCTTTAGCTAAAACTGGTTTTTCATCCTCTGTATAAGCAACTACAACCTGGCCTAATCGTTTTTTTAAATCTTCCATGGAGGTTGCCAAACAGAAAATCGCCATGATTTCAGAAGCTGCTATAATATCAAAACCACTTTCTCTTGGAAAACCGTTTTTAGAGTCACTTAAACCAACTGTAATTTTACGCAGCGCTCTATCATTCATATCAACTACACGCTTCCATTGAATGCTTTTCAAATTAATTTTTAAAGCATTTCCATGATGAATATGATTGTCCAACATTGCAGCCAATAAATTATGCGCCAAGGCAATTGCTGAAAAATCACCAGTGAAATGTAAATTGATATCTTCCATGGGAACGATTTGTGCAAAACCACCTCCAGCCGCGCCGCCTTTCATTCCAAATACTGGACCAAGCGAAGGCTCTCTTAAACAGATCATGGTTTTTTTTCCTATCAGATTTAAGGCATCTCCCAAACCAACGGTAGTTGTTGTCTTGCCTTCACCTGCAGGTGTTGGGCTGATAGCAGTAACTAAAATTAATTTTCCGTCTTTCTTTTCTTTTAATGTATTTAAATAAGGTAATGAAATTTTTGCTTTATAATGACCAAACGCCTCTAATTCATCTTCAGGAATACCAAGTCTATCTTTAGCGATAGCAGATATTTTCTTCATTTTTGCTTGCTGGGCAATTTCTATGTCATTTAGCATTTTGTTTATATTTTTTAAGATTTTTAAATAATTATTATCACTAATTACAGAGAATAAACGGAAAAAAAATAGGTTGTGGATATTTAAGAGTACAGAATTAATAATAACCTTAAAAGTTATTGATTTCTTATAAGTGGATACACTTTTGGATTTAGATATTTTAAATTAGTTAGCATTATTAGTAGCAAAGTAATCAGACCAATCGAGCTTGCTAGATAAAATAGTATCGTCACATCAAATTGCCAAACTAGATCAAATATTGTTTGCATAATAAATCGAGAGCCAATTACTGCAAAGAATACGGCAATGAAGATGACAGAGCAAAAAATAATCACAAACTCAATCAGGGAAGATAAAATTACTTCTTTTTTAGAAAAACCTAAAATTTTGAAAACTAAATTTTGAAACTCTTTTATTTTGCCTTGAACAATAATTGCGCTGGAAATTACAATTAAACCAATGACAATGGTAATAGCGGAAATGAGGGTTACGGCTATAAACACTTTATTTAGTATAGCGGTAACTTTAGATAAATAATCAGCAATTTTGATAATAGATAAACTAGGTAATAGTTCTAACATGGCGCTTTCATTAAATTTAGAAACATCTTTAAATTTAGCAGTTGCTAAATATTCGTGAGGAATAGTATTGGCATATTGAGGGTTAAAGAGCATTGCAAAATTAATGCTTAAATCTCTGTAATTGACCAATCTAAAATTAACAATATCTCCCTCAATTTCTCGGCCATAAATGTTTAGAGTAAACGTATCTCCAAGTTTTATGTTTAAGTCTTTTGCAACTTTTGCATCTAAAGAAATTTGTAATCGATTTGGTTTCGTTAGATCCCACCAACTTCCATCAATAATAGGATTATCAACTGGTGGACTATCTACCCAGGAAGAACGACGCTCCCGAGAAATTACCCAGTAACTATCATTGCTAGCTGTAATGTAGGAATTAGGATCAATGCCATTTATTTTGACAATTGCCGAAGATACAATTGGCACTACCTCTAGATTAACTGAATTGTCCATCTTAATTATATTGCTCTTAAATATATCTAAATCATTATTTTGAATTCCTAAAAAAAAGTAATCAGGTGCAATTTCAGGAATAGATTTGGCAATTTCTCTTTTAAAATTTGTTCCAACTAATGCTAATGTTAATAATAAAGTAACTCCTAAACCAAGCGACATTATAGTGATGGGAGTTATACTTTTTGCCTGAGTAATATTTTTAATAGAGGTTTGCAAAGAGATATTAGAACTATTGTTAAGTTTTTTTAAACAATAAATTATGAATTTGGATAATAGAAAAAAAATAAGTAGACAGGAAAAAAAAGCTACAAAGTAGCCGATACTATAGGCAGGTCTGGCCGATCCTATGGTAAATAGCAACATTAAAACAGCCAGCAATACCAAACTTAAAAATATAGATTTTTTAGAATAGTAAAATTGTACATTCTGAAATACATTTCTAAATAAATTAGATGCTTGTACTTGATCAATGGCATTAATAGTTGGAATCGAAAAAATAACTAAAACTAATAAGCCAACTAGAAATATTTTAATAAAATTTATAAGTGAAAAAACGGCGGTGATATTTAGCCCTAAAGCCTGTGATAAATATAAATTAGCGATAGGTACAAGAAAAAAGCTTAAACCATAGGCAATAATAGAAATGATTAGGAGAAGAATTAATAATTGTAGATAATAAATAGCCTTAATATTTAAAGAAAAAAATCCTAGTGCTTTTTGCACAGCAATCGACATATTATTTTGATTAATAAAAGAGAGCAGGGTATTTGCAATTCCAATTCCTGCTATTAGCATGGCGCTAATTGAGACAAGTGATAAAAATTGTGAAAAGTTATTAATCACTCTTTTTAAACCGCTTGCTGAATTTTCAGGATAGCGCAAAGTTACTTTAGAATCTCCTTTGAATAAATTTTCTATTCTTGCGGTTATTACATTGGGATTGTCTTGTTCATTAAAACGAACTTTATATTCATGATTTAAGAAGCTTCCCAAGTTATTTAATTGCAATAGTTCTAAGGTTTGAGCCCCGGCCATGGCAAAATCTCCAAAAGTAACAAAGCCGCTAACATCTGGTACAGCATTGATTACCCCAACAACTGTGAATAGTTGATTTTGTACTTTAATAGAATCGTTAATTGCTAGTTTTAATGTTTTAAAAATATTTTCATTAACTAAAATTGTATTTTTTTCTTGGTGAATTCTAGTAAGTGCTCCTTCCGGCTTGTACTTAACCTCTCCATATAAAGGGTACTTTGCATCAACCGTTTTTATTCTGGTAAATAATGATTTGTTATTATCCCGACCAGTGGTTGAAAGCATAGTGCTAAACTCGATCATCTGTGAAACAGTTGCGAAAGTAGTCACTTGCTTGATTAGTTCCTGATTACCTTTAGATCGGTTATAATCAATCTCTAGATCTCCACCAAGTAACGCCTTTGCATTATCATTAAGTTCTTTTTTCAAACTATCTTCAATGGTTAAAATAGAACTTAAAATAAATAAGCTAATAAAGAGCGTAATAATAATACTTGATATTTTTTTGTAGTTTCGACTTAAATCTCTTAAAGCATATTTTATTATTAAGCTTAACTCGATTGATTTAAACAATTTTACCATCTTTAATTTTAATTTTTCTTTTTGCCCGATTAGCTAACTTCACATCATGTGTTACCATGATTAACGAAGTGCCCTCGTCTTTTACGTAGTTAAATAAAATATCTGCAATCATTTTTGAGTTTTCACTATCTAAATTTCCCGTTGGTTCATCTGCTAAAATCAGTTCCGGTTTCAGGGCAATGGAGCGTGCAATCGCAACTCTTTGTTGCTCACCACCTGATAACTGACTTGGTAAATTATTAAACCTATGTTTAAGACCGAAGCGATCTAATAGTTCTTTTGCTTGTTTTTGTGGGTTATTAAATTTGTTTAATTCTAAAGTTAACGCAACATTTTCAACAGCAGTGTAATTAGGAATTAAATAAAAAGATTGAAAGATAATTCCAATATGTTTCCGTCTAATATTGGAGACCTCGTCTTCACTTAATCTTGTAATTTCGTAATCTTGAAAAAAAATAGTTCCAGAAGTTGCTTTCTCCAAACCTCCAATCAGCATGATTAAACTGGTTTTACCGGAGCCACTTTCACCAACAATAGAGATAGTTTCTTTATTGTTAGTTTTCAAAGTAATATCTTGCAAAACTTTTATGCTAGCTTTACCAGCTTGATAGTTGAGATTAACTTTTTTTAAGCTAAGAAGTGTCGACATGAATAAAACTTTAATTATTAAACTATTGATACTATGTCTAGTGAGCATAAAGGCTCATGCCTTGGAAAAGGTAGTATTATTTGGTGATAGTTTAATGGCAGGTTATGGTTTGCCAGCAGAGCAACATTTATCAGTTGTTCTTCAAGATAGTTTGCAAAAAGATGGATACAAAATTCAAATTATTAATGGCAGTGTATCAGGCAGCACTTCATCCGCAGGATTAGGTAGGGCCGAATGGACTTTGGCTGAACCAAACATTGATTTGATGATTTTAGGTTTAGGTGCAAATGATATGTTACGTGGCATAAATCCTAACGAAACTGAAAAAAATCTAGAAGGCATTATTGCTATAGCCAGGGAGAGAAAAATTAAATTAATTATAGCAGGAATGCTAGCTCCAACTTCCCACGGCAGTTCCTATAAAAAAAGTTTTGATAATATTTATCCAGCTTTAGCTAAAAAACATAACGCGCCCTTGATACCCTTTTTATTAGAAGGAGTTGCACTAAAGCCAGAATTAAATCAAGCTGATGGTATTCATCCCAATGCCCAAGGCACGATTGTGATAAGCAACATATTAAAAAAAAGTATTATTGATTTCATTAAGCAAAATTAGTTTCATCCGTTATGCTCTTTACTAGTATTATCTTTAAGAGTACTAGAATCGTAGATTAAATTTGCTTCATGATTAGTTGTGTTTAAAAAATATTATAATCTACCATTAGAAATTCAAGGCATCATTGTCATGATGCTTTCTCAATTTTTCTTTGCATCCAATGATGCATTTGTAAAATATATTTTATCTTTTCATGACAATAATATTTCTGTGTTAGGGCAAATTGTCTTTATTAGAGGAGTTATCACAACCTTATTAATTGGTCTTATATTATACTTTCAGCGACAACTAGAATTACATTCAATACTTGGTTCGCGAAAATTATGGATCCGAGGCTTCATTGAAGGAGGCTGTGCTATTTTTTTCTTTTTAGGGCTAGCCACTTTGCCTCTTGGAGATTTATATGTTCTTCTAAATCTTGCACCCATTATCATTACAGCTTCTGCAGCAATTATTTTAAAAGAAACCGTTGGTTGGCGAAGATGGAGTGCGGTGATTATCGGATTTATGGGGGTAGTCATAGTAATTAATCCAACTAAACTTGAATTTGGTTTTGCTTTTATATTTCCGTTACTTGCTGCTTTACTTATTGCGTACCGAGATACCTACACCAGACAATTTCAGTTTAAATTTGACAGTATTCAAATCGCCTTTGTAACTTCTTTAGTAGTAACCATTATTTTTGGAATTTTTATGTTATTTCACTTTGTGCCAATGACGTTCAAAGAATTTATTTTCATAGTTTGTTCAGCAATTTTATTAGCATTTGGTTATATTTGTGCTGTTGCAACGATAAAGATCGCAACCATGTCGACTACTTCCACTTTTAGATACACGGTTATTATCTGGGGAATTATGTATGGCTATTTTTTCTTTAATGAAATTCCTTCCTTAAATATGATTATTGGGTCCTCGATTGTTGTCGCAAGCGGCCTCTTTATCATCTACCGACAAAAGAAAATCGGAATTATTAATTAGTGTCCTGGAAAATCAATTAACTTATAAGTTTTGTATCCATGAGACTGTAAGAGCTTAGTTCCAGGCAAATCAAATAAATCAATTAAAAAAATAAAAGCAGAAACTTTTGCTTTACACTTACTAACTAGTTTGGCGGCAGCAAGGGCGGTTCCGCCTGTTGCAATTAAATCATCTACTATTATTACTTTGTCTTGTTTATTTAAAGAAGATTTATGAACTTCAATAGTGTCCATTCCATATTCTAATTTAAATTTTTGTGAAATAGTGGTGCCAGGAAGTTTTCCTTTTTTTCGCAATAGCACTAGTGGTTTTTTATTTAAGTAAGCAAGTGCAGATGCAAATACAAATCCTCTAGACTCTATAGCCGCTATTTTAGTGTGTGGAATTTTTTTACTTATCTCTTTCATTTTTTGAATGGTAAAATGAAAAGCTTTTTTATGCTCGAGCAGAGACGTAATATCTCTAAACAAAATTCCTTGTTTCGGATAATTAGGAATAGATCTTATGTATTTTTTTAAATTCATATAACTAATTATTGATATATTATATTTTTATTATGAAAAGATTGTTTGTAGCAGCATTGCCTGAAGAAGTGATTGGAATGGATTTTTTTCATTTCACAGGTGTAGGTAAAATTAATGCAGCTCATCATTTAACTAAGCTAATTTTAGAACAGAGGCCAGATGAAGTAGTTAATTTTGGTACGGCTGGAGCCGTTGCAAAGCATGTGTCTGGATTAGTTGAGTGTACTCAATTTTACCAAAGAGATATGGATGCAAGAGGGTTAATGGACTTTCAATTAGGACAAACTCCCTTTGACTCTATTCATGAAATTATTTTTTCACAAGAAGGGCATAGCTGTGGATCTGGAGATAGTTTTGTTCAAGGTAAAATTGAAATGAATGTAGACGTGGTGGACATGGAAGCTTATGCGCTTGCAAAGGTATGTAAATTACAAAATATTAATTTTAAATGTTTTAAATTCATATCAGATAGAGCTGATGAAAATGCTAAAGATCATTGGATAGACAATTGCAAAAAAGGTTCTGAATTATTTTTAAAAAAAGCTATAAACTTTTCTTGGCTTAAGTAGTTGATTTTTTTTTTCACTTCTGTATAAAATTTTTAACGAAAGGGATTAAGATGGTTAAAGTTGGAGATCACATAACACTTGATTTTCTTGGAGTAAAAAAAGAGTATTCCCCATCTTTCTACGAAAACATCATTCACAAAATTGCAAAAGCTGCTCAAGTGGGAATCGTTAATATTGCTAAATATGAATTTAGTCCACAAGGTTTAACCATGGTAGCTTTACTTAAAGAAAGTCACATGAGTTTTCACACTTTTCCAGAAGAAGGTATTATTAGCTTTGATTTTTTTACTTGCGGTAAAATAAGTCCAAATGTTTCACTTGATATACTAAAAGAAGAAATTCAACATACGTCCGTTGTAAAAAAAGAATTTCCAAGAGACACTATTCATCACTATCCAGACATTTATAGTTCTGAAGGACACCAAAAAAGTTATGTAGTGGAAGAAATTATTAAGTGTTTTAAGTCAGAGCAGGGTCAGTTTATTGAAATAATGAAGTTAAAAGAATTTGGAAACGCTTTATTTATCGATAATGAATTGCAAGTCGCGGAAAGCGATGAAAAATTATACTCATCTACTTTTGTAAATTCCTCTTTGCAATTATCAGGAAATAATCACTCGGCTGCAATTATTGGGGGCGGTGATGGCGGGGTAGCTAGAGAATGTATAAAAAATGGTTTTGAGTATGTGGATTGGTTTGAATTAGATAAAGAAGTGGTGGAGTGCTGTCAGAAATATTTACCTGAAGTTTTTAAAAATATTAATAAAAGTAATAATGTAAATTGTATTTGGGGTGATGCTTTTACAAACATAAAAGGTAGTGAAAATGAAAAATATGACCATTTATTTATTGATTTGAATGATGACCCTTACTGCATTAGCCTTGCCGAAAAAAATATTGAAGAAATTAGACGAATTGTAAAAAAAAATGGAGTGATCACAGTTCAAGTTGGATCGCAACATAAAAAACCAAAACAAGTTGAATCCTGGATTGCTACCTTGAGTCAGCATTTCGGTAACACAAAACTATCCGAGGTATTTATTCCTAGTTTCGATTGTACTTGGAATTTTGTAAGCTCTGTAAATAAATGAAATTTAAAGCTGCCTGCATTCAGTTAACAAGTAGTAATCAAGTAGATGAAAATCTAGCAACTATTCTTGATATAGCAAATCAGGCCGCAAGTGCTGGAGCTGATATTATTATGACTCCAGAAAACTCATCTATTTTTTCTGCAGACCATAGAGAATTATTAGAAAAATCTAAAAAATATGAACACAATAGTTTTATTATAAGTATTCAAGAATTTGCTAAGGAAAAAAAGAAATGGTTTTTGATTGGCAGTATGCCAATTAAAATTTCAAGTAAATTAGTTAATAGAGCTATTTTGATTAATCCGAAAGGGGAGATTGTAACGTATTATGATAAAATCCATATGTTTGATGCAGTGCTTTCCAAATCTGAACAATATGAAGAGTCTAAAAAATTTATAGCAGGTCAAGATTTAGTTCATGTGGATTTGCCTTGGGGAACATTGGGACTTTCTATTTGCTATGATGTTCGTTTTCCAAAAATGTATCGAAAACTTGCAAAATTAGGCTGCTCATACTTAGCCGTACCAGCAGCTTTTACCAAAACAACAGGAGAAAAACATTGGCACATATTACTTCAGGCCAGAGCTATTGAAAACTTTTGTTATATTTTTGCCCCGGCACAAGTTGGAACGCACTATAATCAAAGACAAACGTATGGTCATACATTAATTATTTCACCTGATGGAGAGATTTTGGCTGAAAAGAAAAGTGGTGTTGGTTACATTATTGCAGAAATTGATAGTACCTTACCAGGATTGCTCAGAACAAAAATCCCAAGTCTTAATATAGATTAGTAAGCTTTATAGCTTTTTACTTCTGAGATATTGGAGTTGGTTAACCTATTAATTTCGGCTTTGATTTTGGCTCTATGATCATTTTCGATATAAACACTTCTTGCAAGATTAACAAAAGTATCACCAAAATTCTTTTGCCGTTCACATTCTCTTTTCCCCTCTTCAATATCCCATAATTTTAAATTGATGGCTTTTAGTTTGGCGATTTGTTCAATTAATTCTGGTGTAGGAGTTAGGCAAGTTTGATACGTTTTTTTTAAGCTTTCTAGTTCTTTATTAATAATAATTTGTTTAGCAGAATCTGAAATTTTAATTTTTTTTATTTCTAAAATGGTTATTTTATCCATTAACTCTCCTGCTGATATTTCGGAAAGTATTTTATTTGTGGTATTCATGCTGTTATTAGTTATTTTATTACCACTTTATGTCAAATATTTTAATAATCAAACACGGCTCTTTAGGAGATATTGTTCAAATCTCAGGTGTTTTAAAAGATATTAGAAATCATTACAAACAGGACAAGATTACTATTCTTACCACTAGACCTTATGAAAATTTATTTAAGCAATGTCCTTATGTAGATGAAGTGTTAGTTGATCAAAGAAGACCGCGCTGGAATATTTTTTATCTACTTGATTTAAAAATTATAATTGAAAAAGGATCATTTTCTCAAGTAATCGATCTACAAAATTCATCACGTACAGAATTTTATAGAAAATATTTATTTGGGATTAAGAATTGGTCTTCTACTAAAACAATTTTAAAAAATGGTGAACAAAAAAAAGATTTTGATCAAGACGGAGTATTAGAGCGTTTTAAAGTTCAGTTAGATCGAACAGGAATTTCAAGTAATGATACTTTAGCACCAGATTTTACCTGGGCGGTAGATGAAAATTTCTCCATTAATCATTTGAAGAAATATATTTTTATTGCTCCGTTCTCTTCCTTTCAATTAATGCATAAGCGCTGGCCTTATTATCCAGAACTTATTCAAAAGATAAAATGGAATTTTCCAGAATGGGATATTGTAGTAGCGCCTGGTCCTGGTGAAATAGAGGAGGCTAATAAATTAAATATTACAGTTATCTTAGATGGAGATAAACCAACAAACTTTTCTCAACTTGCAAAAATTATTAAGAGGTCAGAATTAGTCATAGCAAACGATACTGGACCCGCTCATATTGCAGCCCATATAGGTGCAAAAGGTATTGTTTTATTTGGAAATCATACATCGCCAAAAAAGACGAGTATTGAAACTAATTCTTTTAAAGCAATCGAAAGCGAAGATCTTAAAAATTTATCAGCAGATACAGTTTTTAAAGAAGTTGAATCTTTATTAAAAAACTAATTTTGCAAAACCCACTGCAAATAAAGGTATTTGTAGTCCAAAATTAGTAATAATAGCTTTATCTTTATGCATGATGCCAGAAATAGTCCATCCCACAACACCCAATCCATGAAAGAAAATGTTGATAGGGTAGATATTTAAATTAGTTAGTAAAATTCCAACTAAAACTAGACCGGTACTTATCCATTTTAAGTATTGTTTGATAAATTGCATAATGATCTCCTTTGTTGTTTAGATAAGTTTTAAATATTTTTTTATTTGTGTGTTCCAGATAAAGTTTTTTGATTGCGCTTGTGCAGCAACACCCATTTTTTTATATAGCTCTTTCTTCATCATTTTAACTAGAGCGTCATATATGTCGCCTTGATCTTCACCATCACACAAAAATCCTGTAACGCCATGTTTAATAATATCTGAAGCACCGCCAATTTTTCCGCCAATACAAGCTGTTTTAAACATGGACGCCTCAAGAAAAGATATGCCAAAACCCTCAACCGAGGCACCATCTTGAATTGATGGCATTAAGAAAATATCAGACTGATTAAGTAATGCATTTTTAAGTTCTATACTTGTTTTTTCTAAGAAAAGAATATTATTCTCTAAACCCATATTATTCGTTAAAGACTTCAATTGTTCTGCCTGTTCACCCGATCCTAAAATCACATACAAAAAGTTAGGATATATAGCTTGTAAGTTTTTTAAAGCTAAAATCACAGAATGAAGTCCTTTGCGTTTTACTAATCTTGTAACTGAGATTAGTTTAGGACTACTTTTACCAACAATGTTAGCCGCCTTTGTTATTATTTTTTTAGATATTTTTTTTGAAGGGAAAATTCCAGGATTGATAACTTTAATCTTATCGGCCTTCACTCCTTTAGAGATAGCTAGTTTTTTGGTGAATTCTGAATTTGCAATAACGTAGGTAGCTTTTTTTAAACTCGATAACATCCTTGTATTAGATAAAGATCCCTTTGTATGATTAATTTCTTTACCGTGAATTAGGCATAAAGTTGGAATTTGTGCACAAATATTATGAGAAATTTTTTCTATACTTTTCCAGTGATCTGAAATAATTGCCCTAATTCCTTTATGTCTTGAACAAACTAACTCTACCTGATTATTTTTTCTATATTTTTGTAAAAGTTTAATTCCTCCAACCCTCTCTACAGAATAAGGTTGTTTTTTATCAAAACTATCCGACTCTTCATCCGCGTCAGCGAATACTTTCACAGGACCATATTTTGAAAAATTTAATGCAAGATCTCCCATTAAAGATTGCATTCCACCAACACTCGGCGGAAAATTTCTTGTAACTATGACAAACATCGAGCTCTCATTTAATACTGGGGTTCATACTAACAAACTGTTCGTTTGATTAAAGATATTTATCTAGGAACATTTTATTTACTAAATACTATAAATTTTGTTATGAAGGTAACATGATTTATTCTTTAGGTGATATTAAAGTAAAAATGCACGGCAGAGTTTGGATTGCTCCTTCCGCGGTTGTAACCGGTGATGTGATTTTGCAAAATAATGTAAATATTTGGTATGGAGCAGTATTACGAGGCGATATTGAAAGAATTACTATTGATGAAGGAACAAACGTTCAAGATAACAGTGTGCTACACACCGATAGAGACTGCAAACTGATTATTGGCAAAGGCATAACCGTTGGTCACTCTGTCATTTTGCATGGCTGCACGGTTGAGGATGATTCTTTAATTGGAATGGGAGCCACAATTTTAAACGGCGCTCATATTGGAAAAAATTCTATCATTGGTGCCAACTCTTTAATTACTGAAGGAAAAAAAATACCAGAACGTTCGTTAGTAATGGGATCGCCTGGGAAAGTCGTTAGAGAAGTAACGGATGCTGAAATCAAAGCTATTCATGATAATGCACAACGATATATTAAAAATTCGCTTCGTTATGAAAAGGAAGCAAAAGAACAAAAAAATTGATCACAATCATAAATGACACCTCAACAACTTTTGCTATTAATGGGCAGTCTTATGATTGGAATGGCAATTGCAAAAAAATCCTTATCTAAGCAAGATAAATACCTTAAAATTGCATTATATGCATTTGGTTCAGGCTTCATAGTAGCCTGTGTATTATGGAAATAAAAAATTAATATTAATCATTAAGTGGTAAGCTGTTTTTATGTTTGAAGTTAGAATAGTTCCGTTGGAAAAACGAAGCCAAATAAGCATTGGTAATCAATTGTAATTCTTAGCATAGGTTAAAAAAAGACCCAGATAGAGCAAATGTAGAATTTTGACATATTTTTATAAACAAAATTTAAATTATTGGTGTCGAAATAGATTCTGACCAGCTAGAAAAAATTAGCTCTATAATTTAGCATGGCTGAGTCAATCTAGAAATTTTTTTTAATGAATAAAATAGTAAAATTGATAATGTATGCGTTAATATAAATTTTGTATGTACTTACGCTTTGTTAAATTCATACCAAGATAAGAAAGCTTAATTATGAAATGGGAAATGTTGTACAATCCTGGAAATGTTCTTTGTAATTATTTAAATTTAAAAGACGATCATAAATTTATTTTGAGAGTATTTGTGAACCTTACTTACTATGGACATTTTATAGCAGCCATTGCATTGTATTTAGTTAGAAATACCAATCTTTTGTGAGTTTTTGGAACAAATATAAAAGCTTAGCACTAATTGTTATTGTAACTTATTTAATTTCTGTTCCAGCAGGTTTTATCACCGCTCAGTCGGTTGGAACTTGGTATACCAATATTATCCGACCAAGCTTTAGTCCTCCTAATTGGATTTTCGGACCAGTTTGGACAACTCTCTATTCCTTAATGTCAGTTGCCCTATGGAATATTTGGAATGAATTAAAAAATACTAATCCAGCTTATGCCAAGAAAATTGTTAGTATTTATTTTATTCATTTATTAGTTGGAGCTAGCTGGAGCTTTGTATTTTTTGGATATTATCAAATAGGCATGGGAGCTTTTATAATTATTTTAATTTTACTTTTTATTATTTATTTAATGAGAATTTATTGGAATATTAGCAAGATATCTTTCTATCTTATGGTCCCTTATTTGTTATGGAGCTGCTTTGCTTTGATTTTGAATATTGCGATTTGGAAACTTAATTAATTCTATTTACAATATAAAAAGCTAAATCTTGTAATCTTTTTTTCTCTTTAGTTTCAGGAAATATTCCAAGAGAGTCGGAGGATACAGAAGAGAAATGTTCAGCTCTTTTTTTGCACGCAGCAATTACTTTGTATTTAGACATTAAGTTTAAGGTGTAATTTAATTGTTCTATGGTTCGTTCTTTTTCTATAAACATATTTTTCAGTATTAGTCGTTCACCATCATTAGATTTTTGATATAGCATAATCATAGGCAAAGTAATTTTACCCTCATGAAAATCATTTCCAATAGATTTACCAAAACTAGTACTGTTTGAATAATAATCCAAAATATCATCTGTAATTTGGAAAGAGATACCAAAATTAGCTCCAAAAGAAGTTAGTGCTTCTTTTTCATTTTTAGATCTATCATTAATACATCCTCCAACTCTCATAGCTGCTGCAAATAAAGAAGAAGTTTTTGCTCCGATGATTTCAAGATATGTTTTTTCTAATGTTTCGATCTCTTTCTCATGTTGTAATTGTAAAATTTCACCTTGTGCTATTTCTGATGATACAGAAGAAAGTAATTTTAATACTTCTAACGAACCATCTTCCACCATTATTTCAAAACATCTACTCAAAAGATAATCACCAGTTAAAATAGAATTTTTATTTCCCCAGATATTATTGTTTGTTTTGTTTCCTCTTCTGAAATCTGATTTATCAATTACATCATCATGAAGTAGAGTTGCGTTATGAATAAGCTCAACACATGCTGCTAACTTAATATGCCTGTCTCCTTGGTATCCAAATAAACTAGATGAAGCGATCGTAAGTAAGGGTCTTAACCTTTTACCACCTGACTTGAATAAATAGGACGCCATCTCACCAATAAGCTCAACATGACTTGATAATTTGTCTTTAATAAAATCATCTACTTTTTCAATTTCTGATTGATAAGTTGATCGAAGTTCTTCATATGGATTAGAGGTTTCTAATTTTTTGAGCGGTACAACGTTACTTGGCATGAACTTAATTTAACCTAAATAAATTTTTTGTCTTAATTATCTAATGCCGCACCAATTGCAATTGAATCATGCTATAATTCTTTACTCTCAATTTTGTAAGATTTAAAAGACTGGAATTAAATATGCTTTTTTTTAATAATAAACCAATAATAGCTCATATTCGCTTAAGCGGAGTAATTGGCAATGTAGGTAGATTTCAACAAGGTTTGAGCTACGCATCCCATCGTGACATTATTAAAAAAGCTTTTTCTATTAAAAAGGCAAAAGCGGTAGCTATTTCTATTAATTCTCCAGGAGGATCTCCTGTTCAATCTCATCTTTTATATTCACTCATTAGAAAATTAGCAGACGAAAATAAAATAAAAGTAATTACTTTTGCAGAAGATGTGGCTGCATCAGGTGGTTATATGCTTGCCTGTGCAGGTGATGAGATTTATGCAAATGCCAGTTCTATTGTTGGATCGATCGGAGTGATTTATTCTGGATTTGGTTTTCAAGACTTGATTAAAAAAGCTGGAGTTGAGCGAAGAGTACATACTGCCGGAAAAAGTAAAAGTATTTTAGATCCCTTTGTTGAAGAAAAACCAGAAGATATTAAAAAATTAAAAGATATTCAGGAAGATTTGCATAAAGAATTTATCAACTTAGTTAAGCATAGTAGAAAAGAAAAATTAAAATCAAACGATGATGTTTTATTCAATGGTGAGTTTTGGGCTGGTGGCAAAGCAAAAGAGTTAGGTCTAATTGATGGTATTGGAAATGTTTTTCAAGTTTTAGAAGATAGATTTGGCAAAGATGTAAAAATTAAGAATTTTGAAAAACAAGAAGGATGGTTGAAGAAAAAATTATCCTCCAGTATGGCAGATGCTGCATCTTCTGTATTAACTGAATTAGAAACAAGATCCTTTTGGAATAGATTTGGATTATAAATGGTTAAGAAGAAAGTAACAAAAAAATCCATTGTTCAGTCAAAAATAAAAAAAATACCTGCATTTTTAAGTTTTCAAGAAATTATTTTTAAATTACAAAAGTTTTGGTCTGATCAAGGATGTGTGATTTTACAACCTTATGACAATGAAGTTGGTGCAGGAACTTTTCATCCCGCGACTACTCTAAGATCTCTAGGTCCTGATGCTTGGAAAGCTGCATACGTTCAACCATCAAGAAGACCAACGGACGGTAGATATGGTGAAAACCCCAACCGGCTCCAACATTATTATCAATTTCAAGTAATCATCAAACCATCACCAGAGGATGTGCAAAAACTTTATTTAAAAAGCCTTACTGCAATTGGAATTAATTACAAAGATCATGACATAAGATTTGTAGAAGATGACTGGGAAAGTCCAACATTAGGAGCAGCAGGTTTGGGATGGGAAGTATGGTGTGATGGTATGGAAATTACTCAATTCACTTACTTTCAGCAAATGGCCGGTTTTGAATGTAAACCAGTATCTGCAGAAATTACTTATGGCTTGGAAAGATTAGCAATGTTTATCCAAGGTAAAAAAAGCGTGTTTGATATTGAGTGGAATAAAGAGGGAGTAAAATATGAAGTAATTTTTAAACAAGCTGAACAAGAATTTTCTGCCTATAATTTTGAACATGCAAATACTGAAAATTTACTTAAAATATTTTCATTTGCAGAGAGCGAATGTAATACTTTGCTAGAAAAAAAACTTTGCTTACCTGCATATGATCAATGCTTAAAAGCAAGTCATACTTTTAATTTATTAGATGCAAGAGGAGTAATTTCGGTTTCAGAAAGAGCTGGTTTTATCACTAGAATTAGAAATTTAGCCAAAGGTTGTGGGCAAGCTTGGCTTGATAGTCAAAAAAAATAAATGTCTAATTTTTTACTAGAGCTGTATTCGGAAGAAATACCGCATGGGTTACAAATTGATTGTAGAACTAATTTAGAGGTTAGCTTTATTAAAAAACTAGAGGAACAAAATATTAAATATAAACAAATTAAGGTTTTTTCCACTCCAACTAGACTTTGTGTGCATGTAGAGGGTTTGCCAACTTATTTAGTTCTTGAAGCTAAAGAATTAAAAGGTCCAAAAGTTGGGTCTCCTGAGCAGGCTTTAGAGGGATTTTTAAAATCAAATATACTTGAAAAAAAAGATGTATTTGAAAAAGAGATTGATAAAGGAACTTTTTATTTTGCCAAAACAAAACAGCAAAAAGTAGATTTGCAAAGTTTATTTGCAAAACAAATACCTGACATTTTAAAAAGTATAAATTGGAAGAAATCTATGCGCTGGTCTGATTATACAATGACTTGGGCAAGACCGCTTAAATCCATATTTTGCTTATTTGATAACTATACCGTTAACTTTGATTTTTATCATTTGAAGTCATCTAATAAAATTTATGTAGGAGGACCTTATGATGATAAAGCTATAATTATCAAAAATATTTCCCAATATTTTTCTGTTTTAAAAGATAAGAATATTATTTTAGACCAAGAAGTTAGAAAAAAGATGGTATTAACAGGATTAACATCTGTTTTTAAAAAAGCTAAGTGCGAGGATCAACCTAACCCAAAACTGGTCGAAGAAGTCACAAACTTAGTAGATTATCCAACCGCTTTAAAAGGTGAATTTTCAAAAGATTTTTTAGATTTACCAGAAGAATTGCTACACTTAACTATGATGCAGCATCAAAGATATTTCCCAATGAAGTCTTTAGAAACTGATAAGATTACTAATAGTTTTGTAACAATTTCCAATAATAAGGATGAAAAAAAAATAATTATTGCTGGAAATGAGAGAGTATTGCAAGCAAGATTATCAGATGCAAAATTTTTTTGGGACAAAAACAAAAAACAAAATCTTGTTAAAAATGTATCTAAGCTTAATGGTATTACTTTTTATAAAGATCTCGGATCCTTATATGACAAAACGCAAAGAGTTAGACAGCTAGCATCTTTAATTGCTGATATTATTGGATCTAATAAAGGAGATACAGAGATCGCAGCTTCTATATGTAAGGCAGATTTAGTTTCCGATTTAGTTGGAGAATACCCTGAGTTACAAGGTGTGATTGGAAAACATTTTGCAATGGCGCAAGGATTTAGTCCGCAAATTGCAGGTGCCATCTCTGATCACTACTTGCCTATTGGATCAAGCGACAAAGTACCTAAAGATAAAATTTCTATTTGCGTAGCGCTTGCAGACAAAATCGATACTTTAACTGGATTTTTTGGGATTAATTTAAAACCAACTAGTTCCAAAGACCCATTTGCTTTGCGACGTGCTGTCATTGGAATGATAAGAATAGTTATAGAAAATAAAATTTCTATTTCTTTAAAAGAAATAATTAACAATGCTAAAAATTTATACTTATCTAAAAATATTAAATTTACAAATGAGAAATTAGCGGATGAGTTAATTGATTTTTTCAATGAAAGATTTAAAAATTTACTTAAAGAAAAAGAAAAAAGATTTGACGTAGTTGATTCTGTTTTATCAGACAATCGAAGCGATGATTTTTACAATTTGTATTTAAAAATAACGACTATCGCCAAACACATCAAGCAACCTGAAGGAGTTAATGCAATTGCTGTTTACAAAAGAGCAAAAAATATTTTGCAACAAAACGAACAAATGATTAAAGATAATATTTTTGGTACTCCAGATCCTGTTTTATTTGCATCAGAGATTGAAGAAAACCTGCTAGCTCATATTAATGAGATTAGGGAATATTTTACAACTCCTAGTCGACTACGTGACACACAAAAATCAATCAAAATGCTTTCAGAGACCAAGGTATTAACAGACAAATTTTTTGAGGAAGTTAAGGTAAATGATGAAAACGAACAAGTAAGGAAAAATAGGCTGGAATTATTGTTTTTGATGTGTAAAACCTTCGATAATTTTACTGATTTTTCAAAACTTGAAGGGCTCAATGGTTAAGAAAATTAAAAAATCCATAATTAAAAAAAAAGTTGCAAGCACAAACAAAGCTAAGTGGGTTTATAATTTTGAAGACACACCTCGTTCTGACAAACAATCTTTAAAGAATTTATTAGGAGGTAAAGGTGCAAATCTTTCTGAAATGATAAGGATTAACCTTCCTGTTCCACCTGGATTTACAATTACTACAGAGGCCTGTAACGAATTTTATAGCTTAAATCAAAAATACCCTTCTACTTTAAAGAACCAAGTTAGTGTTGCAATCAAAAAAGTGGAGCAAAAAATAAAAAAATTATTCGGTAACGAAAGTAATCCATTATTAGTCTCTGTTAGATCAGGTGCAAGAGTTTCAATGCCAGGTATGATGGATACAGTTTTAAACTTAGGACTGAATGACAAAACAGTTATTGGTTTGGCAAAAAAAACTAATAACGAAACCTTTGCATACGATAGCTACCGAAGATTTATTCAGATGTACAGTAACGTAGTTTTAAATGTGAACCATCATAATTTTGAAGACTTAATTGAAAATTATAAATTAACCAAAGGTATTGTTCTTGATACTGAGATGGAAGCTAGTGATTGGAAGTCTTTAATCGGCTCTTTTAGAGAACAAATTGTAAGCGAAACAGGTAAAGATTTTCCTCAAGATGTGAATGAACAATTATGGGGAGCAATTGGTGCAGTATTTCAATCCTGGAAAAATCAAAGAGCAAAAACGTATAGAAAATTAAATAATATTCCTGAAGAGTGGGGTACAGCAGTTAACGTTCAGTCTATGGTGTTTGGAAATATGGGTGATGATTGTGCTACAGGTGTTGCTTTTACAAGAAATCCTTCTACTGGAGACAATAGTTTTTACGGCGAATATTTAATTAATGCACAAGGAGAAGACGTGGTTGCAGGAATTAGAACTCCACAAAATATAACTAAAAAAGCAAGATTAGAAGCGGGATCAAAAGATGCCTCGATGGAAGAGTCGATGCCTAAAGTTTATAAAGAATTAGTAACTATTTATAAAAAGTTAGAAAAACATTACCGAGATATGCAAGATATCGAGTTTACAGTTGAAAATAAAAAATTATGGATGTTACAAACCAGATCTGGAAAAAGAACTGCTAAAGCAAGTATTAAAATTGCAGTAGATATGGTCAAAGAAAAGCTGATCACTAAAGATGAAGCTATATTAAGAATAGATCCAAAAATGCTGGATACATTATTGCACCCAACATTAGATCCAAAAGCTAAAAAAGATATTATTACTAAAGGATTGCCAGCATCACCAGGCGCAGCATCAGGTAAAGTTACCTTTTCAGCAGATGATGCTGAAAAATTAAAAGCACAGGGACAAAAATCTATTTTAGTAAGACAAGAGACTTCACCCGAAGATATTCATGGAATGCACGCTGCAGAAGGAATTTTGACTTGTAGAGGTGGTATGACGAGTCATGCAGCAGTTGTTGCAAGAGGAATGGGAAGACCATGCGTATCTGGAGCGGGCAGTATTCAAATTGATTATAAAAACAAATTTTTTAAAGCTAATTCAAGAGAGGTAAAAGAAGGTGATATTATAACTATTGACGGATCTACAGGTGAAGTAATGATTGGAGAAGTTACAACTATTAAGCCAGATATTTCAGGAGATTTTTCAACTTTAATGGCTTGGGCTGATAAAACCAGAACTCTTAACATCAGAGCTAATGCGGAAACACCGCTTGATACCAAAGTAGCTAGAGATTTTGGTGCTGAAGGAATTGGTTTATGCCGAACCGAGCATATGTTTTTTGATGAAGAAAGAATTCTTTACGTTCGACAAATGATTTTATCCAAAAATATTGAAGATAGAAATAAAGCTTTAAAAAATATTCTTCCTTTTCAAAAAAAAGACTTTGTAGAGATATTTAAAACAATGAAAGGATTACCAGTTACAGTTCGATTGTTAGATCCACCACTTCATGAGTTTTTACCTAAGAGTGAAAAAGAAATAGCATCTGTTGCAAAAATTTTAAATATTTCTGAATATGAAATTAATAATAGAATTAATGATCTACACGAAGAAAATCCAATGTTAGGACATCGGGGTTGTAGATTAGCTATATCTTATCCTGAAATTTATGAGATGCAGTGCGAGGCTATTTTTGAAGCTTTGGTTGAATGTCGCAAAGCTAAAGTTCAATCGGTTATACCAGAGATTATGATTCCGCTTGTATCTACTGCAAAAGAATTGGAAATATTAAAATACTTAGTTGATACAAAGGCAAAAGAAGTTCAGAAAAAACATGGTATGAAAATTAGTTACTTAGTGGGAACTATGATTGAATTACCAAGAGCTGCTTTAAACGCATTTGAAATTTCGAAACATGCAGATTTTTTTAGTTTTGGAACTAATGATTTAACTCAAACTACACTTGGAATAAGCAGGGATGACTCTGGTAAGTTTCTAGATGATTATGTGAATAGTAATATTTTCAAAATTGATCCTTTCGTTAGCATAGATGTTGATGGGGTTGGCCAGTTAGTTAAAATTGCTTGTGAGAATGGAAAACGAAATAATCCTAAAATTAAATTAGGCATATGTGGTGAGCATGGTGGAGATCCAGACTCAATTGATTTTTGTCATAATGCTGGATTGCATTATGTTTCTTGTTCTCCATATAGAGTTCCAATTGCAAGATTAGCCGCTGCCCAGTCAAAGATAAGGTCTAAACACAAACACTAACTTTTATTTAATATCTAAAGAAAAATCGAAATTAGAAATACTATGGGTTAAAACACCCATTGAAATTCTTTGTACTCCAGTTTTGGCGTAATTTATAATATTATGTTCTCTAATGTTGCCAGAAGCTTCTGTTTCTATTTTTTTGGGAAGCAGTTTAATTCCAGCTTTAATCTGAGCTGGCGTCATGTTGTCAAATAAAACTCTGTTAATTTTTAAATCTTTAATTAATTGTAGCTGATTTAAATTATCAACTTCAACTGTAATTGCTTTTTTTGATTTATTTTTTTGAATGATATTGTTTATTAGTAATTTAATATTATTTGAATTTGCAAGATGATTATCTTTAACTAAAATTTCATCACTTAAACTCATTCTGTTGTTTGTTCCTCCTCCCACAATAACTGCATATTTTTGTAAATTTCGGAGGTTAGGAATGGTTTTTCTTGTGCAACAAACTTTGCTTTTAAACCTAATTATTTTTTTTGCTAATTTATTGGTTTTGGTTGCAATACCAGTTGCAAAGCCAAGAAAATTAAGTGCTGTTCGTTCTGCTTTTAGAATAGACTTTTTATTTCCCGAGATACTAAGGATAATTTGGTTTTTTTTAATTATGTTTCCATCTTTTAATTTTGTTTTGATTTTTAACTTAGAGTCTAAGTTTAAAAAAACCAGGATCGCTAATTTTATGCCACATAAAATACCCTGTTCCTTAGACACAATGAAAGCAGTAGCCTTTTCATTATTGTTCACAATTAGGTCAGTTGTAGTATCGCCAGAAGGCATATCTTCAAGCAATGCATACTTAATAATATTTTTTGATATTTTGATATTGTTTGGTTTCAAAGGTGATTAATCTTGTCTTCCAATAGCAATCATTTTTTCAATCGAACCTCTTGCTCGTCTTATAGTGTTGCTATCGATTAAAATTTCATTTTTCTTATTTTTGATACAGTCTAGTATATTAGATAAAGTAATTGATTTCATGTGCGGACAAAGATTACATGTTTTGATAAAATTAACATCAGGATTTTCTACCTGAATATTGTCACTCATAGAGCATTCAGTTACTAAAAAAACATTTTTTGGTTTCTTATCTTTAACGTAATTTACCATATGCGATGTCGATCCAGCAAAATCAGATGCACTAATAACATCAGGAGAACATTCTGGATGGGCAATAATAGTTATTTCAGGATAGTTTTTTCTTAATTCGGCAATTTCTTTTTCACTAAATTGTTCATGCACTTGGCATTTTCCATGCCATGATATAATTTCAACTTTTGTTTTAGTTGCAACATATTTTGCTAAATACTCATCTGGTAAAAACAAAACCTTATTTACTCCAAGAGATTCCACGACCTTAACAGCGTTAGCTGAGGTGCAGCACACATCTGTCTCAGCCTTAACGTCAGCAGAGGTATTGACATAAGAGACAACAGGGACACCAGGATATTTTTTTTTAAGATTAATAACATCTTGTCCTGTAATAGATTCTGCTAAAGAACAGCCAGCTTTTAAATTAGGTAAATAAACTTTTTTGTGTGGAGACATAATTTTTGCTGTCTCTGCCATAAAGTGGACTCCGCACATAATGATATTGTCTTCTTTTACTTTAGATGCTTCAATTGCAAGAGCCAAAGAGTCCCCAACAATGTCGGCTACTCCATAAAAAATTTGAGGTGTTTGATAATTGTGGGCAAGAATAATTGAGTTAGTTTCTTTTTTTAATTTATTAATTTCATAAATGTAAGGGGCTAACAAAGGCCACTCCACATCTGGAACTGTATCTTTGATCCTATTATAAATTTGTGAAGTATTAGTTTTCACTTCATCTGTAAAAGAAAGTTGTATATTCATATAATTATTAAATAATAACAAAACTCATATAATTGTTACTGTATTATTGTCACATTTATATCTATTACTATATCAAAATTATGATTTGCGGTCATGCTGGAATTGGTAGACAGGCACGGTTGAGGGCCGTGTGGGCCTAGCCTGTGAGAGTTCAAGTCTCTCTGGCCGCACCAAAA
>ERZ887849.1224-NODE-1224-length-24997-cov-43.121923_pt1 | contig 24997 bp, 19 predicted proteins | sample MGYA00521267_ERZ887849 | MGnify/ENA primary metagenome ERZ887849 (study PRJEB32303, sample SAMEA104408601) | aquatic metagenome | biome: Brackish water; feature: Pelagic; material: water | place: Baltic Sea | collected 2014-06-06T16:11:00 | depth 2,863 m ... | reverse complement strand
TATGTAAATCTTCAACAAAGTGAAGAATTTTGGTTTGAGCACCTCCACTACAATGTACCATTCCATGAATTGAATCAGAAGTATAACGCTCTAAAATTTTTTTGATAATAGGTGCATAAGTTCGTGTTGGAGATAACACTAATTTTCCTGCATCAATAGGAGAATTTTCAACAGCATCGGTTAATTTTACCTGCCCAGAATACATCAATTCTTTAGGGACAGCGGGGTCAAAACTTTCAGGGTATTTGTTTGCTAAATAATGTCCAAACACGTCGTGTCTTGCCGAAGTTAACCCATTACTTCCCATTCCTCCATTGTAGCTTGTTTCATAAGTTGCTTGACCATAAGAAGCCAAACCAACAATTACATCCCCGGGTTGTATATTTGCATTGTCAATAACTTTGTTTCGTGGCATTCTAGCGGTCACCGTCGAATCGACAATAATGGTTCTGACGAGGTCGCCAACATCAGCTGTTTCGCCCCCTGTGGCATGAATGGTAACTCCAAACCTCTTGAGGTCTTCTATGAGTTCTTCTGTACCATTGATAATGGCTGATAATACTTCGCCTGGAATGACATTTTTATTACGTCCAATTGTAGAAGATAGCATGATATGATCGGTAGCCCCAACACACAACAAATCATCAATATTCATAATGAGTGCGTCTTGGGCAATCCCTTTCCAAACCGAAATATCGCCGGTTTCTTTCCAATACATATAGGCTAGAGAACTTTTTGTTCCTGCACCATCGGCATGCATTATTAGACAATAATCGGAATCGTTTGTTAAATGGTCGGGAACAATTTTACAAAAGGCTTGTGGAAACAATCCTTTGTCTATATTTTTAATCGCGTTATGTACATCTTCTTTGGAAGCCGAAACTCCTCGTTGTGCATAGCGTTTACTTACCTCGTTGCCCATAAAAATTATTTGTCCTGCAAAAGTAATAAAGTATTTAAGAAAAAGACTAATGTGTTGGTAGAAAAGCACTAAATCTTAGAATAGAAAGCTGTTACTGAGTAGAAGGAATTTAAAAGGCGGGATAGAAAAATTGTATCGAAGAATTAATGGTACATTTAAAATCCTATGACATGTTTATTTAAGACTTAATTATTCCCTTTTAAACTTCGATATTTCTATAGTATCTATGCACTATCAAATAAATTGACAATCAACTTTTTTTACTTCGTAAAAAGCAATTCTCTATATTTTGCCAACGGCCACAATTCATCATCAATCAAGAGTTCAAGTTTATCACAATGGTATCGGATTTCATCAAATAACGGCTTGACTTGGTTGCAATAAATCGATGCTTTTTTGGTTGTATCTTTAACTGCATTGGCTTTTTTTCGGGCGTTGGTCATAGTGGTTACCCCCGAGTTAATTGCTTCGATTCTTTGAGAAATATCAGCGATTAAAACCATTTGCTCGCTTGCATATTTCTTAAACTCTTTTCCAAAAATATCTTTTAATCCTTTGACGTTGTCAATCAAAATATTCTGATATTTAACAGCGGTTGGGATCACATGGTTTCGAGCGATATCTCCTAGAACTCGGCCTTCGATTTGAAGAATATGTACATATTCTTCAATTTCAATCTCGTATCGGGCTTCGATTTCGACCTTATTCATAACATTTAACCCTTCGAAAAGTGCAATGGTTTTAGGGTCAATTTTAATTTTAAGTGCCTCTGGTGTATTTTTATTATTACTCAAGCCTCTTTTTTTGGCTTCTATTTGCCAATCATCTCCGTAGCCATTTCCTTCAAAAAGAATGTTTCGAGAAGTTTTAATGTATTCTCTTAAAACATTAAATATGGCTTCATCTTTCTTTAAACCTTTTGATGCGATAAGTGTATCTACTTCCGTTTTAAAGTCAATTAATTGACGTGCTATAATTGAATTTAAAACCGTCATTGGATTGGCACAGTTGGCGGTGGAACCTACAGCACGAAATTCAAACTTATTTCCTGTAAATGCAAAAGAAGAGGTACGATTTCGATCCGTATTGTCCAATAATATTTCTGGGATTTTACCTACTACATTCAGTTTTAAATCTGTTTTTTCTTCTGGAGATAACTTTCCTTTCGAAACGCCTTCTAATTCATGAAGCACTTTAGAAAGTTGTGCTCCTATAAATATAGACATAATTGCTGGGGGTGCTTCATTGGCTCCAAGGCGGTGATCGTTTGTTGCCGAAGCGATTGAAGCGCGAAGTAATTCTTCATTATCGTGAACTGCTTTTATGGTATTGACAAAAAACGTTAGAAATTGTAAATTGCTCATCGGTGTCTTTCCTGGAGCTAATAAATTAATTCCTGTATCCGTGCTTAAACTCCAATTATTGTGTTTTCCAGAACCGTTCACACCTGCAAATGGCTTTTCATGAAACAGTACTTTGAAATGATGGCGGTCGGCAACTTTTTTCATGACGTCCATTACTAATGAATTATGATCCACTGCTAAGTTTGCCTCTTCGTAAATGGGTGCCAACTCAAATTGGTTGGGTGCAACTTCGTTATGACGTGTTTTTACGGGGATTCCAAGCAACATGGATTCTGTTTCTAAATCACGCATAAAATTTAAGGCTCGCCCTGGAATGGTTCCAAAATAATGGTCATCGAGCTGTTGGTCTTTAGCAGAGCTATGTCCTAAAAGTGTACGTCCTGTCATTTCCAAATCAGGTCGTGATGCTACCAAGGCTTTATCAATCAAAAAATATTCTTGTTCCCATCCTAAGGATGCAGTTACTTTTTTGACGGTTTTATCAAAATAACGAGCGACATCGGTGGCGGCATGATCAACTGCATTCAATGCTCGTAGTAAAGGGGTTTTGAAATCTAAGGCTTCGCCGGTATATGCCACAAAAACAGTAGGGATGCAAAGAGTGGTTCCAAAGATAAAGGCTGGAGAGGTGGGATCCCAAGCGGTATAACCGCGGGCTTCAAACGTATTTCGAATACCTCCATTAGGAAAAGAAGATGCATCTGGTTCTTGTTGTACAAGTTGGTTTCCTTCAAACCGTTCAAGAGAATCACCATTACCAATGGTTTCAAAAAAGGCATCATGTTTTTCGGCAGTGGCTCCTGTCAAAGGTTGAAACCAATGTGTATAATGAGTAACCCCTTTGGCCATGGCCCACTCTTTCATAGAAGAAGCTATTTGGTCAGCAATAGACCGATTAATTTTGTCGCCTTTGTTGATAGCCCTCATGAGACTTTTGAGCGCTTCTTTGGTCAAAAATTGACGCATGGTTTTTAAACCAAAAACATTTGCTCCAAAAATTTCGGAATGTTTTAATTCTTTATTAACCATCGTTGGGGGACGGTCTAAAGTTTGTTTGAGGGCATGAAATCTGAGTGTTGACATAAGCAAGTGGTTTTTAAATAAAAATCTCTTTACAAAAATAAAATATTTGCAATAAAAATAAGCCATCGCCAAAATATTTATTAACAAATATAAAATTTACCTAGACTTAAAATATGAAAAATATAATGAAACCCTTAAAAATATAGGGCATTCAATAAAAACATATATATGTTAATAAAATAGACCCCTAATAAATTAGAGTAATTATCATTATTTTTATATTTGTTTTAATTATATCAAATACTTTAAAATTATGGCAAAAATTAAATTAGAATACATTTGGTTGGATGGTTACTATCCAACTCAAAACATGCGAAGCAAAACTAAAGTTGAAGAGCATGAAAATTTTCAAGGAACAATTGAAGAGTTAGAAAACTGGTCTTTTGATGGTTCGTCTACAAGACAAGCATCTGGTGATTCTTCAGATTGTTTATTAAAACCTGTTGCAATCTATCCAGATCCTTCAAGAATTAATGGTTACTTGGTAATGACTGAAGTTTTGAATGCTGATGGAACGCCTCACGTTTCTAACGGGAGAGCTACTATTGAAGATGAAGATAATGATTTCTGGTTTGGTTTTGAGCAAGAGTATTTTATCATGGATACAAAAACTCAATTGCCTTTAGGATTCCCAATTGGAGGCTATCCTGCACCGCAAGGAAAGTACTATTGTTCAGTAGGGGGATTAAATACACATGGAAGAAATTTAGTCGAAGAACATGCTGATTTATGTATTGATGCTGGCTTAAATTTTGAAGGAATAAATCAAGAAGTTGCATCAGGACAATGGGAATTTCAATTGTTTGCAAAAGGTGCAAAACAAGCAGGTGATGAAATTTGGATTGCTCGTTATTTATTAGACCGTTTAACTGAAAAGTATGGGTACTACATCGAATACCACCCAAAACCTCTTGGAAAAGATATGGACTGGAATGGATCTGGAATGCATGCAAACTTCTCAAACACAACTCTAAGAACTTGTGGAGACAAAGAGGTATATGCTAAAATCTGTGAAGCATTTAGACCTTTTGTTAAAGAACACATTGAGGTTTATGGAGAGTTTAACGACCAACGTTTAACAGGATTACACGAAACTGCAGCGATTACAGATTTCTCTTGGGGAATTTCAGATCGAGGGGCTTCAATTCGTATTCCAATTATTGCTGTTGAAAAAGGCTGGAAAGGTTGGTTAGAAGACAGAAGACCTGCTTCTAATGGAGATCCTTACAAGATTGCAGGACGAATCATCAAAACTGTGAAGTCTGTTAAAATTTAAATCTACCCATTTAAATTATATTTATAAAACGTTTGCAAATTGCAAACGTTTTTTTTTGATACAATTTATTACTATATTTAAAAAAATAACTATCATTCTTTATGAATAATGAATACCTAAATCCATTATTGTGATTGTAATTTTTAATGTTATTGAGTTTATCTAAGTTTTTTGAATATTGAAAAAAACTAAATATTTACTCTAGTTATAATTTAGAAACCATGAAGAAACGAATTCGTTTGTATAATTTTCTTATTGATTCTTTAGTTTTTTTTAATCGTGATGATTTTTACGATGTTATTAAATGATTATGTGGCTCAGGAAGATTTGAAATATATTATGATCCCATTGTACTACCTGTACTATTTTATTATGGAGTGGACTACAGGGCTAACCGTCGGAAAAATGATTACTAAATCAAAAGTCGTAACCAGTGATACTCAAGAAAAACCTACAGTTTAAAGGATCTTTATAAGAGCCCTTTGTCGATTGATACCTTTTGATTTTTTCCCTACTTGTTTATCCCAATTGGGATTCATGACCGGCTATCCAAAACAGAACTAAAACAATTTTAACTAGATTTTTAAAAAATTACCGTGCATTTTTATGCTTGCCCATATGAATGTAATAACACAAGAACCCTCTATGACGGCTCTTGGACTGAATGGGAAAACATCAAAATCTGAAAAATTAAAAAGTAAAGAGACTGTAGTAAAATAAAAGTCCAAAAAATGATTGTACATTTGGTGGATTATATATTTAACCAAATTACGAATTGTTAAACATGGCAAAACTTCCAAAACAATACCAGTTTTTAGATCTATCCGACTACGGACGTACAGCAGGAAATTGGATTGCAAGCCAACTTAAAAACACACGCACGACACCAATTCATGTCACAAGTTTATTTATTCTATCTGGGCTTATAGCAATTGGATATATGCTCAATGGCTATTACAAGACCGCCGCCTTTTTTATCATTTTAAAATCTATATTAGATGCTGCCGATGGAGAACTATCACGCCTAAAAAACACGCCTTCTTACACAGGGCGCTACTACGATTCAATTGCCGATTTTATACTTAATTTTTGTTTCTTACTCGCCTTTTGGCATATCACAGATGGCTCTATACTTTATATGTTAATTGCTTTTTTTGGAATTCAATTACAAGGCACGGTATATAACTACTATTATGTGATTTTAAGAAACGCAGTAGAAGGCGATTCTACCAGTCGTATTTTTGAAGATGCTGCACCAAAAGCTCTTAAAGGAGAAAGTCAACGTACAGTTAATGTTTTTTATAAAATCTATGATATTTTATACATCACTTTTGACAAAATCATGTATTATATGGACAAAAACGCAAGTGACAGCCCGCCTTTTCCAAAGTGGTTTATGACACTCGTATCTATGTATGGGCTTGGATTCCAACTCTTGTTTATGGCAGCCATGTTAGCTTTTAAACTAGAAGCCTATGTCATTCCATTTTTTATAAGCTACTCTGTCTTAATACTCGTGTTTGTAGGCATTCGAAAATTAGTGCTTAAACCTTTATAAGGTTGGGGCAATTTTGGCAATTGCCGCAATCGTTTCATCCAAATCTTCGTAGGTCAAAGCATCCGTAATAAACCAGGTTTCAAAAGCACTCGGTGCAATATAAATTCCGGCATTTAGAAGTCCATGAAAAAAGGTTTTAAAACGTTCATTATTTCCTTCTGAAGCCGTTTCAAAATCAACCACTGGATTTTCAGAAAAATGAACCGAGATCATCGATCCAACTCTGTTAATTGTATGTGTGATGTTATGAGCCTTCAAGGAATCTGCAATGCCTTTGTGCAAGTATTCGGTTTTCTGTGCCAAACGTTCAAATACTTCGTTATCAGACTCTAAGGCTTGAAGCATCGCATAGCCCGCCGCCATAGCTAATGGGTTTCCACTCAAAGTTCCCGCTTGATAAACGGGACCTAAAGGTGCCAAGTGACTCATAATTTCGTGACGTGCTGCAAAAGCACCAACGGGCAAACCTCCTCCAATAACTTTTCCAAAACACACAATATCTGCATTTACACCATACAGTTCTTGAACGCCACCACGTGCCAAACGAAAGCCTGTCATAACCTCATCAAAAATTAAGACAGCCCCGTGCACATCACATAAGGTACGAAGACCTTCCAAAAATCCGGGATGCGGTGGAATACAGCCCATATTACCCGCAACGGGCTCCACAATAACACATGCGATTTCAGATGGGTTTGCTTCAAAAATAGTAGCTACAGCTTCAAGGTTATTATAAGGAGCTAAAAGCGTGTCTTTAGCTGTTCCTTCAGTAACGCCAGGACTGTTAGGGCTTCCAAAAGTAACCGCACCACTCCCCGCTTGAATCAAAAAAGAATCGGAATGACCATGATAACAACCCGCAAATTTGATTATTTTTTCCTTTCCTGAGAAGCCGCGCGCCAAACGAACAGCACTCATACAAGCCTCAGTTCCTGAGTTTACAAATCGAATTTGATCTATATTTGGAACCATGGAAACTGCCAATTCAGCAATTTTAGTTTCAATCTCCGTAGGCATTCCAAAGGAGGTTCCTAATTTTGCTTTCTCGACTACTGCATTTATGACAGCGGGATATGCATGACCCAAAACCATGGGACCCCACGAATTGATATAATCTATAAGACGGTTGCCATCAGCATCATACAAATAGGCTCCTTTGGCTTTGTTTACAAAAATAGGTGTGCCTCCAACGGCTTTAAAAGCACGAACTGGAGAGTTAACACCTCCTGGAATCACATCCGAAGCGGCTTTGAATAATTGACTACTGCGTTGATATTTCATGAAATTAGTTTGAAGAAATGATAAGTGTTTGCCCAATCGTTAAATTTGTAGTGTTAAGCCCATTTTGCTGTTTGATAGCATCCACTGTGGTATTGTATAATTTGGAAATCGAATATAAAGTATCCCCTTTTTTTACGGTATGATGTTTTTGGGTCGTCTCTATTGTTTGTTCGTTCTGGGAGGGTGATCGCTTCGACTTTTTATCAAATTTATAAAGCTCATAACGTTCAATTAAAGTAATGAGTTTTTTAGGGTAATTTGGATCGGTTGCATAGCCCGCCTTACGAAGGCCTTTGGCCCATCCTTTGTAATCATCAATTCTTAATTTAAACAACCTAGCATAGCGCTTTCGGTAGGCTAAAAATTCGGAATGATCTCTGTATGATTGGTTTGGATCCTTATATTTTCTAAAACACTCTTGATTTTTATCATCGTCGTGATAAACACGGTCACCTGTCCAATCGTGACATTTAATCCCAAAATGATTATTTGCAATACGTGCCAAACGTCCTTTTCCAGATCCAGATTCTAAAATCCCTTGTGCAAGCGTAATACTTGCAGGAATCTTAAATAACTGCATTTCATTAACCGCAGTTTGTTTGAAATACGAAATGTATTCTAATGCATTATTGAAGTTAGGAGTGTTTTTGGAAGGTTTGACCACCACTTTTGAAGGGGTTGAGGGTGCTTTCACCTTTCGGCGTGACCCACAACTGGTAAGTAAAACTCCTAATATAATAAAAAATACAATCCGGTTCATATACTTATATTTATTGTTTTTAACTGTATTATATCTAAATTATCAGTTCTAATTGTTTTTGTTTCAACTTTAAATTCATGCCTTCAACCCCTTGTAATCCTCCTGTATGAATTGACAAAACTTTAGCATTTTTAGGAATTCTACCGGTTTGAATCGCATCAAAAATACCATACATCATTTTAGCGGTATAAACAGGATCTAAAGGAATCTTATAAGTGGTTTTAAAGTCGTTCATAAATGTTATTAATTTAGAATCCACTTTTGCATAGCCCCCAAAATGATAGGCTTCCCACAATTCCCAATTTGACTGTGTGGCAAATTTACAAATATCTTCGTTTAAAAAACCGCCTTTAAGGGCTGGAAATCCAATAATTTTTTGAGTGGGCAAACTCGAGTTGATAAGCCCTGCAATGGTACCGCCAGTGCCTACGGCACAACAAATAATATCAAAGGTAAGATCTTCTTGGCTAAGAATTTCTTGACATCCTTTGATCGCCAACCCATTAGTTCCCCCTTCGGGAATGACATAAAAATTTTTGAAATTCTCTAAAAGGAGCTTCAAATAGGCTGGATCGTTTTTTTGTTTATAATCCGATCGCGAGACATATTCTAAATGCATCCCACAAGATTTCGCATAGTTCAGGGTTGAATTCAATTCTTTTTTTGAAGCCAATTCTTCGCCTCTTATAACTCCCACTGTAGGAATATTGAGAACCATACCCGCTGCAGCCGTCGCTGCAATATGATTTGAAAAGGCCCCTCCAAAAGTAAGAATGCCTTTATAATTTTCAGATTGAACTTTTTGTAAATTGTACTTTAATTTTCTGTATTTATTTCCAGACACTGTTGGATGAATCAAATAATCTGGCTTTAATGAAACCTGATTATTTAAACGAATATTTTCTAACGTTTTAATTTTGAGCATTGCTATAAAAACTGAACTGTAAAAATACTAAATACTTTAATGATGGGGTTGAGCATGAAACCAATTATACGAAAACAAGTAAAGATTTATATCTCTAAAATTTAGATTATATTTGTTAAATATGAAAAAACATATCCCCATAGAAGAGGGCGATTATTACCTCACACCAGAAGGATACCGTTGTTTTACGACCCAATATCACCTCAAACGCGGCTATTGTTGCGAAAGTGGATGCAAACATTGTCCGTTTGGATATACTACACGAACTAATTTACAAAATCTAAAAAAATGAACGCATTAGAACTTTCATTTAGTGAAGAAATTTTAGATGGAATTCCAGCAAAAATGCCTGCAAAAAGAGCCTATGACGACAGCTATAATCATGCGCCAAAACGAAAATCGATTCTAAATACAGAAGAAACCAAATTGGCCTTAAAAAATGCATTGAATTATTTCGATAAAAAACACCCTTTAGGAAATTTAACGGAAGTTTAGAGGGTATGATTGCAGCCCAACCCAAATCAGGAAACATAGCAGGCTGTATCAATGTATGTATTGAAGTAAATGAAAAGGAAATATATACCCGCCATTCAAAAGGCTTGATCGATTAAGTTTTTAAGGACCTAGAAGCACTTTTTCAACGTGTTCGTAAAGCTAAAAACAATAAATAGGTCGTCTCAATTGCCTATTTTGGAAATGTAATTGATGTATGGGAAACGTTTTATGCTTCTGATATTCAAGTCGATTAAGGGAGCAATCAAACCTCTTTACACAATCCGTGAGCTGATGGGTATTATCCCGCTGGGGTGAAGTGATCAATGGAGGATTTGGTATGATTCTTGATAGTAATTTAGAAGCGGATAGACGCCTAAAATCAATGTTGTTTTGGAATGTTAATAAAGGCATAGCCCGACGTAGTTGGGCTCGAAATAAAGGGGATATGATTGCCATCAAACGTGCGATGAAAACTGAACCACTGCTAAAAATAACACTCCCAAACAGTGTGGATGAATCACTTTTAAAATAAAAAAAAATTAATTTTATGATTACTAAGATATTTCCTTTTGCAATTGCCCTTCTTTATTTAACGTCTTGTCAATCGGTACGAGTTGTTGCGGATTATGATAAAGCAGCACCTTTCAATTCTTATAAAACCTATGGGTTTCATAAAGAAGGTGTAGATCGTGCTGAAATTAGTGATTTGGACAAACGTCGTATTTTAAAGGCTATTGAAACTTCGCTCCTTGAAAAAGGTTTTACAAAATCTGAATCTCCCGATCTGTTAGTTAACTTTTTCACCAAAGAAAAACAACAAGTTAATATCTATAACAACAATTTTAATTCGTTTGGCTGGGGCTGGGGTGGGCCATATTTTGGAACCCAATATAATGTTTCAAATTCGACTCAAGGTACTTTGTATATTGATTTTATTGACACAAAGCGAAAAGAACTTATTTGGCAAGGAATTGGTCGGGGTAATATAAGCACAAGTGTGAAGTATAAAGACGAACGCATCAATGAATTTGTGGCTTCAATATTAAGGCAATATCCTCCTAAAATTGACCTTTAAGAGTTTACATCCAAAGCATCTCTCAAAGAGTTGCCGATTAGCATAAAAGCCATTACCAAGCTCATAATACACAACCCTGGAAAGACTGCTAAATACGGCTTCCCTAAAATGATATAGTTGTAATGATCTTTAATCATCGCCCCCCAACTTGACATTGGAGGTTGTGCCCCAATACCTAAAAAACTAAGTCCACTTTCGATGAGAATAGCTGCGGCAAAGTTAGCTGCAGAAATTACAATTACAGGCGCTAATATATTGGGTAAAATATGTTTCAAAATAATTCTAAAATCAGTGTAACCTAGAGCACGAGCTGCAGTAATATATTGCATTTCTTTCACACTCATCACCTGACCTCTTACAATTCTTGCCACTTCCACCCACATAGTAAGCCCTACCGCAATAAATACTTGCCAAAATCCTTTTCCCAAAGCCAATGTGATTGCAATGACCAATAATAAGGTAGGAATTGACCACGTCACATTAATAACCCACATGATTATTTTATCCCACTTTCCACCAAAATAACCCGCAATACTTCCAAGTAAAATGCCGATAATAAGTGAAATAAAAACAGCTACAAATCCGATTGAAAATGAAATTCTCGCTCCAACTAAAATTCGACTTAAAAGGTCACGCCCATATTTATCGGTTCCAAAATAAAAGGTTCTCTTGGTTACAAAAGGGAGTAATGAAGTTTCAATATCTGTAGGAATTTGAATCGTTTTATCTAAACTTTCAAGTCCTTCTGAAGCATATTCCATATATTTAATTTGATGGGGCTCAAATTCATAAGTTGTGATAGGAATTTCAGTGGGAGGGTTTTTGCTTCCAAAAAAAAATCGGTTCAAAAAGCTCTGTTCATTCGAAAGTGTATTTGGAACTACAAGCATATTAACTGTAAAACCTGGTTGTTTTGAGTGGATAGATAAATGCATTTGATTGGCAAACTGAGAATTATCTGGTGCTAATACATATGCAAAAACAGAAATAAAAGCCAAAAAAACAATAAACCAAAAACTAGAAACACCCCAAAAGCTTTTTTTAAATTTTTGGAGGGCTAAGGTCGTTAATCCTTGTTTTTGCATGCTTGCTTAATCTTTAACCTGTGCTAATTTATTGATTTCATAAGAATTTTTCAAATCACTTAATACATTGATTGCTTCTTCCATGTAGATATCTTTGCTGAGATTCTCATGCCAACGTTCGCGATTGATTCTCAAAACAGAATCTTGTTCCATTAAGGGGCGTTCGTATGGTAATGACTCAAATGTTAAATCGCTTTGATATTCTGATAAAACATCAAAGCGTTTTGCTTCTGCTTCATTTGATTCGAGTTCAGATACATATTTTGAAAAATTAAGGGGATACACCGATTGATCTCTCATGGTTTTGATCCAACGTGCATTGTCATCAATAAGCTTAATTTCGGCACTTGAATTCATACGATTTTTACTCTTTTGAATTGTTGATTCATAACTAAAAGTATGTTCCCAAACAGTGTAGTTAGCGGGAGTAATTTCGTCCCATTTTAGTGGATTGTCTTGGTCTTTCTCTCCAATATCAATATAACTATAACGGTCTGGAACAACTACATCGCTTTTAACTCCTTCAAGTTGGGTTGAACCCCCATTAATACGGTAATATTTTTGAGTTGTAAACTTGAATGCTCCCATATCACCATTGGTATTACTTCGAATCATACGGTTGAGATCAACAATATTTTGCACCGTTCCTTTACCGTACGTTTGTTTGCTCCCAATCACAATCGCCCGTTTATAATCTTGCATAGCAGCGGCTAAAATTTCGGAAGCTGATGCGGATAATTCATTTACTAAAATAACTAGTGGACCGTCCCATTCAATGGAGCGATCCATATCTTTTAGGACTTCTTTGTTATTATCTGTAGAACGCACTTGAACGATCGGCCCTTCCTTAATAAACAAACCTCCCAAATCAACCACTGTTTTGAGAGAACCGCCCCCATTACCCCTCAAATCCAAAACGAGACCCTGCATACCTTCAGCCTTCAAATGTTTAATTTCTTTTTTAACGTCTGTTGCAGCATTTCTACTGTTAACGTCTTCAAAATCAATATAGAATTTTGGCAAATTAATCACTCCAAACGTTGCCCCATCTTTTTCGACAACTGTCGATTTTGCATAGGTTTCTTCAAGTTCAATTTCATCTCTTGGGATGCTTAAATCTTCAATTGTGCCATCCACTTTTTTAAGTGTTAGAATTACATTTGTTCCTTTTGGACCTTTGATGAGCTTGACAGCATCACTCAAACGCATTCCCACCACATTGACAGCTTCTAACTCGTCTTCTTGACGGACTTTCAAAATGACATCGCCAACTTCTAACTTGTTTTGACGCCAAGCAGATCCTCCAGAAATAAGCTCTGTAATACTAATTTCATCCATACGTTTTTGGAGGCGTGCCCCAATTCCTTCGTATTTTCCAGACATTTGAGCATCAAAACGGTCTTTATCTTGAGGTGCAAAATAAAATGTATGCGGATCAAATTCCTCTGCAATCGCATTGACATACATTGACAACCAGTCCTCACGTCTTAAATCGTCTATGTAACTGTAACTTTCATTTAAAGATTTTAATGTAGCTGCTCTTGCTTCAACTTCTAAGTCTGTGTTTGATTTTTTAGTGTCTTCATTCTCAGATACCAAATCGTGGTAATTTGAAAGTGTAGAAAATTTAAGTTGTTTTCGCCAATTGTCTTTCATTTCAGATTTTGAAGATGCATAGGCTTTATTTTCGTAATCAGTATTGAAAGTTTCTTCTAGGGTGTAATCAAAGGGAGTTTCTAAAACTTGATTGTAAACTTTTTTAGAATCCTCTATTCGAATCGATAATCGTTCGTAAACCATATTGAAAAAACTAACATCATAGTTTAAAATCTGATCATCCAACTCTTTTTTGTACGCTTCAAATTCTTTAATGTCAGATTGATAAAAATAATTTTTAAACGGGTCCACTTGGTTTAAAAAGCGTTGAAAAACCCCTTCAGAAAAGGAATCGTTTATGATTTTAGGTTCAAAATGTCCTTCTTCCAATAAGTATGTAACCAATTGCATTAAAAGTTTGTCCTTGTCTGGATTATCAAAAGACTTGGATGTAAAACTACAAGACGCAAATGCGATAAGTATAGAGACTAAAAAAACATTGATATTTTGCTTCATTTGAGTATAATGTTTAGGGGTACCAAATAATATTCTAAAAATATAAGAAAAAATTATACCAACCTTGTTGAATGTTAATAATTTTTTGTTAAAGCGTCAGAAATCATCAAATAACCCACAAATTACTTACTTTTGTAAGAACTTAAACGCAACTTAAATGACAAAAAAACCTTTAATTTTAGTCACCAACGATGATGGCATCACTGCACCAGGAATTCGTACTCTGATAAAAGTTATGAATTCTATTGGAGAAGTCATTGTAGTTGCGCCAGACAGCCCACAAAGTGCCATGGGACATGCGATCACTATTAACGAAACCTTGTATTGTAAGAGAGAACGTATTGATAATGGTCCTCAAACGGAATACAGTACTTCAGGAACACCTGCAGATTGTGTAAAATTAGCCGTTCACGAACTCTTAGATCGCAAACCAGATTTATGTGTTTCAGGGGTGAATCACGGGTCAAATTCTTCTGTGAATGTGATTTATTCAGGAACCATGAGTGCCGCAATTGAAGCGGGTATTGAGGGGATTCCTGCGATTGGATTTTCACTTTTAGATTATAATTGGGAAGCCGATTTTAGTCAAATTGAATCGTTTTTAAAAACTGTGACCTTACAGGCTTTAAATCAAGGGTTACAAAAAGGAATTATTTTAAATGTGAATTTTCCAAAACTTTTAGAATCGGAAATAAAAGGCATCCGTGTATGCCGACAAGCCAATGCGAATTGGATTGAGAAATTTGACAAACGTAAAACGCCTTTAGGCCGCGATTATTATTGGCTAACTGGGGAGTTTAATAATTTAGATAAAGGAGAGGATACCGATGAATGGGCGCTAGAAAATGGATTTGTTTCAGTTGTTCCGGTACATTATGATTTGACTGCACATCATTACATTCAAGAATTAAACAAATGGGATTTCAATGAATAAAAAAGGTATTTTTCAAGGGTTGATAGTTGGCTTGATTGCAAATTTAATTGGACTGCTAACAGCAGCCATCGTTTTGAGCAAATTTTCAGGGCGATCGGATGGCATCTTTACAGTTTTAGAAACTGCTCAATCTGAAAATTTCTTAGGAAAACTTATCAGCTTGGGAGCCATTTTGAACTTGCTTAGTTTCTTTTATTTTATTAGAAAAAGACAAGATTCTCATGCGGCTGGAGTTTTGATCGTTACTATTTTGATTGCACTGGGAACTTTTTTAATTAAATTATAAATGAAGTATTACATTATTGCTGGTGAAGCCTCAGGAGATTTGCATGCTGCAAACCTTATGAAAGCTTTAAAAAAAATAGATGCTTCCGCAGACTTTAGATTTTGGGGTGGTGATTTAATGCAAAATGTAGGCGGTACTTTAGTGAAGCATTACAAAGAATTGGCTTTTATGGGCTTTTTTGAAGTGCTAATGAACCTAAGAACAATCACCAAAAATTTATCCTTTTGCAAAAAAGATATTGAAGCATACCAACCCGATTGTCTTATTTTTATAGATTATCCAGGCTTTAATATGCGCATTGCAAAATGGGCAAAAACTGTAGGGTTTAAAACCCATTATTATATTTCTCCACAGATTTGGGCTTGGAAAGAAAATCGGATTACTGCCATCAAACGTGATGTCGATAAAATGTATGTGATTCTTCCTTTTGAAAAAGCGTTTTATGAAGACAAACACGGCATGCCTGTCACATTTGTAGGACACCCACTAATCGATGCTATTGCCAATAGAACCCAAGTGGATGAAACTGCCTTTCGCAAAAAACATCAGTTGAACGACAAACCCATTATTGCGCTGCTTCCAGGAAGTCGAAAACAAGAAATTAACAAGATGCTCACAGGGATGTTAAGCGTTGTAAAACGTTTTAGCGACTACCAATTTGTAATTGCTGGCGCGCCGAGTCAAGACCCTAAATTTTACAGTCCGTTTATGGCAAATGAAAACGTGTATTTTGTTGAAAACTGCACTTACGATTTATTAAGTGTCTCTCATGCTGCCCTAGTTACTTCTGGAACAGCAACCTTAGAGACCGCCTTATTTAAAGTCCCGGAAGTGGTGTGTTATAAGTCGAGTTGGATTTCGTATCAAATTGGAAGACAATTGGTGAAACTAAAGTTTATATCTTTAGTGAATTTGATTTTAAACAAAGAAGTGGTGACTGAACTCATTCAAGGCGATTTTAATTCGGAAGGAATCGCAAAAGAACTTTCTGACATCTTAGAAGGTCCTAAGCGTGAGGCACAATTTGAGGCTTATCACGAATTGGAAACCGCTCTCGGTGGTCCAGGTGCCAGTCAAAATGTTGCAAAATTGGTTTATAATTCGTTAAATTAGAGGATTAATACTCACCGCTGCGGTACGATTCCTATCGTGTGGGTTAAAAAGTTTAGTTGGAACGCTAAAGATTAACATCGTTGAATCTTCGACTTCGCGCACCTTCGGGGTTTGTTTTCATAAGCAGATTATTTAGTTTTATAGACTAGGGGTCTAAGTCTGTCAAACTAAATAAAATAATCCACAAATCTCAAAACAAAACAGCAAATGATTTAATATTAAATAACTGATAATAAATTACTTGCATTTTAAAACAAATGAATCTAGTTTTCAAAATAATGATTAAATTAGAGGACTCAACAACCCCTAAACCTACTTCGAATCCATACTAAGGGTTCGGCCTTTTTTGTGTAATGAAAGCCCTGCAATATCCCATTTTAAAATTCACTGTTTTTCTTGCGATTGGTATTCTGCTGAGCGATTTTTTGGATGTTTCTATATCCACTATTTTAGGGACTATCGGATTCATCTGCTTTGTATTAATTGGGACACATCTTTATTGTAAAAAGCAGCACAAAACGTTGTTTTGGCCCTCACTATTGGTGCTTTTAATGATGGTGTTCTTAGGCGTGTTTGTTTCTAAAATAAATATTCCAACCTTTTCTAAGTCTCATTATTCGCATCTGGAGAAAATTTCGGACAACCAATCACATCAACTTGAATTTATAATCAAAAAACGTTTAAAACCGACTGCTTATAACCACCGCTATTATGTAGAGCTTTTAAAAATTGATTCTACTAGGGTTTCGGGGACACTGCTGATGAATTTGGATAAGGAATCAACCGCAGAGAACATTAATGTGAGCGCAAGAATTTTAACGACAGCAGTCCTTCAAAACGTGAAACCCCCTCTAAACCCATATCAATTTAATTACAAAAACTATCTGGAAAATTTGGGGATTTACCACCAAATATATCTAAAAGACCAAGTGATTTTGGTCATTCCTCAATCCCTAAAATCGATTATGGACTATGCTCAAGCAATTCGGGAAATGTTCAACAAACGGTTCCAAAAATTGGCTTTCAAACCTACTGAACACGCCCTAATCAATGCTCTACTCTTGGGACAACGCCAAGACATTACGACCGATGTGTACGAAGATTATGCAAAAGCGGGTGCCATTCATATTCTTGCGATTTCAGGACTTCACATAGGAATTCTATTGTTAATTCTCCAATTTATCATGAAGCCATTGCTGTATTTTAGACATGGAAAATTTGTTCGACTGCTCATTATTCTCTGTCTTTTGTGGAGCTTTGCAATCATTGCGGGCTTATCCCCTTCTGTGGTCAGAGCCGTAACGATGTTTAGTTTATTTGCGATTGTCAGGGGGTTAAAACGGACTTCAAATTCCTTAAATACCTTAGCAGTTTCAGCATTTATACTCTTACTTTTTCGGCCAGGATTTTGTTTTGACGTAGGGTTTCAACTCAGTTATGCTGCGGTGGCTTCCATCATCACCGTAAAACCTGTTTTAGATAAGTGGTGGCGTATTAAACATCGGATTGGGAATTGGTTTTTGGATTTATTCAAGGTATCCATTGCTGCTCAAATTGGAGTCTTGCCCTTGAGTTTGTATTATTTCCATCAATTTCCAGGCTTGTTTTTTGTGACGAATATGGTTGTGGTTCCTTGTCTTATTGTAATCCTTGGATTGGGGATTCTCATGTTGGTTTTGATTGGAATTCACCAACCTCCAGACTTATTAATCCAAATTTTAAGCTGGTTTATACAGATAATGAATCGGTTTGTGGAGTGGGTTGCTTCTAAAGAAGCGTTTCTTTTTGATCAGATTTCGTTTGATTTAACTGCTCTTATTTTGAGTTACCTTATTCTATTTTTTCTAAGTATTTTTTATTACAAAAGAACGTTTAAAAATTTAATGGTTTTGGGGGGCAGTATCTTGGTTTTTCAAGTTGTTGTGCAACAACTTCCAGCCCTCACGTCAAAAAATGCGTTTGTTATTTTCCATAAATCCAGATACAGCGTTTTTGGATTACAGTCCAATCAACATCTGGAAATTCATCATGATTTGGATTCAATCAACAGGCTTCGCATGCTAAATGATTATACCATTGGTGCCGCCATTAAAACTCAATCAACAGACAGTATACAACGTCTATATAAAGTTGATGACAAACTTCTATTGGTGGTGGACAGCCTTGGAATTTATACTAATAAAAGTGTGAAACCCCAGTGGGTCGTATTGAGACAATCGCCAAAAATTAACCTAAATCGTTTGATTGACAGCCTCAGTCCCGAACTGATTATTTGGGACGGAAGTAATTACAAAAGCTATCAAAAGCGTTGGAAACTAACTTGTGAAGCAAAAAAAATTAGGTATCACCAAACAAGTGAAAAGGGAGTGTTTTTGGTTAATTACTAATTAGGGTGTAAAAGAAGGGACAAACGTTTGGTAGTAATTATTAAACGCCTCTTGACTATTTATCTGTTTATACGAGTCGTCTTTAAATAACTTCAAGTACAATTCCATTTGTTGTGCTGTTTGGTAGCCTGGAATTGGAGCAATTACCTCTGCATTTAAATCTAAATATACCATCGTTGGGTAGGCACTCACTCCTAAATAACGAGTAAACTGGTGTGAGCTGTTTCGACGTTTTGCCATTTCGGGATTGTAATTTGGATTTGTAAATTTTTGATCTTTAAAATTCACAACCTCATTCCCTTCTGCATTGAATTTCACGGCATAGTAATGTTTATTTACATAGGCAATGAGGTCTTTATTGGTAAACGTATTTCTGTCCAGCATTTTACAGGGACCACACCATGAGGTGTACATATCAATAAGTATTTTTTTAGGAGCTTTTTGTTGCATAGCAAGCGCCTCGTCCATACTGATCCAGTTAATACCTTGTGCAAAAAGGGTTGAAGTTCCCAATAGGAGAATGACAACTAGGATATTTTTTTTCATTAATTAGTATATTTCTATAAATTATTTTTTAACAAATATAATACCAAATTAGCGTACACCATGCATTAATTTTTTAATTACAGGATAGAGTAATGCAGAGATGACTCCAAGTCCAACCGCAACTGCTGTTAATAGCCAGAAGAAATAGCTTAATCCTTCAGATTTTGCAATGCCTTCAGAAGCTTCTCCAAACACACCCGCTAACTTCATTCCAATAGCAACCGCTAAATACCAGATTCCAAACATCATGGCAATCATGCGCCCTGGTACTAATTTGCTGACATAAGATAAGGCAACTGGCGAAATACACAATTCACCCATGGTATGAAAGAAGTAAACTAATATCAACCAAATCATACTTACAGAAGCTGTTTTAGCACCAGGATCTATTGACGATGCTCCGATAGCTACACAAGCCATTCCTATTCCTAATAAGACCATTCCAATGGCGTATTTCATATTGGCATTTGGGTTGTATTTACTCTCCCACCACTTAGAAAATAAGGGGGCAAATGCAATTATAAACAAGGAGTTTAAAACCCCAAACCATGAGGCTGGAACTTCTGCAATTTCTTTTTCGAATTCAACAGATAGCATCCAAAGAGAGATTGCCCAAATAATGACGAAACTAATTGATAAAAAGATGTTTGAAACTGTATATTTTGCAAATGTTTTTTTGAACAACAACCACAAAACCCAAGTGATGATTCCCAAAGGGATCACAGTCATAAGCGTGTTGACTACCTTAAAAATAAATGCTGAATTTCCTTCAAGTACGCGTTGGGTATAATCCCTTGCAAAAATGGTTAAGGAACTCGGGGATTGTTCAAAAATAGCCCAGAAAAAGATTGTAATAAACGCAAAAAACATGACTGCCAACATACGATCCCGTGTGATTTTATCATACTTTGGAATTCGAATGACTAGGATTAATACAAACAATCCTAAAGCGGATAGAATTGCGATGTTGGACCCTTCCACTCCAAACTTACTAAAATCAAATAAATTATAAGCGCCCTCTGATATTTTAGAGATAGGATCATTAAAAATCCATGAAATTCCCAAAAGTCCTGCAATGGCTATCAATCCTAACTGAAACGATGTAAATGGATTTAGTTTAGGTTCAATTGCACTGGTTTCGATTTTGGTAGTCTCTGTCTTGACTGGTTTTGTTCCGATGTTTCCAAAAATATTTTGAGCAAACCAAAATTGAAGCAACCCGAACATCATAAAAACACCTGCGAGTCCAAAGCCCCAACGCCATCCTACTTGTTCACCAAGGTAACCACAAAGTAGGATCCCTAAAAAAGCACCTGCATTGACACCCATATAAAAAATCGTGTAAGCACCATCTTTTTTCTCGTCTTTTCCTTTGTACATTTCAGAAATGATTGAGGTCATATTTGGTTTAAAAAATCCACTTCCAAACACCAGTAAAGTCAGTCCTAAATAAATGAAAAATGGAGTTTCTACTGCCATAGCACCGTGGCCAAGCGTCATTAATAATGCTCCAATTACTACGGCATAGCGGTAACCAATTTTTTTATCGGCAAAATACCCTCCTAAGAGAGTCGATAAATAGACCAACGAAGTGTAGGTTCCAAAAATTGCATAGGCATGCTCTCGTGGCCAACCCCAACCCCCATCTAGGAGTGATGCGGTAAAAAACATCACCAGCAATGCCCGCATACCGTAGTAGGAAAAACGTTCCCACATTTCTGTAAAAAATAATACAAAAAGTCCGGCTGGATGCCCTAAGACTTTGTCTTTGAACATATTTTCAATGTCTGTTGTCATAATTTGATGATTGGTTAATTAAAAAAAATTAGCTATTCAGTTCTTTATCAACACCATGCATTAATTTTTTTATGAATGGAGACACAATCAATAAAAGAACTCCAAAAATAAGTCCAGTGTAAAATAAATATTCAAATAGAACCAAATAAGATTCCTTGGCAATGTTTAAATCTGGTGCAGTACCATTGGAAGTGTCTACTGAGGCTATATTGGCTAAAATTGATGCAATAAACTCAGAACTTGCCGTGGCAAGAAACCAAACTCCCATCATAAAACCTACAATTTTAGGAGGTGACAGTTTTGTTACTGCTGATAACCCGACAGGTGAAAGACATAATTCACCGCAAGTATGAAGAAAATAGGTAATAACTAACCAAATCATACCAACTTTGCCCATTTCAGATATGTTAATTCCTAAAACAAGAGAACCAAATCCTAAACCGACTAGCACCAATGCTAATGAAAACTTTACGGCAGTGTTTGGATTATACTTTCCTAATTTTACCCACAACCATGCAAATACAGGAGCAAGTAAAATTATAAATAAAGCATTCAAGCTCAAGAAACTTCCTGCAGGAATATCGCCACGATCTAAAACTCTGTCTGCGAAAAGATTTAAAGAGGTGTAAGCCTGTTCAAAAAGTGCCCAAAAAATAATTGTAAATACTATTAAAATTGTTAGTGCAAATAATTGCTCTCTAGCTTTTTTATCTACTTGAGTAATAGAATAGTATAAAATATATACCGCAGATAAAACACCCGCAACCATTAAAGATGATGAAACGACTTCATGGCTTTGAACCATTTGCCAAAAAACAAAAACTGACAATAAGCTAATAATGTAAATAAGCCATTCGATTTTTATACCAAAAAAAGTTTTTTTCAATAACTCTGGAGCTGTAGACTCCCCTTTTCCGTTTAAATATTTTTTACCGTAAACAAACGTAACCAATCCAAAAAACATACCAACTCCAGCAGCACCAAAACCATAACTCCACCCGTACTCTTCTCCGAGCCAAACACAAATGATTGTTGCTAAAAATGATCCTAAATTGATTCCCATATAAAAAATAGTGAATCCTGAATCTCTTCGTTTGTCGCCTACTTCATACAATTCACCAACCAAGGACGAAATATTAGCTTTCAAAAAGCCAACACCAAGAATAATTAGTGATAATGAAAAATAGAAAAATTGTAATGCTTGATTATCTCTAATAATTTCTCCAGTCATAGATTGTGTGGCAGCATTGCCTTCATAAGCCATACCAAGATGCCCGAGAACTAACAAAACACCTCCAAATACAATTGCCTTTCGAAAACCAAGGTAACGATCAGCAATAAAACCGCCAATTACTGGAACAGCATAAACTAACGCGGCATAACTTCCAATAAGTAAATTCCCTGAATCATCAGAAAATAAGTGGTATTTAGTTAGGTAAAAAATTAAAAGAGCTTTCATTCCATAAAACGAAAAACGTTCCCACATCTCTGTAAAAAATAAAATATATAACCCTATAGGTTGTCCAAATAGTTCTTTTTGATTTACAGTTGTTGAAGTTGACATAAATTTTTAGTATAAGTTAGAAATGTATTAATTGGATAATTTTAATTCGTTCGTTTATCGCCCAAGTTTTCATCTAAAAAGTTGGTCATTTTGGTATATAAATGCATGGTCGTATTTCCGCCATAAATGCCGTGATTTTTATCGGGATAAATTGCCCAATCAAATTGTTTGTTGGCTTGAATTAAGGCTTCTACCATGCGCATTGTATGTTGTACATGTACATTATCATCTCCTGATCCATGCACCAAAAGGTAATCGCCTTTTAACAATTCTGGATAGTTAAATGGAGAGTTATCATCATAACCGCTTGGATTTTCTTGAGGGGTTCTCATAAAGCGTTCGGTGTAAATGGTGTCGTAAAAACGCCAGCTGGTCACAGGTGCAACTGCAATGGCCATTTTAAAAACATCGTTCCCTTTCAGTAAGCAATTAGTACTCATGTGTCCGCCATAACTCCAGCCCCAAATTCCAATACGACTTTGGTCTATATAAGGCAAGTCTGAAAGTTGTTTTGCCGCCTGAATTTGATCTTCTGTTTCGTATTTGACAAGATTCATGTAGGTGACTTTTTTGAATTCTGCTCCTTTATAACCTGTTCCACGTCCATCCACACAAGCCACAATATAGCCCTGTTGTGCTAAAAATTGGTGCCAATAATCACGTGAACTGCTCCATGTATTTGCCACTTGTTGAGAACCTGGACCTGAGTATTGAAACATCAAAAGTGGATAGGTTTTAGAAGGATCAAAATTGGCAGGTTTGAGCATCCACATGTTCAAATCATTGCCGTTGACATGAATGGTGCTGAATTCTTTATTTGAATAGTCATAGGTTTCTAACTTCTTTAAAAGTGCTGAATTGTCTTTTATATTTTTAATTAGTCTGCCCGTTTTAGAATCGTTTAAAGTGAATTTTGGAGGGGAAGCAGCACTGGAATGGGTTTTAATGAAATAAGTGAAATCTGCACTGAATTCTGCATCGTTTGTACCTTCTTGTGTGGACAAGCGTTTTTTGTTTTTACCATTCAATCGAATTGAATACACATCGCGATTGATCGAACCATTTTCTACGGATTGATAATAGATTGTTTTAGCAGGTTCATTGTATCCATAATAGGCGGTAACTTCCCAATCTCCTTTTGTGATTTGATTTTTTAGCTTCCCATTTTTTGCGTAGTGATATATATGATTGAATCCGTCTTTTTCACTGGTCCAAATAAAACTATTATCTTTCAAAAATGTTAGATTATCGGTTACATCTACATAAGCCTCGTCTTGTTCAGATAATACTAAATTCGCTTGATTGGTTTCTGGATTCAGAAGCCAGAGATCTAAGTTGTTTTGATGTCGGTTCATGTATTGTGCAGACAAAACATTAGGATCGTTCGTCCATTTAATTCTTGGAATATAAAAATCGTTATAATCTTTTGACAATGCAACGCTTGAAATAGTGTCTGTGCTTAAATCATAGAAATGGAGAGATACTGTTGCATTTGTTTCCCCTGCTTTTGGATACTTAAATACTTTTTGGGATTGATAGAGATCTGTTCCATAAATATCCATTGAGAATTCAGGAACATCGGATTCGTCAAAACGAATAAATGCAATTTTACTGCTGGCAGCATTCCACTCAAAAGCTCTAACAAAAGCAAACTCTTCTTCGTAAACCCAATCTGTGATTCCATTAATAATTTTATTTTTTTTGCCATCAAAAGTGATTTGCTTTGTGGTTCCAGAAACAAGATCTATTATAAATAAATTATTCTCTCGTCCATAGGCAACTTTCGTGCCATCAGGTGAAAAAGTAGGTTCTTGAATTTTATGTTCTGAAATTTTCTGCAACCTTTTAGTTTGGATATTATATGCATAATAAAGCGCAAGAACAGAGTATCTAAATATGGATTCTGTATTGGTTTCCAAAATGACTTGACTTTCATCGTCACTAAACGTATAATTTGTGAAATATGGAATGGCATCCATTGTTTGAGACGTGGCAAGGGTTTTTACTTTGGACAGGGTTTTATAATCGTATAAATCAACGGAAGTGGATCGGCTTGATCTATCAAAATTCAAAACTGAGTATTGTTGTCCATTGTTCATAGAATGCAAGGCAGTCATCCCCTGTGTTCTAAATGAACCATCCCAAATTTGATCTAGAGAAATGGATTTTTTTTGAGCTGTCGCTGTTAGAATAAACAGACACGCTAGGAGGTAGATAAAAGGAGATTTCATTAAAAAAAGGAATTATTGATAATATTAGCTCAAGTTTACTAAAAAATTGGGAGAAAACCTCAATTATTAACACATTAATACGCAAATAGAATAATTGCTGCTGCAAAATAATATGAAGATATAGTATCTTTGTATTTCAAAAATAGATACACATGCAGAATTCCGTTTCTGGATTTTCAAAGTTTACAAAAGCCGAAAAAATT